>WLWF01000146.1_pt1 | contig 64581 bp, 53 predicted proteins | sample 6718331 | NCBI WGS metagenome assembly WLWF01 (sample SAMN12718692, study PRJNA515312) | sponge metagenome | isolation source: marine sponge | host: Mycale hentscheli | place: New Zealand: South Island, Marlborough, Capsize Point | collected 2003-05-01 | reverse complement strand
AATTTAGCCTCACAATCTATTATATTTAACCTAGTTGATTATGTCCATTCTAGACGGGATATAGTCTGTAAACCTACTGTCACTTAGATGACAGCTTGAAAACATCGCAAAAGGTGTGGGGCTAGGTTATTTTTATTTATTAATTTACTAAAAACTTAACTGTGGATTTAATTACAAAAATCTACCCAGATTTAAAATGGGAAAATGCTGCTAGGAAACTAAATGATTTAGTAGCAGAAAACACAAAAAAAGTAGCTCTCACAGATGCCGAGCTTAAAGGCAAAAGAGAGCTAAAAAGCCTTGAGCAAGAACCATTAGAGGTTCAAGCAAGGGCCGAGTATTGTTTAGGCTATGATCTTTGGCCTATATATATGCTAAAAGATGGCAGAGTTGCAAGACAATGCCAAATTCCTCAAGGTGGCTGGCGGTCACCTAATTCATATGACACATCTAAATGGTGTGTCATTGACCCAATTTTATTTTAAATATAAAAAACTTAACCATGAAGTGGAAAATGGCAAACAATGAAAAAATAGAGATTTTTGAAATGACTGATAGTCATGCAAGAAACTCTATAAATATGCTTGTGAGAAATTCTTCTCCACAAGCAATCTTATTGTTAATCTGTGAGGCTAATGAAGCTCGCAGAAAATACAATGAGAAATTAAAAAAAAGAAGAAAATTTGCTGGTCTTAATGGAGACATGGCTCAACAGTTTAATTCCATGTCAAGAGACATGGAAGAATGGGGAGATTATCCCCACGAAGAAAGTCCATTTGATGGACTATAATAAAAACTGCGGACTATATAACACTTCCTTCTAAAAACAGGATATAAAACAGTGTTATTAATTCCCGCAGTTTTCTTTTCACTCACTAAAAAACAAAAAAATGACAACTTTAAACATTGAATGGGATTCTTCCTCTATTTCTCCAGGAGGAATTTCAATTAAAAACCTCACAATAAGTGAGGCTCTTCTGGAAGCAGAAGAAAGAGGATTCTCAAAATGGGAATTCGAAGAAAAAGATAATGTCTTATCTTCTGAAAAAGAAGATTCAAGAGCATGGATTGAATTATAATCCATGCTTTTTCACTTAACTCACTAAAATTAAAAATTATGTACGAAGAAGAATTTGAAAATTATGAAGAGGCTGAAAGATTCTGTAATGAAAATTCAGGCGATTACACCTGTGGGTGTGGTTGTGGGATTGGAAACATTATAGAATATGAAATAAGAGGAAATGAGGTGTGGGTGCTAACCACAGAAAATTATAATGGTTTGTTAGAAACAGAGGAAGAGGTTGTTGGAATTATTCACTCACAAAAAACTAAGAAAAATGAAAATTAAAATTTATTACTTAAATGGGCGGTGGTACATGGACATAATTGATGGAAATATGTCTATTATAATAGAAGAAAATATTTCAAGGGGATATGCAAAACTGCTATTTTCAAGAAAAAATTGGAAATGTTTTTCTGAAATAGATTTTATACCAATAGGTCGTTCCCGTGTTTCTATGCATGCCCCAATTCCTCTAAAAATTAGAGGATTTATATCACTCACTTAAAAACTAAGAAATGAAATTACTAATAATAATGGCTGTAATTAGCATGTTTAACTCAAACATGTTAATTACAAAAAACTTCTCTTCAGAGAAAGAGCTTCTTGTTATTGAAGCTCCGGGAGAAGTAAAACTTGCTACCTGCAAAGGTAGCAGAGTTATTGTTGAGACAGAAATATCAACAAATTTCCCAAAACATATTGCTGTAGCAATAAAATCAAGATGGACTTTCAAAGTTCATAGTGATTTTGCTATGGGAATTACAAGGATTCAACTCCTTGTAGATGGGAAAAAAGTAAAGTATAAAAACTCCAAGTTACAGGAGAATTTTATCACTACTGTATATGTTCCTGAAGATATACAGAAAGTCAAAATATTACAGAAATGAAAGAGAAGATAAAAGTAATAGGAGTAAACCTTGTTGGTTTACTTCTATTAACCTCAATATTTTGGGGAAGCACAAACATACCTGCTGAAATATATGCAGGATTTTCAATGATTGGCATCATAATGATGTCAGTCCAAGAATAAATTAAAACCTGAAAATATGAAAAAAGAAGATAAAAAACTTCTCATTGATGCACTTGGTAAAGGGTGTAGAGAAGTTTACCTTGAGGAAAACCCTCATGGTTTCAAAAAAATGCACAAGGTGCACAAGAACAAAAAGAAATATTCACGAAAAAACAAATGGAAATGAAAATAATTACTATAATTGCTACAACTGCATTACTTTGCAGTTGTAGTAGACAGGTTATTAAACCTGTACCCAAAAGTTTTGAATCTTATGTCACCATCTCATATGGTGATGAAAGATTTCACAGCTGTGAAGAACTTGTTGATGTCACCTATGGCATCACAGCTACAAATGATACTTTTAGAGTAAAAGTATCTCCAAGATATAATTGTAAAACATACAATTATAGAACTTGGAAAGATTAAAAGACAGTTGTTAATCATTTTAGTGAGTGATTAATAAGTGTCAATAAATTGCATTAACAGATAAGCCTACAAGTTGTAGGTTTGTCTGTTTTTTTGTTTTAGCCTCACTTCATTTTAACTCTTACTTATCCTTGCATGCCTTTAATAATTTTCAGGTTTGTAAGCTATTAATTTATTATTTATTATTTAAAACTCTTATCTATTATGGAAAAGTCAAAATCTTATTCAAAAATTACTATTGATTCAGTTTCTGCTTCTCAGTACCAAAAAGCAGGTACTCTTACTGCACAATTGCGTCAAGTAGTAACCACTACTACAGTTTACCCTTCTGTGAAAATTAATGATGGCATGTCTGACAGCCTATTTGGTTCATCTGAATTTACTCAGGTAGAAGAAGGTCAAACTTATGAAAACTCTGAAAAAAGAGTTGCATGGATTAATGTTCCTTCAGGAACTACTGTACAAGCAGTACAAGCCAAACTTGATGCATTATATGCAGCAGGTAAAGAACCTTGTATTATGAAGAAAATCAGTAATCACCCCATTTTAAGTGATGGACAGAAAACTGCAATTGCAAAAGGTTATAAAACTATGGATGATTTTGCTAATAAGCAAGTAATCAGATATGGTGGTAATCATCAACTTGCAGGTTCCCTTATCTTAGATGATAACGGGAATCCTATGTACAAAAGAACTATGTTCATAGGAAATAAAGTAGAAGATGAAAATGATTGTCATCCTGATAATGTTTTTATGTCTGCTGAAATTGCTGCTGAAGTTTCTACAAGTGCAGTTGATAATACTAAAGGTATTATTTTCTAAGAGAGATGATAAATATAGTCACACTACTATTATAGTGGTGTGACTTATTTTGTTACCTTTAAAAACTTAAGAATTGAATAAAAAATCCAAAATGTTTTGTCTTACAGATGAATGCGCATATATGCTGTTTGAATTTTCTTACTCAATCATGGAGAGCACATTTGGTTGAAATAGTGTATCACTTGTTCGCCTGGTTATCCAGAGAAAAGAGTGTGAAGAGTAGTGAAAATTAAATTTTATTTTTTAATCTTTTAAATTAACCATCATGAAAATTAGATGTAAGTTTACTGTTGATGATTACTTTGAATACGTAGGAAGTAGAGGTACTACTTCTGGTTTAGTCCAAAGAGTAAAATCTTCAATGCCAAGTGAATTTCGTGATGGTTACAACATGAAATTTAAAAAGTTGAAAAACGGATATTATACTTGTTATAGAATATCCATTACTGTAAGAAAAAGTGAAAAGCAGATTCAAGATTTTCTTGAATTTCAAAAAGATCATTGTAATAAAGCCAATAATTTTTCTTATAAAATTATAGGTTAAAAAATGATTAAAGTCAGCCTTCGTGACTTAGGATAACCCCAGCAATGGGAATAAAGTGAACTAGCTCTCATCAAGGGAGTGTTTGCGTAGCTATGAAGCTATCCACAGAAAGGTAATATGTTATGTATTTCTTGGTGTTCTTGTGCTCTAACGAGTGATGAACAGAGAGATATAATTCTTCGCAGGTGGAGAATTTGAGGTAGAAATACCAATAAGAAGCATGTTAGATAATGATAGTATAGTCCTGCCAGACTAGAAGTTGTTATCAGTTAATATTGTAATGGTTGCAGAAATGCACTGTTATAGCAATATTAGGAACAGTTATTAGGGTTGGCACCCGAAAGCAGAGAGTGGTTGTATCTAAACTTGTCAAAAGCAAGCATGATACAAACTTGTACTAACCACTTTTATTTACCTGTACTTGATTAACTAAAACTACGGTTCAAATTAACCAAGCAAAACATGTATGAGGCTCTTAGATTACAATGTTCTTATTCTGCTGTAATATGCAGACATTTGAAGCTCGCAAGGCTGATAATGAAGTAGACAAGTATTGTTTTTCTAGTAGGAGGTATCCTATTTATCCTGACAGGGAGGAATGCAAGAAAGAAAGCTTATATGTCTAAGTGCAGTATTGGCGAGCAATTTAACTCGTGAACATGTTATCTACTTGTAGAAATACAAGTGTGTGTAAAATCAGGAAACTGGTTAAAATGATAACACTAAAAAGTCAACACTCAGCTTTTAATTTATTTTCTTTTGTCCAATTGGATTTGAATAATGAAATTAATCTTAGCCTATCTAAAAAGGCACTTAGAGTACATATAAGCAGGTTAACCCAAGAGTTCAAAGCTTAGGTGCTAAATGTATGCTCAAAACACGTTAAAAATAAGATTTAATTAGTCGTGTGCGTTTTATTCATCTTACAAAACTGTCAGGGATAAGAACCTTGCAAAAGAAAATATTTTTGATTTTAAGATTAGGCTTACGCCTTTTTTTTCTTTAGCCGTTGGCTAAAGTTTAGATAACAAATATGAAAACTTTGGAAAAATGTATGTATATGACATTGAAATGTATCCTAATTTCTTTTTGGTTGTGTTTTATAATATAGTAAATGATAAACATTTCATATTTGAAATCAGTCAAAGAAAAGATGATACTACATCTCTTGCAAGATTTCTTGCAAAAAATAAGGGATGTACTCTAATAGGATTTAATAATGTAGCATATGATTATCCCATGCTACATTACTTCATATTACAATTAAATAAAAAGTTGAAGCCAAGCAGATTAGTAGAAAGATTGTTTAAAAAATCTGTGAATCTTGGAAGTAATATGAAGAAAGGTTTTACACCTAAAATACAGAAACCGCTATTTAAGAATATTGACCTTTTCTTAATTAACCATTTTAATAATAAAGCAAAAATGGTTTCTCTCAAAGAATTGGAATTTAATCTTAGAATGCAGAACATCCAAGAACTTCCATTCCCATTTGATAAAGCAGTAACATCTAAACAGATGGATACTCTAATAGAATATTGTAAACATGATGTTCATGCTACATATTTATTCTATAAAGAGTGCAAATCAGCAATCTCTTTTAGAGAGAGAATGTCAGAACTATATAATATAAACCTGACAAATGCTAATGATGTAAAGATTGGAGAAGAAATTCTTATATCTGCTTTATCTAATAAATTGGGATGGGAAAGAGATGAAATAAAAAAGATGAGAACATACAGAGATGCTATGGAAATAGCTGAAATTGTATTATCTTACATATCCTTTTCATCTATAGAATTGAACAGTTTTCTGCAATGGTGGAAAACAAAAGTTATCACTGAAACTAAGGGTCAATTCAGTGAAATACCATTATCAGAAGTTGAAGATATTTTTCAATATACTGATAAAGTTACCAAGATCAGGAATACAAAATTGGCAAAACTAAATATAATTTATAAAGATTTCCAATTTGATTTTGGTACAGGAGGGATACATGGTATTAAAAGTGAAGGTGTGTGGAAAGCAAGTGAAACTCACGAACTTATATTAGTAGATGTATCTTCATACTATCCTAATTTGAGTTCAAAAAATGGATTTCATCCTGCTCATTTTCCTAAAGATATATTTGTTGGAATAGTAGATATGTTATATCAACAGAGAATGCAAGGGAAAAAAGATGGAGATATGGAAATTGTCAAAGCCATAAAATTAGCTCTTAATGGAGCTTTATATGGAAAAAGCAATGACAAATACTCATGTATGTGTGACCCACAGATGATGATGTCTATTTGTGTTAATGGACAACTGTTACTAGTTATGCTTGCAGAACAATTTTTAGATGCAAACATAGAAGTAGTGCAGATAAACACAGATGGCATTTTAATATATGTGCATAAAGACAAAAGAAAAATAGTAGATAATCTATGTAATGACTGGATGAACTTAACATCACTCAAATTAGATTATGACCATTTTGACCTTGTAGCACAAAAGGATTGCAATAACTATATTGCAAGATATACTAATGGAAAAATCAAAACCAAAGGATCTGCATTCTCCTATGAGAATCTTGATTGGCATAAGAATCATTCTGCTTTAATAATACCAAGAGCAGTATGTGAATACTTTCTTAATGGAACAAGTCCAAAAGATTTTATTCCCAATTATGCCAAATCTCCAAAGAACTTATACGACTTCTTTTTAAGAGCAAAGCTTGTAAAAAGAGAGTATAAGCTATATGGTAGATTAGGAGAAAAAAGACATAGACTTCAGAAGATTACAAGATATTTTGTAGCTAAAGAAGGAATGACTTTAGAAAAAGAAATGCCTCCTTTAAAAGGCAAGGTAGATAATAGAATATCTGCTATTGAAAAAGGTTTTCAGGTTATACCATGTAATGATTTAGGAAATTTTACTCCTAATGAAATGGTACATAATCTGAATTACCAGTATTATATCACAAAAGCTCTAAAAATAATTAACAATGTCCAAACAAGAGAAACTTCAGAAAGTAATTGAAAGGCAGTACATCTTTGCTTATAGTGGATTAAAATTTCCTCAACAATATGATGATGCAGGTAAAGCATCAGGATGGTTAAAGATGACCTGCAGATTAGATGAAGGCAATCTAAAAAGATGGCTTGAAGAAGCAGGATATACCAAAGAGGAAATTGAGAATTTACAAGCTCAAGCAAAAGACAATACTGAATTATTTAAAAAACATGAAATAAAAAGATTTGAATGACAAATAATTTTAAAGTGTTTTCAGTACTAATTACAGAACAAAATTTTGACCTATCTGATGACTTAATGGAATCTTTCTTGAATAAAGAAATGATTCCAATTTGTTCTATACAGAAAGGTAATGAATTTGATTCTATTGCAAATCAATTAAAAGATAGTGATGATGACGTCTTACTATCTATTGTTCACTTAATAAAATATGAAAAAAACTTTGAAGCATGAGAAATAAAATACAATCTGATGCTGTAAAAAGTATTATTGATAATAATTATCAAGGTATTATAGATGTTGCTCCAAGAGTTGGCAAATCTAAAATTGCTATTGATAGTATTAAAAAGCTTAAAAAGCAAAAAATACTTATAACAGCACCATACAACAGTATTCTAGACTCATGGCAAGAAGAGTTTAGAAAATGGAAAGTTGCAAAAACAAAAAGACCTGAAATTATTAACCAAAGATCTTTGGAAAAAGTTAATCTTTCAAAATATGATTTAATCATTTCTGATGAAATACATACTCTTTCTGATAGACAACTTTCTTGTTTAGAAAATAGCAAAGTCTTAGGATTTAGCGGAAGTATTGCTAATAAGACCAAGATAAAACTTAAAGAAAGTCTTGGCATAAAACCAATATTTACCTATTCTATTGACCAGGCTATTAAAGATGGTATTATTTCAGATTATGAAATTAATATTATCACTTGCCAGCTTGATACCAAAAGAAAATATATTTCTGCAGGGAATAAAGCAAAACCTTTTAAAACTACTGAATTTCATAACTATAACTATCTAAGTTCTATGTTTGACAAATTCAAAAGATTAGCATGGAATGATGATAGAAAATATACCCCTATCAAATATTCTTTTGCTTCTAAAAGAGCAAATTTGCTATATAAATCTGATACTAAAATTCTAGCTTGTCAAAAATTACTGAAAACTTTAAATAGAGCATTAATTTTTACAGCAAGAACAGAAGTAGCAGATATACTTGGAGATGCATCTTATCACTCTAAAGTTAAAGAAGATACTCTTTCTTCTTTTATTAATGGAGACATAGATAAATTAGCAGTATGTGAAATGTCCTCTATGGGCATCACTATTCCTAACTTAAAAACAGGTGTATTTCATCAGCTAAAATCTTCAGAAGAATCTGCTATTCAAAAAGTTATGCGTATGTGTAATTGGCAGGATGATTCTATAGCAAAAATATATATTTTTATGTATGCTAACACTCAAGATGAACTTTGGGTAAACAAAGCAATAGAACCATTTGATCAAAATAAAATTTCTTTTCTTAATCTAAATAAATTGTAAACATGAAATTGAATGAAGAAGTTACTAAACTTCTCCTTCAAAATTCTATAGGGCATGATGGTATTTTATACCTGCTTTCAATTTATTATGAACTTCATACTAATTGTATTTCTGAAGCTATTCAAAAAAAAGTGAATATATTAAAAATAGCAGAAAGAGTATATAATGGTTATGATTTTCATATAAAATGGAATATTGCCTTATTTGAAGGAGAAAAGCCTACTGAATCTTATTGGGATTGGGTAAATGATTGGCGTAAGCTTTTTAAAAAAGTAAATGCTGAAAGAGATGGCACTAAAAGATATTGTGTAGCAAGAATGAAAAAGTTCTTTTCCAGGTTTCCTGAATACAGAAAAGAACAAGTAATGGCAGCTACTAAAGCATATCTATCTACAGTTACAAATGGACAATATCTGAAAAAAGCAGATAAGTTTATTTTTGAAGGTAGTGGTGTTAATGAATACTCACATTTGTTAGAATGGTGTGAAAGAATGAAAAATACTAATATTAATAAACAAACTTTTAAGAAAATGGGAGAATGAATTTTATAGAAACTTTCAAAGCTGGACAAGAAGGTAAGAATTTTGGTTTGCCAACAGGACTAAAAGGTTTAGACTATGCTATAGATGGTGTTCAAAAGAAATCTATGTATGGTATTACTGCTGCTCCAAAAGTAGGTAAAACTACTCTTACTGATTTTTCATTTGTGTTAAATCCTTTTCTATTTCTTCTTGAAGAAAAGAAAAGAGACCCTGAAACTCCTTTAGATATTCAATGGCATTATTTCTCATATGAAATAAACAGACTGAGAAAAGAATTTGACTTTGCGTCATTTTTCTTTAGTTATGATTATGGCATCAATGAATTTGAACATGAAGGAAACATCTACAAAATGTCTGCAAGATACCTGTTAGGTAGATTAAAGACTATTGATGGTGGTAATATTATAGCTGTATCTGATAAGCATAAGGAAATTCTAAAGAAGATTTATCTTTATAGAATTATTCCTCTCTTTGGTAAATATGATACTTCAGGAAAACAAGTACAAACAGGATATATAACTTTCTTAGAAGAAAGAGATAATCCTACAGGGATGAGAAATCTTTTGCTACAATGGTATAAAGATAATGGTGAATTTATTCACCAGGAATACGAGCTTCTAATAAAAGGAAAAAGAACTAAACAGAAAAAAATCATAGGATATAAACCTAACAATCCTGATAGATTTCATATAGTTGTTACAGATCATATTAGAAAGCTTAGAAGAGAAAGAGGATTTTCCAGGAAAGAAAACATTGACAAATGGATAGAATATTCTGTAGAATTCAGAAATTGGTGTGCTTCTACTTTTGTACATATCTGCCACCTAAATAGAAACATAGGTGATATACAGAGAATAAAGTTTGAAGCAGAAACACTACACCCTACAGGAGATGATGTTAAAGACACAGGAAATTTAAGTGAAGAATGTGACTATTTATTAACAATGTTTAACCCTAAAGAAGAAAGGTATAAGTTAGATAGCCACTTTGGCAATGACTTATCTATGTATCCTGATTACAGGTCAATTCACTTAGTAGAATCAAGAGATACTGAGTGTCCACAACACTTATTTACTCAGTTAGTTGGTGGCACAAAACATTTTAGGGAAATCTTTTAGAAAAAATCAATTTAAATCTATTATTTAACTTTTAAAACTGTATATTAATATGGCAAAATCTATTGCTATTGTTGCAGACTCAGGATTTGGCAAGTCTACTGCCTTAGCACCTATCAAACAGATAGGTCATATTGGCTTAGACCCCAAGAAAACTCTAATTGTGAATGTGAAAAACAAACCATTGCCTTTTAAGGGATGGAAGAAAAACTACACTCCAATAAAAGATAAGTCTGACCTGGCAACAGGAAATTATTTAGCTACTTCTGACTATACTGTTATCATAGATACTTTAAAGTATTTTGATCAGAATAGAAAAGAAATTACCAATGTGGTAATTGATGATTTTCAGTATGTTATGGCTGATAATTTTATGAAAGATGCATTGAAATCAGGTTATGACAAGTTTAACAAGCTTGCTAAAAGAACTTATGATGTTATCAATGCAGGATTACATATGAGGGATGAAGTGAATTTTATTATTCTTACTCATTCTGAAATTGTAGAAACTCAGGACTTTGGTACTTCCTACAAAATGAAAACCATTGGAAAAATGCTTGATGATAAAGTCAAGTTAGAGGGTTTATTTACTGTAGTACTCTATGGTAAATCCTCTTGGGATGGTAAAGAAGGTGTTGCCAAAAGAAGTTTTGTCACAAACAGAGATGGTCAGTATCCTGCTAAGTCTCCTTTTGGAATGTTTGATGACTTATATGTACCTAATGACTTAGGTAGAATTGTAGAAACAATGAATGCCTACTACGAAGGCGAATAAATCAATTATTTACTAACTGAAAAAATGTAAAAAAACATGACTCAGAAAACTAAGATTACTGTAAGTGGGATACTTACAGATTTGGAAAATGGAATGACAAGAACTTCCACATCTAAAAATTACAATGCTGAACTTGGTTGTATTCAGGATAAATACAACCTTACTAATTACGATTTAGAGATGTTGTTTAAGCACCCTAAGTTGAAAGGTAAGAAAACTCATGCTGTGAAAACAGTATCTTTTGTCCTTGAAGATGATGTAGATGAAGAAGTAATAGTAGAAGTGGAAGTTGATGAAACTGATACTGTTGTTAAGCTGGTTGAACCAGTTATTATTACTCAGGATAATGTAGAGAGTTCTGAAAACAATGTTGTAAACAATACTGAGACTGCAAATGAAGTAGATGCAGGTTGGTAGAACACAAAGAAAGCTAAAGGGGAGTTATTCCTCTTTAGCTTATTAAAAAATTTAAATTACTAAAAAAACAATACACATGAGTAATGAAATGTTATTTGGAGGATTTGTAAGTGATGATACATCATCATCCTCTGCTTTAAAGTTTGGCTTAAATCAAAAAGTAAAACTTACTAAATTTGAGTACAATCCAGCTATTGAATTCAAAAATGGTGATTCTGCTGAAGGCATTGAAGCTGAAATCAATGTTAATGGTATGTCATTGAGAATGAATATATATCCTACTACAAAGGTATATTTCAAGAATGAAGAAATTACTAATCCAAAACATCCTGAATTCAGAAAAGGTGTTACCCTTCTGAAAAAAAGAATTTTTCATATTGCCAAATGTTTTGCAAGTGAAGCTCAGTTAATTGAAGCTGTAGCTATACCTAAGAACTTTGGTGATTTTGTAAATGCTATTATTGCAACTTTTGAAGATGGATGGCAAAATAAGGAGTTAGACCTCTTTCTTCAATATCAATGGCAACTAAAAGAAGGTGCTGAAAGAAAATATTTGGAAATTCCTAAGAAAACCTCACAAGGTCCTTTCTTAATTCCTCATGTTTCTTCGGTGTTTTCTGAAGTAAAAGTCAATGATGGTAAAGTGACAGTAGGAGGAGAGTTAATTGAAAATTTTGATGTCAAACTACCTAAGAAAGATACTGCCTTAGCTTATTTGGATTTCAAAAATGAATTTCACCCTTTTCACAGAGGAGAATGGTTTATGGAAAATGGATGGGGTCAAGCAGATGATGGTGCAGAAGATAATTTAAGCGGTTGGTAATTAATTTCAGGTGAATAGGGAGAAATCCTTATTCACTTTTTTTATTCTTAAACTCTTTGCTATGGTGTTATTTGGTGGATTAGATGGATTAGTATCTCTTGATAAAGAAGAAATTCTTAAAAGAGTAAGTCAACAGGATATATTTCTTATAGTTTTTGAAACTGTTGATATTGGTAAATACTATATTAATCCTTTAAGAGAAGATTCTACTCCAGGATGTTTTTTCAATTGGCACAACAACAAACTTTGGTTTTGTGATTTTGCTGATGATAAAATCTCAAGAGATTGTTTTGAAATGATTAAAGATTATTACAATCTGAATTTTTATCAGGTATTGGAATATATCAATGATCATTTTAAATTGGGATTGAGTCATGGAGAAGTTCCTGCTCCTGTTTCAAAAGAAATTATTACACAACCTATAGTAGAAAAACCTAAAAACTATATAACATATCAAGCTAAAAGTTTTGATAAACATCACAAATCATATTGGATTAAATATAAAATTACCAAACAACAGTTGCTATCTGACAACATCTATCCTACAATATGGTATAGATTCTGGTCAAGCAAAAAACAAAATTGGGTAATAATAAGACCAATGGCAAGTGATGTTACTTATTCCATTAATCAATGGGATGATGCTGTCAAAATTTGTAGAGCTAAACACAAAGGCATAGGTAAATGGATTACCAATTGTACAAAAAATCATATTGGAGGTTTAGATAAACTTCCTTTTACAGGAGAAAAGTTAATAATTACCAAATCCTATAAGGATTGGAGAGTATTAACTAACAATGGATTATCCTGTATATGGTTTCAAAATGAAGGAATGTTTCCTGACAAAGACAAATTAGATGCTATCACTTCTACTTATAAAAAAGTAGTAGTATGGTTTGACAATGACTCTACTGGACTGAAAGCTTCAAATAAACTTTGTCAACTAGCGTCAAAATCTCATAAAGATGTTAGTAAAATTCACTTACCAATAAGATGTCTTAAGAAAGGCATTAAAGATCCTGCTGATGCTATCAGTAAGGATAATCTATTTTTTCACAATTTTCTAAAAACAAATTTATTATGGAAAGAGAAATAAAAATATTCTCAACCCTTACAAGAAAAAGATTAAATTCATCTGCTACTACATGGGCAGAACTTCAGGCTGAACTAAAAAATGAGTCTATAAAGTTTGACAACATGAAAGCAGCAGTTGGAAAATCAAAAGTTTCTCTGGAATATCCGGGAGCACAATTACCTGCTGAAGGATTCACTCTTTATCTTATGCCTACTAAAACTAAGAGTGGCTTAGATGTAGAGAATATGTCTTATTCTGCTATAAGAGCAGCAATAAGACAGTTGGTAACAACCAGTGAAAATGCTCATAATCATTTTAATAATGAGAAAAATTACACTAACAAGAAAGCTGATGAACTGAGAAGCCTTTTGGCTTCTTGGTTAAATTCAGTTGACTCTCTTGAAGAAAAGGTTTTAGCTGAAGAGGTAATAGAAAAAAAAGATACTCAAGCTTTTGTAACATCAATTATTGATGATTACAAAAGAGAAGATGGTCTTACTCAAGTTGTTACTGATGAAACTTTTCTTAATTACATCATAGGTCAACTTTTAAGTTTCTCAACAGACAAAGATCATGTTGCTGATGCTTTAAGAAATGCTATTTCAGTATTGCAAGATGCATTAGAAGATTGGACTGAAGAAGAGCAGGAGTTTGAAGAATTAATGGCAGTTGCAAATCACGAAAATGATGATGAAGATGATGAAGATGATGAAGATTATGACGAATATTAAAAAATTTTATTTTAACCTATAAAGAGCTTGGTTTTAATTAATCAAGCTCTTTTTTTAACTCTAAAAAGATGAGAAAAAATAAGCTTTATGAAAAAGCAGTTGATTCTATCAATAAAACAGAGTGGTACAGAGATGAAAAATTCTTAAGTAAATTGCCAAAAAGAGGATTTAATGAAGAATGTGTTAAAATTTTAAAATCAATGGTTGAAGAATTAACTGATATCTTTGAAGATAAATTTCACTTAGAAATGGTAATAGATTCTGTAGATTATTTTAGTATTTATTCATTTATGTTATTTATTCATTATCCCAAATTAACTATTATAAATGAAGATGGTCAAAGTATAAAATTAACTAATCATTTTCAACGAGTAGTAATTCATATTGGTACACATTATTGTAGTATAAATCACGAAATGAGTTGTATAACAGTAAATCCTACTGCTCAACAATTTGTAAGAGGATATAACCATTCACATACTTCTAGTAGAAGTTATTACAATAATGATTTCAAAAGATTTTGCTTAGGAAGTAATACTGAATTTGTCAAATTACTTGGACAATTTACCAATAACCCATATGATGCAGATATATTTCATATGTTCTGTATAAATCTTATTACTATGGCTGAAACAGAATCTTTAGCAGGGAAACCTCATATAAGATTAGCCACTGTTGCAATTAGTGGAGATTTATCTTCTGATAGAATAACACATTATCTAATAGAAGGGTATATGAACAAGTATAAATATTCATATGCTCTAAAGGCTGTTGATTGGAAAGTAACTTCAGGAGCATTGGAAGTTATTGATAATGAAAAACTTGAACAACATTGTCTTATTTTTGAACACAATGTTGATGAATATCACAACATTGGAGGTATCATAGTATGCAAAGATTCTGTTGGAAATTATTATAGATATACTGATGATAACAATACATCAGAATATGATATTGAATCTATAGATTGGCATGTCCAATTTAAAGATAAACAATATAAATTTGGTTTGGCAGATGGTGCCATTTTAAAACCTGAAACATTTTTTATTCATCCACAAATTAAGAAACATGTCAAAAAACATTTGGAAGAAAAAGCAAACATCAAGCTTATCAAAGAAAGTATTACCTCCAAAGCCTAAGTTAAAGATTATTACAGAAGCATTTTTAGCTCCTGTAACAATTTCACAAGAGATACTTAATAAAATAAAGTATCTCTGTATGGAAATACCTAAAGTAGAATGGTCAGGAATATTATTCTACAAAGTTGTAGGTAGTATTACTAGTCATACTGGCTTTGAATGTATAATTACAGACATATTACCTATGGATATGGGTAGTAAAACATATACTGAATATCAATTTGATCAGACTGTAGCTGATTATATTGAACAAGATGATGAAAGATTTGACTGGAAAATTGGTCATATTCATAGCCACAATACTATGAAAACCTATTTTTCAGGAACAGATATGTCAGAGTTAAATGACAATTCTGAATTTCACAACTACTATCTATCCTTGATTGTTAACAATTTCATGGATATGACTGCAAAGATTGCTTATAGAGCTACTACAGAAGGATTTAGCTACAAAGCAATGGATGAGAATGGTAATAGCTATTCTAAAAATCTTCAGATTAAACAAACCTATTTGGTAATACATGATTGTATTATCAATGTTCCTACTGAAGAGATTAATATTACTAAAGAGTTTGCTGATAGAGTAGCACATATTAAGAAACCTAAGAAAGTTGACAAAAGGATAGGATTTAGTTTTATTGATGTTGGTGCTGACTGGGATATTGATAAAGATCTTTTTGAACCTATTGAAGATAATCAACTTAGTTTGGATATTGAAAAAATTTCAGACCATTTTGATTTTACTAAATGTTTATTGAGATTAGGAACAAAAGTTTCAGGAGATTCTGTAGAAGGTGCTATTGATGATTTGTATTCTCAAATTGGTGGAGAAGAACAAGGTATACAGGCTGTTAAACAGATGGCAGAAGAATATGAAGATTTATTTGATTACTTTTTCCAGGGGAAATATGAGTATTATTCTCAAGACAGCCTTGAAATTTTGCAGAAAATCCTTAAAATTCTACAAGAATATGCTGATTTATGGGCTGAAGAAGAAGATAACGAAGATCCTGTTTGGATATTAATTAACCTATTAAAAGAAAAATACAATGAAATTGAATACTATCAGTCAGAGATTTGATAGATTTTCTGATGCAATTTGGTTTTCACTGGCTAAAGATACCAAAACACTCATAGGAGGGTGTGGAGGTATTGGTAGCTGGTTATCTTTGTTTCTTTCAAGAGTAGGATGTGTTCCTTTAATATTTGACTTTGATAGTGTTGAACAACACAATATTGGAGGACAACTATTTAAGACATCTCATTCTGAAAAAGCAAAGGTAGATGCTATTTCTGAAGTAATTCAGGAATTTACAGGAGACAGTAATTTTCATATTTTTAATGAAAAGATTGACTCTGAATCTATGACTCACAAATATTGCTTTTCTGCTTTTGATAATATGAAAGCAAGAAGAGTACTGTTTGAGTCATGGCAAAAACAATATGGTAAAGAAAGCAATGCAATCTTTATTGATGGTAGACTTATGGCTGAAAGCTATGAGATATTCTGCATTCAGGGGAATGATATAAATGCTCAAAATAAGTATGAGCAGGAATATCTATTTTCTGATGATGAAGTAGAAGATGCACCATGTAGTCTTAAACAGACTACACATATGGCAGCTATGATATCATCACAAATGACTGCTTTCTTTACTAATTTCTTAACCAACATTGTAGAAGAAGAAGAAGTGAGGGAAGTTCCTTTCTTTCACAGCTACTTTCTACCAATGAATTTAATAACAACACATTATGATAGTACTGACTGATAATTATGATACAGGAACTTCTCTCATTGAAAGAACATCTATTTATGGGTGTTCTTTTTTTAGTTCCCATATACCATTGTTTGCTGTTTACAAAGGTGCAGAGTCTGTTTTCTTCAAGCATGATGGAAAGTTAAACATCATTTGGCATCATAAGGTTGCCCCTACATTTATTCAATTTGGAAATAAATACAGTGATTTATATGAATCTTTTAAGAGATATCTGAATCCTGTAAAATGGAAGAATAAGCAAAACAAATATTTTGTAAGAAAGGGAATGATCTGTACTGAAGATTTTCAAATACTTGTAGCTGTATGTATAAACAGAGATAAGTTGGAAACTATAGATAAAGAGAATCCTGACTTTGAAGATTTGGCAATTATAGTAAACAAGAGTTTTTATGAAGATAAACATAAACTATTGTTTAGAAAATTTCAAAAAGATTTTCTCAATGTCGTTGATGTTGATGTAATTACCACTAAAAATCCCAACAAATATTGTTTTAATACTCCTAAGTTTATTCCAAAGTTTGGTAATTTTGATGAGATGGAAAACTATTTAGATAACATAAACAATGAATTATGCCTAAGAAAAGTGTAGGGAAAACAAATAGGAGAAAAGGGCATAATGCTGAGAGGTATTATGCTAATTTCTTCAAGGATCTTGGTTATACATTTTGTAAAACAGCAAGGCAAGCATCAAGATTACATGATGATTGTGGTATTGACTTAATGTATTTACCATTTCTTGTACAGATTAAAGCAGGAAAACAAAGAGGATTAAAAAGAGCTGACACTCTTCAGTATATTGAAGATAGAGTAAAAGAAAACTTTCCTCCTGAAAACCCTGAACATACTATGCCTAAGCTTCTTATAGAAAGAAAAGATCCAGGCAAAGGAAAAAAAAGAACTCAATACCATGATACTGTAATGATGACTGTTGAGGATTTTATTAAACTTATAAAAATATTTAAAAATGATACACAGATCAAATAGAGATACAGAATTAAAATACAGAGACCATTCTTCTATATCTCAAAGTGGCTTAAAACTTCTTATGGCAGGTGTAGGAGTTTATAACAATAGTGAACCTGAAGATAAATACTATAGTGAAAAAGAACATTTTATTATAGGCAGTGGTGTAGACACTCTTATTACTATGGGAGCAAATGTTTGTAAAGAAGAATATTATGTTTCTTTGCTTGAAGATAAACCTACAGCATCAATAATGTCAATAGTTAAAGAAGTATATGACTTGGAAGTTAAAGTAGAATGTTCATATTTAACAAATGAACATTTTTCTAATGAAAGCGTAAAAGAAACTATACTCTTAGCTGCTGAAAATCAAGACTATCAAAGGAAATGGAAAGATGAAACTAAATACAATAAGATAATTCTGCAAGGTCAGGATTATTGGAATGACTTAGTGGATTCAAAAGGTAGACAAATTCTTAGTTCACAGCAATTTGAATTGATAAAAACTGTTTCTGATAATATATTAAATCATCCTCATACTGAAAGTTATTTTCAAGATAGTGATGATGTTGATATTTATTATCAGCTTCCTCTTCATTTTACATATCAACAAGTAGAATGTAAAGCTTTATTGGATATGGTAATTGTAAACCATAGAGATAAAACTATACAACCTATTGATATAAAGACTATGGGAGATTATGTTACTAATTTTCCAATTTCTTTTATGAGAAGAAGATATGATATTCAAGCAGCTTTTTATACTCAGGCAGTTATAGATGATAATACAGGATGGAATGTATTTGAAAATTATAAAGTTCTTCCATTCAAATTTATTGTTGAATCTACAATTGCTCCAGCAACACCGTTAGTATATACTTGTGATGATCAGGTAATAGAAAAAGGCAAATATGGTGTGTTAGCACAAAGAGTTGGCAATCATGTATTAAGAGAAAGAGAAGGTTTCCATCAAGCAGTACTATTATATAAGTGGCATATGGAAAATGGCTTTGAACTTGACAAAATGGTTGTTGAAAACAAAGGAAATTTATTACTTGGCTTAGAAGGTATTATAAAATGAAAATAAAAATAGGAAGAGTATTTAAAAACAGAAGTCTTAAATATTTATTGCCACTTACTAAAAAATATCATGATGATATGTTAGTAACTATGTTAAATTCTGTAGGAATATTAGCAATAGGTATTGGAGATATGGTTTATAATTCTGAATTGTTTAAACATCAACATTTGTTTATACTTATTGATAACAAAGCTAACCCTACAATCTTTAATGAGTTAATTGAATATGTAATGGATAAAGATTATTATGAAGATGATTATTCTTATGATAATCTTTTAACAGGCAGAATGCAAATGATAATTTTTAAACTTCCAGAAAATGTTATTGATAAATTTCTACAAGGCAAATATAGTAAGTTATATTACTATGAAGATGCTAGAGATTTTATTATTGATGATAGTACTTTCAATGTTCTTATAAAATCTAAAAAACATAAACCAACTTTCATTAAAGAATTAGAAATAGAATTTGGAACAACATTAAAATTAGAAGAAATTGGAGATAGAGAATTAGATATTCCTCCAAAAAAAGATGAAGAATTATTTAATTACAAATATAAAAATTTATTTTAAAATGAAAAATTTTAAGGAAATCTTAGATGAAGTAATGGAAATGCTATTTCAAAATATTGAAAAAGGCAAAGAATTTTCTCCTGAAGATTATAGAGAATTGTACAGGGAATATCTAAATATCTGCAAAGAAGATGCAGAAGAACAAAGAGCTGATTCTGACATTAGTATAATGAAAGATGAAGGATTAATTTAAAACTAAAAAAACTCTAATGAAAGAAGAAGAATTAATTGATTACAAAAACAAAAAAGATAAGGATTTTTCTCAGGAGATTTTCTTACACTTAGTAAAATATCGAGAAAAAGGAAATGTTGTTACACAAAGCTCATCATCTTATGATGAGCTTTTTAATATATGGGATGATGATATAAATCTTAGAGAAAGGTTTATATGTCTTTATCTTAGCAGAAACAACAGAGTAATAGGGCATTATACAGTATCAGTTGGAGCATTTAATGGAACTGTAGTAGATCCAAGACTGGTATTTATACCTGCTTTATTACATGGTGCTTCTGCTGTTATATTAGCTCATAATCATCCTTCAGGAAATCTTACTCCAAGTAAGGCTGACCTTGATATTACTAAAAAAATAAAAGATGCAGGTAAAATGTTAGACATACCTATCCTGGATCATATTATCTTAACCCCTGAAGGTGAGTATACATCTCTTGCTGATGAAGGATTAATGTAAAAACTAATGGAAAAAACAATAAGTGTTCAAGAAAAACTTCAAGGAATTATTGAAAGAAATTCTAAAAGAGTTGAAGAAACAGGTAAGTCACATATTGATACTTGCAATTTAGCTCCATTTTTTGGATGGGATGTTGATGTATGGAATCACAGACATACTATAATGGATGCATTTAGAAAAAGAGGATATACTGTATCCTCTTCTACTAATCATGGTGTATTAGACATCATAATTATAAAACCTATTAAATTGATTTAAATGAAAAAGTTCAATGGATTTGAAAAATGGTTAATTGAAGAAGGATTAAAAAGAATATCTACTGAAATGAAAGAAGAAATTAAAGAAACAGAATCTACAAACAAAAGACATATTATGACTGAAGGATATGTAGATATGGTTGTTGAAGAACTTCTTAAAAAAATTAATAACTTTACTAAAAAAGAAAAGAAATGAGACAATGTGTAAAATGCGGAAATGAAATGTCTGAAGGATTTCTCTTTGATGGTAGTGCTACATATTGTTCAGATGAATGTTTATCTGATGTAGCTACTCCTCAAGAATGGAATAAGTTACATAAAGATGAACCTGATTATTTTTATTGGACTGTTTGGGATGATGATGATGATGTCTGTCCGGATTTGGATGAAGATGGCAATATTGACACAGGTAGAGATCCCAGAGGGGACTACCGGGAAAGTGATGGTAGTATAATGAAATAATATATTTCTTAATTTAAAATTAAAAAAAAATGAAAAGTAAATCAACAGCATTACTGCTAACATTACCCGGTATCATTGGTATTGCAGGCTTGCAGTACTTATATTTAGGAAAGCCTTTAAAAGCACTCCTGTGGTTCTTTACATTAGGCATCTTTGGGTTTGGAACCCTTATAGATATTTTCACTATAGGTTCTGCCGCTGAAGCACACAACACTAAAATGGAATTAAATATAATTAGAGCTAAAGCTTTATCAAATGAAAACAATAATTAAAATTCTTCAAGCTTATAAAAATGGAAAAATAACAGAAAAAGAATTAACATTGTTATTAGAAATCAAACAGCGTGGTAATTTTCATTTGTTAGAAGCTAAGAAAGATTATTTTCAAATTTGGAATAATAATCAATTGTTAAAAGTTTTCTATAATAAAGAAGAAGCAGATGAATTTATTTCTAAAGCAAATAATTTGTTAAATACATGTTTAAAAGAAAACTAAATGAAAAATCTTTTATTTGTAATCATATTATTACTAATTCCTATCATTTTGTTTTACGGAGGACTCTTTATTGGGGTCCTCCTTTTTGCAATTAAAAAAGAATTTAAGAAATACCATGAAAAAGATAAATGAGCTTTTTAAGGTAGGAGCATTTCTGCTTCTGCTTATATTATTATTATGTAACAGAGGTACATTCTTTTTGTGGCTCTATATTTATATAATGTTGTTTGCATTTGTAAACTCAAAACCAAAAAACTAAATAAAGATGACGGCAAAAGAATGGTTTGAAGCAAGTAAATATCTTTATCATTTAGATGATCATGATGAAAGTGGATACTTAGGAATAAACGAAGAAAAAGTAGCAGAAATGTTAGAAGAGTATCACAAATACAGGCTAAAAGAATACATAAACCGTATTAAATATATTAAATGAAAACAAAACAACATTATGAAAAAAAATCAGAATATAGACTTTACAGGGGCAGAGGAATGGGAGAAGACATTTATAAGCAAAACCAAAAAAATGAATGAATCTAAAAACTATATAAAGATGGAAAAAACAGAACAGGAAAAATTAGTCCTCTCCAATTATGAGTGGGCAGTATTAATTAAAAAAATCAGCAGTATAGTTAATAAAGCTATAAAGATTGAAGAACACGCAACTCCTCAGCCTGCTTTAAAAGGTAAACGCATAAAAGAAATGGGGATAGAATGCCTTGAAATTATTAAATATAAAAATATAAAAAAATGAAAACAGAAAACAAAATGAGAAAGGATTTAATATTTGTATTTGCTCTAGTTTTAGGAGCATTTTTAATTTTAAAGCTAAAGCAAGAAAGACAGCAAGTTCTTACACCTATAGAAATTAAAGAAGAACCTAAAGCTGTGTCTATTAACTACACTTACAATAGAGAAGCAATAGAAGAAGGAGATGAATATATCTCTGATGTCTATGCAGGTAGAGATGATGAAGTAAAAAATACTGATTATAACTCTTTAGGTTTACCAGTAGATAGATATTGGATGACTAGAAAAGAATGGCAAGGAAAGCATATCAAGCTAATGTCCATTAACAATGCTAAGAAAAGGCTTTTAATGCAAAGATTTAAAGCTTGGAAGAGAAACCATATGCAGGAATTTATTGATGAAATGTTAAGAGCTGCTGTAAAAGAACATGAAACATTTCCTCAGATACCTCCATCTCTGATAGTTGCTCAAGCAATTATTGAAACAAATTTTGGATTGTCTAAGCTTGCTCTTCAGGGCAATAATTATTTTGGACACAAATACAGAGGAAAAGATACAACTAAGTTTTTAGTTGCTGCAGATGATAGTCCTACAGACAAGTTTACTAAATACAAATCAACTTGGTATAGTTTAAGGCATCATACAAGGAATGTATTGATGAGACTTTACTATCCTAGATGTAAGGGTGAATCAGATCTTAACTCTTGGCTCAATGCTCTATGTGGAGCAATGACTGCTAAAGAAAGTAAAAAGTTTGTAGCTAAAGGCAACTATGTCTATGCCACAAGCTGTATGACAGAGAAATGCTACTCTTTAAAACTCAAGAGTATAATTGAAACTTATAACTTAGATATTTTTGATTAGTAAATAAATTTATTATTTTAACATCTGATCTTCTCTTATTTCTAAAAGGCAGACCTTAATCTGACTAAGGTTTGTCTTTTTTATTAAAACATTATGGTACATGAAACTATAAATGCATTAAATAATAATAAACTTCATGAAGTTGTAATAAGAATGAGCCAAATGTCAGTTCAACAATTGGAAAAACTTCTTAAAACTTTTTTAATGAATGATTATGTATTAATGTATAGAGGAGGAAAAAAGAAAGACTCTGTTATTTACAATTATGATTTGCCAGATGCATATAATCTTAGTTTTAGCCTTTGTGAAAATGAAGGGCATTATTTTATGGCATTAGAATTTTATTCAACAAAATCTTTTTTTGATCCTGATTTAGAACAATTAGTAGATTCAGAATATTATGAGTTAAAGCTAACAAAAAGTGCTTTAGTATGGAAAAATATTACTGACAATAAAGAAAAGAAATTTATTATTCAACTTTTAAAAAGAGCAATATGATTATTAAAATAAGAAAAATAATTCCTGATGTAGAAATTCCAAGATTTGCTACTTCAGGAAGTGCAGGATTTGATTTAAGAGCTATGAGAATCATGGCTTTATATCAAGGAGATAGAAAAATAAACCTTGCTGAAAAAATGAATAGAAGCATTGAACAAGGATTGGTAACTTTAAGACCAGGAGAAAGAGCATTGTTTGGTACAGGATTAGCATTTTCTATTCCTAAAGGATATGAAATGCAAATTAGAGACAAGAGTGGTATTTCTTTAAAAAGAGGACTTAAAGTATTTAATGCTCCAGGTACTATTGACTCTGATTACACAGGAGAAGTAGGTGTAATTATATATAATTCTACCACTTTTCTTGCTGAAATTAATATTGGAGAATATATAGCACAAGGAGTTATTACTAACTACTATGTTCCAATATTTGTAAATTCAAATGGCCTTCAGGAAACTGAAAGAGGTTCAGGAGGATTTGGAAGTACAGGAAATGGTTTATAAAACTTGCAGATTATGAAACTATTATTATTAATATTCATATTAACATTTACTACAGTAAATGATTATGATAATTTCCTTAATGGAAAAGCTATTAGCTTCAAATTCAACAATGTAGAATATTCTTTTTATAAAGTAGATGATTATTTTCAGTTAGACCTTGACTCAGAACATGATGTTAAGTTCTACCTTAAAAGAAAAGCATTAAATAAAAAGGTAATTGTTTCTAATGAATGGGGAGAATTTAGATTTTACTTTAAAAAAGGAATACTAGAAAATATAGTGCAAAAAATTTATAAAAGCAGAAAGTACAATGTAGATAGCTTTACTATAAATTTTGAATTGTAACTAAGAAGTGGTATATTTAAATATCCATTAGAGTTTTTAAGTGAATAATAGATGTCAAATCAGGGAAGCCAATTGCGGCTTCCCTATTTTTTTTCTTTAGCCTAATAATTTTATCTATTGGTTACATATTTAACTACAGTTTCATTATCTATATTAGGATATCTTTCTTGAAACATTATTAAATATTCTAAAAAATCAACATTTGGATATTCTGAATTAAATACATCATCTTTTTTCTTAACTACAAATTCTCTATACGCTTTCTTTAAAAATCTAGTAGGATCTTTTGGTAAAGGAATATCTTTATTTACTTGTTTTTTAACATCTTCTTCAAAATAAATAATTTTTTCTCCTCCGGCTTTTCTATCTTCTAAATCATCTAATCTTTCTTGAAGAACTACTTGTCTTTCTATTTCAGCTTGTTTTCTTTTTTCTTTCCAATCTTTTTCAAATAATTTTTCAAAAGGACTGTCAGTCCAAGTTTTTGAAAATACTTGTGGTATATCTCCAGATGCTGTTCTTACAACATCTTTAAATGTTCCTGGTAATAATTTTGCTAAACTTCTACCAAAATAAGAACCTCCTTTATCAGGACCTGCAGTAATTTCATTTTCCCACATTGATTGTAGTGTTAAAATATTTAAACCATTTATAGCAACTTTTCCTATATCAACACCTTGTTTTACAACAGGCCATGTTTCAGGAGATAAAATACTAGGAGCTGTTTTAGTAGCTACACTAAGTAAATTTTGATTTAAATTGTTTAATGTATTTATCATAAAGTTATACCAATATGGTCTATCTTTTTTTTCTTCCCATTCCCAAAATGACATTACATAACCTTGTATTACTGTAAGTAACATTAATCTTTGAACAGTTAATGCTGCTTCTGTAGCATTAGCATTCATGTTCTGAGCATCTTCTAAAGTAAATTCTTTACTTATAAAATCTTTAAAATCACCTTGATATGTATCAGTAAATTTTAGAAATTTTCTACTTCTTCCAAAAACTCTATCCAAAGGATATCCAATTGATTTTAAAGAAACCATTTTTAAATAGAAAAGTGCTTCTTTTACAAAACCCAATTCTGTCTTAGGAAGATTATTTTTTTCATGAATTTCTCCATTTTTTTTATAATTAAACTTTCTTGCCATATTATAAAGTCCAAAACCAACTAAACCAAAAACTCCACTAGTCATCGCTAAAGCTCCTACTGATGCAAAAGATCCTGCAATACTCGCATATGCTACTGTAGTTAAACCAAGTGTAGGAGCAGTCCAACTTCTGTATCTACCTTTGAATTTTTTCTTACCAAGTATAGCAGATTCTTGTTCTACTGCAAATTTAGAAGCAAGATTCATAGGCATCCAACTTTTAAACATCATTGCTGATTTGCCTAATGTATATTGTTTAATAAGCATTCCTCTTAGTTCATGATAATTACCATGAGCAAGGTTAATTATAGCTTCTGTTTTAGATGACCATTGTTTAAAAGCGTCACCTTGCATTAATTCCCAATTTTTTTGATTTTCAAAACCAATATCTCCAATTTTAAATTGAGGTTTTAAGGTACCATCAGGATTTAATGCATCAAATACATTGCTTTCATTGCCATCTTTATCTTGTATTTTAGTATCTAATAAAGATGCGGCTATAAGTTGTGACTGATTTAAATATTCTACTCTGGTATTACCTTCAAAAGGATTAAGATATTTTGCCCATTTGCTAAAAGCACTTTTATGAGTACTTTTTTGAAATTCATTTTTAGAATCCTGAATTTTTTGAAGTTTTTCAGAAAGATTTTTAATCTTAACAGCATCAGGGTGAGCAAATTTCTCAGCACCAAAAGTAATATTTTTTGCAAAACTTTTTCTTGCAATTTGTATTGCTCTATTATAACTATCTTTAGTTATATAACCTAAATCAACCATTATCATATTTGAAAGTTCACCTTCCAATCTATTATTAAGCATTGATAAAGCATTATAACCTAATTTGAGAATTCTTGTAAGAGAATTTAATCCATCAAGAAATAATATAGGTCCAAAATAATTTCCTACATTATCTCTCATTTTTTCAAATTCTGCAATTTGTTCTTTACTTAAGCCACTTTTAAAATTTGGATCATTTAATAAAGTTTTTAACTTATTATAAAATTTCTTTTCTTGTTCTGTTCTGTATTTTGGAAACAATCCTCGCCAAAGATTTTGAATTAATTCAATATGTTTTTTTACTTTACTATCTTCATCTAATTCTTTTGTAAGAAATGCTTTTTTTAATTTTGTACCTTCATCTCCTAAAATATTTCTTATATACCAACTATCAGCTTGCTGATTAGCCTGCTTTCTGAATCCATCTATTGCAGTAGGATTATCTTTATCTTGATCATTTATAGGCTTTTTTATACCTTTATAAACATCCATTAAGATATCAACAATTGGTTTTGATTGATTTTTAGCTTTAAATTTTGCAGCAAGTGTTGCATAGCTCTTTAATACTTTTGGTAAATCAAAAGATTTCTGACGCATTATTTCATCAGTAGCTGCAGACTTTATCAATTCATCAAGTAATACTCCATCTTTATTATTTAACTTTTCTTTTACATCCTGTATGGTTTCATCAACTCCTAATAATTCAGAAAGTGCTCTTAATGCTTTAGGGTTTCTTGCAATTTTTTCATAAGTCAATATTTCATTCTTAGCTATTTTCCACTTGTTTATATTAGCGGAAGCCATATTTTTTTGTACATCTGAAGAATTAGGATTATTTAATATGTCTGTTTGTATTTTAATTTGATTATTATAATAATCAAAGTTTTTCTTTTTTACACCAGTACTTGTGTTAATTTTAGTAAAAGAATTTATATCAATACCTAACAAAGAACTTAGTTCTGATTTACTTACAGCAATAAGGTTAGCTATTTCTCTTTTATTTTTATTAATAAAATCTGCTCTAACTTCAGGGTCTTTTATTACATCTACAGATTCTACTAATTTTCCTGTAACTGCATTTGCAATATTATGCTTTATTCTTTTAAAAACTTTTGAAAAACTATCAAACATAGAGCTACTTTCTAAAAGCAATTCTGTCATAGCTTTGTCCATAGCCATAATTGTATTGAATTTAGTTTTTTCTCTATGTTCTAAAGGAAGTTGTTCATGGGTATTTTTAAGTATATCCATCATAATATCATGAAATTGTTTTAGTTCTTTATTGTTTTCTATTTTCTCATAATTCTTATCATAAAATCCTAAATCTTCATTTAACTCTTTAAATTCTAATTTGTTGGTTTGTAAATTTTCAACTACAGAAGCTTTATTCTTTCTGGGAATAAGAATATTATATGCCATTGTAGGACTACTTGTTTCATGGTCTAATGCTATATTCTCATAGTAATATGCATTTGCTGTAAAAGGGTTTGAAGTACTATCCCATTCATAAAATTGTTTATCAGGATAAAACTTTTCATAAATCTCTCTTTGTTTTAAATAAGTAAACAATTTTGATTTTTGTTCTCGTATTAATTCTGAGTACTCTTCAGGAGATAATAATTGTTTTAATTCATTCTCATGGTCTTTGTAATCATTTCTATGAAAAAATTCATTAAATTCTGCAAATTGAGGATCATTGAATATCTCAGATATTTTTCTAATATCTACCTGTATGTTGTTTTCTCTATGCCAATTTTGTGATTTATCAGCAGCTTTATTAAAAGCATTTTTCCTTGCTGTAGGATTTGCAATTTTTCTTGCTTTTGAAAATTGATAACCTAAAAGTTTTTTAACAACATTAGATTCTTTTTCATATTTTGATGAATATTTTGTAACAACAGAGCCTGTTTCAAAACCAAATTCATCTTTTTGTTTAAACATTTCAAAAGAAACTCCTCTGATTGCTCCATAAGATAATCCAAAACCTTCTTTTTTTAAAGTCTTTATAACTTTGTTTAAAATTCTATCAATTTTTTCATGGATTTCTTCAGCTTTTTTTAATTCTTGTTCCTGATTTAAGTTTAAAGTATTAAACATTACTTCTGTAGTATGCCCATTATTTGTAAATAGATTGGCGGTAATGTCATAAAACATTTTATCAATCCAGGTGGCATCATCTAAACCTTCATCTTTTTTTATAATTTCTTCATACTTCAGTTTTTCATCATACATGTTTTTAACAGAAGCATCATTGTTTACAATAAAAGTAGCAAGCTCATTTCTTAGCTTTTTAATTTTTGATTCCTTTTTATTAACAGCAGCATTTAAATCTTCAAAGTATTGTAAAATATTTTCATCTAAAATATTATTACCATCTTTATCAAACATTGCATCTTCAGAATAAAATGGATGAGAAACACCTGTTCTTGGAATTAAGGTTTTAAAGAAATCCATTATTTTTGTAGCCTCAAAATATTCTGATATTGTTATATTTTTTAACCCGGATAAGTAATCTAATCTTTCTAAATCTTTATCTAAAATTTCATTAAGTATAGATTCTTCTTTGTTGTTTTCTAAATCTATTAATTCATTTTTAGTTTTTTCAATTAAATTTTCAGTTTGAATTTTAAATTTAGTAAAGTTCTTATATTGATTTGCTTTTGCAGGGTCATTTAAATTCTTTTCTAAAATAGATAAGCTATTTTTAATTTTTTTCAATCTTTCATTTAAATCAAAATATAACTTTCTTTTATAGTTTAATATAGTTCCATATTTACTGTTTGACAATACTGCATTATTATTAGTATTTGCAATATTTGGACTAGCTAATTTGAAATTATAATCATTTTCTTTATACCCATTAAAGGCATCTTGTATTTCATTAACATCGTATACATTATAAGTACCATCTTCATTTATTTCAGGATCTTTAGAGCTAATATACATGGGTGTATTAGCAACTTTATTTTCTCCTAGTACAAATACATCAGGGTCAGTATTATTCTTATCTAAATAAACAATTTTAGGTTCACCATTGGCATCTACAACTACAGAATCTTTAAACCAGGATTGAAATTCATCAGTATACATATTAACATAAGCTCTAAGAGCTGTCTGTTCATCACCAAACTTGTTGTATAAAGCTTCATAAGCTTTAGAAGGTTTACCATTAGGAGCTGTTACTTGTATTGATTTAGGTTTAAAAAAATCTTTACTTACAATTGATTCTTTAATTAAAGATTCATTTTTCATAAAATTTTTAAAACTTTTATCCAAAGCTTTTGCTAAAGAAACATCTCCTTTAAATAATTTAACTATTGATTCAATTAATTTATTTAAAATAGTTTTATTATCAACTTTAATTTTATCTAATTGTTTTATAAAATCAGCATTGGTTAAACCATAAGTAATAAATTCTTTGATATCAGAATCTGGTTGACTAAAATCACTATTATATACCTTGTTATCAAGATATTGAGAATATAATTCTTCTACTTCTTCTACAAAAGCTATGTCTGATTCAGTCAATCCAATTTCTTTAAGAGTCTCTTGCCAATTACCTGAATCAACAGCAGCATCTTTTAAATCAAATAATGATTGAGTATATCTATGAATTTCTTCATGGATAACAGTTTCTTCATAAAAGTCACTTCTATCTTTTCTATATTTTAAAACTGTTTTTATATTATCTAAATCAATAGCAACATCAGTTTCAATTTCTCCTGTATCAAAATTTATTTGATTACCAGATAATCCAGCACCTGATAAATCAGAATTAACAATCCTTGTTTCTAAAGATTTACCATAATCTAAAATAGTTTTTGCTATTGGTGATAATCTTTGTTTAGAATTTACAATTTTTTCTAATTCTGTTTTAGAACTTAATGGTTCATTTCTTATAATACAAGGCTTCATTATTTACAAGTTTTTTCAAAGTCATTAATTAAATCATCTAATTTAGATGCATTATCAAAATTAACATTATTTCTTGGCATTACTGCTATAGCATAATAAGTTCTTCTGTCTCCTTTTTCACCCATTATCTCTATAATTTTAAACTTGTAAGAAGTATTTCTATTATTTTTATTTAAAAATTTAGTTTTTTCTAATACCTTAGTATAATTCTTTTTGAAAAATCTTTTTCTACTACCATCTGTATTTCTCAACTTAAACATTCTTTCAACTTCTTTTGTTTTGTTATCAACTTTTGGAAACCCTAATTTAATAATATCTGATATATCTCCACCATCAGCATCTTTATCTATAATATCAGATATATTAGGAGTGCCATCTATAGGGGTAAACATCATACCACCTCCTAAATCTATACTTTTAGGTTGTTTCTTTTCTTCAGGTTTAACTACAGGTTGAACAGGTTTAGTAAGTTTTAATTCTTCTAAAGCTCTTCTATTAATTTCTGATTCATAATCTCCTTTGGTTTTACCAGAAAACTCTTTATCAAAGTCTTGTCTGCTATATAAACTATGTTGGTATTCATGTTCTATAACAAAATTTTCAAACTCTTTATAAGTAGAAAACTGATTTGCAGGTAAATTTTGTGCTTTAGATTTTACTTCAACACCATGAATTTTTTCTACAAGGTCACGCATTTTAGTCCAAGCTTTTTCTTTGTATTTTTGTTGTAGAAATTTCCTGTTAACTTTTACAATATTATTTTCTCTATCATACTGAGCAGCACCTTTTGCACCTTCAAAAGATATAATATTTTCAGTATCAACTACTGGTAGACCTTTATATGTTTCTTGTGGTTGAGTTGTTGATTCAACTTTTTCTATTATATCTTTTATCCATTTAGTTGAACTTCCTTTTCCATCATTAAAAACATTAATAGGATATAATCCTGTTAACTCTTCTACAAAAAAAGAATTAACTTGAACAGGTTTATTTATTCTTTTATCAAATATTTTTCCTTTTGTAAGAGAACTAGCATCTATTTTTGGAAATCTATCATAAACACTATACATATTTAAACCATAATCACTTGTATTACCTACAGGTATAATTTTTTCACTTATAGTACCATCATTGTTTTTAGTTTTATTTATTTTATTAAGAGTACCCTTTTGATCAATAAAATTAGGATTTTTAAATTTTAAATTATCATTTAAAAGTTTGTTTACTCTATCTATAGAAGGAGAATATGACATTTCCCCTGTCTTTTTATTTATTGAACCTTTTACTAACCAACTTCCTGTATATCCAAAAAATGGATACCAAGCTCCTTTAATTTTTCCACTAGTTCCTGAACTAGATATATAATAAGGAATTACTACTCCATTTACATTAGCTAAAACAAAAGTTCTACCCATTGCTGTAAATATACTATTTCCATCTTTAGATATAAGAACTTCATTTAAAGCATCAGCATTTGTTATAGTAACTTTTTCATCAGAAGTATTTTGTAAACCTACAGGTTTATATCCACTAGGTAATTTTGTAACAGTTGTTTTACCTTGTGGTTGAGTTGTAGGTTGTTTACTTTGCTGTGCAGATTTACTAGCCTTTGCAAAAGTACTTATTTGTTTTTCAGTAAGATTATTAAATTCTTCTATAGAAACAGGTATTTCAGATTTACCTCTTTCTCTTGCTCTTTTATTAATAGACCTCACTACATGTTTCCAATCTTCAAATCCTTGTTCTTTAGCAAATTCTTCTTTTACAGTATCTAAATCAACAGCTACTTTTCCTATAACTTCTTCACCACCACTATCCATTACTACTAATTTATCTGAAGATCTGGACATTGCTACATAATATAATGAATTTTTTTCTGTAGTTGTAGCTTTTCCTTTATCATCTACAATATCAATATTTGAAACTTTTTCAAGTGTTTGTGGATCAAAATATACTTTAGGTATTGTCATACCTTGACTTTTATGGATTGTCATAGCATACCCAAAATCAACACCTTTTTTCAATTGAAAAACACTAGGTATTCTACTATGTTGACCATAAGAATATAATTCCATTTTTTGTGTTACTGGATTATAAACATAATTATTTCCCAAATTATATTTTGCTAATGATCTTTTAATTTCTCTAATATTTTGAATATATGTTGGATAATAACTTCTATTCTTTTTAAACTTAATATATTCTGCTTGTACTTCTTTAAATATATTTGAAATTTTAACATTGTTTTTTGCCATTTGTTCTTCTGACAAATTGAATTCAAAAGAATCATTTGTAGACAATTGTAAATAATCAAAAGTAACTGATGTAGGTATGCCTGTTACACCACCTTCTCTTAGTTGCTCTAAAGATTTACCTGTTGCTCTTATCCTAACTTCTCCTGTATCAAGAACATTTATTTCTTCAATAGTATATGGAACAGAATTAGCAAGGTGTCCTTGTTCTACTTTTTTATTTTCACTACCTGAATACCCCATTATTTTTTCTCCAATTTTAGGAGAACCTTTTAAATTTAATACTTGCCTTATCCTTTTATTTTGAGAAATAACTTCGTTGTTTGTATATACAATAACAGAAACATCTTCAGGATTTTCTTTTAAATCTTTTTCTAACTCTCTGTTATATTGTGAGAAATCTAAAAACTTTAACTCATTTGTATTTTGATCAGATTTATATAATTTTAAATTTACATTATTTCTAATTTTAGTTAATATATCTAATAATTTCTGCTCACCTGTTCTATAAACTTTATCTAAAATACTTTTCATAGGTAAAGAAAATGCAGAAGAATAAGATTTTTGAGTAATACCTTTTCTTGTATCTACAGCAGCTACTTGCTTAGGATCTCCAACAAATATTATTTTAGCATTTGCATTTTTACCAGCTTCTATTATTTGTTTTACTTCAGCATCACTTAGCATTGAGGCTTCATCTACTACTACAAAAGGATAATAGAAAGATTCTAATCTTTCTTTCATCTTCATGCTAAATACATGTTTACCAGTTCTTGCATTCTGATATACAGAAGATTGAAAAGTAGCAGGTAAAGTTGTATTACCATATTTACTTGTGTTTAATCCTAAAGAAACTGTTGCTGAATGTGTAGGAGCCATGTATGCAAAACCATTAGCTGAAGAATATTCTTTTAAATATTTTTCTACTAATCCTATAATAGAAGTTTTTCCTGTACCTGCATAACCTTCTAAAGTATAAGTTATATCATTACCTCCTATTGCCCAATCTATCATGTTCTCTAAAGCTTTTTGCTGTTGAGCACCTAAAGGAAATTCTGTATCTATAGAGATTGTTTTATCTCCATGAATAGACTTATAACTAAATTTCAATTCTTTATTTTCAAAATCATCTTGAGTATTTTGAACAGAACCAGGTGCTTTTTCCAATTTTTTTAGAGCATCATCAATATCATTTTTTAATTTTTCTCCTGCAAAAAAGCTTTCATCAATATCTGTACCTTTCTTTTTTGAAGGAAGTTCTATTAATTCAAAAATATTATCCAAAGCTTCTGATAAATTATTATCATTTATTTTTGTAAGACCAAGACTTAAATTAACATTTTGAATAAAGTCTTTAACTATATCTTTAAATTTCTTAAACATTGAATCTCCAGTACCTTTATATTGTGTATTATAAAGTAATTTTTGGAAATCTTTATTTGTAGTACACCCTGTCATGAATTCAAAAATATCTATTGCAGGATATAATAATCTTTCATCAGAGTTTAATGTTTCTCCATTTCTGATTTTATTTTTTACTTGTGCTAAAGTAACAGTTTTGGTTTTATTCTTGCCTTTTTTAATAACAATACCTTTTTCTGCTTCTTTAACAAAGTTGTTAAATAATCTAACTAAATTTTCAACATGTTTAGGTGCTCCTGCTTTTAAATTTATTTTTATATCAGGTTGTGTAGTTCCTATAATTTCTACATGATTCCCTAATTCTTTTACTGTTAACTTGTGCATGTATTCATGCAAAAGTACTTCTGCTATTTCATTTCTTTTATTACTATTTGCAAAAGAACTATCTATTACAAGTTGATTTTCTTCAGGATAATAAGCTCCATTTTCAAAATCTTCTAAGCTCATTATAATAAGCTCCACCTGATTTTTATCAAGTTCTGCTATTGGCAATAAAGTTTCTGCTAAAAATTTTAAACTAGGATCAATATTTTCATCTAAAGCAATTGCTTTTAAACTTAGAACCATATCTTTTTTATCTAAGCTAAAAGGTCTTTCTGAACTTTCATTTCCTGTTTCAGGAGTTTTCCCTTCATTAAAAACATCATTTTGAGACTCTACTGTAAATCTATCTGCATTAGATATTTCAGATGTTTTAGGAAGTATACTATCTTGAACATTTCTATTTGTTTCAGAATTATATTCATTCATACCTGAAGTACCAAGAGTATCTATTTTATAATAATTCTCACCATCTTTGGTGTAATATAAATCTGAATTTTTATTTGCTTTAGAGTTATATGCTTTTAAAAAAGCAGGCATTTGTTTTTCAGAAGCATAGGTAAAACTTAGAATTTCTTTTGTTTCTTTATCAACTGTTATGTTTGTTAGTTCAGGATTACTTTCTTTTAAATCAACAAGAGAAACAATACCTGGATTATGTTGTACATATTGCATTGTAAATTTAGAAATATCATATGGTGAAGATTCTTTTTTTGTGCTTTTAGGTATTCCAAACCATTTAGCTATATTTAAATTTGCATCACCGGATATTAAACCATCATTTATAAGATTTACAATTTCACTATACTTAGTATTTTCTAAAACAGCAGCAGGAATAAATTTTGAAATTTGAGTAACTTCTTGAACACCACCCTCTAATAAAGCATAGTTAATTAAATCCTGAGCAAGCATTCTTGAATTATATTCTCTATCATTAAAAGAAGGCAGAGGAATTTCTTTTTCCATTAATTTAAAAATAGAAGTATATAAACTGTTTTCATCTATGTTATCTACAGTATTATTAAATTTAATTTTAGAAGGAGTGCCATCTTTATTTATTTCAAAATCAACTTGTTTAAACAATGGTATTGAATTTAAAAAAGCAAAATTATCTCCAGTTGGATCTAACAGGCTTTTTTGCAAATAGGAAGCAAGTGATTTTTCATTAGCTTCTTTTCCATCTATAAATAAATATTTTCTTTCTGCTCTTGAATTAAAATCATAAAATTCAAAGTTTGAAGAATTTATATATTTTTTCATTTCTTGCAGAACAGTCTGCTTCATTTCTTTTACAGCAGATGGAGACATTTCACCACCTTTGATTGCAGCAATTTCTCTAAAAATATTATCAAATAAAACATTGTTATATGGCATATGTTTTTCAGAAACAGCCAATCCCGTAGATAATGTATTTACAGTAACATGCCCTAAAGCTGTAGTAGGTTTTATATAAAAATCAGCTTCTAATCTTATAAAACCTTCTTTTGGACTTTCACTAAATTCTCCAATTAAACTTTCAATATTTTCAACTTCTTTATTACCCATTAACATTTTTAATCTATCAATTCTTTCATAAAGATCAAATGTAGATTTACCTATACCTTGAGAATCAACATTAAAGTTTTGTTGTGTTTCCCTTAATATTTTACCTGTCTTTCTTAAATCTAAAAACTTTTCTAATACTGCTTGTTGAAATGCAAAATCATTTTCATTAACACTGCCATTAGTATGAAATAATTTTATTTGTTTTTCAAGATTTTTACCAGTCATTAATTTTGACTGACTATTTTTTAAAGCTTCTATCTTACCAGGTTTTTCTTCAAATTTATATTTAGCTTTTAATAAATCATAAACATGTTGTTGCTTATCAGGAATAAATTCAGAAATTACAGAATCTAAATTTTTAAGTTCTTTTATAAAATCTTTTACAATAGGTTGATTTAAAAAGAAAAATGGTAAGGAATTTCCGGAAGCATCTTTATCAAACCCTAATAGTATCATTACTTTGTCAACATCTAAAGTTTCACTATTTAAACCTGCTTCTTCCATGATAAGCTCTTTGGCATTATCTGTAGCAATATTCTGTCTTTCTGCTAATACATCTGCTATTTTTCTAGGGGTTTTAATAATGTTAATACGCTTTTGCACATCATCACTAAACTCATTAAATAGTGTTTGCTCTATAAAATTTATTCCTAAAGCTACATTTTCTTCATTAGGTGACTCTAAATATTCCCTTGCATTATTTATTAAAGGATTATCAGATTCATCCATTCCTGCTATTATTTCTAAATATGCATCTTTTTTATTTTCAACTAACACATAATCTTCTCCCAACAAACCATAGCTAGTTAAATTTCCAAAAGTAATAGGATCTGCTAATGATATTCTTTTATCTTTAGTTCTATTTTGTCTAACTAAAGAATGAAATACAACATCATTAGAATAAGCACCAATACCCACCTTACCTGCAGCACCAGCCTGCATTACTCCTTTTTGATAATTAGAAGTTAAAGGATTGAATGTATCATATTTACTATCTTTGTTTAACTTAAGAGATTTTAATTTATTACTTTGTTCTTTAGAATCCTCTATAGAAAGTGCTGTTGCAATTTTCTTTTGAACTTCTACTTGCTTATTAGAAAGTATTGAAGAGTGTACTTTTACTATTTCATTTTTATAAAGTTTTTCCAATTTCTTTTCTCCTGAAGAAATAACAAGTCTTAATTCATTTTTATATTTTTTTATTTTATCCCATTTTTCTTTTCTTGCTTCATTTATTATTTCAGTATTTTCTTTATACTCTTTATTTTTTTGCTCTTGTAATTCATCTAATACTTTTGATTTAACTTTATTTTTAGATATTTCTTTTCTTTGTGTTATAGATTTCTCCTTATCGTATCTTAATAACTTTCTTTTTTTACGTAAATTTTTTCTTTCAGCATCAACATCTTCTTTTAAAAGATTGTTTGAATTTTTATTTAAGTCTTTAATTTGATCTGTTATAAAATCAATCTCTGCATCTATATCAATCTGTTGTTGCCAAAGCTTATTTATTATTTCTTCAGAATTCTTTTTGTCTTTTTTTAATTCTCTTAATTCTTCTTTTCTTTGTTTTTGTTTTTCATGTATTTCATCAAGTATTTCTTCATATTCTTTTTCAATTTCAAAAAACTCACCTTCTTTTAATTCTTGTTTGGTGTCTTTTACTTTTGCTTCAAGTTCTTCAATATTATCTTTTAATACTACTACTTTACCATTTTCGTCTATTTCATGGTAATATTGGTAATTAGTTTGTTTATCAATATCAAAGTCAAGACCTACCTGTACAGTAAGGTTTCTAGGCACTACAATTAAATCTCCACACTCATAAGGTACAAATCCTACAATCTCTACATCAGCCATAGACATATGTGCAGAAGTAGGAGTCCTGAAGGAAATGTTTGATAACAATTCTTTATCAAACATTTCTTCATTAATCATAAATGGTCCACCCTCTTCTTTTTGTTTAACATAAATATATTTGCCTTCTGAATCTTTAGCAAACATATTAAGCATTTTACCATCATTGGTTCTAAACTTAGAAGGTAAAAACACTTGTGTCTTTTTGAGATTACCATCTTTATCAAACTCAGCACCTTTTAATTCTCCTGTCCAACTGGAAGTATATATTATTTTAGAAGGATCTCCTTTTTTTTCTTTAACAACTTCTTTAAATCCTTCTTGTGAAGATGCAACATAAGAATTACCAGGCATTTTAGTTTTAGCAATTCTGTTAGCAGCAATAGAATTTAATAATGATTCAAACCTATTAGATTCTGAACTCATCCATAACGGAATTGTAAATTCATAATCCACTACATTTCCTGCCTTATCATAAATTAAATTATATCCTAAAAAATCAATTACTTGTTTAGAGTATCCTCTACTTTCAGCTTCATCTTTTAATATTTTTTGTAAGGCCTTTGCTGTTTTTTTAGGATTATCAGATATACCTGTTTCAATGTTTATAGATAGTTCATCTAATAATTGTCTTTTGGTAAGAGCTGTTAACTTTCCAAAATTATTATCAAAAGTTTCTTTTAGTTGTTGTCCTGATACTGATTTTCCATCATATAAAAACCCATCAATATCTGTAATACCATCTCCTAAAATTAGTTTTGCTGTTTGTGTACCAATTTTAACAGTATCCTCTTTTCTTTTACCACTTTTAAATGGTACTTTTTGTTGTATACCAAAGTTTTTCCTATCTAATGTTAAAGCATTTTGGAACAATCTTGTAGCTAATTGTTCATGTGTAGTGGCTTCATCTTTACCAGCATCTTTTAAATATGAACCAGTACTGTTATCAAATAATTTGGTAGAATTTTTAGTAGCACCTACTTTATTAGCAGTACTATAAGAAGCTCTTACTGTTTTATTTTCTTTAGATTCTATCTGTTCCATAGCTAATCTAAGAGTATCTATTTCTAAATTCTTAGTAAGCTGTGGAATAAGAGGTATACTTGATGATTTAATATATACAACCCTCATTGTTTTTGTAGCAGGGTCATAAATCTGACCTGTATATACAGGTTTCATAGGTTGCATTACAAGTTTGATTAAAGATTTTTCCTTGTCTGTTAATTCATTTAAAGGAATATTTTCTTCAAAAACTTTTCTTAAATTTTCAACATCATGTGAAGTGAGTTTATCATGAAAAAGTTCAGGGTTTGTTTCTCCTAATTTTTCCAATACATAAAGATGTTCTTGCCATGTAGTATATTCTTGAGCATCAGTACCTTCTATTTGAAAATAAGGAGCTAACTGTGGGAATTTATTTTTTAAAGCTTTTATAGTATCACCATCATTTTCTGATAAAGCTTTTTTAAGAGAATCAACTTCTTTTTGTCCAAAACCTTCTACTTCTAATGCTTTAGCTAAATAAAGTAAATTAGATGCAGGAGCTTCAATATCTTCTAAAAACAATTGTAAATATTGATTATCTTCAGCATCAGCAAGTTTTTCTCTTGGTGCAATTTGATTAGCTAACCTCTTACCAATATTATTAAAAGTGTCTTTAGATTGTTGTACAGCATCAGTACTTTTAGATTTATAATACATAGCAGGATCTCCTGCAATAGTCATAAATGTATTAGCATTGCCCATCATATTGTTCATCACAAAATCATAAGCAAGCATTTCCATCTTATCTTTTAAATCAGCATTTTCTCCAAATTTTTCTTTGTTGTTTAAGAATTTAGTATCAATACCTTTGACAACATAATTTCCTTTTTCATCAGTACCTGTTACTCCAAATGAATCCCAGTTTTCAAGAGTTTGTTGAACTTCATTGTTAACATAATCTTTTAAAACTTCATTTATCAAACTACCACCATCTGCATTAAGCATTTCAGATTTGATATATTCATGTATATCAATATCTTTATTTTTAGAAATGTTGTTATTAATTAAGTCAAGAATTGTAACACCACCTTCTGTCTTTATATTGTTTAATAAAGGAAGCATTAAAAACTTTTTAGCTCCTTTATCATAAGATTTTATATTGTGCTTAGATTCATTTTCAATAAAACTTTTAATCCTATTAACTTCAGGAAGAATTAATTGGTCATACAATAAAGAAATTACTGTTTCATCAATACCAATTTCAGAATTTCCATCTATTAAATTTATATGATTGAAATCAAAGAAAGGTGTTGTTATAATAGTAGCAACACTCTTATCTGACATAGTAGGAGATAATAATTGCCCTAACCTTGTTTTAAATGTAACTCCATCTTTAGTAGTATAATTTTGTAATTTAACTGAAGATAACCTTTGATTTATAAAAAACCCCAATTTTACTATTTCATGATTTGCATCTGAAATAGATGTAATACCTGTAGCTCTAAATAATTTTTTACCTCTTTCTTTAATTGCATTTATACCTACATAATTAACCTCAAAGTTCTCTCTGACTTTTGGATCATTTGCTAATAAATTAAGCATGTATGAATTCTCAGAAAAAGGACAGGTTTTTAGATTTTTAAAATCTTTACTATTAGGATTTTTTAATTCCATAACCCTATCAGTCATAAACTTAGGGATAGTATATTGTTGAATTGTTTTCTTGCCATCTCTAAAAGATGTAGGCATTATTCCTTTTTCATTATACTTAGATTCTAATTTAGCAAGAGCTAAAAATGCACTATTTTGTAAAGGATTATTTACCTCTTTATCAAATTCTGTTTTTATATAATCACCATCTTTATCTCTTTTACTATGTTGTTTTAAAAAAGAAAATAAAGAACCAAATATATATTCAGAATCTATACCTTTTTCTAAAAATAGATTCTTAAAATCTACAACACTATTTTTGTTTATATATAAACCTTTCTTAATTAAGTTTTCAATTGTTTTGTCAGAAAGATATATTCCAAAATTGCTTAAAAATTCTTTAAAATACTCTAACCCTTCAGGAGTAAATTTGCCTTGTTTTAATTCATTTAAATAATTTCTATCTGTTTCTTTTTGTTTTGTTATATGAAGTGTATCACCTTTTATTTGAACGATATAATTTTTAACACCAGTTTTTTCTGAAACCTGAACCATGTTTTTACCAGTTCCTAATCCTTTTACAACTCCGGAAGGTAAACTACTAACAGGGTAAGTTTTTTTATTTTTTGATGTGATCCCTTTAACTACAACTTGTATATCTGCTCTTTTTTGAACCTTAACATCATCTTCTTTTGAAGAATATTTATTTAAAAGTTGCTCTGCTTTTTCAGGATTTATATAAATATTTCCATCTTGTTGAATAATTAAATCACTAGCAAAAAAGTTATTATACCAATTGGATCTTATTTTCCTAGATACATTTGCGGAGTTAGTATCATAAATACTTAAAGATGTAGTTTCTACACTACCAAGACCTGATGATACACTAGCAGTACTATAGCTAATAAACTGCATGCCTGTATTATTCTTTGTCATTTTGCTGACAAATTGATTTTGTATTTGTTTATCAGCTCCTTTTAGTCTATCTATAACTTCTTGTAAAGCAGGCATTGCATCTACATTTTCTTCCAATCTTCCTACCATTTCATTAAAATTAGGATAGCTATTGGCTAATATAGATTGTACAGTATTGAACACTTCATCAAAAGAATAAAATTTATCAACACCTAAAAATCCTTTTGTTGGATTATTGCTTTGATCTAATATTGGTATTTCTGAAAAGAATCTTTTTAACTGGTAAGTCAAACTTGATTTGCCACCTTCTTCTAAAAATGTTTTAGAATGATTTTTTTCTACAGTATTATTTTGATTTACTTCAGGGTTTTCTTCTTCTTCATTTTTTTCTTTTATTGTAGTTAATCCTAATTCTCTATAAGCTACATTGTATCCTTCTTCAGCAATAACATCATAATTGTTTTCTATATTTTCAAGATATTCTAAAGCTCTATCTATTTTTTCAACTAACATTTTAGATTGCTCATCTTTTGCTAAAGATAAAATATCTCTATCAGCTTCAAGCATATCTTTTTTAATAGATATAATATTTAAAAGTTCATCTTCTACAATATCAATAATTTCTTCTTTGCTAAGTTTTTCTCCTTCTAATAATTTACTACTAATTCTATGATGTAAAAAATTAGTTAGTTCTGTTATATGTTGAGAATTGACACCTTCAATACCAAATATCTTTTTTGATATTTTTTGAACAGTGTTTTCATCTACTACTTTAGGATAACCAAGTTTAAATACTGAATCTAAAAATGCAGTACTTTGTATGATTCTTTTCTTTGCTTCATCAATATCTTTTTGTGAAATCTCTTCTTCGCTTTTCAGTTCTTTTTTAGTTTCTGAAACTATTTTGCTATCATTTTCATCTACTTTTTTATCTATATCTTCTACAATCTTTTCTAATTGTACAGACTCTTCTTCAGAAACATTTTCTTCATTTAACTTTTCAATAACCTCTTCCTTTCTATTTTTTAATTCAGCATTCTCTTTTGTTATTTTTCTATTATTAGCTTTATCTTCTGCTGATATTGACCCTGCTTTTTTATTTTCAACTTCTGCTTTTTTACTTTCTAATTCTTTTATTTCTTCTTGAATTTCATTAGAAGCTGACAAATAATCATCGCTAACTTCAGCAGTAGTTTCTTCTGTTTGTTGAGTTTTTAAAGCATCAATTCTAGCTTGGTATTTAGCATTTATTTTATCTGCTTTACCACTAGTTACAGGTGTTGACTTAGTTGTTTTTAAGTTAAAAGGTTTGTCTTTAGAAGAGTAAGCACCTAAAGCATACACTAATTCTCTATTTTCATCTAAAGTTTCTTTTGTCGCTAAATCGCCATCTTCATCATACCTTTCTACTACTTTTTTACCTGATCTATAATAGGTAACTCTAACTTTATAAGTTCTATTATCCTCTGTGTCTAACCATTCTATTTCTTCTACTTTAGTTTTTATACTATGTGAATTAGCATCCAACTCCTCTTCCCATTCTTTTTTTATTTCTTCTTCTGTTTGTTGAGTTTTAGAAGTATTAAACTCAATACTTGTAAATTGTTTTGCACCCCCACTAATATAATTATCATATTGCTGTTGAGCATCTTCTATTGAATCAACTATAATTATATCTGCTTTATCTTTACCAGTAGCATCATCTATTTCTTTATGAGAATAATAATCACCAACTATTGAAATTCCATAATATTCTTTTCCCCTAACTCTTTCTCCTTCTTTGTCATCTTTATTAAAATTGTCTGTATCTATAGTTCCTTTTAAATAAATATATTTATTATCTCCCTTTTTAGATTTGATAACAGCAATTGCATTTTCTTCAAGTTGTTGCAAACTAGTAATTTCTTTTTGTACAGTTTCAGAAGTAGTTTTAGTTTCTTCAAGTTGCTGTTTCTTTTCTTCAATACCTGCATTTAAATTGTTTAATTCATTGTTAATTTCTACTGCTTCTTCTACAACAGGTTTTTGTTTTACATCATTGATTTTATCTTTTTGTTCATAGGTTATTACAGGCTGTATATTTGTAACTACTTTTGGATTTTCATTAGTACCTATATTATAATGAGAAACTGCAGTTTGGAGTATATCATACAAACCTTCTTCATAAGTATTTTCACTTGGTGTAAAATCAAAATTTAAAGTTTCTCCTACAACATTAGATTTTACAGCAGTCAATGTTTTTTTACTATTAGAAACACTATAGTGACTAACATTGTGTACCATGTTTGCAACTGTATCATTCTTAATTAAATTATAAAAAGAACCTGCAATAGTTTTCCCAACATTTCTTGAACCTGTACTAAGATTTATAAACCCCTGGTCTGTTATTTCATAAATTTTATTTGCTTTACTATCAGTATTTGTTTGTCTCTTTATACCATAATGTAAAGAACTTCCTATTTGATAAACAAAAAAATCACCATCTTTATAAGTGCTATCATCTTTTGCAAAGTTCTTTACATCAGTCATTGTAATTTTCTTCCCTTTGCCAAAATTATCTCCTACATTCTTTATAGTTATAAATTGTTTTAATAAAGAAATAAGACCGCCATTGCTCATTGAATCTCTTATATCAAAACCAATTTGATTTTTTAAAGTATCTATTTGTTCATCATAATGTTTTTTAGAAGCTTTAGCTTTATTTTTTTCTTCTGTTGAAAGATTTTCATTATTAACATTACTTTCTGCATTTCTATGCAAATAATTTAGATATATAAGGTTGAATACAACCATACTCTTATTCTTTCCAACTTTTGACAATGGTAATTTAGGATCTACGTTTATAGCAAATGCTTGGTATTCAGGAACTTTATTTCCTTTATCATCTATTTTTGTACCTACTCTTCTAACTTCATAATTATATATAATATTACCTTTTGCAACAATAGGAAATTGATCATTTTTTAATTCACTTGCATTTAAACTTACCCTTTCTCTTTCTCCTTTTTCATTTGTTATAATAAAAACACACTTCTTTTGCTTTTCTTCTGAAGTATAATAGCCAACATGAGTTTGTACTTCTTCAACAGTATTTCCATCTTTGTCTTTTTTCTTTTCTATACCAGCACCTTCTTTTAGAGTAGGATACCTTCCTGATACTTCTTTTATTTTTTCTGCTTTTTGCCTTGCCCCATTATATACACCTGCACTCTTACCTGTAATTACAACTTCTGTTTTTTTATTATTTAGAGTTTTATTATCCCATATTGCTTTACGCATGTTATAATTTTTAACTCTACCTTTTCTTATTTTTTCTTTTTTAGTAGTACCATCTTTAATATTAAAAGGAGCAATCCATTGTGTATCTCTAATCATTGCAATAGAAGTACCATTTTTATCTCTGACAATCATTGGTACTTTATTAATATATCTTTCACTACCTTCTTCTATTGGTCCATATTTATCTAACCATTCATTAAAAGTTCCACTCCATTTTATAGCACCATTGACATCATATTCTGATACAACTATTCTATCATGTAATTGTTTAGGTGCAAGCTCTATAGTAAGTTCTGTTCCTGGAAGATATTCTTCAGGATCTAATACAGCATGTGGATTGTCTACTGTGTCACTTGAATTTAAAGATTCAGGAGTAACATATTCTCTTCTTACAAATATACCTTCTTCATCAAAAACCATTTCAGTTTTTAAACTTAAAAAAGAAAGTTGAGGCTCTACTTCTTCATTTACTACATCTACCATTGTAAGATCTGTAGTATCCTCACTAATATTGTCTACATTGTCTGCTTTAACATTTTCATGTTTTGTTCTTGTATTTACACCACTATCTACTTTTTCTTCACTTGAAATTTCAATTTCTGCAAGGAAATTCTCAGCTAATGATTCTACACTATTAAATTTTCTTTCATAGATTTTATATGGATCTTCTTCAAACTTTAAATTTGAACTTCCCCATACATCTACAATAGGTTCAAAAAGATCTTTGATTTTTTCTTCTCCTGTTGTAGAAATCAAATGGTCTAGAATTTCTTCAAAGGTAGCTTCCCTTCCTAAATCTCTTTCAACTCTTGCTTTATAATTAACTAACATATTAGCAAGCTGTTGAACTTGCTTTGAAGATAAATTACCTCTTAATTGTTTTGCTGCAAAAAATACTAATCCATCTCTATCTATATCATCTATACTTTCTTTTTCTCCTTTCTGAACACTACTTAATTTATCATTAGCATTTTTAAGAATACTATGTAACTGTTCATGTTCACTTTCACCTTCAACACTTGGGTTATCAATAACATCTTCTAATTTTTCAGAAGCATCTTGTTGTGCACTGTTATCTTCTAATATTTGTGTAACAGCAGGGTCTGTAGGAGTTTCATTAACTGGTTCAACAATTGAATCAATGCTTGTACTGTCATCTACAAGTTGACCAAGACCAGGTATAATGATAGGTTTATTTTTAAGATTTTCTTTTTCATCTACAGTACTTTGTACATCTACTTTTTCTGAATCAACACTTTGCGCAGTTTCTGCAACTGTATTTTTATTTTGTTGTTTTACCTTTTCTTCTTCATCTTTTTTTACTTTTTCTTTTTTAGGATTTTTTTTATTTCTAAAATCATCAGCTTTTTTATTTATAGCTTTTTGTTTTTCAGAACTAGTTGTTGTGTCAAATTCAAATTTTCTTTGTTGAAGCCCTTCTTTTAAATCATCTCTTTCTTTTTGAATATATTTATGAGTTGATTTTTTTGATTTAAATAATGTATCCAAATAATTATCAAACTCTTCTTGAGAAGAATTTGCCATTTTTTCATCTATCTCATCTTTTTTATTTTTTATATCTGCTACAAATTCATTATATTCATTTATTTGATTTTGATATTTAGAACTTTTATAAGTATTATATTCATCATTTAAATCAGAAATATATCCAATAGATTCTTGTTTATCTTTTTCTAATTGAGAAAGTTGTTTTGCATTTTCAAATTCTTCAGCTTGTTTTTTATATTCGTTATAAGCTTTGTTAGATTCATCATTGTCAAATTTCTTAGAACTGTCTTTATACAAATCATTTGTATCAAAATCTAAAGTTTCTTCTACTTGTTTAATGATAGGCATTTTACCTTCTCCTTGATCTTCTGTAACTTTCCTTTTAATATCTAAAGAGGTCATCTTACCAGCACCTGATTTAGCAGCAAGGTCAGCAAGAAGTTCTGTTTTCTTCTTGCTAATTTGCATATCTAATTCATTAATTTGTCTTTCTGCAGATTTCTTAGAAGCTCTATTTGCAAAAACAGCACCTTTATTTAAAGACTTTGAATTATAAACATCTTGATATACTTGTTCTAATTCTTGAATCTGTTTGATAGCATTTTGAGCATTTTTTCTTGCTTGTACAGACTGTTTTTCATCTCTTGCAATATATTTATAAGTGTCTATAAGTTTTTCTGTAGTACCTGTTTGAAAAGCATTAAATGCTTGATTGTCAACTATTTTATTTAAAATAGCATCAGCTTCTTTATCTTTACCAAGCTGTTTTAAAACTTTAGCTTTTCTAACTTCTTTAGCTTGTTCTCTATAAGAGAGATTTAAAAATGTAGTCTCATCTATATTAAGACCATCTGCAGATTCAATTATAAGATTTAATTCATTTATATTTTTTTTAGCAGCTTCTAATCTTTCCTTATCTATTTTTCTTCCTTCAAAATCAAATGCTTTAAATACTCCTGTTGAAAAACCTCCCCCTAATGCTCCCCAAAAAAATTGCCATTTTGCTTCATCAACATTCATGTGTTTTACAGCATCGCTAATGCCATAAGCCTCACCCATACCTGCAAGTTCTCCTCTTTTTTCAGATAAATATTCAGTACCACCTTCTTCAATTCCTTCAAATAACATCTCTCTCCCTACTACTACAGGTGTTCTTTCAAAAAAAGATTTTTTGGCTTTTACTATACCTTCTTTACCCATTTTTTGAGAAAATGCTCTTGTGCTCTGAACTTGAAAAGGTTTGGCAATTGAATTTGCTACTATAGATCCCATCCCTAAATTTAAAACAGAACCAAAAACAGCATTTGTTGATGCAGCAACTTCTGCTCCTTGAATTGCATACTTTTTAGCATACAAAGTTTCTTCAGGATTTTGTTCTACATATTCATCTGTAAAATCAAGAGTGTTGTTTTCTACAGCAGTTTGCAACTCCATTTCACTTGCATCAGGGTTTTCAGCCATATATTTCTGTATAAAATCTTGCTGAAAAGCTTTTCGTTTAGCTTTATAATCTGGTAATTTTTCTAATTGAAAAGCTAATGATTTATCATAAACTCCTATTCCAATTGAAGTACTTACACCTGTAGCCATTCCCATACTAGTTAAAGCTCCTGCAGCTTTAGCAGTTGCAGTTTTACTAATACCTGCTATAGCACTTATTCCCTTAGCTCCTTTAGCAACTAACCCCATTCCTCCACCACCACCAACCATACTGGCTAATACTGATGAAGCACCATTTAACCAAAAATCAGCTCTTTCACTACCAAAATCACTATAATGCTGTGCTTTGTATGATCTTATTTGTTTAGCATTTTGAGATATAAAATTCCCCATTTGATGTTCCCCATCACCAATTGTGTTATCTATAAATTTAGATGCAGCAGCTAAAGCACGAAATGGACTCCTAAAAACATTAAAAGCTTTTGTATGAAAATTATCTTGCCCTCCAAATACATCTTCATCTTTTAATACAGAAGGTATATAATGATGCCAGTCTGCCTGATCAAACATTAAAGTGTACATTCCACTAGCCAGATCTTCAGCCATAGCAAAAGAATCAAGAGCAAGACCTTGTGCAAATTGTGCAGTGTAATCTAAAAAACCTCTATCAGCTCTTTCTTTTTCAGCAATTCTTTGTTCAGATTCTTTTACTCTTGCAGCTTCTTCTTTGTAAGTTTTTGTTACAGCTGATTGTGCATCTGTTGTTTGGGTATCTGCAAAAGATTGTCTTTTTTGAGAAGAAGTTCTTTTGTCATTGCTTTTTAAATCTGATAATAAAGCTTTTAAATCTTTTTCATCCATCTTATAAATTTATTTGTATACGTTAGTTGCTAAATCATTTTGTAAAATTAAACTTACTTCTTCTTGAGTCAATTGTTGTCTTTTCCCATCTTTAAGAAGTGCATAATATACTGTTCCATTTCCATCAAATTCTGTAAATACATTTAAATCTTTTCCTAACAAATTATACCCTAAATTATATGCCGGAGTTTTTACGTTATCAACTTTTCCTTTAGGTAAACGATCTGCTTTTTCTTGATATAATTTTTTAGAAATTTGCTCTGCAGCAGCCATTTTTTTACTAACAATTCTTGAATCTCTTTGTTGGTTATTTGAAATAAGTTCATTTATTGATTTTCCATCAATTTCTGCTCTCCAATCTTCACCTCTTGTTACCAAATCCCATACATGCTGTTTAGCTTTACCTTCTTCACCTTTCTTAGGTTTTTCAAATAAATTTATTTGTTGAGTCCAATAAAAACCTTCTCTAGAACCACTAATTTTTTTAGGGGTAGTTTTATCATACGTAAACTTTAAACCACCTCTTTCTAATGCATATTCTTTACCATCTACCATAAATTCTATTTTAGTAGAAGTTTCAGAAGGTGTTCCACTGCCAAGAATTTGAATTTTACTTGGGTCTACTTTAAATGCTCCTGCTATTGTTTTGTATGCATCTTGACTAAATAATATATTTCCATTTTGCATTAATAATTCCAATGCACCATTCATTGCATCATCCGATGTAATAGCTCTTGGTGATCCATCATCATTATATTTTCTAGGAACAAGTGTAGATTTACTTGTAAATCTTTCATTATCTTTTTCCCAATCCTTTGATTTTCTATTCCATTTTGCTACAAGAACTTTATCTTGAACATTATCTTGTGTTGTTAAATCTAATATATTATTAGACTTAATAATATTGTTTTTATAAAGTGACATTTTTTGACTAAGTTTATCAACATCTTCTTTTGTAGCTCCATTCCCTAATAATTCAGAAGCATAACTTCTAATATTTACATATTGTTGTTCTTGTCTAACACTTTCTGTATTTCTTTCTACACTACCTTTATTAGCAAATATTGCTAAATCTTCATATCCTTTTTCTTCAAGAGACTCAGCTAGTTCACCCCAACCTTTTCCTGTATTATATGCTTGGTCATACTGATCTTGTATTTCTTTTTGAGATTCTTGTAAAGCTGTTAAATACTTATTTTTTTGTTCTTCTGATGCAAATTTTGAACCTTTTTTCATCAAAAAGTTTCCTTCTGGTCCTGTTTTATAACTACCATCAGGATTTTTTTGTGCATCTTGTAATCTTATATAAACATCATTACCTTGAGCATCAAGCGCAGGAGCAATATCATATTGTTTACGAATTTCCATATCACTCCATAATGCATTCCATGTAGATTTTTTAAAGCTTGCTTTTGTTTTAGTATTTGTTGCAGCAATACCACTATATTTGTTAAAAGCTTCTTCACCACTACTAGCATCAAATTCACTATTCACATCCCCTGTTGTTTCTGAAGAAGTAGTACTGCTAATATCTTTATCTCTTAACCATGCTTTTCTTGCTATGTCATGACCACTGCCACTCATAGATTTACTTCTTTCTTCTTCTTTAAATCCAAATTTACCTGCCATGAAATTTAAAACATTATTAAAATCATATTCTTTTCTACCTTCACCAAATCCAGAAATATTTTCTCTTTTTCTAGTATCATAATATTGATTTATCTTTTCTGAAGATGCTAAATATCTATTAAGAATTGATGCAACTTCTTCTTTTGTAACTTCTTTATCACCACCTTTTCTGGTAACAATATATTCATCACCATTTTGTTGTACTTCAAGACCAGCAGATGCCCAAGCTTTTTTGTCAGCAGCCATACCTTTCAGTATTTTATCTGATTCTTCAAAAACATCTATTTCTCCACTAATATATCCTGAGTCATAAGTTTGATAAGCAGAAGGACTTGCATATAAAGTTCCTTCTCTTTCTTTAAAATCAGCATCATATCTCTGTAATAATTGATTTGCAGCTTCTCTGGAAATATGATCAGCTCCTGTTGATTTAACTTGAGCATCTAATTTGTCACTATAAGTTTGCCTAGCTTTAACATTAGAAGAAAATGCAGCCAATTCACCTCTTTGTATATTATCTGCAATATCATCAGATAGTGTTTTTATATCAGGAGTATACCCTCTATAAGATAAAGGGTCTTGAAATATTGCTTGAGACATAGCATCTATTTCTTTTTTATAAGAATTAATAATTTCATCTCTTCTTTCAGTATCAGGTTTTAGTGCTTCTGATTTTAATCTACCATATAAATCAGTAACAGAAGCAAGGTTTTTATCAATACCTTGCTCTGCTTTTTCTACAGCTTTTAACAGTAAATTATTAGGTTGCTTATATACAAAGTCTAAAAATTGAGGCTTTGAACTTTTATAAAATCTTCCCATTATCTATATTGTTGTGAATTTTCAAATCCTTTTTTGGCAGTTTTATATCTACTATCTTTTTCACCATACTTGTCTTTCAAGTATTTAATTCTACCTTTATATAATCTCATTCTTGCTTTTCTTAAATCTTCTTTTGAAAGTTGACTGTAATCTCCTTTCCCACTTACTTCAAACTCATTTTCAACATAACTCCAAACAGGAGATGATTTTTCAGCAGCTTCTACACCACTCCATGTTTTAGGATCTAAAGCATTTAATAACAAATCTGTTGAACCTCTACCTGTGTTTAATTTCCAATCTACTAATTCTTCTTTAACATATTCAGGTAATGCATCAAACTGTTTTCTTGTATAATTTAAATCTGAAAGAATAGAAGTATTACCACCATTTAATTTCTGTTTAGGGTCAGCTCCAATTATATAATTGTTTACAGCGTTTACAGCTTTTTCTCCTTTGTTTGCTCCTTGTGATGCATCAAAATATTTTTTCATTGCAGTACCTTTAGCACTACCTCCACCACCTGTGAAACCATAATTACTTACTCCTCCACCTGAAAAACTTCCTCCTGTATTTTCAAAATTTAATCTACCTCTAATGTAATCATTCCCATCACCAACATCAGTTTTTAAAACAGGATTTACAGGTTTTTTATCTTTTAAATATTTATCCATTTCACTTACTCCACCTACTTCACTTTTTTTTTTAGATTTTCCAAAAATATTACCAAATTGATTGGAAAATTTATTAGGGTCTCTATTCATATCAAATGCATTTGTATTAACACCTGTTTGATTTCCTAAAAGTAAAGATTGATACCCCATATCTGTTACAGGTAAGTTTTGTTTTTTAGCTTCCTTTTCAGCATATTTTTTAGCATCTGTTTGAGCTTTTCTAACTTCTACTTCTTGTTTTCTTAAATTTGCATAAAAATCTTGTTGTTCTTTATTAGAAAGAAATTTATCAGTAGATTTATTATACATTTTAAATGTACCATCTTTACTTTGTTTAACACCAATACTATATTTGTTCATCATTGGTAATATGTTCATAAAGTCTTTATCAAGCTGTTTAACATTTAAGTCTTTACCCATTTTTTGCATTGCTTCTCCCATGCTACCAAAGTCTTGATTAAGCTGAGTAAAGAAATTATCTCTATCTTGTCTATCTGCCAAGTCTTGTTTTTCTCTACCCATCATTGTCATCCTATCCCTAGCATCCATAGCACTTGCTATACCTTTACTAATACCTGCCATTTGTTCAGCATATTTAGCATTTACATTAGATACCATTTCTTGCTCTTGTGCATTAGCCATTTGTTCAAAAGCTCTAAGTTGATTTATACCTCTTGCACCTGATCTAGCAATTTTTCTTTGTGTATCTGATTTTAACCCAATGTCTCTAAGGTTTTCATCTCTAATACCACCCATTAAACCTTTAAGTCTTTCTTGCTCTGCTAAACCTTGTTTTCCATAATTTAAGTAAGCATTGATATTTGGTGTATCTCCTGCCCTATTCATAAGAGTAGTTAACATAGGTGCAGTACCACCAATACCAGTACCTGCAAATCCCATCATGTCTCCCATTGTAAAATTGTATCCCGAAGTATCACTTTCATCTGTTATTTTGTCTTTGTTAAACTGAATAGTTTTAGTAACATCTTCATCTTCGGGTTCTATTGGACCCATATATCTATCAAATAAAATAGTTTTAGTAACATCTTCATCTTCTTGCTCTATAGGAAAGTTGTATGGGTCATCAGCATTTAAAGTAGAATTACTTTCATCAACAGGTCTTACATCTGTTGTACCCTGTATTCCAGACAAATCCATGTAAGCAGGTTTTACATCCGTAGTACCTTTTACGCCTGACAAATCTAAATAAGCAGGTTTAACATTTGTTGTTCCTTTTAACCCTGACAAGTCCATATAAGCAGGTTTTACATCTGTTGTTCCTTGTATACTTGATAAATCTAAATAAGCAGGTTTGACATCTGTAGTTCCTTTTATTCCAAATAAATCTAAATAAGGATTTTTTGGTCCTTGCATAGAGTTATCAGGAACTACTTCAAATAGTTGATCTCCAAACATTTCTAATCCAGAATTTGAATTTAAAGGTTTGCTTTGAATATTGTTTTGTGCAATAGCACTTGCTATTTCATCTGCATAAGCATTTCCTCTGTTATCGTAATCTGAAGGAGTATATTGTTTTACAAATTGATTTAACATTTTAGGGTCTCCTAACAATCTATCTTGTGCTTCTTTTGCTAACTTTGCAAATTGAGGAACTTGATATAATAAAGCAGGATTAAATCCTGGAGGCAAGCCTGAAGTACCATTAGCATACTTAGGAATCATACCTCCTTTACCAAATGCTGTTGGTATTTTTTTATTTTTATTTCTATCAAAAGTATACTTCAAGTTTGCATTACCTGTAAACCCTTCTCCTGTATTATATTTACCTGTTGCACCAAGAGTTAAATTAGGATTCACTTTATACTCTCCAGTTCCTTCTACTCCAAAACCTTCTTTGTTTACATTAAGGTCTAATCCTGTAGAAAATTTATCAGAAGGATTCCAATTCAATCCTGCATTCATTCCAAAATCTTGACCAAGATTAAGATTACCATATGCAGATAGTTTATCAGAAGGGTTCATATTAACACCTATGTTTCCTGTAGGTGAATTTTGAAAATCTGTATTTAACTTACCTGTAATATCAAAGTTGTTACCTCCATAATATCCTTCAAGACTACCTGTAGGTGTAGGAACACGTCCTTCTGTAAACAAAGGAGTAAGTTGTTGATTTAAATTTCCTTTGATATAAGAGTTTGATTTAGGAATATTATATTGAAATCCTGCATTAACATCTCCCATTCCCAAATTTAAATTGGTATTAAAAGCATTTGAATTATCCATACCACCGCCTAAAGCAGTTTGTTTATCTTTCCAATTATCATAAAGAGGATCTATTTTTCCTTTTGGCATTTTAAATGCTTCTTTATAAGAAGATTTTGGAGGTTCTACTGGTGTATCATCACCTTTTAAATCTTCAGAAGCAGATGTAACTAATCCAAAAAGTTGTCCAAATATATCTCCACCATTGGCATATTTGTATTTGAATGTACCACCATTCTTCATATATCTCATCATGCCACCATATTTTTGTTTCATGATAGACAAATCATTAGCCATTTGTTTACCCTGATCCATCATATTTGCAGCTTCTTGGATTTGTTCATCTGCCATTTGCTTCAATGCTCTAATTTCTTCACCTCTTTTATAAGTATTTTTTTCAAATATAGTAGGGTTTTCTTTTAAATCTTCTTGCTGTTTTTTCTTTTCTTTTTCTCTATCTAACTTCTTTTTAGCCATACCTAATTGATCAGAAAAGATTTTAGTACCTGCAGGAACTTCTTGTTCAGTAACAGGAATTCCTTCAAAACCATCACCATCTGTATCTTGACCATGATTATCTCCTACAAATACACCAACTTCACCATTGGGTTTTTCATAAGCTTCACCATCTTCTACTTCTGCAACAGGCATATTCATAACACCACCTTTTGCATATTTCCTCATTATTTTTTTTATCTTTCTTACATCACTTTCTTTACCTTTTCTATTAAGAGGAGCAACATCTAAATAACCATCTTCAGTAACATTATAATTTGAAAGACCTTTTACATCATCAATTATTGTATGAGGGTATTCATAATTCCCTGATGTAGCAAAGTATTTAGACTTTGTAGTAACATTATCTTCTTTTGTATTTGGATTGTACTTATATCCTCTGTATATATCATCTTCCATTCCTAAATCATATTCTCCAGGAGTCATGAACTGTCCTTGTATAGCTTGCCAAGCTTCAGGAGTAGATTTCTTTTGAATCCTATCATAGAACTTTTGATCTTGAGGACTTACTCTAGCAGTATACTTACCTAAACTCTTGCGTGGTGGAGGATCACCTTCTACTGTTCCACCTTTTGCCATTATAGGATTTTGATTTTCTGAAAAATCAAATATTTTAGGTTGGCTACTTTTCCCCATTGCAGTAGCAATCATATTAGAAACTGCATCAGTAGCCATTCCCATTACTATTTGAGAACCAGCTCCAGCAGCAGCATCAAACATTTGACCACCATTAAAATATTTTTTCAAATATGAATTGATTGGCTTTTCATATGATTTTGAACTTTTTCTTTTTTTATTATTTTTCTTTTTCATAATTAAATTAATTTTTTAATTATTATCTGATAGAAGGTGTTTCTCTTTCAAAAGAATAATTTGTTATTAAGTTCACATCATCGAAGTTATCAAAAATAAGTCGTATTATCAAGTATTTATCTCTCAATACTTGTAAATCATACCATATTTTATCAAAATCTATAGTTGAACTATTTAAAACCTTATCAATTGGAAATTCAGATTTAATTGAATCCCAGTCTTTAGACCATATAGAATTATCATAATCTACTCTGTAATCTCTTATCTCATTAAGTGTCCAGTTTCTTTCATCCCTATTTAACTTAATTTCATTACCTGCAATGTTCATAATTTGCTGAACAAGATAATCTTCATTTGTATCATCTTTAACTATTAGATTTAATAGGCCACTTGTTTGCCTTGAATTATAGAAGATAGCTTTGTTAAATGTTACAAATCTTTTATCAATATATTCTTGTGTAACAATATCATAAACTCTTGCTATTGTTTGTAACATTAACTCATCCCATAACCTTGTCATTACAGGAGAAGAAAGTGAAATATACTCTATAATATGAGGATATCTTGTACCATAAAAGTTTTGATAACTACCTAAAATATTGTGTTTCCATACAGCATTATCTACAAATGAATAAAACTGATTATGTATGTAATAGTAATAAGAAGGAATATAAGAATGAAAACTTACCCAAGATTGTGTAAGTAATGAATAAGATAATGTCCATGATTTATTTTCAAAATATAAAGGATCTCCTAATGTTATAAAAGTGTAAGTGTCTACTCCTGTACCTATTCCAAATTGTTTTGTAGTAATATCAAAAAACAATTGATTATTTACAATTCCTGTTATTACTCCTGCAACAGATTCTACTTCAATAAAAGAAGCAATATAATCAGGTAAAATTTTATAATCTTTTTTAGTAAAAATTACTCTTTCATGCCTTGTATCTTGAACTGCTATATACCCTACACCATTAGGATTAGCAGGATTGTTTTTGTTTAAAAACTCATTAGTTGTTAAACTTTTATATTGTGTTTCTAATAAAGAAAAAAGATTTTGTCTAAAGAAATTTCTTAATCCGGTATTAGATATAGCTTTCATACCTTGACCAGAAGCCATCATAAATATATCTCTATTGGACTCATCAATAAAGAAAACTCCCATGTCTGTTTTAATAGTTGCCCACTTATGTTTACTTCCTGCGCTACCTATATCATCATCATTTATTAATCTTGGAGGAATACTAAAATAAGACCCTGTACCTATAAATGATATTAAATCTCCTGTTATTCTTTCTTGAATGTTTTGTGGCAACTGCCATAAAGCTTCTTCAGTATGAATAAACAAGTTGTTATGTTTTCTAAATACATTGGTAATAGTACCTTTTTCAGCTTCTATATCTCTATAGTTGTTGCCTAAAAATATTCTAAAGTTATCTACAGACTCTTCTTGAAAACTTTGTTCTGAATAACTAACTCTAGTAGGAAATATTTCTATACATTCAGAACAACAATCATAGCTTTCAGGCAAAGAAGCATATACATTATCTTTATTAAATACTGAATAATCAGGATTATAATGATATACTTCAGGAACAACTAACCCTCTATGTACCCATTGGTCTTTTGCAGCTTCTGCATCTTCATCAAACACTACAAGTTTATCTCTGAAATATTCTCGTAAATCTTTGCCTCCACCTTTAAAAAAGTCTCCTGGTTGATATATTGTATGCTCTTGTTTTAATCCTAAGTTTATTTCTGTTTCTACAAATATACCTTCTATGTGTTCATTAGCATAAAACATAGCATTTTTAGTAGTAGAAGAATAAACATCCATTTCACTATCATCAGTAGTTAAATCTTGTAAACCACCTTGTCGCATAGATTTTATAACTTGATCAATATTTACTGCAGCAATACCTATTGCTCCTGCTACAATTGTAGTTATAATTATACCACTTGCAACAGCCCCTACTGCACTTGCTGATATTGCACCACTTAAAGCAGCAATACCTGCTGCAACACCTCCTGAAGCAGCACCTGCTGTAAATATTGTTGCCACAACAGCAACTATAATAATAGCAATGTATAATACTGCATCCCATACAGAGTCAGTAAATTTAAAAAATATTGTATTGCTAAGATTCATTGGGGCAATAAAAATATCTCCTCCAAATACAGTGTTAGGAGCACTGTTTGTTAATACACAATTATGTGTTCTATAATATTGTATAGAAAATAAATTAGGGTGTATTTCAGTATCTAATTTTATAGAAACATAAGGTATGTGTCTTGAACCATCAGATTTTATAGAAGCTGCTTCTAATTCTAATATATGCACTCTGTTAGTGTGAGATATATTATAAAGTAATCTGCCATTAATAAATGAACTATCTTGTGTAAGACCATTTAATAAAACAGATTGTGCAATTCCTCTTAATTTCACACCAGGAACAGCAGGCAACAAACCTCCATAAGTAAGTTTTCTACTACTAGATATTGTAGCATATGCAGCACCAAATACTGCACTTTTTCCTACACCTGCACCAAACTCTGTTAAATTATCAAACTCTTTAGTTGTTGATAAATTACCTACACCATTGTTAGAAATATTAAAAAATCTTTGTTCTTGTTTTATATATCTTCCTTTAGGAGGATTATTTTGAAACAAGGCACTAGGAGTAAATAAATAATTTATAGTTTCAGATTGGTTAATAACACCACTGCCAGCACCACTACCATTTAATGTTGGCCCTCCTGCAAAATATGAGAACAAATTATAGTTTATACCTTTTGCACTATTTTCATGTGTAGAGTTAGAAATACCTTTTTGAATAATAGTTCTATTTGTAAGATCTCTATCTCCTCTAACAATATAATGTCCTACAATATCAGGACTTGGATAAACAATATTATCAAATTTAATTCCTAATACATTTAATTCTATATCTGTATCAGGACTTATTTCTTCATTGTTTATTAAACTAATATTTGTTATTGTAGTATTTGGATCTGTTCCTATTGTATTTGAATATGCTAAATTATCTATACCTGAAGCACCATTTCCAATTCTTGTTACTATTGTTATTTCAAATGGCAAAAATCCTCCTATACCATCACTAACAAAATCATTATAAGATATTTGATAATCAATAGCAACTTGAGCAATACCATCTAAATCATAATCTACAGTAAGTGTTAATGAAGGGTTGTCTGCTGCTAAAGCAGGAGGTATTCCAAATAATGCATCTAAATCAGTTATATCACTTGTAAATTCTATTTGCAAAACTAATGTAGATTCATATCTAGGAGTAGTGCTTGTATTTACTATATGAGGAATTAAATTTCTATCTGGAAATTTATGGTGTCTTATTGGAGTTCCTAACAAAGGATTTCCACAATAATCAGTTCCCCAATAATCACTTCCGTTACAATCTAATATATCAATATATGTATTACTGGAAGATTCCCAATATCCCATATATCCTTCAGTAGTATTAATTGTTGAAGCAGTATTATATATTTGCCAATTTTTTAATTTTTCATTAGAAGGCAATAAATTATATGCTGCTTCATCAGGATATATATGAGCAATGTTTTGTTCCCAAGGATCAATTATATCATTTGGACATTTTGAAATACCAGAAACACCTGATGTAATTTGCAGACCACTTGGAAAAATAGCATTGCTATCTATCCAAAAACCAAAAAATCCACCTGCTGTTGTCATTAAATACCAAGACTGACCTATTCCATTTCCAACTGGAATATCATCAACAGAACATCCAGGCACCACACAAGGTGATGTATTATATGCCCAAACAGAATTGTTATCATTTGTAACCGGAATACAGCTAATTGTTTCATTCCACAAAGGTTCTCTCACATAAGTTGCTGTATTAGTTCCAACACAATCATTTAAAGCTAATACCCATCCAACACCCGGAGATACAGGTACACCTGCTACACACGTAGTAATTTGTTTTTCTCTAAAAGAAATTCCTACGGGATTATAAGGTCCTGCTAAACCGCCTGGACAAAGAATATTCCACCAAAGACCTACATCAGCAGGAGGTATGTCTATGTCAGCTATAAATTCATATAAAGGAAATGCAGCAACAGAAGCTGTACAATTTTCATTATTAACAATAACTTCTACATTAGCAATTAACCCCGTAGTGCACTCAATGTTTACCCAACCTCTTACTTCAGAAATAGAATTTATTGTATGATTATATGTTTGAGGAACACCATCAATAGTATAATTAACTGTATATGAAGTTAGTAAACCAACACAACTTCCTCCTAAAGGAGCATCTTCTCTTATTCTTAAACAATTTTGTGTTTCTGTTCCTGGAACACAAGGCGTGCCACAGCCATTTAAATCATAGTAAGTAGAATCTATTCCAGGTATATGATAAGCAGGAGATTCATAACCATCTTCAAAAACATACACAATGCCAAAAGCATATATTTCATCTCCCATATAACCTCTTGCTTGCCAATATGTATCAGGGTCTTTAGAGTTTCCTGTTCCAGATCCTTCATCTGTTGATAATTCTTCAGCAGGAGCAGGTTTAACTACATATTTAGATGTTATTTGTGAGGCAAATTGTTGAAAAGAACAAAAATTTACTTGCTTGCTTTTTGTGTTTGAAAGTATTAATCTATTTTCTAACTGTTCAATATGTTTTGCACTATCTATTTGAATAGGTTGTATTCTTATTTCATTTACATTAATTTCTGTATAACCTTCAGTATTACCTGTGTACAAAAATTCATTTTGCTGTATAGGTATTTCAAAAGAAACTAATGTTCTTGTTACGTTTTTTGTAAAACTTGTGCGCTCTATAATACCTATTCTGTAAAAAAAGTATGTGTCATCTAAATCTTCAAGAATAAGTTTTATTGCTTTTGTAGTAGCAGTAGTAGAACCACCTAATGAATCAGTATCTATACTAGAAGATCCTATAATTTCACCATAAGGGTTATTTAATAAAGAATTATATATAGGAACAGGTTGTGTTACATAAGTCCATTTTGTTGGATTTAAATCTCTATCTAAATATTGTAAAGCAAAACTATATGTTCCACTTTTTAAAACTCCTTGTTCTAATATTTCAAAATCTATAAAACAAGGATTTTTAAATTCCAAAAACAAATTAAATAATTTACATTCCCACTCACCGCTAACATTTTTAAATTCGTCAGGTTTATCTAAATTAAAATATCTTACAGGATTTACACCATCTGTAAAATATATTGTTCTTTCACAACCCCTTCTTACTCTGAATGTAGCATCTATCTGATCTGTAATTTGAAAATTTAAACAAGTTGTTTCAGGTCCAAATACTATTGGTGTATAATTACAATCAGAATCTAATATACCTATTTCTGAAAGTGTACCATTAGTTGAAAAAATAACAGTATTTTCATCTGAAATATATACATCTCCAATAGGTCTATAACCAGGTGTTATTTGTCCACAAAGTTCATTGCTTTGCTCATTAGAGATAAAATTATTATTACCATCAGATGTTTCATTTACAGCATTCCATGCCATAGTATATGTTCCTTTAGGCTGGTCTAAAGGAGAAGTATCTGTTTGTAAACCTTTAAAAGGTCTTGTTGAGTTTTGCTTAGACATAATTATTATATTCCGCTAAAATAATTGTTTCTGCTATCAGGATCATTAAATTTCCTACCTTCCATTTTATTCATTTTTCCAAAGAAACCATAATACCTATTTAACTTAGGAAGCATATGTAATCTTTGTTCTAATAAATCTTGATGGTCATCTTCACCCCTTGGCATAAGAGCTAAATTTCCTGCTTGTTTACAGTACCAATGCCAATCTTGTTCTGCTTTCCCTAATCTACTATCACTACCTCTTTCATTTCTATAAAACCTTTGCTCCATTACTTTATAAGTAATATACTTAGTAACAGCAGTTACATAGCTATAATGATCAGGAATCATAGGATATCCATCATCATCAAGATGAGGTCTTGTATATGAAAAGGCAATAGAACCTTCTTCAAAAGAAAACCTGAGAGCTTGTCCATTAGATATTATTTGATATTCATCTATACTTGCATGATATAAATCACCTCTATCTGGTTGATCAGAACTAACAGAAGAAAAGAAATTGGAAGATGCTAATCTAATTGGACTAAAACAGTTTTTATAAAAAGCTGAATTAGTAAAATATCCTGCTTCAGCTTGTAAATCAAAATAAGGTCTATAATAAGCTAACTCATAAGAATTTATAGGAGTGCCATTACAATCCAATGCTACAGGAATTATTGGGTCATCATCTTCTACAGTAGTAGTTAATTCTTCTACTGCTTTTGCAGGACATAAAGGATCTGCTTCTGTTCCTGAATAACAATTGTTTCTTGCTATCTGATGTAATTGATAAGTACCATTAGGTATACAACAAGTAAAGTTCTTGACCTCTATAAAGGCAAGAACATCTTCGTATTGCGTAATAGCACCTATAGCTTCAAGTGCTTCTCCTATCCATTCAATAACATCACTTTCATGCAATTCATCCATAAGTAAATCTCTTCTTAATTTGTCCAAGATTCTATTTATAGATATATATCTAAAGTCTTTCATAACACAAAAAATTCTTTGCCATTGTTAATTAATTTTGCAAGCTCTCTTTTAGTATCTCTTGCAGGTTTAAAATAATATAAGTTTTTAGTATCAACTAACATGTTTTCTTTTTTCCATAAAAACTTATATCTTACTCCTGAAGTATGTTCGTTTAAATGAAATACTAATTGTTTTCTTTCTTTACATTCTTCACATCTTTCCCAAAGCAATTTTGTTTGTTTCCAATCAGGAGATAAGTTTTTTATTTTTCCATCTTCTCCTATTGTAGGTTTTCTTTTTCTACCAATAATTTGAATAGTGCCTAATTTGCAAGGAATTTTTATTTCTCTTGCTGCATATAATTGTTCTAACATAAATTTAAAAAATCCATATACAATTGAATAATACTCTTGCATACTCAATGGGTTTTCAGAATTTTCTTTATAAAAATTATAACTTGTTCTTACAGTACAGAGATTATTTTTCATTTGCTTTAAAATTATCTTTAGCATTATTAGTTAAATCTTCTCTTCCTAATTGATTAAACATTCCTACTAATTCCTGTAATGTAAGTTGGATTAAATCATCAACCATACTATCTTCAATAGGAAAAGGTTCATCATATAATGATTTGCAAGTAGTTATTGGTGGCAAAGGATCTCCACAATCATCTGTTTGTTCATCACAATAATTAGGAAAAGAAATTATTTTCTCTACATTTCCAAACAATCCTTCAATAGTAATTATTTTTAACTTAGTAGGAGATGATATATAAAGATAATTATCTCTAATAAAATAATCAGGTTTTTTAGAAGTATATTTAGCTCCTTGTTTATACTTATATCCTTTCCATGTTGTTTCTCCAAACTGCATTTGTCCATCTAAAGATGTAACACTTTGAATAAAATGTTTTGAATAACCTGAAATAGGAGCAGGTATTTTATGCTTTGTTCTAAATATAGTACATCCTAATGTAGGAATACAAGGACATTCATGTATAGGTGTTTCTATAAGTTCAACACAAGGAAGAACTTGATAAGACCATTGGTTTACCTTTTGTTTTTTATTTTTTTGCTGTTCATATAGTTTAGCAGTAACAGTTATCAGTTTATTATAAATATGTCTTGGTCTTAATCTACTATCATCAGACTGTACACCTTTAGAATAAATGCTCTGTATTCTTTGTATTACTTCTCCAGTTATCATTAAAAGTCATTTTTAAAGTATTGGTAAAATCACTTGTATTATATATTTCAAATCCTCCTTCAGGTTTTAACCACACCAACATCCTATTACTAATTCTATACCCCAATTGCTGTAAAAGAATTTGGTAATAAGAAAGTTGTATTTGATAATGATTATAAGGACTGTCATCTAACATATCAAAAGGAGGAAGCATTGAATTATATGTTTTAAACAAATTCTTATTTGTTTTATAATCTCCTATTACTAAACTACCATCTCTCAAATCTAATAATACAAAATCTGTAGTTCCTGCATACCAGTAATCTTCATCACACATTTGTAATTCTACAAATACTAATTCATAGTATGCTGGCAATGATTGCCAAAAATCTACAACAGCTTGTGTTTGAACACATATTGGTTTAACATCTAAACCATTACTATAATCTTCAGCAAATTGATGTACTCTTGTTCCTCTTTCTATAGATTCTAAATTAATGCTTTCCCAATTATCTAATATTTCTTGTTGAGCAACACCTTCTTTTTTAGCAACAAAAAAAGATACCTTTTCAGCATCAAATTCTTTATAAAACTGTCCTATTAAAGATGATGTAGAAGGTATCTTTTTATTATCTACAGTATACACATGTGTAGATTCTTTGAAATTAAGTTTTTCAAACTGCTTGTTAGCTTTTTCTTTTAATTTATTTTTCATATTTTCATTAACTTTTTCAAACTATTCTTTATATGTAAAATAAATTATTTCTAACTCATTTCCAAATATTCATTCTTTCTTTTTGTTGCATCTATCTTTTAATTTCTTTATTCTTTTTTTTTGTTTTTTAATAAAATCTAAAAGAACTTTATCATGGTCTACTTGATTTTCTTGCTTTATCATAATTTTAGTTTTAATCTAATAACCTAAATTTATTGTTTATAAGCTGATGTATAGATTCTACCGCAACAACAGTACTACTTAAAGCTTCTTGAGTTTCCAAGTCACGTTCTCTTGTGTAAGCATTTAATTCTTTTAGCTCTGCAGTATGATTTTCATTTATTTCTTTTATTTCAGCATTGTATTTGTCAATAAGCTCTCTTTCTGCCTCAGACCTTTCTTTTCTTTCTGTTCTTAATAAAGCTTTTTCTTCTTTATACATTTTAAGAAGTTGCCATATTACTAAACCACAGCCGATTATTAAGGGGGATTGTTCAGCGAATCTTTGAAATAATAATGTAAAATCCATTTTTAAAATATCTTTTGTAAAACAAAATTTTGACTGTATATATCATCTCCTCCGTTAATTACATTCCATTCTACTGTAATGTCCAAAGTGTTTGACACTGTGGTATCAATTGGTTGAACATCCTGGAATATATAACCGAATACAGTTCTATTATTATCTTTAGTATATACAAAATCTCCATTTGTAGCAATAGACCCTGTTGCTCCTATAGATTGAATTGTAAAATCTAATTCTAACTCCCACCCTTGATTAGTGGCAGCATCTAAATCAAAAATACCTGTAGTAGCTAACACAATAGCACCTGCTTTTACTCTTATAATTATTTCTGATCTTCCTCCTCCTCCTGTGGCATTTATAATTCCACCAAGTTTCCCATGAAAAGAATCTCCAACAGTAAATCCATTTGCAGGAACAGATAATGAACCTACTCCTGTGCCTACAATACTTTGTTCAGGCGCAGTATTTAACACAGCACCTGCTACAGTTTGTGAATATAAACCATAATTGCCAAATCCTAAGGCACTATAGTTAGGATGTAATGTTACTGTTTTTGCTGAAGTATTAGTAATTAATATATCTTCTGTAGTTCCAGGATCACGTAATTTCCAAGAATTAGCACTTGAAGTTTGTGTATTCCATACAAAGTCTCCTCCTGTAGAGTCTATCTCAGGGTTAGTTGTTGTATCAAACTGAATCTCAG
>WLWF01000137.1_pt1 | contig 65973 bp, 87 predicted proteins | sample 6718331 | NCBI WGS metagenome assembly WLWF01 (sample SAMN12718692, study PRJNA515312) | sponge metagenome | isolation source: marine sponge | host: Mycale hentscheli | place: New Zealand: South Island, Marlborough, Capsize Point | collected 2003-05-01 | reverse complement strand
GATTAATAAGTAAGTTTAGCACCGTGGTTCAAGCGATGTCGTGGTAAAATTCCACAATATTAATCTTGGGCGTGATATGGTATTGAAGAGATAACACTAATGTATGCTGGAACAGTTAAGACACACGCTATCGTATAAGAACTCTTACGCGGGTTCAACTCCCGCCACGTCCACTAACTTTAAATTTAAAACAATGGCAGAATTATTAACAGACGAGATCGTCGAAGAACATTTAGAAAAAGATAATATCATGCAAGAACCAGATGGACCTTGGATATTAAAATATATAGAAGAACTACATGATAGCAAGTTTGATTATGAAAGTGGTTGGGCTAAAGGTCACGAGAATAGAATATGTTATTACCAAACAACAGCAGATTCATATGAAGTATATGTGTGTACAGATTCTCATGACCATAAAGATGTATACTTTGAACAAGATGTATTTTATTATTTAGATCACTCACACTTCAGTGAACAAATAATAAATGAATTAGAATGTGGTGGTGATGTATGGTGTGACCCTAGTATATGGGAAGATATAGAATATGAATTCAATTATGAATTAGAAATGAGATGGTCAGATATATACGAAGAATTATTTCAAGAGAAAAAAGATGAACTATTAGATTCAGGAGATTATGAAGAGAATGATGAAAAATAATATAGAAAAAATATGTATTATAGTATTTGTTTTAGCTTATACTATTATAGTAAATAAATTATATGAATAATAGATTAGCAGAAATATTTAAAAATAATTATGGAGATATATTTGCTGTTATATATAATAAGACAAATAATAAACATTTGTCTCATGAGATAATACAAAGAACTTTTTTTAAATTATTAAATAGTAAATCTAAACCTAAAGATACCAAGCTACTGTCATATGTGATAGTAGCTGCAGGTACTACATTGTTAGATCATTACCGTTCATTAAAAACTAGAAGAAAAAATCTAGATGATAACAGGTATGATGAAAATATTTTAGACATGGTGGATAATAATCTATCAATTGAAGACGTTATAGTATTGGATGATAATAATAAATTAATTAAGAAATTAATTGATTCTTTATTACAAGAACAAAAAGATATTATAATATATAGATATTATAAGTATATGACGTTTAAGCAGATAGCTAAAAAAACAAATGTTAGTATTAATACAGCTTTAGGTAGACATAGATATGCTATTAATAATTTAAAGAAATTAACACACGGACTTGATATAAATAACTTTAGATAATAAATACATGAATATATTTTATTTACATTCCGACCCAGTTAAAGCTGCACAAGTACAATACAATAAACATGTAGTAAAAATGATACTTGAATCAGCTCAAATGCTTTGTACAGCTCATCATCATTATGCTGAATCATTAGAGTATAAACCTGATTATGTGCCGTATAAAAAAGCACATTATAATCATCCATCTACTGTATGGTGTAGACAAAACGTTAAGCAATACTATTGGCTATATAATCATATGTTAGCGTTAGGTGAGGAATATACTAAAAGATATGGTAAAACACATATGTCTATTAACAAGTGTAAAGAGCCATTAAATTTATGTCCATTTGGTATGCCTGATGGTAAGTTTACAGAACCACCACAATGTATGCCAGATCAATATAAGATTGAAGGTTGTAGCATTACAGCATATTGGAATTATTATGAAGGTGAAAAATATTTAATAGCATCATCAACAGAACAATTAATAACTAGACACAAACTATATGGCACAGAGAAAATTATATAATCACTTTATTTATACTGATGTATTTGGTATTAGAACTAAAATAAAACAATTTAAAAAGAAAAGTAATGACAGAAAAAGAACTAAATAGATTAGCTGATTTAATAGTAGAAAAATTAGTAGGAGCTCAACAACAAAATGATGCTGAATTTAAACAAGAGTTAGCTGAGATGCAAGCTCTTAATCCTAATTTAGAAATAGGTACTATTACACAAGAAGAATTAATTAAACAAGAGATACAAGGATTAGAAGAGTTAATGGCAAATCAAATCGCTGATGAATTATATAAAGAAGCTCAACAAACTCATGATAAAGTTGAAGAACTTAAAAAGAAATATAAATTGTAGTATGCATGGCAATGTGTATAGCATAATGAAGCATTATGAATAATCGCAATATAGATTGGTTGGTTAAACATCGAATTGTATTTAAACGAGATCCTATAACAGATATACCTACAATTGAAACCCATCAATACAAGTATTATGAGAATGGGACATACGAGTGTTATCATCTATTTAATAGTAAGGCTAAAATTACTACATATAAATCGTTAAAGTGGCACTTCTTTGTATTATATTATCTTAATATGGATAATATAATAAACTCTGACTTTGTTACTTTATCTAGATTTATAGCTAATAAAGATAATGGATTTGTTACGTTTTTTATTAAAAACAAACTATTAGAAGATATTATTGGAGATGTATTACAACAAGGTGGAGAGCCTCCAAAAAATAAACTAAGGAAGATAATATTTAAGATGTCTACAGGGTTATCTACTAGGGAAAAGTTATCAATTGTAGGTAAATTAATTGGTAGAAGCAAAGTATCTCAAGAAGATATTTATAACACTATGATATGTATGTCTGATTCAGAAAAGATAACAATAAGTAAACTAGCTAAGACATTAAAATGTTCTACTAGAACTATACATAGACGCATGAGTAATGAATTAAAATTAGAAAAAGAAAGATTAAATGAAGAAATATAATATTTCTAATTACGTTAGGTATAAAGAAGATTTAAAAAAATCTATGCCTAAAGATAAGTTCTATGATTATTATACACGAGATGAACTTATTATAAAGTTTTTACCTTTAGTTGAGGCAATGGCTAGAAAATTCTCTACAGATAGTAGAGCGTGTGGAGTATTAACAATAATGGATTTAATACAAGAAGGAAGTATTGGATTAGTTAAAGCTGTTGATAAACTTGATTGGTTGTTATTAAGTGATTCAGAAGATATAGAAAAAACATTAAAATCTTTTTTCTCTAAAAGAATAAAAGGAGCAATAAGAAGAAGAATAGATATGTTAAGAGGTACAATGCGTATTCCTGAACATAAAATGAATGAAATGCGTAGTAACCCTAAAGATAAAAAAATGGTAGCTATGTTTTTTAATAGTATATTTTTATCAATAGATAACAATAGCAATGTAGATGAGAATATGATGTATGAAATTCCAGATAAATCTGAACCATATAATATACAGTTAATGAATGTGTATTTAAAAAGTTTAATGGTAAAACATTTAAATGAAAATGAATATGAAGTATTAAGATTAAGTTATGGTTTAGACTGTGATAAATACTCAGCTAAAGAAATAGCTGAAGAATTAAAAATAGTAGGACCGAGTGCTTATGTTAGAGTTTCAGAGCTAAAAAAGCAAGCGGTACAAAAACTTATAGATAATGTAGATCACTCGCAAGTGCTTGATTATCTGTAGGTTAGGTATGTAAATACCAAATAAAACATGTAATTATAATAATAACGCTTAACACAAACACGAATGACAATAAACGAAAAATTAGCGACAATTCAAACAAGGTTTAAATCGAAGAAAAGTAGATTTAACTCTTTCGGCAAATATTACTTTCGCTCTGCCGAAGATATTCTCGAAGCAATTAAACCCTTTATTAAGGAGCTTGGTGTAACAGTAGTAATAAATGAAGAATTAGTAGATTCTGCAGTTATTAAAACTACAGCCACTGTAACTGATGGAAAAGAAACAATTAATGCTACGGCAGTAGTTGGAGTAGATCTAGATCAGAAAGGTATGCAAATGCCTCAACGATTTGGTAGCGCATCTAGTTATGGAAAAAAATATGCATTAGGAAATTTATTTCTAATTGATGATACCCAAGATAGTGACGCGACTAACAATCATGATAAAACAAAAATAACAGGTAGACAGTTAGCTCAAGCTAAAGACTATATTAAATCAGGTGGAAAAATCGACGCTATTAAAAAGAAATACCAATTAACGTCTGATCAAGAGAAGACATTAAATACCCTATAATATGAAATATAAAACAAAAGCAATAATATATACTGTACTATTTGCGTTATATGTATGTGACGTCGCAGCTCAAGACTTTAATGGATCTTGGGGAACTGATGATAGTAATTATTATTTAACTATTAATGGTGAAAACTTTTCAACTTATAAGTTTACACCTAATAAATCTAATAATAAAGAATTAAAATGGAATAAAGTATATTCTCCAGGTAAAGAAGTATTTATTAAAAAAGAAGATAATGTAATTGTAACTAATTACTGGATAGATGAACAAGAGTACTATGTTAAGGTTACTTATACATTAATAAATGACCAGAACATGAAAGCAGAATTTAATGGTAAATTAAAAGGAGAGTTTTATTACAGTGTAATTAATTATAAAAAAGTTAAAATTGAAGATAGATAATATAATAGAAAAACTTAAAGATGACGAACATTATTATGGAGAATTTGGTAAACAATATTTAAGTAATAGTGACATTAAAACTTTATTAACTAATCCACTAGCTTTAGGAGAGCCCTCACAACCGAGAGCTGCGTTTCTAGTAGGCGGATATTTTCATACCGCTATACTTGAACCAGATAAGTTGAAGAAATACCGAGTAATACCTTCGTCAACTAGAAACACTAAAGTATATAAAGAAATGTCTGGTGGTGAACTATGTTTACTACAGCATGAAGTTGATTCATTAGAGTTAATGATAGATAAGGTTTTAAGAAACAAAATATGTAAAGATTTAATTAGAGGTGCGAATGTAGATTATGAAAAACCAGGTATAAAAGAAATAGCTGGTAGAATGTGGAAGGGAAAAGCAGATATAATAAATCATGATGAAAAATTAGTAATTGATTTAAAAACTACAAATGATATTCAAAAGTTTTCTAAATCAGCTTGGCTATATAATTATGACTCACAAGCATATATATATAGTTCAATATTTGGCTATGAACTTGTATTTGTAGTTGTAGACAAAAACACGCATCAAATAGGGTTATTCGACTGTTCACCCGAATTTTTAGAGCGTGGTAAAGATAAAGTAGAAAGAGCAGTTGAACAATACAGTCTGTTTTTTGAAACAAAAGGTTTTGAACCAGATCAGTATTTTATTAATAAAACATTATAATATGGCATCAATAATTAGAGCTAGTATTAACCTTACTAACGTTGATAAAACAAAAATTATTACCGGTAAAAAAGGTAAATACTTACCTATTGTAGTTACTTTAAATGATGAAGTAGATCAGTTTGGAAACAATGGTCCTATTACAATAGCGCAAAGTAAAGAAGAACGTGAAGCTAAAGAAGCTAAAACTTATTTAGGAAATGTTCAAGTAGTGTGGACAAATGGTAACAACGTAGATGTTGCACCTAGAGACAATAATCCACAGCAAGTTAAACCACAAGTTAAAAAAGAAGTAGAAGACGATTTACCATTTTAATATATGATAGAAAACCAAGAGATCAATGGATTCTTGATTGACCAGTTCAATCAATATAACCTAGAAGTAGGGAAAAAACAAGGGATTTGTCCTTTGTGCTCTCACACTAGGAAACCTAAAAATCAGAAAGCAAAATGTTGCTCATATGATTGGGAACGGGGTCTCGGTACTTGTCATAATTGTAATACTACTTTACAACTACATACTTATCAACGTAAAGGTGCGTCAGATAAAGATTATGTAAGACCAGACATGAGTAAATATCTTTGTGTAAAAGACAAAATTGTTGAATGGTTTGAAAGTAGAGGTATATCTCAAAACACTTTAGACGAACTTAAAGTTGGTCAAGGTCCTGAGTATATGCCACAAACTGGTAAGTCTGAGAACACTATACAATTTAATTATATAATTGGCGATCAGCTTATTAATATTAAATATAGAGATGGTCGTAAGAATTTTAAATTATATAAAGGAGCTGAAAAAATATTTTATAACATTAATAGTGTTGTAGGATATGACAGTTGCGTTATAACTGAAGGTGAAATGGATGTATTAGCATTACATGAAGCTGGAATTAAAAACGTTATATCAGTTCCAAATGGAGCAACATTAACTCATAATAATTTAGATTATTTAGATAATTGTATAGATTATTTTGAAGGTAAAACTAAAATAATATTAGCTGTTGATACGGACGAACCGGGATTAGCTTTAAGGTCAGAATTGGTTAGACGATTAGGAGCTGAAGTTTGTTTTTTAGTAGACTTTAAAGAATGTAAAGACGCTAATGAATATTTAATAAAACATGGCAAAGAAAAATTACAAGAGTGTGTTACAAAAGCAAGAGCATATCCGCTTGAAAATGTCACAACGTTCAAAGACATTGAAGGAGACGTTACAGATTTTGTCAAGAACGGATTTAAACCGGGATTTCAAATCGGGTTGGAAAACTTTGATAACATTTTTTCAACATACACCGGTCAGTTTATTACTGTTACTGGGATACCTAGTAGCGGTAAGTCTGATTTTGTTGACCAAATGGTTGTAGGTTATAATGCGAATTATAATTGGAAAACAGCATTTGCTTCACCAGAAAACGCACCTAACTATTTACACGCTCATAAGTTGATGAGAAAAGTTTGGGGTGATATGCCTAGGCGAGATGATATTGGTGGAACTAAATGGAATGAAGTGGCCGACCATGTAAATGATAATTTCTTTTTTATTGATATGGAGAAATATACGTTAGAGTCAGTATTACGTAAGGGAGCAGAATTAGTTAAACGTAAGGGAATTAAGTGTTTAGTAATAGATCCTTTTAATAAAGTTAGAGATAGAAATGCTTCATCTATAGATGTTAATATATATACAATGGAATATTTAACTAAAATAGAAATGTTTGCTAAAAAATATGATGTGTTAGTTTTTATTGTGGCTCATCCAACTAAAATGTATAAAGATAAAGATGGTAAAATTGAAGAACCAACGATGTACAATATTAAAGGTGGAGGGGAATGGTACGACGCGTCTTATCATGGCCTTCTCGTACACCGCGATTATGTACTTAAGAATACTAAAGTCAAAGTCCTTAAAGTTAAATTTCAAAATCTTGGAGACAATGGAGCTGAGGCTTTCTTTACATGGGAACCGAATTCGGGTAGCTTTATACCACAAATAACTGATGTTATAAACGATGAACCAATGCCTTGGGAATAAATGCCAAGAATAAAGAAAAATAAAATGGGTCAATATATGCCAACTGTTGATGAGTATAAAGCTTATCATTGGTGTATAAACAACATGATATATATATCACCTTTTGCAACCGGTAACGGAACATGGTATATTGACATACAAATAAATAACAAGAAACATAGATCTCCAGATACATATGGCTCTGTAACTATATGGATTAAGATGTATGAATATTACAAATACTATTATATTAAATATGCGAACAAAGTTTAGAAATGCAGAAGAAGCTTATAACTATTTTCTTGATAAAATTATAATAGACGGTATACCTCAAGGTGATACTAAAGCTTTGTTTAATATAGGTTTTACAATGAAAAAACCTATGGAAAACTATATAGTTAACGAAGAGCGTAATTGGAAGTTAAATTATGCAATGGCTGAATGGGAATGGTATTTATCTGGTGATTCTAATATTAAAAAATTAGGAGAAATATATGGTAAAGTACCTGCTATATGGGAACGTATGGCCGATAGCAAAGGATATGTTAACTCAAATTACGGATGGCAATGGCAAAGAGAAAACCAAATAGATTATGTTGTTGCTAAATTAAAAAACCAAATACAAACCAATAAACCAACAAGACATGCAGCGATTTCAATTTATGATGCTAAGGAGTGGCGTCAATATAGTAAAGATACTCCTTGTACTTACGCAGTACAGTTTTATATATTACATAATGAATTAAACATGTGTGTTGTGATGCGTTCTAATGATCTCTGGTACGGCTTTTGTAATGATCAGTATCAGTTTTCATCATTACAAAAAATGATTGCAGATAAGTTGTCTATTGACGTAGGAACTTATTATCATTTTGCTCACAACTTACATTTGTATAATAACAAGCTCTAATGTATTACATATATCATATACCTGGAAAAAAAATAGGTGTTACTCGTAATTTAAAAAACCGTGTTACATTAATGCAAGGTTATAAAAAAGGAGAATACGAGGTTTTAGAAACACATGAGGATATAAATTATGTATCTAAAAGAGAACTAGAATTACAAAACAATTATGGTTACAGAATAGATAATAAATCATATAAAGAATTAGTTAATAATAATAATAAAAAAATGAATGTAAACATTACAGAGCAAACTACTACATTTCCATGTCCAGTTAACAAGCTTAAAGGACGATTAATGGATAATTTAGATATGAGCTGGAAAACACAACACGGTATATTTACTTTAGATAAGCACATGGTTACATGGATAATGGACAATGCTAGAATATCTATGTATAATAATGACAGAAGCTATGTATATAATAAAGCATTAGCTGAATGGTTCAATGAACGAAATAGTTTAGAATCTTTAATTGATTATACTGATGATATAGAAAGGATAGAAATATTTAATAAAATAAGATATTGGGCTAAGACTAGAGGATTGTTTGACGAAGGAGATACTAAAACTCAATATATTAAATTACAAGAAGAAGCAGGTGAATTAGCTAAAGCATTATTAAAGCATGATGAATTAGAAGTAATAGATGCTATTGGTGATATGGTAGTAGTATTAACTAATCTTGCTCATATACAAGGCGTGAGCATAGAAAGGTGTATAGCATGTGCTTATGATGTAATCAATAAGCGCACGGGTAAAATGATTAATGGAACATTTGTAAAAGATGAATAAATATACAGTAAAAACAGACGATAGAATCGTACAACAAGTTATCGAAAAGATAGATCAACGTAGTCTGGTTGGTCAAGCTAAGTACGGTGCGATGATGATGGAAGAAGTTGAAGGTAAAGACAAAAACTTAAACGACTTTTTAATCGATGTACAAGAAGAAATCATGGATGCGTTATTATATATTCAAGCAGCAAGAGCTTGTTTACGTGATGAGGTTGAAGAATGTATGTTAAACAGAGCTGAATTAGTTAGTGAAGAGGAGTTTAATAAAAACATTTCTAATATAGATCATTACGATGAAGAAGAGTTATAAAAGAAAACGTGGACCAGTACAAGCAAAAAAGGTAACGTACGACGGTATCAAATTTGCTTCAGGTCTCGAGCGTTACATGTATAAAGCACTTAAAAAAGCTAAAATAAAAGCTATATATGAAGGTGCTACATTTGAAATTATTGATGGTTTTACGTTTGATAATACTTCATATGAACGTACAGGTAATGGTAAAGGAGAATTTAAACAGCGTGGTAGAAAGAAAATATTACCTATTAAATATACTCCTGATTTTATCTGCCCTGATTATAGTTTTATAATTGAATGTAAAGGTAGAGCTAATGAATCATTTCCGTTAAGATGGAAATTATTTAAAAAATATGTAATTAATAATTACTCAGACACAGTATTATTTAAACCACAAAATCAAAAAGAATGCGACGAAACAGTAAGGTTAATCCTAAGTTATCTAAATTAATAGCTAGGAAAAAATATGCCGAACGTCAAATTGATAAGTGGGTTAAATGGAGCTGGAGACAAAGAGGTAAAATAAAGTATAAAGAATTGTTAGAAAAACACAAACAATACAACATTAAATGTTATTAATATGAATGAAAAACCCACATACTCGTTAGAAGTAGGAGTTTATCCCGGTATTTTATTTGGCATCAGAAGTTATGATGAACCAGATCAAATATCATTTGTAGGATATATTCCTTTAATAGATTTTTGTATAACTTTTTATAAAGGATAATATGAGCTTATTTAAAGAAAGAATACCGTATAAACCATTTGAATATCCTATATATTACACAGAAGGTTGGCTTAAACAAGCTCAAGCTTTTTGGTTACATACTGAAATACCAATGTCAGGTGATGTAAAAGATTGGAATGAGAAACTAACTCCAGCAGAAAAAAATCTAGTAGGAAATATCTTACTAGGTTTTGCTCAGACTGAATGTGCAGTATCAGATTACTGGACACAAAAAGTCGTATCATGGTTCCCAAAACACGAAGTGCAACAGATGGCTATGATGTTCGGCTCACAAGAAACAATACACGCTGTTGCATACAGTTATTTAAATGAAACACTTGGACTTGAAGATTTTGAAGCTTTCTTACATGAACCAGCAACTGCAGAACGATTTGATAATCTGGTTAGTTACGATGGGAGTGACCCTGTTGGGATTGGTCGTAGTCTCGCTATTTTTAGTGCCTTTGCTGAAGGTGTTAGCTTATACAGTGCTTTCGCTGTGTTATATAGCTTTCAATTACGTAATATGCTCAAGGGTGTTGGGCAACAAATGAAATGGTCAGTAAGAGATGAATCATTGCACAGTAAAATGGGTTGTCAATTATATAGACATATGTGTGAGGAAATACCTACATTAAAAGAGGATTGTAAAGAAGATATATACAAAGCTGCTAAGATCATGGTTGATCTTGAAGAAAAATATATAGATAAAATGTTTGAAATGGGTGATATTGAAAACCTTAAAGCAAATGATTTAAAACAATTTATTAGAAAAAGAACAAATGAGAAACTTATGGAACTGGGTTATACAGATAAAAGACGCTTTTTTAGCTTTGATAGAGATTCTGCTGCTGTACTTGATTGGTTTTATCATCTTACTGGTGGACATACCCATACAGATTTTTTCGCTATTAGACCTACGGATTATAGCAAGGCAAATGAAGGAGAAGATTTTGAAGATATTTGGTGATAGTAAATGGCCTGTAAGAATAGGATATATGGGAGCAGGTATGATACTTGCAGCACATTGGACATTAGAACCTTTATTGTTTATAGGAGGTTTTAGCTGTGTGTTAGTTCAAGTATTTTATAGAAAACAATGGAACTTAGTAGCATTAAACATTAACGGTTTAATTGCATGGATTATACATTATTTAAATTAAAATTATGCCACAAAACAAATTAAAACAAAAAATAGAAAGCTTAACAAAAGTAGTTCAAGCTTTAATTAAAGAAGTACAAACAAATGCTACTATTTGTGAAGGTACCTTAGCTGCATTTAAAATACATGTTGGTAAAGAAGACTGGAATAAAATAGTAGAAGAATTAAAACACGTGGAAGAAAGAAAACACGCTGCAGCAGCAGGTATTAATGAGAAAAAACTAGACTTAGATGTGGAATAATGATTGGAAAAAAGGAATAGATTATCCTGAATGGGGTGATACAGAAGTGTACAAAAAAACAATAGGAGGAGGCTATTTATATAATGGAGAAACACCGAAAAAAGCGTATGAAAGAGTTTCAAAAACAGTTGCTAGAAGGTTACACAAACCTGAAATGGCTGATGTCTTTTTTAATTACATATGGAATGGATGGTTATGTCTCGCTAGTCCGGTATTATCTAACACAGGTACTGATCGTGGTCTTCCTATTAGCTGTTTCGGTATTGATGTTGCTGATAGCATAATTGATATAGGACAGAAAAATTTAGAGATGATGCTACTCGCTAAACACGGCGGTGGAGTTGGTATCGGTATAAATCAAATTAGACCCGCTGGAGCTAAAATAACAGGAAATGGAACAAGCGACGGAGTTGTACCTTTTTGTAAAATATACGATTCAACTATACTTGCCACTAATCAAGGAGCTGTCAGACGAGGAGCTGCATCAGTTAATATCAACATTGATCACCCCGATTTCGAAGAGTGGCTCGAAATACGTGAACCAAAAGGAGATGTCAACAGACAATCACTTAACCTACATCAATGCGCGGTTGTCGGCGATAAGTTTATGCGACGACTTACTAGCGGAGATGGAGAAGCTAGAAAACGTTGGGGAAAACTACTTCAAAAGCGTAAAGCTACTGGAGAACCTTACGTGCTTTTTAAGGGGAATACAAATAAAAATAACCCAGTAGCATATAAAGAAAATGCTTTAAAAGTACACATGACAAATATCTGTAGTGAAATAGTTTTACATACAGATGAAAATCATTCATTCGTTTGTTGTTTATCTAGTTTAAATCTAGCTAAGTATGATGAGTGGAAGAATACAAATATCATTTATGATTCAATATGGTTTTTAGATGGTGTGTTAGAAGAATTTATACAAAGGTCTAAATACAGAAAAGGTTTTGAAAATGCTGTAAGATCTGCTGAGAAAGGTAGAGCATTAGGTTTAGGTGTACTTGGATGGCACACATATCTACAAGAAAAGAATTTACCATTTGAAGGTTTATTATCACAATATGAAACAAGAAGAATTTTTAGTCAAATTAAAATCGAGTCTGAACGTGCTAGTATGGATCTTGCTACGATTTTTGGCGAGCCTTTGTGGTGTGTTGGTACTGGTTTTCGTAATACTCACTTGCGTGCTATTGCTCCCACTGTTAGTAATAGCAAGCTTTCGGGAAATGTTTCACCAGGAATAGAACCATGGGCCGCTAATGTGTTTACAGACCAATCAGCTAAAGGTACTTTTATAAGAAAAAATCCTACACTAGTTAAAGTATTAAGCAAATTAAAATTAAATACAAAAGAAGTATGGGATAAAATTTTAGCAGATGGTGGTTCAGTACAAGATATAGAAGCTTTAGATGAAAATACAAAAGAAGTATTTAAAACATTTAAAGAGCTTAATCAATTAGAGTTAGTTAGACAAGCAGGTATACGTCAACAATATATAGATCAGAGTGTAAGTTTAAATTTAGCATTTCCAGCTGAAGCAAAACCTAAATGGATTAATCAAGTTCATTTAGATGCTTGGAAAAAAGGAATTAAAACTTTATACTATATGAGAACAGAATCGGTCTTGCGTGGAGATATAGCAGCCAAAGCTATGAATGAAGACTGTGTTAGTTGTGATGGATAATAAAAAAGGGAGGCGCAATGCCTCCCTTATTATCGGAACCTTTGGGTCTGGTACGCCCATTCTTTATTGTTCCTATATTGTTTTGTATTTTGTTTTTCTGTCTTCTTTATAAGCTTTCAAACATCTGTTTCTGTTGTCTTCTTCTGATACATATGATATGTGTATCCAATTAGGATTCATATCAGTACCAAACTCCCAAATCATTTGATCAAAATCTAAATTTTCTTTTACCCAAGCATACATTTCTGCGTTTGTTTTACAACCATAAACATCGTCAATATCAATTGCTTGGCCTTTACAATGTTGACTAGAAGCAACGCCTCCAATAGCAGTATTGAGTTCAGGTGATCTAAAAAATGAATTAACTTTTATTGGTCCATTAGTCCACTCTCTTAATGGTTCAAATACTTTTTCTGCTAATAACTTCATATTCTCTACTTGTGTAGGATTAGGAGTATTATCTATACATCTACGCTTAGCAGTATTTGAGTGTATTGCTTCTGCGTATGTTATGTTTTTACTTATGTTTTCCATATTAATCTATTTCAAATACCGCGTAAACATTTACATTACGCTTTCTACCTTTAGGAATACTAGCAATTAACTCTCTACGTTCATTTACTACTTCTTGATCCGGGGTAGGGTGGTATTTAGGATTAGTACTATTTAGTTTTCTCTTTTTCATATTTTCATCTCTGGATCTCCACTTGCTGCGCCAGGTGGGGTATCATACTTCATAGCTTCAATTTTACTTTTATCTAGAACAGATTGAGGTCCTTGTTCTGAAAGATATTTTTTGTGATCTTGATATCTATGATATAGACCCATAGGTATTGCAAACATACCAACATTGCTACCACCTTTCATTTCCGGCTGTTTAAAATCTACTAATTCTTCACTTTGTACTTGTTTAGCAGGAGATTTTTTAACACAATTATTAACCATCTTTACCCTCCCACTTTTAGTTTTTTTACCACTGGGTGATTTCTTTTTTCCTTTAGCAACATATCCTTTCCAACATGTCATTTTTTTATATAAAGGTGAACTCATAATTTAAAATTTATTAGCGTTATTTATTTCATTTATTGCTTCTTGTATTTCTTTTACGTTTGCCGGTAATACAAGATCTAAACCTGCTTTAAATACTGTTTCTTTAATACCATCTTTAAATATTATTAAAGTAGGCGCCATACGTACTCTATATTTTTTCTTTGCTAAAGGTGCTTTTGATATATCTACTCTATAGTAAATAACATCTTTTAACTCTTTCCATTCAGCAAGACAGTTTACTTCATTAAATTTAGCCCAAAACTCTATAATAACTGGTAATTTTTGATCATCACCAAAAGCTTTGTTAGTATTTATAGCTTGTTCAAAACCACTATCTGTAATCCAATATTTTTCTGGAACATCTTGTTGGCTAAAAGATAAAAATGGTATTAAAAGTAAAATTAAGTATTTCATTATCTATTTTTTTGAATGTCATATAATCTCTCATCAATTTTATCTAATTGATCTCTCATAGCTTCAACATCTTCTTGGGTGTCCATGATTGTCTGACGAATTAATTCGTCTTTTAAATCATATTCTACCCTATCTATAACTGGTTTAGGTAATTCTTTTGCATCTTGTATTTCAGCTTGTAATGTAAACCACATACCAGCTATCATTATTACAAAACCCACTATCATGCTTATAGTTTTAAGATCAAGTGTTACTTTAGTTGATTCTCCTATTTCCGGTGCTGCCATTTCCTTTAGTTTGATTGTTATTTGTTGCTGGTCTGTTTATAGTTGTTGATGGTTTTACTATAGCAGGAGATGAGTTATTAGATCCTGATCCTGATTGACTTGAATTAGAGTTAGAATTACTAGGTCTATTATAAGGTCTTACAACTGGCGTGTTATTATAAATATGATTATTATAATAGTAAGGTCTTGGATTCCAATAACTATAATAGTATGGATAAGTGTGGTATATGTTTTGATACACTCTTGGTCTTAATGAATTAACATCAAGTTGTATTGTATCACCTTCAGCTGTTACAGCTAAGACTTTTATTGTGTTTGATGGTGCTGGTTTAAACGATCCGCAACTAGCAAAGACCGCAAACGCCACCACATAAAGGGCAATTTTCCATATTTTCATGATTTTTTATTTTTATTACAAAAGCTTCTAGCAGCTCCTTTGCTACCAAAACCCCATTTTTTTAGAGCCATAGCTAATCTACTTGGCTCACCATTGTTATCTGTCATACTTCCTTCCATGCCAGCAAACCTACAAGCAAAAGAAACTCTACGTGTACCTGTACCAGAGGTTTGTCTAGAACCTAATGTACTACCTGTTTCTTTTTTATGATCAGATCTCATTTTTTTATTTTGCTTTTCGTAAGCTTGTTCTTTTATTTTTAAAGGAGATTTTTTACAAAATGACTTTTTAAAATTACTCATTTTATTTAAGTGTTATATTCAGGCCAACTGAACTGTTATATATTTTACTATCCCAGAATTTAGTGTATTCGCCTTCAAAAAATATTCCAATACTTTTACTAAGCTTCCATCCAAACTGTATTCCGGTTTGATAGTCCTCCCATTGTTCTTTTTCAGCATCTTCAATCAATCCTCCTAATCCCCAATTATTTCTATTATGATAACTAAAAGCCTCATCACCTTTTACATAATCATGATATGGTAATAAGTAAGAACCATAGGCATGAAGCCAAAAATTATTTTTATAATGATAATAGTCAAAACCGACCACAGGTGAAATAACACCAAAAGCGTCTATGTCTTCCCATATTTCTTCATTATATCGATTCATCAAATCAGTAAACACTGTTTGCCTGAATTGTAAATCTGTATAAGCAACGGTTTGACCTTCAGGGTTTATCCAATACCAATCAGACACTGTTTCACCTGAGTATTCATCTTCATAAGTGTAATATATATCATCGTAGCCATAATAAAAACCAAGAGTATACCATGGATTCATAGCATAACCGTCCTCATTAGTTTCATTCAACCATATTTCTACAGGATTATAACCATAAGGACGTTCATGAGTTCTATAAATGGCGCCTGCACTCAACGAAAATTTCTTTCCAATAGGTAATTTAGCTCTAATTTCAGCTGACTTATAATCAAAATTAATTTTGCCTTGTTTTCTACTTTCTATTTTAACAATATGGTATTTTCCACTATGTTTTAAGAAATATCTGTGATTTTTAAAAACGTCATCTCTGACTCTTTCTTTTTCAGTATGAAATACATATTCAAAACCTTTAATAGCTGAATTAGGAGCAGTCATAGACACGTTAGATTCAGTACCATCGTAGTATTGTTTGCCTTTCATTTCATAATCAAACCTTGCAATCTTGCGAATACCAAAACCATAACGATAATCATGCTCGTAATAGTCTGTTCCGTCAACTACGACAGGAACATCATACAAGCTACCATTAGGATTTGTTCTTACAAAATAATTAGGTGCGTTTTCTTTTGAGTTTTTAATATCTCCAGACACATAAAGAGTACTGTACTTAAAAAAATCTTTAAACAACTTTTTCTTTTCCTGTGCTTGAAAAGATAGTGTCATTAATAAAACAAGCGCTAGTAATTTTTTCATTAATTATTTATTTTTTTTTATTCATATTAACAGGTTTAGGCCCCATATTAAGCTTTCTACCTTTTCTTTTTTTACCGGCTAACGCAGCTGGAATATCATCTATTTGATTTCCTACTTGTTTTATTGCGTTGCCTACATCAGCTAGTTCTTTAGCTGTAAGTTTATATCTTTTTTGTATTTCTTCTAAAGTTGATATTACTTTTTCATCAATATCAGTTTTACTCCACATGTAATTCCACATGTCTTTCCAGTATTGTTTTGTTAATTTCCACATAATTTTTAAAATTTTATTTTTGGTTTTAAATCTAAATCTTTATCAAAATCTATATTAGGGCCAAAATCTAATTCATTAGATCTGCCTCTTCTTGTATTGCCTTGTTCAAGGCCTAAGTTCCAAGTACTATAACCCATTAAAAACATAAGTCTTAATAATATTCTATAATCACTACTCATAGCATTACTTACATTTTCCATTTTTCTATGAATTCTTCCTAACGGAGCGTTTGTAAATCCTTCAATCATTTGAAGAGCCGCAGCAAGTTGATACTTATTTTTTAAACTAAAACGACCATGTTGTTGTATCAACCACTCACTCTCCTTTTTGTTCCAAACTAAAGTTTGATAAGCACTAAATATTTTTCTTAATTTTATATTTAAAGGAATCAAACCATCAGTTAAAGCTAAAACAACTTCTTGTCCTTTGTATGGTGCTTTAGGATCATTATATGTATTATACATACCAAGCGCAGCGTTCTTAGCCCATGCAACATATGCTAGTTTCAATCCTCCACCTCTTAAATAGTTATCTAACCATCCATTCCAGAATCTTTGTTGTTGTTTGTCATATTTACCAGTTGGCCATCTTTCTTCATCGTCATCAAACCATTTCATAAATAAAGCATTTTGTAAAAAAGAGAAAATAGCATATTGAATTCCACCATAATATGTTATTTTAGTTAACTTATTCCAAGTACCCGTATCCCATTTATCAGTGTTTTTTAGTTTTTTACCTCTACCGTTTATAATATCTACTATATCCCTTTTCATAACTCTACTATATTGTAAAGGAGTGTTTTGAAAAGCTAACATCCATCTCCCCATCATACCAGCTTGGTTCATAGATATTTTTGAAGGATCTCCAGATTGTTGAGTTTCTTCTGTTATTAAAAACCAATCATAATAAGCTTTTTGTTCTGCTTCCTTTTCATTAAAACCATCTTTTATATAAGTATTAATTCTGTTTCTATAAAATGAAGCTCCACCAAACGCAATTGCAATACTATCAAAAATTCTAGTTAAGAAAAATCCTTTTTTAAGCGCCCAATTAGTAGCTTGGTGAAGAATATCAACAGGATTTTTAGAATCATTGTTAAAAATAATAGCTTGAATTTCTTGTTCTTGCAGATCATTTAACATTCCTGTTCTTCTATCTTGTAAATAATCAGAGTTCCATAAGTACGAAACATCTTTTCTTAGTTGAGGTAAATTAGCCATAGCTGTACCAAAAGATAATGGATTATTATCACTTGTATTTATATAGTTTAATGTAGAGACAAGCTGTAACAAACCTGATCTAGAGTTAAAGAACATTGTAACACCTACAGAACCTCTTATCCAATGCATAAAACCTTTTGTAGCATTATCCAATTGCATGTCTTTGTTTGTAGTAGCCATTGTTTCAGTTCTATAAAGCATATCTTCTAAAGCCTCTCTATATACTTTTCCATATACAGCCTCTATTTTATTTAAATTATCTGCATTAAAAGCCATTTCAACTGCATAAAGATAATCTTTTAACCATTTTTTTCTTTGTTGTATTTTTAATTTATCAGCAACATCCATTTGTATAGTGCTGATAAACCAATCTCCTTGTGGTTCAATATATCCATTAGGTTGTTTAGTTAGTATTGATAGCTCTTCAGCAAAGGATCGTAGCTCTGGATCTTTTCTTACAAAGTTTGATAATTCAAACATGTTTTTCTTATTTATATAACCAGGTTGACCTTTACTAGGCATTTGAAATTTACCTTTATTCCATAAATAAACCCTTATAGCTTGATCAATTGTAAAACTTCCAAACCCAGGAACTTCTTTTTTTAACCTATCTTTTATAGCTGGATATTTATTCATCAAGTTAACAAAATCTTTGTTAGTTTTGTTTCTTGCAGTAGCTATATTTAAATGCCCTTGTGTGTAAGGTGCTAATATATTGTCATATAACCAATCTAATTGTTGATCAGCTTTTTTACCTTTTGTTCTAACTAGTTGCCATAATAATCCTTTTAAATCCTGATCACCTGGCCCTAACCACCAACTATTATTATATTTTCCAAACTTTTTACCCCGGTTCCTTGCTTCAATATTATCAAATACTTTTTTAGGATCTATACCTTCACCTTCAGCTATAATTTGATTTATTGCTTGACTTATATCTGTACTATATTCGTCAAAATTAAAATCACTATTAAACTTAACATCTCCTTCTTCTAATAATTTATTTGTAAGTTTACCTTTAGAGTTTTCTATATTTCTAAATTCAAAATTATTATAACCTTTAGAAAATTTATCTATTAAATAAAACGCTATTACTTCGTCTTTCATGTTACCTAAATTAGGAACAGAAAACTTTATAGAATTTTTAAGTTCATGATTTTTAGATTTTATCTGCACGTTTAGCTGAGCATCCTGCATAACACTACCCATTAGAAATTGTTGTAGTACAGTTCTTCCTTTAAAGAAAGGGCTAAGCTCATTATTTAAACTAAATTTAACAACAGATGATTTTCCACTAGCCATATCATTTAAAACATCAGCTATTATATTGTCATTTTTTAATTGATTATATAAGTTAGTATTTTTTTCACCTATTTCATTTAAAAAAGATTGACTTCTTAATGATTTTCTAGCTTGTTGTAAAACAAAAACATTACTTAATAATTCCATTAAAGCTGTTCTTCTATCATAAACTCCTGTTAGACCTATTTCTCTACCAGTTTTAGGACTTATTTCTGTAGAAACTAATTGCTTTAATTCTTTTGTTGGTGTTTTACTATATTTTTTTATTATTTCAGTAGCTTTATTTTTACCATAATATGTTTGTAAAAATAATGCTCTTGTTACTTTTTTTCTTTTAATTCTTCTACCCTCTTCATTAAACTCTTTTAAAGATTCCGGCATCATTTTAGCAGCATATGTAGCTTGTCCTGTTACAGGATCAAACGGGTTATTAATAACGTCTAATAATAATTTCCAATGAGTATACATAAACTCATCTAAAAAAGGACCTTTTTGAAATGTAACTTTTCTTAATAAAGGATATATGATTTTTTGAAGCTTATTTTGAAAATTATAAAATTGAAGTGTTTCTACATTTGGTGCTCTTAATATTTGATTTTCAACCTCTTTTATAAGCATGTCAACAGGTTTTTGAGGTACGCTAAGTGCTTTAAAAGTTTTCAAGACTCCTCTAGAACCTAAATCATAGACTTCAAAATCTTTTAATTTTTTTAATTCATCGTTTTCAGCTTTAGTTCTACCTTTTATAGCTTCTAATTCTAAACCTCTTTTTAAATCTCTTTTTTGTTGCTCTAATTCTTTTTTAATTTTAGGGTCTTCTTCAGCTGCTATTCTTCTATTTATAGTTACATCAACATCGTCTATTGTTTCTAAAGTAATTGCTCTATCACCTAATGGTAGTGTTTCTATAATAATAGGATCTCCATTTACATCTACAAAACCAAAAATAGGATCACTTAATAGTTCAACTAGCTTTTCTTGATCTTCTTCAAACTTCATTTTTTGCTCACCAACTTTAGACTCTTCGTCTATTTCACCTAAAGTTCTTTCATCTATTTCATTTGTAAATTTTTCAGTAGTAATTCCTGGTCTTTTTAAAGCTTGTTTTATTTTGTTATTAAGTTGAGAGTTTATCCATGCATTTAAATCATTGTTCTCAGTTATTAACTCACCTTTTGAATTTTTATAACCTTTATCGTCTTGAGCCTCAACTCTTTTAGTTATTTCAGCCTTACTCAAACCTTTAGCAGCCAGTTGATCTTTAAATTTATCTCTTAATTTTAAAAACTCTTTATTAAAATTTCTAATATGTTTTATTAATTCAAAATTAGTTTCAAACAATAAATCTTCTTTTGCAATATTAGGTAATGAACTATATCTAGATTCTATTCTATATTCAATAACTGTTTCGTACTCTTCCATTATATCATAAAGAACACTATCAATACCAGTTTTTGTAGAAAAAACATCGCGATCATAATAGTTGTTTATGTTTTCTTTAAAATTTTCTGGAGTTAATTTTTTACCTACTCTTAAAGAAAACTTATCATTAATTTTATTAGCTAAATCACTTTCTTCTTCATCAATGTTAGCAGCGGTGACAGCTGTTGTTATAGCTTTTTTCTTTGCTGCTTTTCTTTTCTTTCTTGTACCCGCAATTTCAGCTGCTAATTTTATAGTGGCTAAGTCTTTTCTTGTCTGTTCAGCTTGCTTTTCTTTTTGTCTATCTAATTTCTTTTTTAATTTAGGTATAGTTTTTTCGTCAAGTTCTTTTTCTTCTTCTTTTAATTTCTTTTTTTCTTCTTCTGTTAAACCTTGTTTTTCTCCTAATTTTTTAAACGCCCTGTTATATTTTAGCATTCCTGATTTAACACTTTTATTATAATCCTGTAACATGTTAAAAACAGCTTTACCACTTCCTAAATCTATATCTCTAGCTCCTACAAACTGTAATGCTCTTCTCCAAGAGTTTCTAATTTGTTCTATAGCTGAAGCATCATATTTTAAATCTACATCAGGATCTCCAATTGCTTCTGAGTATAAGTTCATAGCCTCTTCCCATGTATCACTATATTTTTGTTCTAAAATTTGATCAGCTTTTTGTTTACTGATAATTTTGTTTTTTACTTGTCTATTTACTTTATCTTTAATAGTTTCAAAACGAGTTAAATATCCTTTTAATCTTCTTTTGAAATCAGATGGCATAACACTTTGATCTAAATCATCTTCTAATTGTAAATCAAGTTTACCTAGTTCATTAAACAATGCTTTACCTAATAATCTACCTGCTTCAGCATCATTTGAAACTACTTCATTTATTAAAGCGTGAAAAAATTCATGCTGAGCTGTTTGAGTCATACGTTTACCACCTTTACTTTTTGCAGCATTGTATTTAAATTCAAGAGCATATTTAGTACCATCTTGAGTAAACATAGCTCCAAAAGAATTACCTTTAAAGAATCTATTTTTTAAATACCTTTCAAATTCTTGGTTTGTTCTATCTCTACCTTTTTCTTTATCAAACTTGCTAATAGTATTTTTTAAATATTCTAAAGCTTCTTCTTCAGAGTTAAAGTCTTTATATATAGTTTTACCTGCAACACCAGCTCTAGCTGCTGCCATTATACCTTTTCGTTGAGCTTTAGTTAACTCGTCATAATAAGTATTATTTATTCTATCTTTTAATTGTTGAATTTCATCATCAAAACCTGTAAAACCTTTTGGTGCTTTTTTCTTATCGTTTTCAAGTTTGTTTAATTGCTGTATATCTCCTAGTATTGTAGAAGCAGCATTTGCTGACATATTAGGCGGTACATGATTTATCGTATTTCTATATTGATCAACTTCTCCAAGTAAATTATCAGCTTCTTCTTGAGTATAAAGACCTTGATCAATTTGACTTGCTAATAATTTTTTTAAATCAGACTCATGGTAAGCCATATAAGCCAATGAGTTAAATCTATCAACAGCGTCCCAACCCATAAACTCTCTTATTTGTTGGTTTGAAGAATTTACAATCTTTCCAGCACCTGGCATAAAAGCGCCAGCCGTAAAAGACAATGCAGAAGTGTGTATAAAATCTTCTAAAGTATAATTTGATTTAAGTAATTGTTGACCAGCTTGTCTATTTATATCAGCTCCTATTGCTAGAGTTTCACCAGCTTGCTGTATATTTTCTTGAAAAAGTTCTTTCCAACCTTCTCTCTGAATCATATCACCTGTTCTAAGAATACCTTTTCCAGTTTCTTTTAAACCTTCTCTAGTTCCAAATCTTTGACCTTGTGTTTTCCAAAACTCATTCCATCCTTTCCAACCTTGTTTCATGTAAGTTTGAACAGCTACGTCAATATTCTCTTTAACAGGTTTTCCAAATAATAAATTTTGAGCTTTAGTTTGAGGACTAATAGGTGCTGTAATAGCATACCAAAAACCTGTTTGGACAGAAGCGTTTGCAGCTAATTCTCTTGATTCATCATCTGGTAAACCAGCAGATCTAGCAGCTAATAAAGTGTCTTCATAACCTCTTACAAAACCAATTGTTCCTTGAGCTATAATAGCATCAGCAACCTGACTTTTAACAGGTAGTGATTTTAAAAAGTTTTTAGTTGGACCTAAAACTCCTAACCCTCTAGTAAATTTACCAAGAGCAGTTTTTGTTTTACCTATACCTCTAGTTAAAGCTATTTGACCAAATAAATCACCAATAACTCTAGATGATTCAAAGGCTAAACCATAACTAGAAAATGAACTACCTGTTCTACCTTCTTTTCTTGTTCTTTCAACTATATTATTTCTTTGTTGTGGTGTTAAAAAAGATGTAGCCTCTACTTTGTTTCCATCATCAAATATTCTTCCATCATCACTAACTAAATATGTTGTTCCGTATTCTGGAAACTCTAATATTTTACCTCTTTTATATGCGTATCTTAATTGGTCTCCTCTTTCAAAGTTATTAATTAAAGTATTACGTCTCCAGTTTTCTGCAATTTCATCAGTATATTCACCGGGTAAAACATCCATTGCGTATGTAGCAAGTGGAGTAGTAAAATCATGCCAAAAACCTACCCAAGCATTTGAGCTTATTTTATTTAAAAATTCACCCGCTCCAACATTACCTCCTGAACTTAAAACGTTTTGATATTCTTTTTCTAATCTTAATTGGTTTTGTTCCAAATGATTATATACATAAGGTGTTTCTGTTTTCATCCAATTTTTTATAAAATCTGGATTGAAATTTTTAGGTGACATGTAAAACTGTATTCCCTCTGTATCAGCATCTTTAGTAGGATTAGCTTTTTCCCACATTAGTTTTTGCTGTAATAAATCTCTATTTATTTGTTCGTTTAAATATAAATTTAAACCTTGTAGTTTTAAAAGTTCTCTAGCTTTTAAAGCATTATCACTATTATCGTTTTCTATTTTAGCTAGTTGTTCTTGTAAATAATTTTTGTGACCTCTGTTTGCTAGAAAACCATTAAAATCTTTTATATTAAAATCGGGATCTTGAGATAAAGCTTCGGTGCTAAAAAAACCTTCTATAAACCCATCATCTTCAGCAAACTCTTCATATATATACGGTTGGTTTAGTTTTTGTAAATCAATAATAGATTCTATTTGACCAGGTGTTTTTAATACAAATCTATTAACTTTTTTTCTTGACTCTCTTTTTAATCTTTCTACATCTGTATTAAACGGCATATCTGTTTGCCACATTATTTCATAAACCTCAGCATTAGATAATTCATATCCTTCAGGTGTTGTAATACCTGACATGCCAGATATTTCTTTACTAGCATTTTTTGGCCATGCAGTATAACCAGGATACATACCGTTTTGTAAATCACCAACTGTAATCATACCTTCTTCCAAAGCTAACTTAATACTAGGTTGATTAATAAAGGTTTGTCTATCAATCTTACCGTACACAGCGCTATCTCTATCTTCTTGGCTATAACTATCAGTACCGCTAGCTAATTCTCCCTCTAGTCCAGGAATTCTTTCATCAAATTCACCAAAAATATTTTTTTGTAAATCAATATAATTTTTAATAACTGCATCTTTAACATCTTCTCTTTGAATATCTTCTAAAGATAAATTAAGTTTAGTATCAAATTTTTCATCAGAATCAAAACCACCCATTTTTCTATCATATTTCTCAATATCTCTACTAAAAAGTTGATTTGTCATTTCAGTTAAATCAAAATCTTGATAACCTTGAGGTAAGGATGGGCCATACATATCTGACCCTATTTCTGACTCTGGTGTTATACCTCCTGGAATACCAAAAATACTAGTATCTAAAGCTATTTCATCACCCTTAGGCTCTACTGCTTCTGCTTCGGAATTTTCTGCCAACCAAATAAACTTATAGTCATCAGGCCAATTAGTTATATCAACCCTTTGTCCATCAGGTAATTGATAGATCTCTAGTTCTTCCATATTTTAATAATTCTTTTTGAATTGTTCTTTGTAGGCTTTTTTCATTCTATCTACATATGCGGTTAAAGTTTCGTCTTTATTTTTTTTATTACTAGCTTTCCAATCTGTAGCCCAAGCTAATTTTCTTAACTTACTTTTATCATTTATAAGTGATCTTTCACCCGATGTTAAAGAGTTTAATATATAATTAAGCCTCTCTTCCGCGCTATCAAAGTTATAATCACCTACAGAAGAAACTCTACCGCCTTTAACTTCAAATAAATTACCATTTTTTACTTGTTGATTAAACGCTGTTCTTGCATCAGGTGTATCTTCTAAGTTATAATGATCTCTATTTGTAGGCGCGCTGCTTTTTAAATCTTCTGCTGGAGCAGCATTTAACCAAATGTCATATATCTCGTCAGCTGTATAAATATCTCTGTTAGCCATTTTCTTAATAACTGACTTTGTCGCATCTAATGGGCTTGATCCTCCTAACAAAATAGCTCCTTGTATTGTATCAACTCTATAGTTATCTGGAGTTTTTGTTGGAGTACGTGGACTTGGTTTGTTAATAGATTTATTACTTTCCATAAATATATTACCATTTTCATCTTGAGTTATACCGTCATAACTAGTTAAACTCTCAATTACATTATCAAACAATGCTGTTTCCATAGCTAAGCTATCTGGTAACATTTCTTGATAAGAATTTTGAAATCCTTCATTTAACTTTTTTAAATCTATATTCCAAAAATTAGCTGTTTGCTGTGGTCCAGTAGAAACAACACCTCCTATTTTCTGTTTTAAAAGACCAGCCATATCTTTTCTTAACAAATCTAAATTCAATTGTTTTCTTATAGCAGCGGTTGTATAACCTTTATTTAATCTTCCAGTTACAATTTCTTCACCTATCCAGTATTTGTCAGCTATAACTCCTTTATCATTTAATATACCTAAACCATCTCCTTCAGGGGTTTTTATTTTAGGATATAACTTTTTAATTGTTTCATTAACAATTTGAGGAACATTTGAAACAAAACCAAAATCTTTTCCTTCGCCAGTTCTAGCATTAAATGCTCTAGCACTCATTATTTTTTCTCTATAATTTCCTTGAACCATTTTATTACCTACTAAATCATGTTCATATCCAGAAACCTTTATCATTATATCATTATTTTCTTTATCGAAAAGCATTTCAAACTGAGCATCGTCATAAATACCTCCTAAAGCATTAACAAAATATTGATTATTAGCCATTTCTTCTTCATCATTACCTATAATAGTAATAGCACTTCCAATAGTTGGAGCTTTTTCTTTCCAATAAGAACCTAATGCTGTAAAATTAGTTACTGTATTTTTAGTAAGAGCTAACAAATCATAATAATCATTAATAGCTTTTTGAGCAGACTTTCTTTTCCCTTTATCTCCAAATTGAGTTTTTAAATAAACTTGAGCTTGTGTAGCTATATCTATCCTACCTTGTAAAGTATCTTGTAATTGATCTTGAATAGCAGAAGTTTGAGGAATAGTTTGTAGATTACTCATCTGCTCTAGATTCCAGAGATCAGCATTAGTTTGAACTCTTTGCATATTTTCTATAATAGCTAACTGTTCTTTTTCTTTTTTCTCTTCCTCTAATTTTCTTGCTGCTTCTTGGTCTTGACGTAATTTGTCCCCTGCTTGTAAAACGTTTACCATAGCAGCTGCTGGAGGTAGTGATCTCCCTCTTTTTGGATTAGAATATTGATTATAATTTACACTAGGTAAACTAACTCCTGGTAAAGGATAACTTGATGATTGTTTTGTTGCCATAATTTTATTTTTAACCTCCTATTAAACCTCCTATACCACCAACTACGTTACTTAATGAGCTGTACATTTGTGCTTCTGCACCTGCTTCAGCGGTTCTAGCATCTCTTAAGTCTTGATTTGCATTGTCTAACATACCTGCGGTTCTATTAAGTTCAGCTACTTCTCTTTGTTCTTTTGCACCAAACATAAATTGTTTACCCATAACCCCAGCTGATTGTAATCTTTGTTCTTCTTGCATTTTAGCTTGATTTAATCTTTCTTCTCCTTGAGCATATAGTTTTTGATTTTGAGCTTCTTGTAATTGTATACTAGCAGATACTTGTTTTTTACTTTGTAACGCTGCTTGAGCTAAAGCTGTAGCGCCACCTGCGCTAGCTCCGGTTGCTCTTAATGTATCAAGGGTATTAGCTAAAGAAATATCAGCTTGCTCTGCTTGAAATTTAGCAGCTTCTGTTGCTACACCTAAATTAGCATACGTGTTTGATAGTTCACCGCTAGTATCTGTTACGTCTTCGTACGGATTTATAATAGGTTGTCTTGTATTCTCTAGCGTTCTCAACTCACCTTTAAGACGGTCGGTTTCTTGTTGAGCTCTTCTTCTATCGGCTGCAGCCCTTCGCTGCGCGGCTCCTGCTCCAAGTAGGCCAACTGCCCCGCTGATTACTCCTGATGCTGCTCCCATATTTATGAATATTTATATATTATGTTGTGTTTTTTATCTAATACTTTGTAGTTTAATTTCTTAACCTTGTCTACTATACTTGTATTAGCTGTAGTAGCCCATACAAATTTACAACCTTTACTTAAAGCTTTTTGAACCATGTGATCAATTAGCGTTGTTATTAAAGTGTTTCTATCTTTTTCTCTATATTTTATATTAGAAATAACAAAATCAACATAAGCTATTTTAGCATTGGTGTAATATAAATAACCAGCTGCTACTTTAATGTTTTTGTTAATAATAACATAACCTTTCTTAGGTAGACATTCTTGATCAGGAATTTTTAAACCCCAATCTTTCCACCAATTAATGATTTCATTATCACTATTGGTTTTAAATTTTTTTACTATCATTTAATTTAATATGATGATTGCACGTATTCTGTAGATACCGCAAATAATTCGTTTGTTTGATCCGCGCCAGCTATATTACTAGCACTAAATGTAGCTATACCATAAAATCCTTTTACTCCAGATATATCAGCTCCATAAATAACTTCTCCTTGATTTACAGGACTAGTATTTAATAAATTAGCAAAATATTTATTTTCTTTTGCTTTAAAAGTATTTTGTAGCAACGCACTTTCCATATCTGCTAAAGTAGTAGGAACTGTGTATACACCTATTTTACTAGCCGTGTCCGATGTATTAGTTAAGTATGTTACAAAAGAACTTAAAGACCAATTACTATCACCCTCGTAATTAACTGTTTTAAATGTTTTACTCATAGATGGTTGAGCGTTAAATATTGTAGTAACAGTAGAGGAGTTGTTTGTTCCATAAAAATTAGCTCTATTTATATTCTCTGAATAATGTTGATATATATCACCTGTTAAATCAAAACTATAAAATCTATTATCTACACTAAAAGTATATGCTGGAATATAACTATAAAAACTAGTCCAACCTTTAGTTTTTTCATCAAAAGAAAGAGTAACTGCTCTTGCACCACTGGATTCACCTACAGATGGTTGAATTGATAATACATATTGTTTGCTATGAATATCCCAACCACCTACTAACCTGCCTATTTCACCCATGTTGCTTAAACTTAGATTGTCTCTAAAATAATCATACATTCCATAGCTAGATATTTCTGTTAAACCATCTTGAGATAATCTCATTACAGCGCTTTTATTAGCATCAGTAAAATATTTTCTATAACCATACACGGCAAATGATTCTGGATTTGTAGCAATACCATATTCACCCGCGTATGATTGTACTTGACCTATAACTAAATTACTACTTGTAGTTAAAGGTTGACCTTCGGCTGTGTAGATTGCGTCTTTATCTATTAAAGCTCTATTAACTTTATATTCTTGGAATATTATTAAGTTAGTATCTTCAGCATATAATAATTGTATAGTTCCTTTAGAAGGATCTACGGTTCTTGTAATATCGTTAGCAACTGAAAATTGATTTGTTTCATTAACATCTGTTCTAGAATTAAAAACTCCAGAATATATAATACTATTACCAAATGATTCTTGATATTTATTCTCTGTAGCTAAATAAGCTCTAGGAGCAATACCAGAAAACTTACCATTAAAATCACCTTTTATTCTTGATTCTTCAACATACCAATCATATTGAGCGTTTGTTCTATCCATAGTACCAGTAGAAGCATTCCATGTTTGGTTTACCTTCTTTAAAATATAGGTATTATAGTATTTTATCTGTAGTGTCGTTGCCATCTATTATAATCACTTATTTATTTAATATTTTACTATGCTCCTGGCCAACCGCTTGTCTTATACCAAACACTGGTATGAAATGGTGGAACACCTGACGCTGCTGTTACGTTTTGTGGACTAACCGGCGTAGGATTTCCTACTAAATCATAAACCAATGTTACTCTAGCGCCAGCAGTACAATCGGTAAAAGTTGTCCATGCAAGTTTACAGTTTATCCACGCAGACTCTTTAAAGTTTTGACTAGCTCCAAATGAAGCAGATGCATTATCCCCTGGTACTACACCAGCGTTTGTAGCAGCTGCGGTTGGAGTAAACGGTTCTAAAGAACCTACTATATGATAGGATACTCCTGCAGTATCATAAGCTAATGTAACTGGTCCTTCTGTTGCGCCTCCAAAACCATTTGTTCCATCTCCATATGCTGGAGCCTTCATTGTTGAAGTTGTATCTGTATTGTATCCTCCAAAAGTTCCACCTAATACAAAGGCTGGGGCAGGAAAAACAGTACTATATACTTTCATGTATATATATACTTTATTAGTTGTCCAGTTTTGTATACCTCCTACCCATGTTGGTTTTACTGGTGTTGAATATGGAGTAGCACAACCAGCATTCATACCTTCTCCGGTTGGTGTTGCAAGCCAAGGATTTGCTATGTAAGTTGGATCAGTATTATCTGATGAAGAAGAGTAATAATTAGAAACAACTCCTGTGTATGTTACTGCTGAAGGTGTAAATTGAACAGCTAGTGTTTCAGATTCACTAGTCCCATTTGTATCACTTAATTGAATAACAACCTCATGTAGTGTAGATGAAAAGAAATCACCTTGTAAAGTTCCTATACTACCACTTACATCTGCTTTTCTTTCTAACCATATACCATAATAATTTTCTGGACTACCTCCACTACAACTAGACGCGTTTTGTTCTGCTTGTGCTTTTATGTAAAAATACGTAGCAATATCTGTAGAAGCTAAGGGAGCAGAGGTGTTAGTACCTGTTATTTCACTATACCAATCACCAGTTACAACACTTTTCCATCTACAACTTTGTATTGTCCAAACTAAATCTTTAGATTTATCACATGAATCACAACTCCCATTGTATCCTTTCACTAAACCTATCCCATTAAAACCAGTACCTGTCGGTTTTAAAATAGTAGTATCAGTGGCAGAAGGTTGAGGTGCTGCTGCTAAATCTATAATAGGTGTATCGTTTATTAATGTTCTAGTAAAACTTTGATTAGAAATAGTACCATCAGCTTGAGTAAATTGTATATTAAATTGATATTTTTGTAACCATTCAAAATTGGTTAAACACGCGTTTGTCGCTGTATTTTGCAGTTTCCACGCACCACCACCAGCAGCCACTATTTGAAATTCATCATTTCTATTAATACTTGTATCTAAATTTTGAGATGAAGGATCATAAGAATAAACAGATGATAATATAGCTGTTACATTTACATCATTACCTTGAGGTGTTTGCGCAAAGAAAGCTGTTGTTATATCAGCTCCAACACAATCTCCTTCATTGTATTCCCAATTAAAAGTACTTAATCCTGTTATAGCTGTTCCTGATCCTACTACTCCTTCGTTTATATCTGAAATTAAACCTGTTGTAGAACTTTCCCAAAATAAATCAAGATTAGAGACTGTTGGTGAAGTTTCATAAACAGATAAAGACATAACATCAGGATATTCAGCACTACCCGTTGTGGTATTAAAATCTCCTTGAGGAACTCCTATAGCTTTTTGTACACTTATTTTTGCTACAAATGGTTTTTGATCTAAATCAAAAATAGAATTAGAATTTATATAAGGAGGTGTGCCCGCGCCGCCCGCAGTAAAATCTATTTCTGGAAATACATCTCTAATACCACCTATTAATTCAACTGAATCAGGAGTTGTATTTGGAGAAAATTGCTCGTTATTTCCAGCCGCTGTAGCTGTATTATTAGTTACTCTACCAAACCAAGTAAGATCACTGTTAAACTGAACATCTTGGTTACTAATTTCTTTTAATTGCCTAGGTACTTTATTTATGTTATCATGTACTAACACACAGAAAGCTGTACTACCTATTTCAGTAGTGTTACCTTGTATTGGATAACCGCTTATAATTCCAGGTAAATAAACGTTGTAAAATTCTTGTTGTTGTTGTTTTACTACTACTCTATATGAATAGAAACCGTTTACATTTATATTATAAGTAAAATTACTTATTTGTTTGTCTGTTTTTGGTTCTGTCCTAGTAGTTGGATTACTAGCGGGATTAGTATCTCCTTGAAACATGTAATTGTCTGAAATTTCATCATCAGTATATATAGTGAAAACATCAGTTGTTCCAGTTTGATAAAATGAATTTATTTCTGTGTAATCTACGTATTTACCTCTTAAACTTCTACCTACTCCAAATAAAGCAGTGGTATTAGCTATACTAACTGCTGTATCAGCGTCTAACTTTAAATTTTCTAAAACATATCTATATTTACCCGATCCAACAGAAGGTATTGTAAATAAATATTCTGCTTTAAGTTTTAAACCGCTAACAGACAAGCTAGCACCACTATTAAAACAAGTTTGTAATTGACCACTTCCATTGTTAGACGGTGTAAAGGGTAAAGTAACTTCTATCCATCCACTTCCATCATTAGTATAAAGCTTTAAAGTATTACCCGCGGCAACAGCTCCTGGTAATAAATTTGTCCAAACATAACAAACTTGACCTGATACAGTATCCTGTTCTTGCACACTATAATTTAAAAATCCAGCAAATGGAGAAGCGTATGTTGGAGCTGAGGAGCTACCAATTGTATATAGGCTTGGTTGTGCATATAAAGCACTACTATCACCATTTATATTTATTACACTGTCAAATGTTATATTTAAGTTTTCACCTGTCCAAGTTCTTGTTAATTCTGCATTTTCTACAGCTCTATAATTTGTAAAATAATTAGAACCTTCAGTTGGTTCACCACCAGCAACTAATACGTTGTCTTTAGATGAAAGGATTACATCTGTTTGTCTTCCCCATTTATCTGCAAGAATTAACCCTACTTGATAGTTTCTATTTTGTTTAACTGAATGTTGAGGATATTCTTCAGCGTTTTGAGCTGTTCTATCTCCAGATGCAATAGCATAATCTAATCCCAAAGGAGCATTATAACCTTGTATAAAGTTTCCATACATTACTCTATTACCTGTTGTTTCTTGAGTTAAAGCTCTTACTGGAACTTTATCATATACTCGAGTAGTTTCGTCTGTAGGTAAAGTTTTAAAAGGAATAGTTGACTGATATGTGTACTGATATATATTAGTATTATTTAGATTCGTTATAAATTGAGGAGTTATCTCTATACTCTGTAGTATTTTATAAGCAAGAGAATCTGACTCTTTGTATATAATATCTATATCACTAACTTGATAATCATTTACAATATCTAATGAAGGTAATTGTATATTTAAAACAATATTATTAATACTATTTTGCATGAATTTAATAATAGTTGATCTCATTGCATCATCTTCATCGTTGTTTAAAAACACACCCTCTTGTTGTGGTATAAAACATTCTTGTGTAAAAGGAGCAATGATTGAATACTCTCCATCTGCAAATTTAAATCTATAACTAAATCTAACAAACTTATCTTTTATAAATTCAGGATCACCTTGCCATCCTTTAAATCCAGTGTTTTGTGTTACTCTTACAGCATAACCTTCTTTTGTGTTTGAATTAGCAACAATAGTTGGCGCATTGGAATTGTCCTCGATTAAAAAATACTTGTTAGCGTCAGATACCCAGTATCTAGCTTCAGTTGTCAAATTAGCAAAATCATCGTTAGCAGCAGTAGCTTTTCTTTGGCCTGAAGGAGTTCCATCAAAACCTCTAGTATTATTAGAAGCACTAGATGTACTTGTCCATAAATCTGTGGATTTTATATTAGCAGGAGTTCCTGTTGCTGTTTCTGTTTTAAGATTACTCCACATAGCTTCTGTAGCTAATGTATAACCATAGGGCGCTAAATTTCTACTGTCTGTTACAGCGTGTCTATTATATAGCTTTTGATAAACAACACCGTTGCTTAATTGATTTTCATAATAACACCAACAACCTGTGCTTGCGGTATCATAAGCAACCCAATCAGTATAAGATTCAGCTTGTGGTATTAAATCACCATTTCTATATCTAGTTACATCTAAGTTGTTTGTAGCCCATGTATATGTACCTATAGTTATAACAGGTAAATTTTCAGCATCAGACATTGTGCTAGGTTTTAAATCACTAGTACTTCTAAGATCTATTAAATCAGGGGCTAAATAAGGTGCAAACTTACACACTGTTATACTGGTTTCACTATTGTAATAAGAATTATTTAAAGATGCTGTTACGACATTTATAACTCTAGGTTGATTTCTATTATCAGTCCAAAATAATAAGTTTTCTAATAAGTTAACACCAGTAACTCTACTAGTTGTTGAAAAGTTTAAGAAAACACCTGATACTAAAGTTTGAGGCGTAGAAGTGTTTGAACTTGGTTGCCATCTTAATATTTTACATTTTTTAGTAGAATTAGGTAAAAGAGTAGCAGATTCAGTATTATCTGTCATAAAATAATATATATACCCACTAGCCTCGTCAACATATTTTCCAATACATTGAGTACCATCTGAGCTATCTATAACTTTTTCATTACCTAAAACAGCTTCTAACGCACCAACATCTTGGTCTTCAGATCTAGAAACCGCTATGTTTTGAGCGTCTCTGTATTCATTATTTGGTACTAGTCTATCGTCTAAATCTTTATTCATTTTAGACTTGATAAAACTATTTTTATTTTCTGCCATATTTAGTTTTTAATCCACTTAGATTTGTTTCGCATAACCTGAACTATTTCATCTAACTTAATGTTAGATAATCTAATTTTAGCATTTCTTAATTTAGCTGCTTTTTCTTTTTTAAGTCTTAAAACAACGTATTCAGGTTGATTAATTCTACTCGCTATGATAGAATATATTATATAAGAATACATAGCGTCTTCAGCAAGTTTAGGAACCTTACTATCTAAATCATAAGCTAATCCATCTGAAACATATTCAAAAACCATTAGATTTCCTGCTAAATTACTAGAAAAAGATAATTTATTTTCTCTTTCATTTATATTAAACCAACCATTCATTTGAGAAGCCGAAGGTTCTAAACCATATCTTTGACCCCAACCATATCCGGTTCCAAGACCCCAGCCATATCCATACCCATAAAAATCTGGGTCAATACCATTTGTTATCTCAGCATCAGTTAAATTATTATTTATTAAAGTTGTGTTTGCGTCGTGCCATCTTTCTTGTGTAAGTGATGTACCTTCTGTATCATTACCAAAATTATCTTGAGTAGGTACTCCTTGATCATCTTGCAACTGCGTATAATATGGACTAATAGTTATATTGTTAGTAGGGTATATAATATGTTTAACGCCTAAATCATCTATCCATGAACATCTAACATAATTTACATAGTCTTGAGGTAATATTAATGTTAAATTAGAAGGAATTGTTAGCTCTGCAGATTTTATACTTTTTAGTGTATCATAACTAAACTCTTGCATTGCTCGTTTAGCATGGAAAATTACATCTGTTCTTTTAACATCTGGGATTAATTTATCTTTTCCTACATATCCAACTAAGAAGTTGTTTACAACATCATTTAGTTTTATGTATTGATAACTACCGTAGTTGTCCTCTACAGCTTGACCATAAGCTTTATCTGCTTGAGTGTTACCATATTTACCGCCGGATAAACTTTTTAATTGAACAACAATAAAAACATTAGCACCTGGATTTCCAGTTATAGTAATAACATTATTAGCTAGCGTGTAAGCTGCCGTGTATTCTGTCCAAGTTCCTGGGGTTCCTAATACACTAGTATATATTTTAAAATTATTTAAAGCATAATCAGTTGTGGTAGGATCATAATTACCTAAATACAAATCAGTATCAAAGGTTGTTTCTAGTTTTTGCGCAGCGGTGTTACCGGCGTCACCTTTAAAGTTTTGAGATCCTGAATAGTATTGTTGTGCTGTTTCGCTTATCATACCATTGTTAGGTGGTTTTATTATACTTGCCATAACTTATTATTGTTTTTCATTTATTTCATTAGCAGCTAATTCTTGTGAAGCTGCTTGAACTATCATTGGATCTTTAATTGTGATACCAGCATATTTTAATATTTCTAAAATAACTGTAGTCTGTTCAGATACATCTAGTTCGAAGTTTACTGAAGTTGTAGGATTCCAAACGTAATAACCTGTAGTAGATGTAAAATTCCACGTTACATCTGCAGGTTTTCTTATATAGCTTACTGAAACGTCAGACGTTATTGTTTGTGGATATATTATTATATAATTATTGTCATAAACATATACTGGAAAATATTCAGAAGGTTTAGTAATAGTAGACATGTTCATTTGAGCTAACTCATTTCTTTGAACACATTGAACTTCTTTATTATCTTTGTAAAATACAGTTCCAAGTTTATAAAAATCTTGTGGATACAACGTAATTAATAAAGTAGAACCTGCAGCAATAGAACCAGCTGTTAAATTAAATACACCGCTAGTAATATTATAATTAGTGTAAGCAACACCATTTAAGGTAACTACTACATTACTATCTTCTACTTGAGCTTGTGTTATTGTTGTTAGTGTATAAGCGGTTTGTGTATTAACTGTCGGGAAAGTTTGTGCTCCGCTAGCCACTCCTGAAGAATTTGGGTGGGTAAAATAATTAGGTGTTGCGACAACGTAAGAAGCATTGCCTAACACTTTAAATATATCAAGTTTTTCTTGAACCGTTTTATATCTGTTACCGTACTCACTTTCATTTTGTGGTACACGTGTTTGTTGATTTAACGTTTCAAAATAACTTTCAAATATTTCTAATTGAACTTGAGTAGCAATTTTATTAAACTCGTCAGGAGTTAAATAACCTCTTTGTTCTTTATTTATTATTAGTAAGACTGTTTTGTAAACTTTATCTACGTTTATAGCCATTTAATTTTTTTTTAAAATTATAGTACAGGGCCCGAAGACCCTGACTATATCATTATAATTACAGGTATTTATAGTTTTTTATCTATAGATTTGTAAATTTCTACACCTTCATCTGTTTTGAAAAACGCAGCCATTGCTGAGTACGGGTTTTCATCAAAAGGAACATTCATAAGTTTTCTATTATTAGAAGCCCATGAAAAAGATCTTTGATCTTGAGATAATTTTATAATACCAACTTCAGTTGCTCTAATAGCTACATTTCTTAATTGAACATTTTCATCTTGTACTAAATCTATAAACAAAACAGGTTTTGATCTAGCGAATATAAGTAAATCTCTTCTTAATTCTTTAGAAGACATTGAGTTTACTTTTGACCCTATTTCAACACGAAGTATTGCTTCAGCTATATCTATATCTATTTCTCTAGCCATATTCAAAGCTGTTACTTGTAAATCAAGTAATGCTAATTCGTCTGTTGCTTCCTCTACAGCATCAAATTCTGAATAAGTATTTTTTCTAGCTGGATGATATAGTGATAACAATTTTTGTAAGTTTTGCTTTTCTTTAGGAACCATCAATACACCTTCTTTAAAAACAATATGACCTAATGTAGCCTCACCTTTTTGTTCATCAACAAAAGGAGAATCTTGATTTGTAGCATATCTTAATTCTCTTTGACTACCTTTTTTTTCATCAAAATATAACAAAGAGTGTTTACTGGTATGTTTTGATGGTATTGTAAATGTTAAAGGCGATTTATTATCCTGAAGATAATACCTTCTATCTTTTATTTCCCAACTTGGTTTAGTTGGTTTTTTTGGAGGTGCAACCTCTACAATTTTTTCTGCTGTTTCTTTTTTTGACATAATATAATATAATTAAATAATTAAAAGGTATATGGGCGCCGAAGCGCCCTAACCTTTATAAATCAACTACACACCTTTGAATAATACAAAGTTGTTAGCTGCTTGAGTCACTAGACATCTTTCTGATAAGAAGTTAACTTCCATAGCATCAAGAGTAGAAGTACTAGCACCGCCAACAGAACCTGTTAACCATGATTTCATTCTTCTATCATCAGCTTGAGAAGCTCTATATCTTACATGTAAGAAAGGTCTTCTGATATTTGTTCCAAGAATTTGGTCATAAACAGTTGAAGTTCCTGCAGGTACTAATACACCTTCAATTGAACTTACACCTGTCATAGCACCTCTTGTAGAAGCATCATTTAAGTATTTCCAGTCAGTTTTATAGAAGTCATAAGAACCTCTTCTAAATCCAGAAAAACCTAAATTTAAAGCCATTTCTTCAGAATTTTCAAATAGACCAAATGCAGTACCACCAGCATATCCACCTGAGATTTGCGCTAGCATATCATCAAAGTCAAGAGCTGTTTGTCTTTGTAAGAAAAGCATGTTTTCTTCAATTGCACCTTGTGTATCTAAGTTCTTAAGAATAGCATCAAATGAATCGATACCTGCTGAAGCAGTAAAACCAGTGTTTACATTACCTCTATCTTCAATAGCAGCAAATAAACCTTGTGTACCTTTAGTAAGCGCTTTAATAGCAGCACCACCGTTAGCACTTAATTCACCTTCAACCATAGACATTTCTAGGTAATCTTCAAATCTAAGTCTTGTTTCAGACTCAGCTTTTAAGTACCATAAATATCCAGATGTTCCGTCTTCAGTAGCAACTTCAACCCAGCCAATTTGAGCTGTATCAGAACCAGACACAACATATTTGCTTCTGATAATGATTGGTGAATTGTTATACTGTTGGAACGCAGGGTCAACACTAATGTATTGATCACCGGTTACAGCACCTGCTGTGTCTGAAGCATTGCTTACAGACTGACCTTTTTGTACGTCAGAACCATAAACAAAGATCTTACCAGTTGCAGCAAATCCTTGTAAATCAGCCGCTGTGTAAGGAAGAACGTTTAATACACCTGTAGCAGTATTACTAGCAGATACATAAGCTTTAATTTCTTTACCAGCTGCATCCATAATAACGATAGTACTCTTAGGAGATACTACGTTTTTTACTGTAGCAGTTACAGTAATTGTAACAGTGTTTACACCTGCACCATTTCCGATAGCAATACCATCATATGCAATGTGTAACCTGTTTTGCTCAGACCAAATAACCTGATCGGAAGTCATAGGCATTTCTGCACCTACCATTCTCAAGAATCCTGATAACGTTCTGTTTCCATAACGCTCAACTTCTTGTTCGTAGATTTCAGGAAGATATTGTTGCGCAAAATCCGCAAAATTATCTCCAGCCTTATCATTCCACTGTAAATAGTTACTGTTAAGTAACTCTTGTTTTTGTGATGGGACAATTTTCCCAAATTGTGGAGCTAAACTCATTTTTAATTGTTTTAATTGTTAAATTTTCTTGTTTTAATTTTCAGTTTTGAAGCATCAGAGCCACTTATTGCTTTAACTTTAATACCACCAACAAAAACATCTCCTGAGCTTTCTTTTCTAGGTTCAGTACTTAAATTTTTAGTTTTAGCAACTAAATCTTTAGTAGCATCCGCCTTTCCTTGCTCGTAAAAATGTTTTGCAATAGTATCAGAATTTCTAGCCGCATACATGGCTTTGTGGTATCCCTGTGGATCAACTAGCATTCCCTTATCATCTAAGAACGTCTCGACAAAAGGAGAAATATCTATTTGTTTTTCCACTATTTCGTTAGGATTTCTTACTCCGTACCTAAATTTTTTATCACCTACTTTAAAATCAAAACCTTTGAATTCATCAGTAAAAGTATCTTTAGTTACTTTTTGAAAAACCTCTCTCTGTTGAGATAGTGTTTTCTGATCTTCGTTGTATCGGTTGAAAAAATTTATAGCTTTTTCTTGTTCTGCATTTACATTAGATCTCAACTTGATTTCATCATAGTATTTGCTTTTCAAATCATTTAAATAGCTTTTAGCTTTTCCAACCTCTTCTTTATACGCGAGATTTTTCTTTTTAACCTCACGTTCTTCGTCTACTTCTTCATCTACTTTAAAGTTATCTTCTAATAAAAAGTTAACTTCATCATAAGTTAAATGTGGACGAGTATTTTTATAATATTCTCGTAATAACGCTTCATTATCTATAGTGTTATAATCAGCGTTTAATCTTACATAATCTTCTACCGTTCCTCCAGTTTCTTCCATAAATGAAACTAGCTTTTCAACATTTTCAGGTAATTGCTTTACAGGTTGTTCTACTGGTTTAGTTTCTTCAACCTTTTGCTCTATTTCTTTTTTCTTATCTTCTTCTGTTATTGGTATTTCTTCAATAACATTTTCAGTGGTCCCTTCGTGTGTTTGTCCCACTTCTTGCAATCCCACTTCGGATCCTTCTTTGCGTAACACGCTCTCCTCTGCTTTTTGTTCTTGAACGGCATCTTTATTTTCTTTTTTAGTTAAATCAATCTTAATTGGTTCTCCAGTTTTTTTTACTGCTTCTAGATCAATTTTAACTGTTTCTTGTGGAACCGTTAATTTTTTAGGTACTCTTTTCTTTTTAAGCTTAAAGTCACCTTCTTGTTTAACTGGTTCATTTGTTTTTGTTTCTTTTGACATAATATAATATAATTAAATAATTAGTAAATAATTTATCTAGGTTCAAACTGTTCTAATCCAAACCCACCTAACGAATCAAAACCTGCAGATTCAAAATCAGTAGGCAAAGCATTGTTTTGTCTTTGCTGTATTAATTGAGATTCTTGTGTGCCTTGCATTTTAATTCTGTTATCTTTTCTATTTTCAATTTCTTTTTCTTTCATACCTTCTGCATCAGCTTTAATTCTAGCTAACTGCATGTTATAACCAAACTCTTCAGCCATTAATTCTTTTTTAATTGTAGCTTCTGTTTGCATTCTTTGAATTTCCATTTGAGATTTAGCTTGTTCTATTTGAACTTCTGTTTCAGCTAAAGCTTGTTGTTTTTGCATTTCTGCCAATGTTGCTTGTTCAGCCGCTTGAGCGTTTGCTGCTGCTTGAGCTTGAATATTAGCTTGTTGCGCTGCTTGATCTTTTTCTAATTTCTTTTTACGCTTTTGTTTTAATAACTGATTAGCTAGTTTTAAATTTTTAACCTGTCGTATATCAATTGCATCATCTAAATCAATACCACCTGAAGCTAAAGCAACTTGTATATTTTGTTCTAATTGTGCTTTTTGTTCTTCATCAGGTTCTAATTCTAAAAATATACCAAAATCTTGTAAATTTTTATCTTGTAACTCTTCTAATGTCCCAGTATTGTAAGCTGATATAGAATCAATTAAAGCAGCTCTAGTTAATGGAAATTGTAAAACATCTGCTATTCTTAAAGCTACATTTTCACAAACTCTCAAAGTTAAATATAAACTAGCCTTCATTAAATGTCTTAGTGCTGTATTAGAGTTAGCAGCTGCTATTTTTTGTAGTCCAACTAAAGCTTTAACATCTGGAGTACTAGCATCAGTAGCTTCATTTAACCCGGTCACATCTCTTATCATTTGTAAATAGTATTGATATGTTTGAATTAAACTTGCTATTTTTTGACCACCTGCTGACGTTTGTAATTCTTGAATAGGAACTTTTCCTCTATTTATATCTCCTTCTTGAGTCATAGATCTACCCACTATGCTACCTGTCTGGAAATACATGTTTAATGCTTCTGCAGGATTATAATTTGTACCATTACCAAGATCAACCTCTGCTAAACCATCAACATCTACAAATACACCATCTGGAACCATTCTAGACATTACTTGTTGAAGTTTTAAATGTGTTAACTGAATCATATCTGCAAAACCAGTAATACGACTAACAGTAGATTCTATCATACCTTTATAAAGCTTAGGCGCACAGATACAGTAATTCATGTTTACTCTACTAACGTTAGATGTAGGTCTTGTCATATTTTCAGACATTCTCCAGTCTAACATCATTTCGTGACCTAATATTTTAGCTCCAGTATATAAAACCTCTATAGATCTTCCTACTCTTTCAAAGTTATCATTTGAAGGTGGGTTGAAAGTATCAGGTTTTTCTAATGCTTTTTCTAAACCTTGTTCTGTTTGTTTTATTTTAAATACTTGATTACTATATGTTTTGTATTCAAAATACAATACTTGAACTTGATTATAAGAATCTTGTTGAGCATAAAAATTCCTAGTATAATTAGCATTACCTGGAAATTTTTGTATTTTTTCTAATTCTTGATCAGATAACCATGGAAATTGTTTTTTAACCTCTACTAAACTCATAGATTTTACTTCTCCAACATAATATATATCTTCAAAGTTTGGATCATCAGTATAAGAATAAACTAAATTAGCAGGATCTACATATTCTATATCAATACCATTAGCTAAATTAAAGCTAGTTTTTGATGCTCCAATTCCAATAACTGTTAAATCTTCAGTTATTCTTCTTTTTACTAATTCATATTTATTAGCTTGTAAAACACTATCAATAGCTTCTTCTTCAGCAATTTCTATAGATTGTTTGTAACTTAATTGCATGTGAAGATCTAAATCTTCTTGAGTTTCAGGTATATTATTTGGATCAGCTGAATTAAAAAAGTCCATTCCTGTAGCTTCTTTAGTTGCTTGTATCAACTCTTTAGCATACATATCACGCATTATAGCGTCAGCGTATTTTGTTCTTTGTTTTAAAGATTCAGGATCTTGTGCATAAGCTTTTATATCAAAAACTCTCTGAGACATTCCATTTACTATTATATCTACAAATTTAGGAATAATAGGAACTGGTTTCCAGTCTAAATTTAAATAAGATAAATCACCATTTACAGCTAATTCATCTTTGTATTTTTGCACAGGTTGTTCTCCTCTAGCATATAATCTTAATCTATGGAAATTTAACCAACTATTTTGGTATCTATTTCCCATACCTCCTCTGTCTCCAGAGAACCATTCACCTTCTATGGCTCTACCAACAGCATAACCATATTCCATTGTTTGCTTTTCCGCGTCTGGTACTACCTGACTAGGAAACGAGCCTGCGTAATTATATGTTATCATTTATTTTATTATTTTTGATAATGTTCCTTTATTACTATATTTTTTAAAACCTAAAGGCTTTGGTGTTAAAGTTCTAGTAAATATGGGTTTATACATATTTCTATTACAACCCATTATTGCTAAACCACTACTAATAGAAGCATCGTGCTTTGTTCTATTATTAATATCAAATTTAGCCCAATCTTCTAATGTTTTTTGAAAATACATGTCACCATATTTTAAACCTAAATTACCAACGTAGGTTTCTATATATGATTCTATAGCAGCGGCATGCGCTTGTTTTATATCTTCACTCGAGTTAGGTATTCCACCTATTTCTCTTTCTGTTACTGAAAGTTTCATTAAGAGTTTATCAGGTCTATTCATACTAAAACCTCTATAACCTCTTCTTTTAAAATGATACAACAATCTCGGTTTATTATTCTCCGCAAGTATTGGCATACCGTAAAAAACACAAGCCATTAAAACATCTTCAAAAAATATCTCAGCTGTTTGTGGTCTTGATATATATTCTAGAAAAAACATATTTGGTGGTATGGTTTCCATAGAAAATTTTGTAAGTCCGTGTAGTGAACCATTTGAACCTCTTGAATCTACAGTACCAGATATATCGTATGGGTCACAACCAAAACATCCTGTATGATCATTACCTGGGTATCTTACACCGTTTTTCATTATTACATTATTTTGTAAATGAATTGGTGGAACCCATGATATATTAAATCTACCGTTTTCATTAGGCATAAAAATCACCTTAGTATCTTTAACTCCGTGTTCCCATTGAAAAGAACCTTTTGTTACTGTTTTATAACTTTGACAATCTTCGTTGAAATCTATTTGCTCATATATCCTTACTAGATTAAATAAAGATGCTTTAGATTCATCTCTAAAAGCATGTTGAGTTGTTCGCGGAAATTGTCTATAAAATTCGTTTAATCCGTTTTGATCTTGCTTTAATCCTTCAACTTCGTTTTCCCAGTACTTAATAACCCCAAGCTCAATTTTGTCTCCTTTGGGTCCGATAACCGGTCGACTAGGTGTGTCGAACACAGGTAATCCATAAGAATCAATGTATCCTTCGTAGTTCCATTCCATAGGAATGAACAAAGAATAGAGTCCCGAACGAGTCTGTCCGTTGGCGTTTCGTTGCGTAACATTTGAGTCATCGTATAGTTTTTTAAAGTTATCACCTCCTTTATCTAAAGCGTTTGATGTTGATCCCATCATACACTTACCAATAATTCTGCTTCCTAATCTTAATGTAGTTTTTGTAACTCTCCAGTTATTTAAAATATTATTAGGTCTTTCCCATTTACCTGATTCATCATGTACTAATAGTTTTAATTTTTCACCATCATAACTATTATCACCTGTGTTTTTCCAGTCAATAGTTGTGTCAAGACCTTTTAATTCTTCAAGAGTTTCGTTGTTATCTAATTTACGTCTAGTAAATTTAGAGGCTGGCACTCTATATGCTAATTCTGTTTTAGGTCGATCCATACCATCTTGAATCGGTTTAAAAAAGAAAGGATAATTAACTGATATTGGTACAACCTTATCAGTAAACATTTTTTTTGCATCAGGTCCAGATTTTGATAATATACCGTATCTTGAATCACTTGATATTGTTGCTAAGTTTACAACTTCTCCGGACGCCATGAAAGAGAATCCAGAACGACGGTTTTTGAGGTAGCACATTCCGTAGCATCTTGTATCTGCTTTGCAAGCTTCCCAGAATATGAAAAATAATCTATTGGCTTCTCTAAAGTCTGGTGCCCCAACGTCAATCTTACTCCACTGCAAGTACATATAATGAGTGCCAGTAAGATAAGTAGGAACATCTTTATTATAAAACCAAAAACCTTCTTCTCTACGTGTAAACTCTTTATCAATATAGTCATACCATTTTTCTTTAAAATCTTCAGGATATTGTCTCCAATCAAAAACAGTTTTTATTTTAGATAAAATCTTAGGATAATCTGTTTTATTCCATTTATTATCATCAAAAGCATGTATATCTTTTTTCTTAGGTAAAGCAATTTTTAAATCTTGTATTTCATAAATATCACCTATTTCTCCAGTTTTACTTATAACTATAACATCATGCTCTTTATTATAACCATACTCCCATTTTTTCTTTTTATTGTTTTTCTTTACAATATGTGGTTTAATATAGTTTTTTAATATTTTATATAAACTTTGCTGATACATTATTTTGATCTACCTTCTGCAAAACCTCTAAAGGTTTTTTCTTTTTTAACTTCTTCTTTTGGCTTATCTTCTAACATATTTTTTTCTTCTTCAATTCTATTAAGTATTTCAAAAGCATCAAATATAGCTAGTTTTTTTGTAGCCGCAGCATTTTTTAATCTATCCGCTGATATATCATCATCTGAATCAACAATTGGTTCTTTAGCTACTTTAATTAGCTCTTCCACCGCTACTTGCCCAGCTTGGATTATATTCTTCTTGGTTTCTTTTGTTTTCATACTTAATTACAATATCATTTGATTTCATACAATAAAGACGCTCACCATCTATAATAAACTCCCACTCTCCATATGGAGTATAACCCACCGTGTCTTCTGGGTATATTCCCTTATCTTCTAAGGAACTATTACTATATTTTAATATACCTATAAGCTTTTGTTCTTTTTCACTGCTTAGAAATGAATTGTTCTTTAGTGGTTTTATAAAACATCTATCATTAAAAGTATTCCAAATATTATTTTGTTTGTATAAATATATTTGATCTGGTTGACAAAAATATAAATCATCTTTAAACCATGATCTACTTTTTTTTCTTTTACCCTTAGTATCATAAAAAACTCTAAAAACATTTTGATGAACTATAACAATATCTCCTACGTTTATAGGAGTATAATAAGCTAATGGACATGTTTTAACTATAGCGTGCCTGTTAACAAACTTAAAGCTTTCAATTTTAGAATTTAAAATCAAACTCTTATCTTCTACTTGAATTTCATTATTATATGTTTCACCCAGAGGTTCTACGATAAAATCATATAAACTTTTCATTAATACTCTAAGTCGTATTCAACGGATATAGCCATGTTAGAGTTAAACTTTTTCCATGGCAATACCTCGTTGTTTTTCTTTATATAAATATTATAAGAATTATCTTGTGGTTCTAAAATAATATGAGATATAATATGACCACCGTATACTTGTTGTCCTACGGCATAATGCATAGCATCATTTTTATAATCAGAACCAATACTGATTTTTCTTATATTATTTTCCATCTTCAGCCACAGCTTCTTCCGCTTCACTAATAGTTCCGTCTTTTAAATCAATAGAAATATTACCATATTTTTCCATTAATTGTTTTTTAGATTCCTCTATTAAAACATTATTTTCTTTAAACTGTTCTCTTAATAAACTTTTTTGAACATCTAAAGAACCTAATTGCATAGCTATTTGATTAGCTTTATTAGTTAGTTCTGTAACTTTTTCTAATTCTTCTTTATTTAGTTTTTTTACTTTTGCCATAATTTAATTTAATTTAATTGTTATTATTTATTTATTGTAGCAATACTACATCTCCTGCAGTAGTGCCGGTACTATTCAGTGATTTATAAGCAAATGGTATTGCTCCTTGACCAGCTGTTACTTTTACTGTTGATTCAGATTCATCTGATGCTAATACACCTACTATATTACCTGCTGTTCCTCCTACGTATATAGAAACACATTCATTGTTCCAGTATTTTGTAGATATAGGAAAATCAAGCTGCGCTGCTTGTAAAGTAACCGTAACCACACCAGCTATTGGGTTAACTCCATCACCTCCTAAAGGAGCTAATGCCGCTGCATTAAATATAAAGGTTTCACCCACTAAAGCTTTGTTATAAGCTTTTGGTCCTACATAAGTAGCTTTAACTTGGTTGACAGAAGCATTAGGAACACTACTGTCAGTAGTTAATGTAAATATATAATCTGTAGATTTTGCTGATGCTGTTCCACTTGAAGGAACACATATAGCTGTTTGTGAAGCCGCTAAATTAGCGCTGGTATTACCGCTAAGATTTAAAGCGGTATCTTCTTTTACTGTACTAGCAACAAAAGGTATTGCTTTAGTTGCGAAATCACTTTGATTTGCTGTATAATTTCCCATTATTTTTGTGTTTTATTTTTGTTTAAATATATTACTTGCTTTTTCTGTTGTGCGTCCACCAAAATAGGCTAACACAACCGACATCATTATTTTCTCGAAAGTATCGTTCCATAATTCATTTATATGAAACGGTAGTGTTTCTATACTATCTAAAATTCCAGCCATTGAAAATATAACTATACACCACACTAATACTAGTGGGCGTACGTTTTTACTTAGCCATGAATCAGACATAGAATCTGCTTTCCATCTAGATGTAATAGCTTCTATTTCTTTATTCTGTTGTTCAAATATAATTTGTTGTAATTTAACTTTATCATCCGCAGGTGCGTCTGATTTAGTTATAGCCTCAATAGCTTCTCTTGGTGATGTAACACCTTGTAATACATTTCCTAATGTAGGATTAATAACAGAAGCAGCACCAAATAATAGTTGCCCAACGGTTGTGTCTTTAAATTTCTTTTTACTCATATTTTATAATCACTTAATTTAAAGTATTTTTACTTTAAGCATACATTGATTGATCGTCTTGCTCTATATCACCTAACATTTCTTTAGCTGATAATTGATTCCATTTAGTAACACCTGGAGTTTTTTGTTCTTTACTAGCCATTGTATTAATAGCTTCTAAAAGTTTTTCTGGGTCATAATAAAACATAGAATCATTTGAATGTAAGTCTTTATCCTGCATCCATTTTTTTAACGTAGGCATATTAATTTGATCCCCATATTCTAAACCCGCTTTATCAAAAGCTCTTATTCTAAAATCTTGAAAATTAGCATGACCTTCAACTCCACTTCTCAAATACTCTGTTAAATCTCTATTATCACTACCAGGCCCCTCTGTTGGTCTTACAGGTTCTCCCAGTGTTCTATTAAAGTATGGTGTACCCATTTCATCACCACCACTTGCGTGCAGCATTTCATGCTCTATTATGCTTGGATCATTACCGGAAACAGTTATTGTACCTCCTCCTTGATCAATATTGTGATGATACCTAGGTGCACTATATCTACCTGCATCAAGCATAGAGCTCTTCTTTTTTATATCTGTATGTAAAGCCGTATTTTTAATAGCCTCTAAATCTCTATTGTCTACTTTTTCTCCTGTTCCAAAATACCATTGCTCAAGTGCTCTTTTTTGAAATTCTGGATTTTCAAATCTTTGTGCAAAATTTTGTTTAGCTTTTTTTACGCTTTCTGCAAAAGCATTAGCATTATACTCTCCTGTAGGATTTATAGGATCATACAAGTCTTCAGGTGTTTCCAAGTCATAGTTTAAACCTCTATATTCTGCATTGCTAGCTGTATCCATTCCACCAACAAGAAATTTAGGATTTCCATCTTTATCATACTCTGAGCTTATTATTTTTTTACTCCCTTCAATAGGTTTAAAATCTTCATCACGCTTACTGCTCCAGAAATATTTTGTAGATGCTGGGTATCTGGTACCCATAATATTTGTTACGGGTTGAAAAGTTGGATCTTCTTCTTTATTATAAGGATCTTTTTTAGTGTAACGTGATCTCATTAATTCCTTTTTCACGTTAGGATCTTCTGTAAACGGACCTATAAATGGATTACGTACATCATCTATAATTACAGTTTTATTAGGATCTATTGGTGGAGCTGTTTGAGGTCCAAACTGTTGTTGTTTTAGTGGTGTTTTTAAAGGGTTTTTTAATTTAAAAGCCATTATGAATTATTATAAGCTTTTTGCTCCCATATAAATCCTGGCCAACCTTCATCTTTCCATTCACCTTCATATTTTATTTTACCGTCTTTACGAGCATATGATTTCCCATTATATATTAATTCATTATCATTGTAGTCTAAACCTTTAACGCCATCTGATGCTCTGTAATCTTTTATATCTTGTAAATGAACTGATTCGTGATTAATAGTATTTTCTTGTTGAGCTGGAGACATTTCTCTATTAACCAATATACTACCATTTTTAGTTGCCATACCCAAAGTACCATCTTCCATATCCATGTTATAGATTGGAGTATTTAAAGTGTTTGTACAATAAGGTGCACCTTTCATTCTAAACGCCATACTAAAGAGGTTTTTCTACAACGTAACGTGCCCCGGGAAACGTATAATCGTAACCGGGGTACATTACTTTTGTGTATCCTCTATCATCTATACCTATTACTTTAAAATCAACTCCTTTCATAGTGATTTTATTTCCAGGTATAATGTTTTGAGGTTTATTAATATCTGGGCTATTTCTTAAATAACCGGTTTTTGATATATTCATTTTGTAAAATAAATACCACTCCCGTTATTACCCAAAGAAATAAAAATAAATTTCTTAAAAAATCTAAATCCCAAGCTATTGGGGCTAAACTTTTATATTGCAAAAAATTATATATTAATGCTTCGTATAAAAAAGGTAATAATAAGTATGATATTGTTTTAAGTAGATATTTCATTATATTTAATTTAATTAATTGATAATAGTTTTATTTATCTAAATCTATTTATAAATCTACCTAACATGGTTCCATCCTGATTTGCATCGTTAAATATTGTATCTCCATCACCCACTGGTCTACCTGTACGACTATCATAAGCAAATCCAGTTTTAACTGTTTTACCATCTATTTTATTTTCAGGTGGAAAAAAGTTAGCACCAATCATAGTTTCTCCGTATCTATTAACTGATCCTGCTGGGCCACCTCTTCTTGCAACATTATCTAAATAATCACCTGGACGAGTATCATCGCTGCCAGCGAAATCAAGAGTCATATTGTTCAGTCCTCTTCCTAATAATGATAAATCGTCATGTTTTGGATCCCATGTTACTTTTTTACCGTCTACTATTTTTTGCTTTGGTGGATGATTTGCATCTCCCATTGCATTGTATGCTCCTGACATATCTTTTATGTCACGTGAATCTGCTAAATTTTTAGCTGGATGATGAGTTTCATCATTCTCTAAATAATGCAATCTAGCTGAATCAGATAAATCTTTGTCATGAGCCATTTTAGCATCATAACTTTCTTCTTGTCTTCTAGAAAATCTTGGATGATTTCCTGAATATTCTGGTTTATATCCCATTTTTTTAGTTTTAATAAAACCCTGCTAGAAAACTAACAGGGAATCATGATTAATAATTTGTGTTATGCTACTACTACGTCAGTGATTTTTACGCCAGTACTGTTTTGTACAATTGACATAACGCCACCTGGATTAGCTGTACAAGCTGAAATAACTTGATTAGCCCATTCTTTACCTTTTGCAGTTGCAGTTAGTAAATAACTTTTACCTGAAGCACTATAAATTGTAAATTTATTAGCATCACCATTACCGTTTGCAAGTCCTTGCATAACAGAAACAATGTCACCAATTAATAAATCAGATGTTTGATCAGCATGACTTACATCTGCTGCTTTAATTTTAATAAAGTTTGCCATAATTTTTGTGTTAAATGTTAAATGTTAAATGTTAAATGTTGAGTTTTATACAGCTCTCTTACTGTTATCCTTTTGCAAGTTGAGTTATAGGTCCTGCTTTATACGAACAAGGAGCTTTTAATACTTCTTTACCGTATATACCTGAACTTAAACCCTCACCATGAGGTCTACCTACTTGATCTAGTGGACCATCCCATATATGAGATTCACCTACTATACCAACTTTACTTCCTGGTTTTAATTTTTCCATTGCTGGATCATATTTTTTATGATTCATAATTTTTGTGTTAAACTGGTTTATATAATTCTTCTAATTTATTTTGTGGACTTTGTGCTACTTCATTACCACCTACTTTATTCATTACTTCGTTTACTACCTCGTTTTTAAATTCTGATTTATCAGAAGGATCTATTTCTGATGAAAAAGTATTAACAGATTCCACCATAGGTTTACCTGCGTTTATAGCGTTTTGTCTAGCTAATCCTTTCCCTGGACCACCAAGATTAAAAGGTGTTAACATAGTTTCATTTGTAGCGCCTTGATTCCAATGCCTTTGATTAGGAAGAAAAGTAGGTTGAAAACCGCTGTTTTGAGTTATTGCTCCTGTTATTCTATCTTGACTTACATTAGCATTATTAGCTCCAAAATTTTGATTTACTCCAGCTGCATTCATAGCTCCTTGATTAAATTTTGATCCACTACCAGAAGTAGAATTATAAGAACCTGTTCTAAATTGTTGATTAAATGAAGCAGCTGCGTTTTGATCTATGTTAGCTTGATCATAATTATTTATACCTTGCTCAAATATTCCTTGTATTTGTCTTAATGGAGGCATTTTTCTTGATATTTTTCTTCTTCTTGCCATTATAAGATATTTTTAGGATTAATTTTATCTAAGAAATTTCCGTCTGCTCTAGCACTTTGATTGTCTTGGAAATTTTTAAGTTTCTTTTTTAATCTTGCTTCTTTAGCTTTTTTACCATCAGCTTCAGCTTGTTTAATTCTTGCATTTAAAGAAGTTTCATTTCTTTTATAAAAACCAAATTTATTTCTATTTGGATCTTGTTCTTTAGATTGAGGCCCTTCACTCATATCTTCCATGAAACTATAATTTAAAGAACTACTGTTAGAATTAGCTCCTGAATCTGTTGTAGAAGATGGATTCGCATAACTACCTGAAGAAAAATTAGCATTTTGATTTGGCACTCCAGGTAAAGCAACTGATGCTCCCATGCCACTTGATCCTTGAGGCATATTACCATGATAAGCTGAACTTGTAGGGTTTAAACTAGATTTTAATTGGTTAATTGTTTCCATAGCATCATAACCAGCTTTAGCCGCGCCAACACCTATATTTTTAACTGGATGCGATCTAAGTTTTTCAGATTTGTTATAACTAGCATCATTACCTACAGTACCAGGACTATTCATGGAGCGCATTTTATTCCAGCCGCCTGAATGCATCATGTCACTGCCACAGTGTTTTAATGGATGCCCAGGACCACAGTGTTGTACTGGATGTGGCATTGCTCTATCTTCTGCAGTGCCAAACATTTTTAATGCTGCGTCTATTTCTTTATTTTTAAAACCCATTTTATCTATTTTTATCTGTATTAACGTTGTATATAGAAGTTCTTAAAACATTGTTACTATATGTGTTTTTTCTCATTATAATATTTCTTCTTTCACTTGTTGGTATATCTTCATATCCTAACATTATTTTATAAATTTTATTTATAAGTTGTTTAGCTTTAAAAGAAATTTTATATATATTATACTTTTGAGTAGTTCTGTTTCTATATCTCCATACTACTATCCAATCATTTTTTATTAATTTATTCCATCTTTTTTTATTCCAACTATAACTATATGTTCCTAGTTTAAAATCTTTTATTGTGAATAAATCTATACAATCTAGGTATATTAATAATTCTACTTCAGCACCAGTTATATCGTTGTTTTTGGAAGCCCATCTTCGTATTATACGGTAATGTTTAAGCAGGTTAAGATTTTTTAAATCTCCTGCGTCTAGCCTTTTCATAAAACAACGACCACATCTTGTGATTTTATAACATGGTAAGTATTATCTTCTACTTCAATTTTATGTCCAGCATGACGATCAAAATAAATAACATCATCTTTATTTAATCCATTTATCTCATCACCTACAGATAAAACCTTAGCTTTTGTATACCTAATGTCTTCTTTATGTTTTTCAGCAAGTAACAAACCACCTTTAGTTTTAGTAGTTCCTTGTTTAGCTTTTTCTATTATTAAATTTCTACCTATTGCTTTCATCAACTCTTAAATTATTAATTACACAATCTGTAGATAAAATAGTAGTAGCTACGGAAGCTGCATTTTTTAAAGCGCTTTTAGTTACTAATAAAGGATCTATAATTCCTGCTTCAACCATGTTAACAACTTCACCTGTTAAAACATTTACTCCATCTCCATCTTTAGCTGGAATTATTATTTGTTCTGATCCCGCATTTAATAAAATAGTTTTATATGGGGATAATATAGAAGCGGTTAATATTTCTTCTCCTTTATTTTTTTCATCTACTTTCATAGCCGCATTTAACAAAGCAACTCCACCTCCTGGAACTATACCTTCTTTTATTGCAGCTTTAGTTGCACAAATAGCGTCTTCTGCTCTGTCAAGTTTTTCTTTTAACTCTACTTCAGAATTAGCACCTATTTTAACAACAGCTATTTTAGCAGCTAATCTTGCTAATCTTTTTTCTAAACTTATAATCCTGTCTGGAATTTTACAAGTTTTTAATTCTTTTTTTAACTCTTTAATTATAGAGAGTGTTTCAGGTTTAGTTTCCTGAATTTGTATTATGGTTTCATCTTGATTTGTAACACTTTTAGAACAAGTGCCTAAAAAATCAATATTTATAACATCCATATTATCTCCTAAATCTTCATTTATTACTACTGCATTAGTTAGTAAAGCAATATCATCTAATATTTGTTTTCTATTTATTCCCAATACAGGTGCCTCAATTACATTAACTTTTATATTACCTTTAGTTTTATTCATTGCTAACGCTGTTAAAACATCAGGTTCTAAATCACCTATAATTAAAAGAGATTTTTTGTTTTTAATAACATGTTCTAGTATTCCTTGTATTTGTCTAATATTAGACACCTGGGAATCAATAATAAGAACAACTGGATTATCTAATTCAGCAGTCTTTTTTTCTTTATTTGTTATAAAATGAGGGCTAATAACACCTTTTGGATACTGAGCTCCATCTATTATTTCTACTTTAGTTTCTCCTGAAACTGAAACTTCCATCATAACAACTCCTGTTTTATCTACTTCTCTAAAAGCATCAGCTATTAGTTTTCCTAAAACTTTATCATTGTTTGTAGATATAATAGCTACATTATCTAACATTTTATCTTCTACAGGTATAGATATAGTATCTAAATATTTTAATACTTCTTCAACAGCTGTATTTATACCTTCTTTTATTTCTCTTGCGTTTTTCTTATCTAATACACCGTAAGCTTGATTTAATATTGCATGAGCTAATACTGTAGCGGTTGTTGTTCCATCTCCTGCTTCTTGTACAGTTTTTTTAGCAGCTTGTTTTAATAAGGTAGCACCCATGTTTTCCACTGGATCTCTTAATATTATATTCTCAGCTACCGTCACACCATCTTTTGTAATAATAGGATTACCTCCTCCATCTTCAAGTATTACACACTTACCGCTAGCTCCAAGTGTGGAGCTAACAGCTTTAGTGAGTTTTTCAATACCTTCAAATATTTTTGTCCTAGCTTCGTTGCCAAAGTTAAGATTTTTAACTATCATATTTGACATAATTTAATTTAATTTAATTTAATTGTTATTTAAAGGTTTTTACGACTTTAGGACCTTTTAAGAAATCTACTTTTTTAGCATAATGCTCTACTGATCCATCAATAGCGCTTTCTGCTCCTTCAATAGTTTCACGTCTTGTAACGTCGTGCCAAGTATCTTCATTTGGATCTTGGTATTCAGTTTGATAAAAACCGTTAGGTAATTGGGTTATTCTCCAGTTTTTTTTATCTGAAAGATGTTTCCAAAGGTTAATGGTTTCTTCTGAAATTTGTGGTTGACTATTCCACGTTCTAGTCTGATAATAAAACGTCATAATTTTGGTTTTAATTTAATATTTGGTTTATGTCCTAACCCGGACCGGGTATATATTTATTATTACTGGTTTTTGTTATTTTTTACTTAAACGCCTATGACCTTCTCTATGTCTGCGGTTTCAATTTGAACCACTTTTTCTATATCACCTGAATCAACACCTATTACATCGTTACCATAACCTGGAATAACTGTAGCGGTAAATTCTAGGAACGGATCAAATCCAGAACTACCTGAAGCAAAATTACTGTACATTCTTTGTATTCTATCTGCTGATCCTGCATAATTACCATAATCATTGTCATATTGTACAACAACTACTTTTAGCAAACCAGTTAAAAAAGCGGTTACAGCTGTTGCGTTTAAACTTATAGATGCGTCAGCGTTTGAAGATGTTAAACTAGCTTGAGAACTATAGGTAGTGCTATAGTCTACATCTGAATAAAAATCTCCAGTACTTAAATTTGTATCTGCAGAACCTTGTGCAGTTGATTTTACAATTATAAATTGAGGAAAACATATAGTAGGGCTACATGTGGTACTTGATGTGTTTCTCCAATTAAATGTTAAACTTGATATAGTATATCCACTAGAATAACTAGAAGTGTCAAATGCGCAGAAAAATCTAGCAATTTTATAAACAGTACCTCCTTTACCTGAATCTCTAAAAAACTGCGATACTAATGTGTTAGAGCTTGCTGGTTGATTTATTACAGTAACACCATTTGTTCTAGCAGAATTAAAAGTAGTCTCATTACCTGAAGAAATATAACCGTATTTACTTGCGTCTATTTTTGGCATAACTTAATCAATTTTTACCCATGTATTATCTGGATTGAAATATATATGATTAGCATCTAAAGCGTATCCACATACTCTAGCATAATAATTACTAGTACTAGGAACAGTATTAGTTAAATTACCACTTGTGCTTAAATACAAAGCTGTTCCAATTGTAAAACCATGTGATGAGGAATAAAATACTCCACTTAATAACATGCCGTCAACATCTGCATCTGTTCCTATAGACATCGCAAGAAAACTTTTAGCAGAAGTTGCTGAACTTTGAGAAGCTTGTGCCCAATACATAGCCGTCATAGAAGCGTATCCGTAATATACTTTACCAGCTGTTAAAGCTGACATATGACCACCATGTTTTATTATAGTTCCTGAAGTTTGTGATGTAGTTAATGATGTGTCAAGTTCTATATTACCATTACTATCTAATGCAATATCATTACCAGCCATAGAAATATCAGCTGTCATATTTAATCCAGCACAACTTGAAGAAGCACTTGTTGAAAATCCTCCTGTTATAGTAACACCTGTACTTGTGGTTTGAAATTTTTGAACGTTATCATAATGAAGCTGGACAGATCCGTTTTCATTACAAATTATCATATTTTCACCATTAATACCTTCTATCTGTACATTTCCAGAACCTTGTATATATAAAACACCTGCACCTGTATCTTGTATATAAGAATTACTGCCATTGTGATATATTTGTAAATCTCCGCCTGCTAAATCACCAAAAGTTACTTTTGAATTATCTGGGAAGTTAGTTTCTAAATAACCTATTTTAGAATTAACACTAGTACCTGTGTCTGGGCATACAAATTCTAACCAGTTTACCTTCGAACAGGTTGCGCCATCGTTACTACTAAATACTACTGAACCTTCAATATACGCATCGTTTGCAGAATAAGTATCACCACCTCCATTTACTTTAAAAGCATAGTCTGTACCATTTTCTTTATAAGCATTTAAAACATTTTGATTTCCTGCACCACTTCCTACTGATTTAATAACTAAACCTGTATCTTCATTAGCATTTCCTCCAGCAACTGTATGTTCAATTAAAACAGTTGGATCATTAGAAGCAACTGCTTGTCTAACTCTTAATACCCCATTTGCATTTGCAGTTGTCGAATAAACATCTAATTTAGATGAAGTAATTGAAGAAATTCCAATTCCTAATCTATCATCAGTATTATCCCAGTATAAATCTGCATTACTACTTAATACACTTGTATCTGACCAAAAAGCTACTCTAGTTGCAGAACCAGTACCAGTTACTGTACCACTTCCCGTTCCAGCTCCGATATAACTTCTAAGGTTTGCACCACTTACATATGTAACTACTCCAGATTCTGACATAAGGAATTTATCAGTATCAGACCCAACTTCATCAATAGTACCTATTGAAACCTTTCCAGCAAAAGTACTAGTTGCTGAAGAGTTTCCAACACTTATTCCTGTGTTAAATTGTGCCCAACCACCATCTGACATATCAAGCGTAAGAGCTGTTATATTTGTTCCGCTAGTTCCATTACCATCATTACCATCAAATCTTATATCTTTATTTTCAGTAATATTTTTAATAATAAAAGTTTGAGAGCTATTTGATAATCTACCAAATTCAGAACTACTAGCTCCTCTTAATACAATATCATTTCCACCTGAATCCAATCTAAGATCATCTACTGTAGCAATAGTAAAATCACCACTACCAGATTCTGTTAATGTTGTTGCATTATTTCCGTCACCAGTTATAGATAAAGTACCTAAGACTTGGGAATTATTTATTAAATTTATTGCCATTTAATTTAATTTATTTAGCTATTTTGTTACTGTACTCTATTTATAACAGCTGCATATGTACCTTGAGATATACTACTTCCAACAAAATTAACAGTTATATTAGCACTTGATCTACTAACATCAGCATATACTGTTCTACCATCAGAAACTCTTTGAATTTCACAACTAACATATATAGCGTCTGAAGCACCAGTTATTGTGTCTGTTGCTATTACCCAACCTTCTGTTCCACTTGGTGGAGAACCTTGTTGAGTTACACCTGTTGTACTTGTGTTTAAAGTAACATAAGCACCACTAGCAGCTGATTGCATTAAGTTTCCTACAGATACTTTTTTGTTAGTATCAGCGGTCTTATCCCAAATCACTATTTCATCATCTGATGCTGGAGCTGCAGATAAATCAGTTTGGCCATTAATATCTAAACCAACTACAACAGCGCCAGTCGTTGGACTAACATGTATACCTTTTTTATCACCAGTTGTTGATGCTGCTACCGAAGTTACTGCACCAGTTGTATCTGTCCATGGGACATTAACTATTAATTGGTCACTTGAATTTTTAGTAACACCATAAGTTCTACTAGCGGTTGTTGTTTGTGCGTTAGCCGCAGGTGTAGAACCTACAGCATATCTAATTTTACCTAAACCTAATGCTGATGTAGTCATTGCTGAATACGTAGTATTATCATTAGGCAATGTTATTGCCATTACGTATGGATCACTTGTACTACCTGAACCAGTTACATTTGTTCCAGCTGTTCCAGTTGATGCAGTGAATTTAACAAATTTATTATTACTAACACTTACATCATCATCGTCATCATCTCTTAAAGTCCAAGTAGTAGCTTCTGTTGTGTCGCTCCATGGTACGTTAACTACCATTTGATCAGCAGAGTTAACTTGTATACCATAAGTTCTACTTGCTGTAGTACTTACACTATTACCAGCTACTGATTGTACAGTATTGCTAAATAATTCAACACCACCTCGTGTAGTTGCTGTTGCAGCTGGTAAACTATATGCAGACGTATATGATGGAACGTCCCATGTATTATCTTTACTTAAGAATCTTGTACCTGTATTTGAAGTTCCGTCAACAGCACTTAAATCAGCGTCAAGTTCTACAGCACCAGTTGTTGCTGTAGTTGGCGTCATTGTTAAGTATGTTGAACTAGCACTATCAGCTTTAAAGCTATTTACAACCACACCTTGAGAAACAACAATCCAATCAGTTTTTGCTGAATTACCTGCAGTCGCTGCAGTTTTACATATTACTGAATCACCATCATCTAGTGGTATTGCTGAATCACCATAGAAATCACCAGCAGTTGTACATACATACATATCTCCTACTGCGATTGCTACTCTTGAACCACCTGATGTAAGATTACCACCTCCATCAATTGAACCATCACTAGCGTTAAATCCATCTTTAAATGTTACACCTCCAGCAGCTAAAGCATCAACATAACCTTTGGTTGTTAATGTACCAGCAACGTCACCTGATACTGTTGCAGCAGATTGTGCTTTACCTGAAGCAATGTTTAAAGCATCAACAGCAGATCCACTTATATCTAAAGAAGTTGTTATTGTTACAGCTGCAGGTAAACCTATTGTAACATCACCACCGTCGCCGGTAGAAGGAGTTGTAATTTCAATTTCATTAGTAGTACCTGAGAATTTAGCAGTACTATCACTACCACCTCCAGCACCAACTAATGTTAATGTACTTTCGTTTGAAGATACAGCACCTACACTTAATGAATAACTATGGTTTGTTGTAGTATCAGTCCATGGTACATTTACCACAAGCTGATCACTACCATTTTCAGTAATACCATATGTTCGACTCGCTGTAGTGGTTTGAGATTCTGCAGCTGGAGTACTTCCTTGAGAATATCTTAATTTACCTAAACCTAATACAGAAGTTGTCATTGCGGAATAAGTAGTGTTTGTATCACTCCAAGGAACATTTACTACTAATTGATCACTACTATTAGCCTGTATACCATATGTCCTTGATGCTGTAGCGCTAACACTGTTACCTGCTACGTCTTGTTGTGTATCAGAAAATAACTTACCAAGACCTAAAGCAGATGATGTCATCATACTATATGTAGTGTTACTATCAGTCCAAGGGACATTAACTAACATTTGATCACTAGAATTTAATTGTATCTTATATGATCTACTAGCTGTTGTTGTTACAGTCTCACCCGCTGTTGATTGTACAGAATCACTACCTAGTTTTACTAAACCAAGTGCAGAGGATGTAGCTGTGCTATAAGTTGTATTAGTATCTGTCCAAGGAACATTAACCACTGCTTGGTCACTACTATTTAATTGTATGCCGTATGTTCTACTTGCAGTTGAGGTTACTGCGTTTGCCGCTGTACCTTGTTCAGTATTATCTTCTAATTTTATCAATCCAAGACCAGTAGCTGTTGCAACACTATATTCTGTATTTGGAGAAGTTATAGTCATTACAAAAGGATCACCAGTAGAACCAACGCCAGTAACATTTGTTCCTGCAGTTCCTGTAGCAGACACAAATTTGACATATAAGCCATTTGATACTGTTACATCATCATTGTCGTCGTCTCTTAAATACCAATTAGTCATTGTTCCAGCAGAACCATCCATTGATCTCCATGCTGATCCATTCCAGAAGTACATTGTTTTATCACCACCATCGCTATCAAAATACATTTGACCTTCTACAGGTGTTCCTGGAGCAGCTGTTAATGATTCTATTGCCGGTGCGATTATTTGATTTTGATTAAAATCTACCGAATTTAAAAATTCTATTGCCATTTTTTGTGTTAGTTTAAGTATGCTTTTCCGGCAAATCCACCAGAAAACGTTATTGTTAGTTGATTAGCGCTATCATAAGTTACCGCGCCAAACCCTGATGTATCAGCAGTATCTACTACTGAAACCGAAGGGAATTTATTTAAATTGTGTGTTACTACCCAAGATGCTGAAGGTACACCTTGTGTAAATACAAAAGTTTTATCTTCAGAGTCACTAATATCAAAATGAATTAGTGTATATTGTTGTTCGTCTACTATAGTACCATTTCCACCTATATATGTTAAACCACCTTTATAATATAGAGGGTTTGTATCAACAGTGTAAGTGTTTAATGTGTAATGACCAAATTGACTTATTTGATTTCCTTGCCCTATTAAAATATTTTTTGTTTTTATGTAATCTAAAAATCCTACTACATTCTGTCCATTAAGTTCGGTTACAGATAAAAAAATATTACTTAAAGCATTAAAACCTGCACCAGCTCCACCACTACCTTCTTTAGAAATAGTGCCCGGTCCTCCTTTTTCAGTATCAGACCATTTAAATGACATTTGACCACCAATATTTACTTTAGCATTTATATTTAAATACTCGGCTACTGCTTTAGCAGTGTATTGTTTGGTTCTCCTGTTCGATGCCTCTGTTCCTATCCAAGCATCGTTATCTTTAACAACTGCATCGTACGGATATGAATTGATTCTTGCCATTTTTTATTTTTTATGAGTATATTCTAATCTCTAAAGAACCTGCAGTTATTTTTGCATCAGCACTAGTTGTCAATGTTATTACGCTTGTACTAGTTCTAACCCATCTAATCACTGCACCGTCGTTATTACCACCATTCAAAAACACTTGTACTTTATCAGCTGTAAAAGGCGTACCAGAATTAGTTACAGTATATATCCCAGAACCTGTTCTTGCCCATGTCATGGTTCCTGCAATTGTATTTTGTAGCTGAGTAGCAACCGGAGCGTTGGTTCCAGTCTGTGTTAATAACGCGGAATACAGTGTATAACCTAAAGTTCCTACAGATTTAGCTATATCTGCAACTTGTTGTATTGTAAAGTTCCTTGTTTTATTAGTATCTCCTTCAACATTAGGATCAGCGACTTCAGTACCTAATAATAGATCACTTGCCTCTGCTGTCCCCAGCGGATATGTGCTTATATCTGACATTATTTAGTTTTTTTAATTATTTTTTCTTTGGTTTGGTACCTTTTCCGTAATTTCCTCTATTTTGAGATACTTTTACAAATCTTTTTTTAGTATGATCGTAATCTTTGTCCAATAACCAGTTTATTCCACGTTTTTTAGCGGCATCACGTCTTTTTCGCTGATTTTCCGCTTTCTTTTTTCTCCTATCCGGTGTTTTAGCTGCAGCAAGATCTCTTTTTGCCTTAGCTTTTCTAGCTTTTGGACTTAATTTTTGAGGCATTTTTAATTACCTATAAATCTTTTAAGAATTGAAGCAATTTTATCCTTAAACTTAGGTTTTTTAGCAGGTGTTGGCATAACCGGTGGTCTTGCATTTGGTCCTACTAAAGTAGAATCATTAAAAGTTGGATTATATCTAGGTGCTGTAGCATCATATTTATCTCTTACTGCTTTATCCTCTAACGCTTTTGCTTTTTCTTCTGCAAATTTATCATGCACTTCATATTTAGCTGCTTCTACTAAAGAGTCTAGCTTTTTTTCGTTAAATTGTTTTAATGGATATTTCATTTTTTCATGTTTTTTATAATTGGACCGAAATCTTTAGAATAATTTTTAAGATAATTAATAGTTTCTTTAGTTGGCCCCATTTTAGTATAATTTGGGTTTTGCAAATATCTAAAAGTTTGTTTACTCCCACCTTTATTCCAATCTTTTGGTAAATAACTAGGATATTTTCCTATATTTTTACTTCCAAAAAATCCTCTAGATAATAAACTACCACCAAATTTTATTGCTCTACCAATAGGTAGTAATGAAGCTGCAAACCCAACTGCTTTAGCTTGAGAACTTCTAAAAATATTTTTTTGCTCTTTTGTTAAGCCCTGTATGTTTTTATCATACGCTGTAGTCATAAACTTAGGGTCTTGTTTAAGTGGAGGTTTTTTCATAATATACTTTGTTTTACACCTATATATATCCTTACAGATTAATTGAGAAATTTACATATTGTGACATAGCTAGTTACTAATTATACTATATATAGATATTATACTTAGTATAATATCATAAGGGAGGTTACTTATAGAGGGATATGGGGTTACTACCTATTTTTTGACTTAGCTTTTTTTTAGGAAAGTCGTTTTGTTTTTGCCGGGTTGCCCTTGTTTTAAGAGATTTGCAATCACGCTTTTAGCTTGACCTTGTAATACCGTACAGGTTTTTAGCTTTTTTTGTAGTGCTATGCAAGTCACGGACTTACGACTAATATGATACGATGGAATCTTCACGGACTTATGTCTATGTTATATAGATACTATATATGAATTTAAAAAATAATATACTATGAAAAACACAAAAGTAAATGTATTACAAACAAAAAGATTTGTGATACGCAAAAGTCTAATCGGCAAGAATACTGTAATCGTATTCACTAATCACAAGAATGAAGAATGTAAGTACAATCACGATGTAGTTTACAATCAATTGAAAGATAAGTTCGAGTCAATGAATTGCTTTCAGAAGTATTCAAGTTATACTAATAGTAAGAATCTACCGAAGTTTGTTAGAGAATTAAAGTCAATTGTATAATGATAATCAAAGAGTCAGTTTCGACTGGCTCTTTTTTTATACCCTTTTAACCGCGAGTCACGGACTTACATCTTTTATTTTTTTTTAACCATTTTTATTGACCTTCACGGACTTACGTTATTTTAATGTCGATACTATATTCGAATTTAAAAATTATAAAATGAAAAACACACAAGTAAAATTAGTAACTAAAAGATTTGTCATTAGAAAATCTTTAATTGGTAAAAACACAGTAATAACTTTTACTAATAAAAACAACAAAGAATGCACTTATAATCATGACATAGTGTATAATCAACTAAAAGAGAAGTTTGACAATATGCCATGCTTCAATAAATATGGTAATTATACCAACACTAATAACTTACCAAAGTTTGTTAGAGATTTAAAGAAGTTAGTATAATCAACTAGTGACATTAGGCTATTACTATTATATTATTAATAGCCTTTTGTCATTTTTATATCCTCAGGTCCTCACTATCACGGACTTGCATTATAATTCCTTCGATAATATATATACAAGATGCACAACAAGAGTTAGTGCATTGAGCATACTAATAATTTTTAATAAGTAAACAAATTATCACCTATGAACATAAAAGAAATAAACTTTAAAATTGATAGTGACAATGATTTATATCAAATCACTATAAATAATAAAACTTACACACTAGATAATGTATATGATTCTCCTTATGGTGATCTGTTTGATGAGTTAAATATACTAATAGATAAAACACAATAATATGAAAACAACTTTTAGAATTAAAAACAAAACTACAATGTTTGTTACTACAACTAACAAGCACGACAAGACTACAAGAACAGAATATAAAGGTTATGTAGTTGGTGACTTACCAAACTCATTTGGATTTAAGTATAAATTTAATGGTTATGATGATGATGGTGGTAAGATTTATAAAGAAGGTAAATACCAATGGTTTAAATTCAGAGGTTTAACTTGGTTAGTTGCACCACCAAAAACAAATTAATCTACACGGACTTATAAATAAAAACTATAGATAATATTAATATGGAAAATTTATATAATAAACTTAAGCCAAATGTGAAGTTTAAACTTAAGCAGAACAAAGTTAAGTATAAAAACTCAGTAAATTATATTATAGCGAAGTTACACGTCTACACTCGTTATAATGAAATGACAATAGACGATATAAGAACTTTAGCCTGTTTTTCAGAAGTAGATATTCATGATTGGACAAGTTACGATTGGAAATGGGGCGAAAAATTAATAGAAGCAGATGAAAAAGAATCATAAAACAATAGTAAAAGTAACAGATTTAATACTCAAAGCATGGGTGTATAGTCTAATGGGATTAACTATTATTGGTATGCTTACATTAATCTTTGGATTAATTACTGGTGAAGCACAAATACCTAATAGTTTCGGTATATACGGGTAGTAAGAATAACAGTAGTTAATACGTAAATCGAGGTGCGCTTATTAAAGTAGCGGTAACACGGCGTGGTGATTAACTGAAGCAATCTTACACCTTAGACGTGGATGCGAGTGTGGCATTGTTACTCGACCCAAAAACGTACGAGCACGTCTAAAATATTAGCCTCTAGAGGCAATGGAGCATACTACGGTACTAAAGTGTGGGTTCGACTCCCACTATGCTCCCTAACTTTAAATTAATAACTATGAGCTGGAAAACAGAACAGTATCATCTAGAAAATGCATATGCTTTAGCTATGCTTCACGAAGATGGTATCGTAGAAACTACTACGAACAGACAATGGCGTAATGGTACACGTCAATTTAAATTACCAACAGGTCAAATACTAGCAACATATAAATCAGGTTATGTACGTAGATGTGATAGCAGTGATAGAATATGGCAGCTAAACCCTAAGTACAAACGCAAAGTTAGATGGGTATTTCTTGATGATATGGAATTAATTACAAAAGAATATGAGATGTGGGATAGAGCTAAGATCTTTTCAGGATTAGCTAGATTAAACTTTTTACACAAATATGCAAAGAAAAATTACTTAAATAAATAAATTATGAAACTAAATGGAATTAGTAAGCTGTTAATGTTTGCTTTAGTTTACTTTATAGGTGTTTATACAGCTATGTATTACTGCTACAAGCAACCAATTGATGAGTATATTTTAATACATAACAGAGAAATTAATTTTCCTGATCAAGAATGTTATACTAGATCAGATATAGAATTAATAGTTTATGGTGAATAACATCTACACGGACTTAATAAATTATACTACAGATAATATAAATGTAAAATAATAATTATGTACTGTAAATGTAAACCAAATATTATTATACCTCCTGCTCGTGTAGCATTAGGTTATAAAACGTGTGTACAATGTAGCAAAACTAAAAAAGTTAGTTACATACCTATCATAGCTTATAAGCAAGTGTTAGAAGTACAAATAGTATCACAAGAATTGTCTGCTGCTGTTCACAAAGCATGGAGACGTAAATAAAATAACTATGGCAAAAATGAAAGAATTAGATCGAGTTGCACAAGTTTGTGCTGAAAATATGTTAGAACAATTATATGAGAATATACATTGGTCTATGCCTGCTGATGAAAATCTTGAAGGCGATGAATATATGGAAATGCATGACTATATTATGTCAAGAGCATTACATTATATGTCTAAAAAAGTAAGAAAAGAATTAAAATTATCAAAAAAGAAATAATTATGGAATGGTATGACAATTTAAACCCAATAGATGAGCCAGAGTATGAGTGTGCTCATTGCGAGAAACCACTATATAAAAACAAAGGTTACTGCAGTAACAGTTGTTTTAACGCCGATATGTTATAGTGTTTTTCATAGTTATACAAAGCATATTGGCATACTAGACGAGTAGCTTAATAGGTAGATTTGAAGCTGACCACTTGTTGGTTATTTGATGGATTTCTACACGTAAGTGAATTGCTAGTGCAACCGGAAGCGCACCGCTAACTACCTACTATGGTATTAAAGTTATGAGCGACTCGAGGTTGGATAACTAGGTCAGGTTAAAAAGCAGGTAAGCGGGATGTTAAAAGCTCTGCTTTTGGGCTACCGACGGGTATGAGGTTCGAATCCTCACTAGTTACTAAATTTTAAATAAATAAATATGGAATTTTTAGAAAATGGAAACTTTGTTGGAGTTAAATTTTTAGGTAAACGTAGAGTCTACAACGGTTACTTAAACCAAGAACAGTCTTGGAAAGAATATCAAGAGTGGGCAGAAAAAAATATATACTAATGGGTAAATTAAAAAATACAAGTGGTAATGGTACTTGGTTTCATGATGTAACTTTTGTAGCTACTCCTAATGAAATGAAAGCAATAGCAGAAAATAATAACTGTGAATATTGGGATGACTATGGCTCTATAAATGATAAGTCACAGTTTGATTTTAACTTTGAAACGGAAGAAGGAGTAGTATTTACAGTTTATGACTGGAAAGAATATAGAAATTATGAATTAGATGAGATGTTATTCTGGCATATTGGTGGTTATACTAAAGCTGATACACAAATAGGTTTAAAAGAATTAGAAGAACATTTAAAAGATGTAAGAAGAGATCAAGCATATACTACACGGACTTAAACAAATAAACTATAGATAATATATTAAATAATAAATATGGATTCAAAGAAAAAATACGAGGAGATGGTAGAAGATGGAGATATAATTCCTACTTATGCTAGAGAATTATATGAATTATCTAAATTACCTCCACCAATGCCAAGACCTAAAGGTGTTATGATGGTACCAGATGAGGCTATGGCTAGAGAATTATGGGAACAATACTTTAAAGCTAATAGTCCAGGTATATATGGATGGGAAGATTTTGAAGTAGCTTACTCATTCATAATATGGTGCTATGCAAAAAGAATAAAATGAAAAATATAATAACTAATATGAGAAAATTTAATAGA
>WLWF01000136.1_pt1 | contig 66162 bp, 73 predicted proteins | sample 6718331 | NCBI WGS metagenome assembly WLWF01 (sample SAMN12718692, study PRJNA515312) | sponge metagenome | isolation source: marine sponge | host: Mycale hentscheli | place: New Zealand: South Island, Marlborough, Capsize Point | collected 2003-05-01 | reverse complement strand
CAACATTTGCGGCTGTTAGCATGGGTTCAGAATGGGTTGAGAGACATATTACATTGGATAGAACAATGTGGGGAAGTGACCAGAAATCATCTATAGGACCAGAAGGAATTTTTAAAATGGTAAGAGGAATTAGAGATATTGAATTAGCTAGTCAATATGAACCTGGACCACGAAAACAATTTGCAGGAGAAAATGCAAAGAGAGAGAGTCTTAGAAAAAAACTATAATAATTTATTTCTTGCTTTCTCCCAATCTTCTTCTGTATCTATATCAATATTATCACATTCTCTCATTTCATAAGCTAATATTTTTCCTGATAACCGACCGGTTTTCAACAAATCGCTTTTAATTATATCTACATAACCATTATGTAAATATGTTTTTGGCAAATACTGTCTACCTATATTATATGGTTCACAAAGACCATTCACATTATTAAATAACGGTATCAACTCATTCTCAGTTTTCGTATACATTTTATAAGGTGTTTTTTCTGTAGTGATTACCGTCCTTAGACTATCAAATTTACTTCCTATAAATTTATTTAAACAATCATCAATCAAACCTTTCTCTCTGCATGGTTGAGTAGGTCTAAGATGTAAAATATAATCCGGTTTGTATTTTTCATTTTCATTTAACCAATGCAAAGCATGTTTTATAAACATTAAATCCGTTGAGTTGTCTTTGGATAATTCCTTTGGTCTCAAAAAAGGTACTTGAGCCCCCCATTTTAATCCTATATCTTTGTATTTTTTACTATCTGTCGATACAACAATTTTCATATCTCCTCTTTTATAATATTCTGTATTTTTGGCTTGTTCTATTGACCAAGCCATTAAAGGTTTATCAATCATTATTTTAATATTTTTATCAGGTAAGCCTTTTGAACCTGAACGTGCTGGTATTAAACATAAAATTTTCATAGTTATTATTAAAATTTTATTAATATATATTTAAATCATTTAGATTTTTACAAGTGCCAGAACTTTCTTGATCAGGATTGTCATCACTTATATTTTCTAATAATTCTAATCCTCTTGCTGCTTGCTCTGGTGTCATATACATATTCCATCCCTGCGACTTTATTACATCATCTTTGTACATTACATAATTTACACCATCATCTGACATAGTTCTTCCTTCATATCTTACTGTTCTAAGCCAATCATAAGCTTTTTTATCATCTGTTAATATCATACCGCCTTTGCCTATTGGTATATGTTTCCTTATATGAAAAGATAAACAATGATAAGTATTACGTTTATACATATTACGTTTCATTCTTACAGCGCCATCCCATATTGGATAAGGTTTTAATTGATATGCTCCGGACCATTTATAATCCTCAAATTTTACTTTACAACCACTTTGTATTACAGAACAAGGGACAGAAATCCATGTTTTAGATGGTAATGTTACCGTTCCATTGGCTTTTAAATATTTGAGACATAAATATAACGCATCTGTACAACTATCTACGGAAATGGCATATTTACTTCCAGCATATTCAGCCATTTTTCTTTCGAATAAATCTACTACTCCCCAAGCAGACTTTACATTATATTTCATCATAGTAGAATTAAATTTTTCTTTTTCTTTATCCCATATATCTCGGGCTTTATATATTTTATTATCAGAAGCAAATATTCTTTTATAATATTCGCCTTCAATATAGTTTTGTTTTGTTGTAACACTTTTTAAATTTGATGAAGGTGTATAATAATTCAATGGTAGAATTCTAAAATCAAAACTTACTCTAGATTGACCTGTCTTATTCTTTTTATTAAAATGTGTATACGTGTTCCCAGCAAAACTTGTACATTCACCCGCTTTTTGTTCCAATGGTACAAAATCACGAAATCTACAAGTTTTTTCTGTCCAAATAGTATTTGTATCAAACATATCAGTTAATGCAACAATAAAATTAATTTCCCCATTAGGATGTTTGTGTTTTTTATCAGAATCATAATGTTCTATTACAACTGCTACATTATTAGGTAAATGAACACGAAAATTTGGGTATACTTGAACCAATGCTTCATCTAACTCTAGATATGGTAACACAATATCTTTAATAAAATTATCATATAAACTTGTTAATTCATCCCATTTACTATCAAGTTTTTTATAAAAATGTTTGTGAAATTCCGTATGTGTATCTTTACCTAACATATCTGGTCCAAAAAAATCATAATTCGTTTCTGTCCAATTATGAATTTTTTTTAATTCACAATCAAATAGTTTTGAAACGACACTTACAAAATCATATTTCTTTTTATCAAACTGTAAATTATTCAGATGTTTTCTACCGTAAACCATTTCTTTTGAATAATCAAAGCTTTTCATTTATACTTATAATAATATTATACATTTAAATAAATATATTATAATACTTTTTTTGATATCATATAACCTTCAATTCTTTTAAATGGCAACGTTGATAAATTATATGTTTCTACAACTTCTGATAATTGTATTATTTCACAATTATTTTCTTTCATTATTTCAATATTATTTACTTTTGCACGATTATAATTATTATTTGATAACATATAACCACCTTTAATTAAATTTTTGGCAGCCCATTTTTGAGCATGTTCTTTTAATTTTGGAGTTGTAGTATAATTTCCCAAATCATTATGACAAAAAGCTATATCTATCTTATCATTATCACTTAATTCCAGACAATTTTGTATAACAACGTTTGGATGTTCGGTTGGATTATGTAAATCATAACCTATACATCTATCATAACCAAAATGTTTACAAAGTTTATCAAATGAATGACAATTATGAGTTCCCATAATTAATATTTTTCCTGTTTCTGGTATTGGTAAACTTTTTACTATATTATCATAAAAAGTATGGACATAATAATTCTCTCTACCATGATCCCATTCTTTATGTTCAGGGTTGTTAAACCAATAATCATAGCTATAATAATCTTCTTCCAATTTTTCCATTCTTGGTAGTATGCATTTAAATCTAAGCTAATGTTTAAATTAATCTAAAACTAAAGTAATAATTATTCTTTTTTATTACATTTATCCAAAAATCATCAAAGGTTTTCCACAAATCTTTTAATTTTGAATCTTTATTGAAAAGCTTTTCATTTAATATTCTTTCACCATTATCATTCCATTTTACATGATTTATATTTCGTTTTATCCATTTTTTAGAATGAATGATTTTTGGATTTTTTTTATTTATATATCCAGCAGTAACACAAAATGTGCTTGAGCTGTTTATCAATATATCACAATTATTTAAAATAGACCAATCTTTAATATATTGTGATTGGTTACCTACAACGAGACCAAGTTGTAGAGGTATTTTATTTTTCGAAAAATAATTATGTGTTTCTTGGAATGTTGTAAAATTAGTATCATCCGTACAAAGATAAAACATGTATTTTTTATTTTCACAACAATTTTTTAAAACATACTCTATTGAATTTTTATAATATTCAAATTCATGGATTTCTTTTCCATTGTCTGTTGTTATTACATCGCCTCCTCTGATATGAATACCTATATGTAAAGTATCTCCGGAAAGGTTCATTTTAAATTTATCTTTCAATTCTAAAAAATTTCTAGGATCATTTTTTGTTAATTTATAAAATACATTATGTAAACACATGGCAGGGTCGTCTATTGCATACTCATAATTTTCAAAATCTAATTTTTCATCGTCCAATATCATTTCATAAGTTAACAATTTAACCTGTCTTTTACTAGGTATATATGGAATAATATTTTTAAAAAAAAATGTTAGTTCATTGTTTTGAACCATACTACATTTGACGTTATATTTTTTACCTAATTGAACCAATGAATTATATTGTAACAGTTTGTTACCAAAACGACCGTTTGTTATTTTATCTATTCTTATTGACATTCTTATATTAATTGTCACATTTATATATAATCAATTAATCGTATTGTATTTATGATCTTCAAACAGAGTTATTTTTCGTAAATATTAATAAATTTTCATATACATGACTCCAAACATAAGGATAGTCTTCTTCTTTACCTGCCAAAACACTTGGCTTACATCTATTTCTTATCTTTACTACCTCTTTATCGTTATATACATAACCATTTTTTTCAAATAAATTTATCCAAAATTCTTTCTTTTGACAATTAATATGACCCGTCCCCCCTTGTCCTGGTTTTGCAGCTGTGAATAATATAAAGCCTTTTGAAAGTTTAATTAAATTCTTTACTAAAGATTCACTAAATTCCTTGGGTATATGTTCGGCCACTTCAATAGAAACAGAACAATCATATTTTTCATTATCATCTATTTCTTTTGTAACATCGCCAAATTGTATATGCTCTATTAAGCCTTCTACATTCTTTATTCCATTAATGCTTTCTTCATAACAATATTCGTATCCTTGAACCTTTTTACCTTTTTCAAAAAATGGTTCTAAAAAAGTTCCTATTGAACATCCTAGATCTACAACACTATCAAAGTCATATAATTCAGAAATTATTTTTGCAAAATTAAGATTTTTTCTTTTAAACCACTTAATATGATAATTATGAAAATCTTCCGTGTATAAATTTCTAACAAATGTATCGTTATAGTTTTTAACATCGAAGTCCGTTATTTCCTTAGGCATAATATTATAAATACAGGAAAATATATTTAAACTATAAAAAACAGTTATTAATAAATGAAAATTGTTGCTGCTTTAACAACAAAAAATGAAGAATGGATTATTGAAAAAACTTTATCAGTTTTAAATATATTTTGTGATAAGATAATTATACTTGATGATAATAGTGATGATAACACAGAGAAAATTTGTAAATCTTTTGAAAAGGTCGAATGGACTGTTAGAAAAAAAAGAGATAATATTTGGGACAGAAAAGAAGCGGAAGGTTTGCATGAATGTTTTACTCTTGCGACAAAACATAATCCAGATTATATATTAATGTTAGATGCAGATGAAATTCCCACACCAAATATTGTAAATTTTCTTAAAAATATAGACAGTTCATATAATGCGTTTACTATTAGAATGATAAATTTACAACCAGACGAAAAACATTATAGAGTAGATAAATTTATTACTGAATTAGGTAGTAGACAAAATCACGATCCATTTGCTCCTAATAGTTGGAGAAAAACTGTATTAATTAAATATGATAAAAACTTCAACTATACATATAATTTTAATATACAAAAAGGAGGAACAAGTAAATATCATCCGGCTCCTCAAAATTTACAAAATGTTAAATTTATTGATGATTTTTATGTTATTCATTATGGTAAATTAAATAAAAAATATATTTCTGGAGAGAAAGAAAAATTTTACGCTTTAATAGAATCTCATAATGGACAAGGTACTTATGAAGATAGATTAAAACATCATTATCTATGTAGAATTGGTTCAGGTCCTAATGGACCAGAAATTAAAACATGTCCGAAAGATTGGTTTTGGGATGTTTAAATTAATATGATTTGGGTTAAATAAATAAATCTATATATAGAATGAATACATCTATATATAGAATGAAAAATCTATAATTTTAAATTAATATATTTTATTAAGTGAAGGATATACTTGTAATAAAATAGCTTCTCTATTATTAATTAAAGATGTTCCTGCTCTATGAATAATATTATTATCAAAAAAAAAAATAGTTCCTTTATTACCGGTTACTTGATTAATTTTAACTACATTATTTTTTATAAACGTCTCCATGTATCTACCTCCAGCCGGTTTAATAAATTTTTGTTTAACTATTTCATTATTAATTGTTATATATTCAAACCCTCCGCTATTTTCTTTTACGTCATTTAAATAAATGATTACATTAGTAATCGTTTTAGGATGATTATCATAATGCCAAATAAATGCACCTTCTTTATGATTACCTTTAAAATGTTTTAATACTTTGAAATCTATTATTTTTAAATAACAATTATAAATTTTTTCAAAATAAGGCATGATTTTTCTTAATAATTTACTTACTAAAACATCATTTACATCTAATAAATATCTTTGAGACACATTCTTAATAAATGGTTTTTTTTTTACATGTTGCAATTTCTCTTTTATAGCATTTATAATTATATTATATTCAGAATCCTCCTTAAAATCATTAATTTTTTCTAATGTTAAACTATTATTTAATATCCTTGTATTCATATTACTAGATATATCATACTTTTTTATACAGTGTTTATATTCATTGATATCAATATCAGAATAATAACGTATCATTATATTTATACATCATTTTTTTTTATATAAATAAAAATCTGCGGAACTTTTTTTAGGATAAATTTGATTTATTTTTTTGTGAAGGTCCCAATTAGGAAACATATTTTCAATAATGTTTGTGAATTTTCTTGTATACATATGTCCGTCTATATGTCCATCATAGTTACTAGAATATATTAATACATATTTAGAAGAAGAAGAAAATAAGTTTTTTAAATAAGTAACGTAAAGTTCCTCTTCTAAAATATGATATAATACATCTAAAGACATGGTTAACTCAGCCTGTAAATTCATTATATCTATTTCCTTATATGTATAAAATTTCTTACTACCACCATTATATTTCATTCTACATATATTAATACTTTCTTTTGCTATATCAATACCTATATAATTTTCTATATTGATTTCCTTTATTTGATTACCATCGCCACATCCAAAATCTATTATTGATTTAATATTATTCTTACTTATAATATCATTAATAATGTCACGTTTAAAGATATATAATTCATTATAGGATCCACCACCAGAGTTACCTCCATTTTGATAACGATTATTCCAGATTTCTTCTGTACTCATTATTTTATATAATACCGGTCTACATTTTATATTCTAATATTTCAATAAATATTTAAAATATCCATTTTAAATATAAAATAATGAATAAATCTATTATAATATTTGGAAAGGGACCATCTGTTTTAAAATGTAAAAAAGAGATTGTAGATGAATATGATGACATAGCTATAATTAATTATCCGGTCTTAAATCATTTTTTTATATCACTGATTAAAAATAGAACTGTAAATTATCATTTCGCAAATTGTGGAACCTTTGATAATAGATACGATGATAAAAGAAATGAAAAGTTAAATATTCAAGGAGTATATAATACACATTATATAAATAGTGTAACTCCGTATAAAGATTTTTTGAAGAATAAATCCATTATTAAAGAATCTATACGTGAGAATTTAATACCGTATTTTAAAAATAATTTTGATCTTGACCCAAATAGTGGTATGTTGGCTTTGCATTATATAGTTAAAAAAAATATATATAACAAAATCTTATTAGTGGGATTTGATAATTATGAAATATCAAAACAAACTTATTATTATAAACCAAGTGAATACAATGATTCGATAAAATATTTATTAAAAAATAATACAATTACTAATAAAGGTGAATTTAATATAATCAGTGGTCATAACCCAGAAAAAACACTTCGATATCTAAAATATATTATTCAACAAAAGTCAAATGTTAAATTTAATGTTATTACAAATAACGATAAGCTTAATGCGTTTATAATTGAATATAACAATGGTTGCCAAGAGAAGTAAATCTAATTTTTACACTCTAATAAAATAATAAAATTATTATTGATGTATTTAAATTCATATATATTAATTTAAATACTTATGTATAAATTAATATATATGAATTTAAATAAATACAAATCAGGTCCGGGTTTAGATTTTTTGGCTTTACAACATTTATATAATTATCTTGAAAATAAAGCCAATGATGAATCATCTGAAATAAATATATTAGAATTTGGTTCTGGATTTTCAACACAGTTTTTAGTAGATTATAAAGAATTTTCAGGCAAAAATATATATATAGATAGTTTCGATAATGACCCCAAATGGTGTTTTCAAAATGCGAATAAATATCCCTTTTTAAATTTAAATGTAGACCCTTTATTATCCTGCAATGAAAACGATTTTAATAGACAACTAACAAACAAAGAATATGATAGAACATGTTTTAGTAAGCATATTAGTCTGCCTTATGAGCATCCTAAATATTGGAGACAAAGAAATTGTTTTTATGATGTTAAAAAATTAAAAAAACATTATGATTTAGTTATTGTAGATGGACCCAATGGAAATGGTAGAGCTCTCTCATATCTTCATTTCAAAGATAAAGTATCTAGAGGAAGTTTTATTTTAATTGATGACCATAATTCAAGAGATGATGATTTTGATTATAAATTTATAGAATACCTTAAAAACATTATCCCAGTAAAAGAAATTTATATTCATGAAAATAAAAGTAATCCATCTTGGGAACATGGTGTAAACTTTGCACTATTTGAGGTTATTTAACCCTATTTGAATATCAAAACATTTACTATTTTTTTACAAACATCTTTTCCATAAGGATTTTTTAATCTATTATCCTTTGTTTTTTTTTCATATAAAAAATCTAAATTTTCTATGATGTCTTTTCCTACTAATTTACCCCATCCACTTTCTATGGTTTCAGGACGTTCTGTCGTGTCTCTACAAACTAACACTTTTTTACCAGCACATACTGCTTCCTCTTGTAATCCACCACTATCTGTTATTATACCCTCGGCTTCTTTTATTAACTCAACCATATCTTCGTAACAAACTCCATTTAATCTTATTATGTTTTCATCCAAATAATTTTTGGCCTCCTCTTTCAAAGATGGATGAACTAAATAAACGATTCGTTTAGTCTTTGAAATAGTATTTAATTGTTCCCAAAGAAGGTGCATGTGTTTTCTATTTTCTCTTCTATGAAGAGTAACTAATAATGTTGGTTGCTCCAATACCTTTCCTTTATTTGATATCAACTCAAATGCATCAACCACTGTATTTCCAACTAAATACACATCTCGTGTAATACCCTCTTTTTTTAAATTATTAACGGCTATCTCAGTTGGACATAAATGTATATCCGCAATGCTTGATATTAATTTACGATTCATTTCTTCTGGAAAAGGGCTATATTTATTATTTGTGCGTAAACCAGCTTCTAAATGTACAATTTTAAGTTTTTTATTAAAAGCCGCCATTGCTAATATATACGCTGTAGTAGTATCTCCTTGAACCATAACATGTGTAATTCCCGTTAAATCAATATTATCAATTTGAGCAAAAATTTTACTAGACAATTTATTTAATGATTGTTGTTTTTCCATCGTTTCCATGATAAAATCAGGTGTTGGTAAATATTTTTTAAATTGTTTGAATAAATCTTTGTGTTGACCTGAAAATAATGTCTTATAAGGAATATTATTTTTATCAAATGCCTTTATTAATGGAAACATTTTGATCATCTCTGGTCTAGTTCCGTAGCAAAATAAATACATTTTATATAAATTATAAAATATATTTATATTCTTAGTTATACTAATTAGATTCAATAAACTTTAATCCTTTGTCTAACCAGTACTGTTCAACTGCTATTCGCAACTCCTTCTTTGTGGTACGAAAAGAGGCAAACTTATCCGCAGCATGCTTATTATTTGATAAATCACATCTAAAGGCTTGGTTCAATTGTTCTCCAACATAACTATCAATATTTCCATTTATTTTCGCACTAAAACAAAAATGCATATCTTCACCTGTGTCATATGTGTATGGTTTTGTTCCAAACATGTAATATAACCAGTTTTTTTTAAAACACCATAAATGTCCAACAAAATCAACTTTCACTCCCCTGCGCAATCCAGTATCGGACGGTTGTGTTAATTGTTTTCTATAAGGCGATAAATATCCAAATCTCCCATTTCCCCCAATTATTGCATTTTTAAAACTACACTGTGATATATAATTTTTAAAACAAAAAGGAGCCGGCATTATATCATCGTCTAATACGATGCAGAAATCAACAGGAAATGTAAATAAATAAGAAAATCGACCAAAAAATTTTGTATTATAATCACTCTTAACATGTATAAAATTATATTTAGATTTAAGATGTGTTATATCAACATGATTTTCATTTTGAAAAACTATCAAATAATCTATTGTAATATCTTTTTGACTTAATATATGTTGTAATTGCTCTTCTAAAGTGCTTCGTTTCCATTGTGTTAATACAACTGCTAATTTCATATACTTAATATAAAGTTAGAACATTTAAATTATTTTATTAATAATTGATAATATCCAGTATCCTTTTACACTTTGGAACTACATCTATATTTTCTCTAACTTGACGCATGTAAAATCCACTACATTCTGGCATTAAAAATAATTCGAACCACTCTATTTCTTTTTCTATTTCTTCATTGGTAATTGTTATACTATTGAGTTCTTGGATAGAATTTTCCTGATATGATAGAAGTTTCTGCATTGGTGAGGAATAATTATTAATACGTGCAATTCTAAATTTATCAAATAATGCAACTGTTTTAATACCTAGATTTTTTGAATAAATCATAGTATTTATATATCTGTGTCCTGGTATGAAACACTCAATGCATGTTGAGTTTTCTGGGTCCACCCAGAATAAATGTCCCTGACTACTCCCTGAGGGAAATAAAATAGTTTTACTGTTATAAATCATAGAAATTTGCTCCTTTATAGTATGTTCTTCCATATTAACTATTTTATACTGTAAATCATGACCCTTTAATTCATCCGTTAATTTATTTAGATTTTGCCATTTTCTTCCATTCGTTTTTCTATTAATAATTAGGAAATCAATTGCTGTTGTTTTTGTTATATTTAGTTTTTTCCAAATATTCTCTCTGAACAGTTTCATCATAACTTTATTTGTTTCAGAATATTTTCGAGCATTTTCATATAAAGAAATTGGAATGTTCGGATTAGTTCTAGTACTTTTTGCCAAATAAATTCGCTTTGTTTCACTACCATTTATACTACCTAATACAATACCTAATGGGATAGTATCACAATTAGTACTATTAAAAACCACATTTTCAAATAATAAATTATAAAATTTTACCATAAATGGTTTTATGAACTTAACATCACAAATGATATTTAGTGTACTAATTGAATATCCTTGTTTTATAAAATATTGTTTCATTCTAAATAACAAGTAAATATGATCTGTAATAAAATGACCAAAACATTTGAAGTGACTCCCAATTAAATTACTTGGTAGCGTTATAGACAGTCCACTAGAATTCTTATAATTATGTTTAAAACATTGATATAATTTTAAACAATTTTCTCTTCGTTCCTTCTCTTCCTCTTCTTTAATTTTTCCCAAAATATCATCTATATTATCTAATTCTGATTCCTTTATTCGCACAATAGATTTTTCCCATAATACATGCTTAGGCAATTCTAATGTATCCGCTAATAATACAGGTATTGAACCCGCACCCAAAGCTTCCCAAAATCGAATTGAATTTGGACCACTACCACTAGGAGCAAGAGCGTATCTTGAATCAAGTAGAATTGAATTGTATAATTTTGTTTTTATCTTATGTCTTTGATCTTCATTTAATTTTCCGTTTATATCTTGTCCACCACCATATACGTCACAATTAAAATGCCAATCTCCCGTATTTCTAATTATACAATCTTTTCTACCATTCTTATTCAAATCAAATATCCTCAATCGAATATCTGTTAAATAACAACTTGACATATAACCCCCAGCAAAACTATAAAAATATTTTCTTTCTTTATTTAATAAATCCACCCCATTAAACACTTCATTTCGCGTCTTATCTTCCAAATTTACAGCATATAATGGACACGCTATAAATTTAATAGACCCCATTTTATCTCTACCCAAACATTTATGAGATGTATATACTAGAGTTATACCCAATAAACTCCAAAGCTTTACTAACTTGTGATAACCTATATGCTGACAACATGTATAATAACTTTTATTTAATGGAATTACAGCTTTAAATAATTCTAGTAATTGTTGTTGATTTACATTTTTGTCTATTACAGTTGCCCAAGGAAAAGGAAAATAATTACTATCACCTTTATTTTGTATATAAAACTCTTTTTCTGTTATTACCGGATACTGCCAAAATAACCCCAGTTGTTTTAATAAACTATTAATATTCATTATAATTTATTAATTATTTTCTATTTAAATTAAAGTCTTTTCCAATATTTATTCAAATATAACTGAATTACATCTTTGTAACTGTTCATTAAACTTTTATTCCATAATCCGAAATATAAAGACAATATCTCTCCAACATCAATACTAGATTTTCCAACAGTATAAACATAATTACTTACTATTGGTCCATAAATATCACAGTCACATAAAGCAATATCATAATCTCCTATTTTATTTATTATTTCCTCCTGTAAATGAGTATTCCAACCATTATATTTTATAAAACAAAAAGAACAACCCGAAAATATATGTCTATTATACAATTTATCCAATATCTTATCGTTAATTTGTGACTCTATTTTATCCGCCACTGGAGAGATTATTAATATATTTTGTCTTTTTAATTCACACAACCAATTATTCTGGTGGAAATAATTAAACATATTTAACACCGTTCTATTCACGCAGTTTTTACCTTTTAATGTATCAAAAAATCCATTATAAAAATCTTTCTTATTTTCAGCCATTAATATTCTATATTTTTCATCCCAATAAGATAAACCTACAAATAAATTAGATTTTTGAAAAGCTTCCATGTACTTATTTGAATAAGCAAGTAAATTTTTTATGTTCTTGAATTCATCACGATTTATTTGCATAACCAACTGATTTAAAATATTCCACAGATGTTTTACTTGTAAATTATCACCATATTTATTTTCATTTATTCTACCTGTAGCAAAAAATTCTCCATTAGTTAAATGATTTATCATCAATACTACACTACTTAATACTGTCCCATTTATTTCTGTCTGTGGAATACAAAAATTATTATCATTTTCTATTTGCTCTCTCAAATATTTTACCATTATTTCATTGTCCTCCTCCAATAAAAACCTATTTAAATTATTTGTAACCGATTCTATAGATGTCTTATGGGTATGTATTAATCTCCACCCAACAGTACCCCATATTTTAGTATATTCAGTCTGTCTATTTGGGATATTTGGAGATTTTAACATATAAGGACCTGGTAAAGCCTTTAATGAGTTGTAATCTCTTTTTTCGCTCTTTTGTATATGATATGTTTTAACAAAATAAGGCTGATTCACGACTTCAAATCCAACTAAATTAAATAAATAAATTAACTTATTATCACAACCTGGTTTTCCAAACATAATATTAAAAATTTTCTTTTCTTTATAAGGGTTAAATCTAGAATGCCATATCCAAGTGTCTTGACTATCTGCTCTAGGTCCAAATAATTTACATTTACCCAATTGTTTATCTGTATAGTCAAATCTTAATTGAGCCAATAATTGTTTTTCCTTTGACATCTTGCTTTTTCTTAAGTTATTAATAGACTTATCAAAAAATATGTCCGCATTACAAGTTACTATATAACCATTCAACGATTCATTTTTTACAAATTCGAAAATATCCTTAAATTTTATTCTATTTATTATATTTCTTTGTTCTATTTTATCACTTTTGATTCCTAGTTCATTATCGTTATATATTTTTTCATTTAATAAATAAATTTTACTTATAAATGGATTTTCTACATTAAATCGTAAACATTTCTGTAGTTCTTGATTTCTTGATTTGTCTTTGTGAACGAAAAATTGGTATATTAAATAAATATTTTGATTATCAGGGTTTTCCTTTGTATTTATTCTTTTTGATTTTGACAAATACATTTATTAAATTAATTAAATGTATTTTTATATTATTTTCTTCCCCATTTAAGTAATAATCCTCCTCGACCCTCTCTTGCCTTTTGTTTTTTAATAATTTGGTTATTTCTTTTACGTATCATTCCTCTCCAGCTTTTAAAATTTCTATTTATTCTTGAATTTGAGACTCTAGCATTTTGTACCATTGGGTCTTTCGCAGTAATTGGTACATCAAAACTAGTTACATGAATCATCCAAATTTTGTCTTCTACTTGTTCCTCTGTCCATTTCATGTTTAACATCGACCACAAACTATCTCTTTGATGATGAAACTTCTGTAATCCTGTATTTGGATTTAAAAGTCTATCCCAACCATGCCATAAACTAATTATGTTTTTAGTTTGATTTTGTGCATGAATAAACTGATTTCTTACAATTTTTAATTTAACAGCTTGAACCCTCTCTAATAAAATATTATCTTCTAATCCCCAAGTCCATATATTAGGAAACCCAGCAGTTTTCTCAAAATCACTCGCCTTTATAGCAAATATTCCACCCAATGTGTGAGGAAACCCGTAAAAATGATTTACTTCTCCTTCCTTTGTTTCAAATGAAAACTGGTTTTTACGATAAGCCATAAAATCTATATCATGAAAAATTAAAGTTATATTTTTCCAAGAGTTAGGCCATTTCTTCTTTACATAATGAAAACCTATATTTTTAATACCTCCTCTATTAAAAGGTCTTGTATCTTTTTGATGGATAAATAATATTCTATAGTTTGAATCTCCTAAAATATAAGGCATAACCCGTGAAAATACCATCTTATGAGGCTCTCTGTCTCTATATGGTACAATAAAAACACGTTCCGGTACTTTTTCAATAATACCCGTAGTCTCTTCTTGTTTAGTTTCATCAGGATTTCTAAATTCTGTTACATCAAACGTAGATGTTTGTTCTGTCATTTAAAATTAATTGATAAATTTATTTATTAACAATTACGCTTCATATTTCTTTAAAATTATCGAAGGAATTAAAGATGTCGATTTCACTTTTTGCAATCCCAGCAATTTTTTATAACATTTATTAATCGTCACTTCACTAATTTCACTTACGCAATTAACATCATGCTTACTTATATTTAAATTACAACTCTGCGCAATAAAGTAAATAATACCCGCTGCTACAGAATGAGGTGTATTCTCAGGCATTAAATTCAACTTCTCTATTCTTAAAGCTACAAACTCACAAACCTTGGTTAGTTCTTTGTTAATATTTAACTTACTACAATAACGCTCTATGAACGCAATCGGTTTTGTGTTATGAAAATATGTTTTGTCATTATTTACCATATCCTTCTCCATATTATTCAATAAATGTATCGCATTTTTACATCCCTTAGTAGCTGCCGTATTGTCTAAATGAAAGATTGTTGCTATCTCTCTTGCTGTTCTAGGAAAATTCGCAATACGACTAGCAATATACACCGACGCAGCAATCACTCCATCTCTATTACATCCCCTAAATGTTTTCATTTCAGAAATCTTCTTATGATATCGCATAGCATCATCCACCAGCATTTTAGGAATACCACCCGCAGCAGAAAGCGCTTTAATCCTCTGAAATTCGTCATATTGCGATTTCTCTTTATAAGGCATTGATTGCCACTCTGTATATCGTCTAATTTTTCTCATTTCATATGACGACCTACTACCACATATTACCTTACAACCATAAGATGATTTCTCCAATAATGGATTAATTGGCATACCACAACGAGTAGGATCTGAACTTTGATTATCATCTGCCCCATAATATCTCCATTCAGCAGACAAATCTAATGTATCTTTATAAATAATTCCACATTTTGGATTGGTGCACGTAAGGAACCTATCCTCACCATAATTTACAATACTATTACATAAATCACAAAATTCTCGAGTTTTTAATTCTTGTTCCGAATAAACACATTCCAATTTATTACTATCTTCTTTTATCTCTGTATTAAACGTCTCCCATAAAGCTTTTGTTAGCTTTTTTGATTTCTTTTTTTTTGCTTTCTTTTTCGTGAAATTACTCTGCATTTATCTTAATTTACATAATTAAATTTTACTTTTAATTCAATTTTATTATATATCTATTTTACATATACAAATGGGAGCCACACAATCCAAATCTAACTCAACAGAAAAAGAACTAAAAGCAGCTAATATTTTAGACATATTGGCTACTAAATACATCTTAACTCAAAACTTTCAAGATATGAAAAAACTTGGTGATAAAGAATACTGTAATAAACTTGTCATCCTTACCGCAGATATAATCAAAAAATTTCTTAAAGAAAAAGAAATTACTTATATAGCACAACGTGTAGTTGATGGTGTCCCTGTTAATAGCAAAAAAACATCCTCTGTTATCTATCTCTCCACTAATAAACTTAAACAACAATCCAAACTAAGTTCATCCAAAGAACCAGAATATAAGAAAAAAGTTTATAATCCAGACGGTTCATATAGAGAAGTTGTTTATAGAGGCATGACTGGACCAAGAGACACTCAAAAACGAGAAAAAACTTTACTTACTGAACTTGATGTCCGAAACAAAAGAGAAAAAGATAGCATGTGTAAAGGTATTGCTAAATTTTACATTAAAATTGCTCACCTCTTCGCCGCCATCTTAAAAGCTGTCAATCCTATTTACAAATACAACGGACATGAAATGAGTATCATGAATAAAGCCAAAATTCCTAAAGGTACTAGAGTTAAACTAGCAGAAGTTAATTTATGCAATAGAAGAATCAAATCTCTAAAAGCAGAAAGCACTGAAGAAGGAAAAATTAAGGTTAAGGTTAATAATTGTAATTTAAATCGCAAGGTTACAACCAAACAACTTAACGAAAATATACTGGATGACCTTGACCTAGATTATGGATCAGAAGTTATCAGAGATAAAACTCTCGGACAAGAAATCGGTATTCCAGAACTAGAAAAACTATACTATGATATCTATGACTTTGGAACAGGTAAATTTAATGCTATGTCTAAAAAAGCTAGAAACGCATATCAACAAGACCTTAAAACCTTCTATCAAACTTTTACTGGAAAAAAAAACTTCTCTTCTTGGAACTCCAATGGTAACAAGAAATTTAAAGATATTCCACTTATTGCTTATCATGAAACCGAAGCCTGTAAAGATGTAAATTCAGCATGGCAAAAATCATATACTGGAAGCACAAGTAACCCTCTTTTTGTTAAATTTGCCGACAATGTTAAAAATATGATGAAAAATACCAAAACTAATCAACAAAAACTTTTAGCAGTACTAGACAAACTATTTGTGTGGGTAGACTCTCCATCTGAATATTCGTCTTCAAGTAACGATTTAGAAAATAAAATGGTCACTATTAATCCAAAACTTACCAGTAAATCACTACAAACATTAGTTGACCAAACACGCAAATTAATTATCAATATATACCTCCAATGTGAAAGAGAATATCAAGAAGGTTTAAGGCTTTTCGAAGCTATCGTAGGAGAAAGAATGCTTCAAAATAGTATTTCCAAAAAAGAAGCGTTGGAAGCACAATTAGATAAAGTTGTAGTAGGCGAACCAAGCCCCGAACTTGAAAATATTATTAAACAAAACGTCAATCAAGCATTAGAACCAACACCCCCATCCGCCGCCGCAGCTGCTGGTGGCGCGCGTAAAAAAAAGCACCACAATCGTTCTAGAAAAAAAAGAACTAAATAATAATTTTATTTAAATACATATTGTAATTTATTTACTATATGTCTAATGAAACAATACTTGTTTCTGCTTATATGTCTGATGTTTTTAATGTGCCTGGATTAGATTATTCACAATATATCAAATACGCTGAACCTTTATTGATGTTACCAAAAAAGAAGATTATTTTTATAGATTCAACTATATTCTATAAAGTTTACAACACACCAAAACACTCTTCAACTGTTCTTATACCATTTGATAAAAAAAAACTAAAGGTATGGTGGCCAGAAACATCAGATGTTACTTTACCAAAAGTAAGAAGTCAGAAAAAAGATACATTTAAATATTTAAGAGTGCAAATGTATAAGGTTATGTGGTTAAAAGAAGTAATAAACATGTTTGGAGAAGATAATCAATATATGTGGATTGACTTTGGTTATTTTAAACTACTAAACGGTAATAAAAAATTATATACTAATGATATTACAAAAGCTATTTCTAAGACTTATAATAATATTCGCCTACCAGGACAACCTATTAAGATACCTTCTAATATAAAAATACCTTCTGCGAAAAAAGAAGCTTTAAAATGGTTCAAAGATAATGGATATTTGGATTTCCAACAAGGGTGTCCCTTTTTCTTTCTAGGAGGTATTCTAGGTGGAAAAGGTAGTAGTATTAAAATATTAGCCAATGAAGTTGAAGAATGGAAAAATGAGCTAAAGCTTATGAACTGTGCAACATGGGAGGTTGATATATGGTGGTATGTATATCTTAAAAATCCCGACTTATTTATACCTTACAAATCACAGTTTCATACAATTTTGTCTTATTATTAAAAGCAATTTTAATTTTTTCTAATTATATTTATATAATGAATACTGAGCAATCTTTGTACCCAAAAACTAGAAGCTGTGGATGCGTCAAATTTGTTGGCGGTCGTAAAAAACGTAGAACTCGCAGGAAACGCAGGAAAAGTCATAAGAAACGAAAAACTCATCATCGTCGTAAAAGCCATAAAAGACGAACAAAAACAAGACGTCATACTAGAAAACATAGAAGAAGACGCTAATATATATATATTATTTTACCAATATATATATATATATAAATGTCTGTTTCAAAATGGCAATATCCACGACCTAAATATTACTTTAAAGAATGTGTTAAAATGTTTGGAAAACCTACATTTGTCGCTAATGTGCGTCACGGATACGCATTATGGAAAACAAAAGGACTCTTTAGCGAACATTTATTAATTGATGAAGATGTCAAACATTGTGTGCCTCGTCCTCATCACGACTATTTTTATAGTTCTGTCAAATTTTTCCTCCCAAAAGATAAAGTTTGTGATGTTCTTAAAATTAGCGGTTCTATTAACTATGATGGTCTTAAAAAAGAACTAACTGCTAGATGCGGGGCACTTGGTGCAAATTATGCAACCTTATATTTAGGTATGTTGGTTGGCTCAGGAAAAATGACTATATCTCAAGTTAAAAAAAATGATATGTATCCTAGAATGATTCAAGGCAAAATATTACCGTATAATAAAATGGCTAAACAAATGATGAAATTAAAAAGAGCAAACAATAAACGATATAAAAAACAATTAAAAGCTGATTTCGCTACTTATGCATACAGTGAATGCTATGACCCTAAAAAAAATAAAACTCGTAGAAAAAAGAAAAAAGGAGGTTCAAAAACAAGAAAATTTAGAAATACAAAAAACAAATCCTGTAAAAAAAACAGAATGACCAGTTGCTGTCCACATATGCCACCTAATAGCGAAGGTCAATACGCAGCTACAAGTGGAATGAAATTATTACACTATAAAGGAAAAAAATATGAACTTTTTACTTGTTGTCCAATGTGTGCTGAAAATATGAATAAACTTGCCAAAACTAACGTAAAGAAATTTGATAAGGTATATAAAGCTAAAATTGATAAAAATCACAACCTCAAATTATCTAATAAAGCAACTGGTAAATTTATACAAATAGCAAGACTACACAAAAGAAAAACCAAACGCCACAGAGGAGGAACACAACTTATAGGTGGAAGTGATACACAACTTATAGGAGGAGTAGCTATATCTGATTATCCTCCTGGGCGAGCATTTGAAAAATTTAAAAAAAAAGACCTACAAGAATATCAAAATTATAAGTTACAAAAAGGAGGTTTGGTTATATTTTAATATTTTAATCGATTTAAAATTAAAATATTACACTCCACCTGTAAATTTCTTTCCTTTTGGTAGTTTCTTTCCTTTGTTTTTCTCTTTATCATTCTTAAGTAATTGTGCCGCACTACATAATTTTCTATTATGTTTAGACGTGCGTTTATGCCAATAGAATCGACACCTCTTATACAACCTATTACTATAATTAAAGCAATCAATCTCTTTTGTATATATCTTTCTAGTATGTCTTTTATTTTTAGTTCTATTCTTCTTTAATTCATTTACAAAAAATTTGGCAAAATAATCCATCGCAGAACTTCTCTCTGGATGCCATTGAACACCATAAAATGGATAAAACCTACCTTCAATTGTAGAAACATAATTACGTCCTTTCCTATCCACACTTGTTGATACAATTTTGTAAAATTTATCAATGTTTTTATGTTGTTTAAATTTGGTTGGTGTAAGTCCCATTTTATGGTTATTTAATGTACAATTCTTAGTAGATAATTTTTTCAATTCAGCTTTGGTGGCATTTCTCATCATACGGCTACGCATTCCTTCCTCAGTAAAATCTAACGTAGATAACAAATTGTTAAATGAATCGAATCGCTGTAATAATTTCTCTAAATCATCATGTCCATCCGCAATAATCATTAGCTGCTGCATTCCCATACAACCACCCCAAATTGGAAAATGATTACCTTTGTCATTTTCTTTCATAGCTAATTGTAAAAATTTCTTACAACAATTATAATATTCTTTTTGAGTACCAGCAAAAGCACCTCCACTTGGGAAATATAAACCATTGATTTTTGACATGTATTTTTTATAATTCTTTGTAGTATATGGTATAGGTAAAATTTTAACTCCAAATCGCTTCAGCCAAGTTATATGGGAACTAGCTATATAAGAATCGCCGCACACCTGATAATATTTTTTACCAGGAGTCAAAGGAACTGATATCATGCCTACTACTAACTGTCTTTTTTTTCGTTTACTTGTTTTTTGATGTTTCATTTTATGTTGTCTTTTCTTACGCGTTCTTTTCATATACTATATCTGTATATTAAAAGATTAACCCAAAAATTTAATTATTCTTGCGAATTTTTAGACGCACCTTTTGTTGATTTCGAGTGTTTGTGTTTTTTTTCTTTATGTAAAACTAATCCAAAAAAGTAAGAATTGGTAAAATGACTACGCAATTGCATTATCTGCCATTTATTAGGATATAGAATTTTAAGAACTTTATTTGGAGAGAATAAAGTATAGTTATAAATAAGAATTTTTGTACTTGTTAACTGTGTTAAATTTTTTCTACATTCATTAACAAAAAGTTCACTCATTTTTTGTGAAAAATGTACACCAATGTCTGTTTGTGGAATCACTTCTTCAACCCAACTATAAATAACTGCCTCCGGATGGAATGCTACACCATAGAAGGGATAGTCTTTAAAGGAGTAGGCATTGATATATTCTGATTTTAGTTTTTTATTTTTACCAATAGAATTTATTTCTATAAATTTTTCAAATTTCTTAACAATTTTACTTTTTGAATTCAGTCCCCATCCAGGAGTTGTATAACATACGTTATTTGTCGCAAATAATTTTTTATCTTTATTACTAAATTTTTCACCATAAATTCCCGGATTTTTTGTTAACTTAAATGGAATAGAGTCATATTTTCCGGATATTTGAACCATTTCATTAGGATTAAAAGGTTTACTATTTGACATTGCTGTTTTTGAGTTTTTTAATTGACTATAATATTTTGGATAAAGATGCATAAAAATTAATTCTTCATATCCCATTCCAATCCCCAATACAGGAAAATAATTCCCCATTCTATTTTGATTTTTTGCCCATTGGAAAATATGAAATTCTGCTCTTGCCCATCGAATCACATTCATTTCTATTTTGGTATTTGGTTTTAATTTATCTGTATTTATTGGTGGAATATTACCACATATAATTACTCCATTTACCTGAGATAAATATGAATTCATAATAGGTTTTGTTAAAGTATATTGAATTGGTACTACACGAGCGCCACTATTTTCTATCCATCTTACATATGCCGCAGGTAGATAAGACTTTGCTTGATCACTATCTATACCAATCGAATCAGAAGAAGCTAACCAATTTGATAATGGAATTGTTAAAATACCAATGACAGGTCTATTATTTATAGATGTTGATGTTTTATCACTCATATATATTGTTGAAATATTTTAAGATAAAATATCAAAGTAATAAGAATTTTCAAAAGCACTATGATTATCTTTTAATAATTTTTTATTTGGATTTATTTTTCTAACTGTTGCACTACGAGACCATAAATTATAATTTCTTATATACAAATCTGGTATTTTTACACGATTTTTATTTTTTTTACATTCATTAATAAAGAATTGAGACAATCTTTTTGAAATTTTTCGAAAAATTGGTGTTCTACCTATTTCAGGTAAAATCCATTCAAACAAAATCTTTTCAGGATGAAATTGTGTACCGTAAAATGGAAAATTTTTATATTCGAACATGCTTACAAATTCTTTAGGTATTTTATCTTCACTCATACTAGTTGCTATCGTATTCCAATATTTGTTCCATTTTTTCATATAAGGTGCATTGGCTATATAACCTTGTCCGTGATTCTGAAAAACACATGGTGTTTTTCTAAATTCACCTTGTTCTTCTTTGGAAAAAATTTTAGCTATTTTTGAATCTGGTTTTACAATATTTAATTTAGAGTTATAATGGTGAGCATCTACATTTGAGAAATCTTTCAAAGTGTTAAATCCATTTATTATTTTATCTACATTTTCGTCCATCATTCCTAAAATTTCAAATCCTAAACAAATCGAAAATAACGGAAAATAATTATTTTGATTGTTAGATTTTTTAGCATGATTAACTATGTGTTTAAATGCTGTCATAAAACGTGAATATTCTTCACTAATCATTCCATGATCAACTTGTCCTCCAATAAATAAAACCCCGTTAACTTGATTTAGTATCATATCCATTGCGCCTATAGGCGTATCATAGGGAATTGGTATTACACGTGCGTTATTCATTTCAATCCATTTAACATAAGAAGCAGGTATATAGGAATGTGTGTTTTTGTGATAAGTTATAGTCATTGGAATACTTAAAATTCCCACCGTAGGGTGATGAAATAGTTTTGGTACCTTTTTAGGTTCTAATAGAACTTTATGATGAGGTATTTTTGATTTATTTTTACGAGTTTTATTTTTTTTCTTTTTATGATGCTTTCTTGTCTGTTTGGGCATATATATATGTATTAGATTTTCTAAATCTAGATTTCATTTGCATTATCTAATTTATGCTGTTCAATTGCTGTTTTTAATTGTACAGTCATGCCTACCTCTTTTTTAATATTGGTTTTTTCCTTTTCTGCTGTAACATTTTCTGAAACTCCAGTGCCCATATTTTTAATCATTTTTGACCATATACGCGTTAGCTTTTCATCCTCTAAATAATTAGGGTGTTCTTTTTCCCATAATTTAATAGCTAATATTTGTTTTTTAGTAATTTTATCTATTGATTTGTCTATTTTTTCATTACTATTATCTTTTTCCCATTTATTATCATCTTTAACGTAAAATTGTAACCTTTTTTTGTCTGAACAATGAATAGGTCTCTGGGTTGGTTCCATATCTTTTAATTGTTTTACAAAAATATTACTAATACCTTTTACGTATCCATGATTCTTAGTGTAAAGCAAATCTTCCAATGACACTTTTACATTCTCTACAAAATCTGTTAGATTCATAGCATTTTTACAGTGTTCATTAAGATAAATATTAATATTCATAGTATTATTATTTGTTGTATTTCCTAGTGTTGGTACGACTTCTTTGAGATATTTGGCATATTCTTCTTGTTTTTTTTGATGCTCCAATACTTGATTTTGCTTTTTAATGGTATTTCCCATAAAGAGTTTCATCATTTGTTTTAAATCTTCTACTTCTTTTTTTAAAGATTCCTTTTCAGGGTCAATATCATACTCTATTTGTGAATTAACAGGTTTACATATTTTTTTATGTCTATATAAACCTGAAGCATACTTATATATTTTACCGCATTCTAAGCACTCAAAAATCCCGGTTGTAGATTTTTTTGCCTTTACTTTTGTGGTTTTACTAATTATTTTTTTTTTGTTGCCGTGATAACCTTTATTATGTTTTTTAGAAATTAAATGTCTTTTAAAATCTTTTTTATTTTTTGTTGTATAATTACATTTTTCACATAAGTAATAATTTTCATTTTCACAGAAGTAATTTTCGGGGTTTTTTCCTAGAGTATCATTCATTGATATATAAATGATATATTAAAAAATCCCTAAGTTTTTAATTTTATTAACATAAATTTATTATTTTTAGCTATGTTAATAGTAACATTTTGAAATATTAGATTATCTTTTTTATAAAAAAAATTTTGGGGATTTATCCCCAATATATCATTTTTGGATAACTAAAACACCCCTTTCATTTTATAAAAAAATGTGAAAACACTACATATGTAAATAAATATTTCAATATTATTTTTAAAATAGTATTACAATAATCAAAGCATAATTATCATATTTTTAAAACACTATACCACCAGTAACAATTTACTAAAAATTTTATTGATTTTATTTGGTTTAAAATGTAAACGGGAAAATTTCGAATATACCATTTATATACCATTTATATACCATTTTCGTTTATGGTAATAAAAAAAAATCAATACTATAAATTTCATACCTACATAATTAGTTTAATATATTTGATTAAAATTATCAGGGGATTTTTAAAAATTCCCCTAATGGTATATAGAGAAAAATCCCCTAATGCTTCTAAAAAGATGAAAATTTTTGCTTGTAGAACCTAAAAAAAGGCACTATTGATATTTTCTACTTACAATAGTCAAGGTCAAAATATGAAAGTGCATTTTTTGACTTCGAAAAAAGAATGAAAAATCAAAAATGGACAAATAAAAAATGTCCAAAATCGAAAAGTGCCTCTACTTTTGTGCAACTTTTTGTGAGTTCCTTTTTTTCAGCGATTCTTTAAGTTCCCAAAATTATTATTTATTATTGTTCGGATTTTCTATTTTTTTTAACAAAGCAGTATTATAAATTAAATTTCCAGTTGGCTTATATTCCGATACCTGATTATACTTTTTATCATCCTTTTTCTTAACTGTAGTAGATACATTTTGCTTTCTAGCAAACAACGCATTCATATTTGTAGGGTCCACGTTTTTTGTGTCTTTCTTTTTATCTTGTACTTGATTTCCAAATCCATCAATTGAATAACCATATTTTTTCTTGAAGTTTTGACGCTGATATTTGGGAATATAATGCTGCCATGATATAAATAACAAATTGGGATGTGTATATTTAACCATAAATCCATTTTGAGTTAATTTATCCATTACATAAGCAATACACGCAGCAGAATCGTATCTTGGTGTTCCAACTAAAAATTCAGGGACAATAAAAAAACAAAAGTGTCCTGTATCTCGCTGTCTAGATGTATATTTGATTTTCTGATGAGCACGGTTTAATATTTTTTTATAAACGCGCAATCGTAAATCTTCCACGTCTTTTGTTCGAGTGTATAATTCGTCTAAGCTAATTTTGTCACGCAATTCATCGTCATTCATTATTAGAATCATAGGAGAAAAAAACTATTAAAAATAAACGATAAAAATATATATGACAATTAAAAATATTGTAATGGCTGGTGGAGCTTATAATGGATTATATATAATTGGAGCGCTGAAATATTTGATAGAAAATAGTTTTTTTGATATAAATAACATTGAAACCATATATGGTACATCAGTAGGCGGATTTATTGGAGTTTTATTATGCTTAAAAATAGAATGGTCTATTATTTTAAATTATATATTAGAAAGACCTTGGGATAGAGATTTGACTTTTACTGCTGACATGATGTTTAATATGATACCAAAGAAAGGTATTTTAGATTCCGATTATATGAAAATATTCTTTAAAAACTTATTTAAATCAAAACATTTATCTTCAGAAATTACCTTGAAAGAGTTTTATGAATTTTCTAAAATTAAACTTTATTTATTTGCTGTGGATGTGAATAATTTTAAAGTGGTTAAAATATCTCACGAATCACATCCTAATTTAAAACTAATTGACGCTGTATTTATTACCTGTTCAATGCCTTTCATATTTCAACCAACTTTTATTGATAATACTTACTTGGTAGATGGTGGTGTTCTATGTAATTATCCATTGGATTTTTGCATAGAAGATGGTAAAGATAAAAATGAAATAATGGGCATTCAGTTTTCATTAAACAAAGATGAAAGAAAATACATAGATGAATCGACCAATATTGTTTATTATGGTTATTATATGTTTGATAAATTAGTAGGAGTCGCTAGAAAACCGCCTAAAAATAGCATTAAAAATGAAATAATTATTCCATGTGATAGAATTAATATACCTCGTGCGGTGGAAATTTTAAAAGATAAAACTATTAGAAATAGTTATATCAAAAAAGGAGAAGAATGTGCTAAGTTATTTATGACATATTTATCTAAAGAGCAGTATTCAGAAACTGAATCAAATTGTCATGAGTAATATCAGTAGTGTATTCAATAACATTATTACCCTTTACTAGATAAATAGTTGGAAATGCTTCAATTGAAACTTTATGATTGGATTCAAACTGTTCTAGTGTTCCCGAATCTGCCTCTCCATTAACCTCATTAAAAGTAACAGTTACACCATTAACCTCTTGCCCGTTTAATTTTTGCATGGTTTTCTTCCATCCAGATTTTTTTGCTATAATGCTTTTCTTACAGTGTGGGCACCAGTCCGTATAGAAAGCATAAATTGTAGCTGTTGTTGGGTCACCACTACCACTCCCATCCACTGGGTCAATATATTCTTTGTTATCTTTGTATTCAGGATTAAGTTTAGGAGCAACATAGGTAGTATAAACCCAGAATGCTAGTCCAATAAATAAAGCAAGTAACACAACAATAATTATAAATTTCTTATTTGTTACAGCCTGCATTACGGTATTTTTAACATTAGACATCATAGTACTCATTTTATATATACATATAGAAACGGAAAAAACAACTCTAAACGAATATAAAGTTTAATCAATAACATAATATAAGATGTGGATTCGCAATTATGAAGGAAATTTGGTTTATTTTGATATTACTAAATATCACAATGAGAAAGATTTATATATCAAATTATGGAAGATAAAATTTGATGTAGATATAAATAGTAATCAAGTAGATTTTAATAATGAGCTAATGCAATTAATAATTTCATAAATTCTTTTTTCTTTTTAAATTATAACAATGACTAAAACTAGAAAACTGCGTAAAAAATCAAAAAAACACAAAAAAAAAATTTATACAAAAAAACATTATCAGAGTGGAGATGGAATGGTAACTTCAGTATGGGGACCGCCTTTGTGGCATTATCTTCATACGATGAGTTTTAATTATCCTGTAAAGCCCACAGCAGCAGATAAACGCCATTACAAAAATTTTATATTAAGTTTGCGTTATGTTTTACCGTGTCGCTATTGTAGGGAAAATTTATCCAAAAACTTAAAAGCTTTACCACTTACTGATAAAGAAATGAAGAGCAGGGCTTCTTTTTCTAGATGGGTGTTTAAATTACACGAATTAATTAATACGATGTTAGGAAAGAAATCAGGTTTGAAATATTGTGATATTAGAGAAAGGTATGAGCATTTCCGTTCTAGATGTACGAATGATAAGAAATTTAGTGCTAAAAAGGTTGAAGCTGCTGCTAGAAAAACGCGCAAAAAGAAAGAAAAAGGATGTACAGAACCTCTATATGGTGCTAAATCAAAATGTATTGTTAAAATTGTACCTAGGTCTGTAAGAGGAAAGAGTTTTCAAATGGATAAAAAATGTAAAAAGAAAAGAATCGTCTAAAGATAAAATGTTTTTTAATAGTAAATGACATTTTATACACTAGAAGAAGTAAATGCGCATAATACTAAAGAAAGTTGTTGGTTGGTAGCAAATAATATTGTTTACGACGCAACAGCTTTTATTAATCGTCATCCAGGAGGGTCTTTTACACTTTTATCTAAAGCAGGTACTGATGTTTCAAAACATTTTGAATGGCATAGCACACATGCTAAAAACTTGTGGGCTAAACATAAAATAGGAGAAATTCAAACAGTTACCAAGTGCTGCCACTGTTAAGACTAGCTTGTGACAACCAAGGCAAAGGTAAGTATTGATTATTCATAGAATTATAGTTTGGTACCTTTTTACAGGTAAAAGCAGGTTCAGGGCATCTTGCGCAAGGTGGACAAGGTGCACAAGGTTTGCGTCTAGGACAAGCGGACCTTTGTGGGCATTTAGGACATACTGGAGGAACAATAGAGGATTTAAGTACATATAAATCTTCGTCACCTTCAGGAATATCTACACGGCGGACGCCACGACGTTCTGACCAAAATTTCTTTCGTCGTCTTTCATTATAATCATCATCATCATCATCTACACCCGTAACACCAGTTTCAATAGAGCTAATTGTATCAGAACCCATATTTGGCACATTGCTTCGCCTTGCCATTTCATCTCTATATGCCTGTCTGGTATGAGTTTGACTGTCAGAGGTTAAACCTTCCTTAATATTCATTCCTAATGTAGCCAATAATGCCACTGCTAATATTATAAAAAATAATGTTGATTTATTGAACTTCATTATATATAATGAGTAAGAAAAAATCGCACATTATTTAGAATAAATCTCTCCATATATCATATATGCCAGCTCAAACACATAGTAGAGTTAGAAATGGATTTCACATATTAGCGAATAGTCGTGGAAGATTAACAAATTTAAATGGACCACCATGTAATACAGCCGCTCAATGCGAGAAAGCTTATTGCTGCGGACCCGCTATTCAACCATTGAGTTCTAAACCTAGAGGATGTAGAAGAGGGTTATGTTCTTTTACTCACAATAGAGGAAGAAAAAGAGCATTAGCTTTAGGGGGTGTTGGTTCTCGCTCTGCGGCTACTAAAAGAGCAATTAGCAGACGCGTTGAAAATAGAAATAAAATGGCACCAGGCTATGTGCCTTCAGCGACTCGTCCTCGCAATATGAAAGAATGGCCAACAAAGAATGCTATTTGTAAGACACCTTGTCCTTGTTGTTTAATAACAATGACTAAAAATCATCCACGCAATGCTTGTCTTGGAAGCTGTGCCAGAAAATCAAGTAGTTCTACAACACCACCAATACCACTACTACCACCACCTCCTGGAACGAATATAAGACTCACGCTTGGGCTTGATGCCGAAGACCCATCCGACCCTGACAGTGTGCCCGGCGGGACAGGTACGGGGTATGTCGGAGCAAATATAGAATTTGGATACGGTATAATTACTCCTCTACCCACAGCTCCTCCAAGCAACAACGTACTTGGTCAAGTATATGAAAATGGTAATAGTATTTGTTATGAATATGATAATGATACAGGCAATAATAGATTTATTATTGAGGCTAAAAAGATAGGTGTATCAAATACTGGTGTTATTCCATTTACAACAATAACTTTAACAAATTCTATTACTGGTCAATCTATTCAATATACTTATGGTGCCGCCCCCACGGGCGGCGGCACATTCTCCACAACCCCCGGCGGCAGCCCCGCCTACCCCCCTGGTCCAGACTTGATTAGCTGGAATTCTGGCGGTGTCGACCCTAATTTCCAATGGTGGACTGATGCTTACAGTAATGCAATTAATTACCCCAGTGTACCATCTATCTATATAACTGTAACCCCTTAATTTGAATTTCCTATAAAAACATATATTTAGCCAATAAACCAAAATTATTATATATTTTTTTTTTCTTTTACAAATATATAATGGTAAGATATCACGGAAGAGCAAGAGAGCGTACAGGAGCAGTAAACAGAATCCAACCGGGACTTAAGATGGCAGGACTTTTAGGTACAGTTCGTGCACCAATTAGTGCTTGGAGAATTCAGCAAAGAAGAGTTAGACCAAGTGGCGTTGGATGTACAGCATCGACCCGGGTTTCATCAGGAACAGCAGGTGTAGGAAAACGCAGGGTTTTCGATAAGAAATTGTGCGTTACATGTGTTAATAACACAACCGTCAATAAAAAGGGAGAGAAGGTACCAATTATATTCTTAGCTTTAGCAGCACCTGCTTCTCGTCAGTGTGCGGGTGGTGTCAACAGACATTTCCCTCTTGGATGTCGTTAATAAAATTGATATAAATGTTATATTTACAATTATATCAAAACATGAGCAAACAAAGAAAGATACTTAAGGGATATTATGCTGAAAATAGTTTAGAAGCTGGAATAGACGAAGCAGGTCGTGGACCTTTATTTGGTAGAGTTTATGTAGGAACAGCAATTCTTCATCCTACAGATTTCAATCATTCACTTATGCGAGATAGTAAGAAATTGTCAGAACGCAGACGACTTCAAGCATACGATTATATTAAGGAGAATGCGATTGATTATGCTACCTTTTATCACGACGAGAAGGTCGTTGATGAAATAAATATATTTAAAGCAACCTATGATGCCATGCACAAAGCTTTAGATAAATTACAAGTACGACCAGAATTAATTTTAGTAGACGGTAGTTATTTTGTGCCATATAAGTTTGAGGGTGAAGAAGTTAGTAATATTTGTATAGAAAAAGGAGACGATACATATAGTGCGATAGCAGCAGCATCTATATTAGCCAAAGTAGAAAGAGATAAATATATTCAAGATTTGTGTGATAAATATGAAAATTTAAATGAGTTTTATGGTATTGCCAGTAACAAAGGTTATGGTACAGCAAAACATATAGAAGGAATTAAACAGCATGGTATTAGTAAGTGGCATAGAAAAACATTTGGAATTTGTAGACAGTATGATTAGGGTAATTAACCGAAAAAATTGAAATAGAAAAATTAGTATATAAAGGATGTATTCAACACCCGCTATCTACTTAGTTTAAAACAACTAACAACAATTTACCATGAGCAACCCCTGTATTGGACCTAATAACATGCGGTATATCTTCGCCGTAAGAAAAAGTGATGGAGTATGGATATCACGAAGACTGTTTGTGTTATCTAAGATTGATGAGGTTGATTTGATGGGTCAGTATTTACGAGATATGTGGTACATGGAGACGTTGTGTCCAGATGATATCCGTGAATTTATGATTATACCAATTAATAGGAGTACACGACTTAGTGAAATTGCAAGAACATTAAAATCTTGTTCAAACACTATACCATGTTGTGATTTGCTAAATATTGTAAGAAACAAATATGATGTACAGTGGATATATAATTTTGAACTTTCAAAGCATGCAATACAAAAATATATATCAGATGAGAAAGAGAATGCTCACTTTGCTTTTGAACTTCATCATTTCGGACACAGATATCCTGTTGACTGTGGTCCTTGTATGAGATTAATTTTCCAGGCTCATCTTATGAAGAATGATGACAAAATGCAGTTACATATTTCAAATCCGGAGTTTCAAACATATCGTTAAATAGATGTATATGAGTTAAAATTGATTTATAAAAATATTTTTTACTAGTAAGTAATTACAATGAAGTTCCTAGTATTTGATACCGAAACAACTGGGCTACCAAAAAGCAGATATGCTGAACCAGAAGACACGTGGCAATTCCCATATGTCGTTCAACTAAGTTGGTTAATTTACAATACTGGAAATAATAAAATAGAAACAGTAAGGGATAAAATAATTCGTTTGCCAAAACATGTTAAAATTCCACAAAAGGCAACAGAAATACACGGAATCAGTCAAGAACAAATGTTAGAAGAAGGACAACCAGTTTCAGGAGTATTGGATACTTTTATGCGTGACCTGAGTTCTTGTACTGGTATAATAGGACATAACATAGAGTTTGATAAAAAGATGCTAGAAGTAGAATGTATTCGTAATATGTCTAGAAGACTATCTAGTTATAGAAAAATGACATTTTGTACAATGAAGATGGGAAAAAATAGGTGTAATATTTTAAAGGAGAATCCTTTTACGGGTAAAATGGAGCCAAAATGGCCAAAACTAATTGAACTTCATAAACATTTATTTAATACAGAACCAAAAAATTTACATAATTCTCTAATTGATGTGATTGTTTGTTTTAGATGCTTTTACGCACTAACATACGACATTGACCCAGTAGATACAAATGACCAAATGAAACATTATTGTAAAATTTATTGCGGACTTTAATGGTAAGGTGTAAACATAAATCCAATGTCAGACCTAAATAATCTATAATCACTTACTATTCCATCAACATCAAAATCTTTTATATAATTAAAGGCATCTATGTCTTCCATTGTATAGGTAAAAACACTTATTTTTTTCTCATGACATAAATCAATCATTTCCTTATCCAAAGTAACCCATTCAACTATCAGAAAATTAATATTATTAATTAATCCTAGTAAATCGTTAGTAGATAATTTATTTGAAGTAATAAGACCAGTTTTAATTTCCGGTAATTTAAGTTTTAAGTAATCAATATGTTTTTTGTTAAAACTACAACAAATTATGTTCTTGAGATTAAGGTTATATGTTTTTATAAAGCAAAATAATCTATGAGCTAATTTATCTTTTCCCTTCATGTCAAAGTAAATAGGTTGTTCATTAGAATCAAAGTATTTAAAAAATTCTTGTAATGTTATAATTGATTTTTTCTTTTTTTTTACTTCTTTTAAAGTTAAGTTTATGATACGTTGGTTTTTCAAGAATAAATCATGATAAATAACAATCTCTCCAGTTTTACATAATTGAATGTCAATTTCAATCATGTCAAAGCCTTTTTTTTTAACATTTTTAAAGGCTGGCCAGGTGTTTCCTTTATATTTGGCAGAATATCCCCTATGAGCTATAGATAATATATTTGGCGGAATATAATATCTCATTTACAATGATGGAGAGAAAATTATTTTTTTCTTCTTGTTTTTCTTCGTTTTCTTTTTTTACGTCGTGTTCTCTTTTTTCTCCGTCCTCCTTGAGTAGCAGATTTTGAAATCGCATCTACGTCCATAGGCACGGGCGATAATGCATCGCGCGCGGATCTATTCAATAAATAATCACCTTCTCCAACTTTATCTGCTTCTATTTTGGCAATGAATGGCGAAGCACCTAATTCTTCTTCGCCATTTTTTTCGTTAAACAATGATTGAACACGATTAAAGGTTAAATTTAAATTTCTAGCCATCTTTTCAAATGCTAATCGTGTTGCTTGAAAACCAAGCAAAGATGGTATTTTTTCTGGAGGGTATGGTTGTGTTGGGTCAGGCGCAGTATCAAAATCAACACCCCTAATACGGCCGTCATATTGAACTCTCACAGATATTGGTTGACAACTCCAATCTATGAAAATTACCTTGCGTTTATCAACAGCATTAGGAGCATTTGGGTTAAACCATTTGAGCAAGTCATCCATTGTAATATCTCTTTTACTATTCATGGTATCAATCATTCGTTGTCTAATAGACACACCATCAGAACCTTTTGCTATGGGATCGACTACACCATTTCCAGACATTCTAGGAGAAGCCCAATCAGAGGCAAATAACATATTGCGATATACTCTTTGAAATTTGTTATTAGCAGCAGTTAATTTCAAAGGATAATCATTTGTTTTCCCATATGCGGTGAACGAAAATGTTTTATCTTTGGTTATAATTGCCAGTTCATCTTTTGTCGGGATTCTTTTATTTTCAGTTTTAAACTTTCGAAGTAAAGCTCTTATCATTTCTAGTCTTTTATGATGAAATTGAGTTTCACTAGGTTCATTGTTTGAATTACCTGCTATAGTTCCTTTAAAATAAATGTGACTCCTTAAAACATCAGAGGGTGATCTATCTCCGGATAAAGTAGGATATAGATAAGTACCACCAGGGTCAGCTTGTCTTGTCGCATCAATATTAACGCTATAGTTTGGGTCTGTAATATCATAAATGCCCATTATTGTTCTATGTTCTGTCCATTGACCAAAATCCCATGCTTTGTTGTAAAATGGCATTGTTGGAATACCTACCATTGCTGTATCAGATTCATCATATGATTTTCCATCTAAGAAAGTTTGAAATGTGCCATCAGAAAACAATCTTCTAACAAAGTTGTTTCTTTTTTGTTGATTGTTTAAATTTGTAAATTGTGCTGTATCTACTTTTTTACACATCATAGTAGAAGTACCAGGATACCCTTGTGCAAAATACCACATACCGTTTGGTAATTTTGGCAAAATAACAGGTGCGTTTTTAGCTTGTCTTATCGTTGGTTGATTTTGAATATCTCCTTTAATTACAACACCGCCTTCTATAGCTCCATGCCCGTTTAATATAATAATTCGATAATCTTCGTTGTTTAAATTAGGAATACTGTTTCTAATTTTTTTAACCTCTTGTTTGCTGGGAAAAAAACGCATTTTATTTAAAATACAATTTTTAAATGTAATATCGCCCATATTATTTGGTAATCTTGCTTCATTTATTGAACATCCTTCGGAAATAAATTTTTCAAACTTTTCCATTGTTGTTGGTTTTTTTGCTTTTATCCAAGCTTGAATTTGTCTTTCCTTTGATTGTTTCTGTGATTTTAAGTTTTCTAAAATATCTTTTGTTCTTAAATCACCTGAGTTTTTTTGTAGTTTCTTTGTTTGTTTTATTATTTCTTTATGAGTCGCATTAATATCCATTAAAATACCGTGGTGAATTTCAGCTAGTTTGTGCTTTTTACCAACTCTATTTAATTTGGATAACATTGTAACGGGGTAGGGTTGTTTATAAGATAATTTTCTTGACATGAATTATTAATATATATTTAGATTTTTATATATTAATTAAGCACCGCACATCAAACACTCCTCCTCATCATCGTTTGTTTGTGTTCCTGGATTTGATGGTGGTTCAATGGTAAATTGCTGTGGCGCAGCCTTCGCCTTTGTTCTAAGATAGTATATACCGGTTTTAAGACCACAACTCCAAGCGAACATATGCATTGCTGTTAGCTTTTTGTAGTCTGGATTTTTCATCCACAAATTGGTACTTTGGCTTTGACAGATATAAGCACCTCTATCTCTAGCCATTTCTAAAATATGTTTCATAGGAATTTCCCATACAATTTTATATTTATCTTTAATTGGTTTTGGCAAGTCTAATTGTTGAACTGAGCCTCCATTAGCTATAATACTATTTTTAACATCATTATCCCATTTGCCCAAATCAATTAATTCTTTCATTAAATGTTTATTGACAATTACAAACTCACCGGCAATTGTACGACGTACATAAATATTACTAGTAAAAGGCTCGAAACACTCATTGTTGCCTAAAATTTGACTAGTTGAAGCAGTAGGCATAGGTGCGACTAAAAGACTATTTCTCAACCCGTGTCGCATGATATTTTGTTTAAGTTTATTCCAGTCATATCTATCGCTAGGTGTAACATTCCACATGTCAAATTGAAGAGTACCAAGTGCTGCTGGACTATCTGAAAAGCTACTGTATGCTCCTGCTAAATTAGGATGATTATGACGTTGAGCTAATTCGGCTCTATTTAGTTTAAGATGTTCTACGAGTTCAATAGTAGTAGTATTTACAGTAAGCATTGTGGCATTAGAACCGTATAATATATCGCTTTTACTAAGTTGTTTGTGTGAATCTGTATCTAAATTAAAATCCATATTATTTAAATTATCATAAACATAATCTACGTTAGCAATTCTTTCTTGGGCAATTTCATTGCTTCTCTCCAAAGAAGCATGATAGATAGTCTCAAAAATCTTTTTATTAACGTCTTTTGCCATATCAGAATGAAATGGAATATCCATTAAAGCAAGTGTATCAGCTAATCCCTGAATACCAATACCAATAGGTCTATGTAACATATTAGAGCGTTTAGTTTTTTCAGTAGGATAGAAATTAACATCAATTACCTTATTTAAATTATCTGTTATGATTTTGGTCATTTCGTGTAGTTTTTCAAAGTCAAATTCGGCACGTAGTAATCTAACTAGTTCAGTGTAAGGACCAACATATTTTCCGTCAATAATAATCTGTGGAAAAGATTTAACCTCGATTTCATATGTTTTTAAAAATAAATGTTTAAAACTATCCATTTCAGTTGGTTCTACATTTAATATTTGATAATTAATATTATTGTTATCTAGCATTTGTTTTGCCATTTTACAATAAATACAATTAGATTTTGTATAAATCTGAACGGTTTCCCAATTAACCTTTTTGTTCTTAACAAATTTTGGTAGCCCAATACTTGCCAGATTACAAACGGCAGTTTGGTCTGGTCCTGAATACTCAATAATTTCAGTACATAAATTACTACTTTTAATAGTGCCTAGATTTTTTTGATTAGACTTTTTATTACATGCGTCTTTGTAGAGCATATAAGGTGTTCCTGTTTCAATTTGTGAATCAAGAATTTTAAACCAAACTTGTCTGGCTTTGACTTGTTTAAGACCTTTGCCTTCGGACTCATATCGTCGGTATAAAACATCAAATTCTTCACCGTAGGCGTCGCTTAATCCTTTACATCTATCAGGACACATTAAGGTCCACATTTCGTCATTCTTAACTCTTCTCATAAATTCATCTGGTATCCATAAAGCATAAAAGAGGTCTCTTGCGCGTTGTTCTTCGTCACCGTGATTTTTCTTCATATCCAAAAACTGCATAATATCACCATGCCAAGGCTCGATATAAATGGCGAAGCTTCCATTTCTTTTTCCTCCTCCTTGATCAACATATCGCGCGGTATTATTAAAGACACGAAGCATTGGTACAATACCATTGGAAGTACCATTTGTTCCTCTAATATGACTACCGCTTGCGCGGACATTATGAATATGCAAACCAATTCCACCAGCCCATTTGCTGATTTTGGCACAATCGGATAAGGTTTCATAAATCCCAGCAATACTATCATCTTTCATTGCCAATAAATAACAAGAAGATAGTTGGCTTCTAGGAGTTCCAGCATTGAATAAAGTGGGTGTGGCGTGTGTAAAAAATTTTTGAGACATTCCATCATAAGTTTTCTTAACCTTAGAAAAATCATTTCCCCATATTCCTAGAGCTACACGAAGCCACATATGTTGGGGTCTTTCAACAATTTTATTATTTACACGCATAAGGTATGCTCGTTCAAGTGTTTTAAATCCAAAATAATCAATAAGGTAGTCTCTATCATAATCAATCATACTTTCGATATCCTGTTTATTTTTTTCAATAATATTCCATAATTCTTGTGAAATAAGAGGATGTGGTTCATTATTAACATCTGTAAAATAATAAAGCAATGACATTGCTTCATAAAAAGTGGCGGGAGTATTTTTGTGATGATTAGATGTTAATATTCGGCTTGCTAATTCTCCGTAATCTCCGTGTGTGGTAATAAGCGATGCGCATTGTTGAGCAGTAAGTTCATCAATTTTAGTTGTAGGAATTTCATCATACAATCTATCGATAATTTTTTGAACGAGTGAAGTATAATTAACAGATAAATCATTACCACCTAGTTTTTTAACTCGTGTTAAGATTTTATCAAAAGAAATAGATTCTTTTTGACCATTGCGTTTGATGACATATTCTTCGTTTTTCATGATAATAAAGTTATATTGTTTAAATTTTAAATAATGATTCTATAAATATTATTATTGTAATACTTATAAAATAAATAAAATAATATATTTGCTATCTATATATGAAAAAAGATATAATTTTAAAGGGGGTAATAGCAGTATTAGCAATTTTAGGGATAATGTTTATTTTAAATAAAAAGAAAGAAGGTTTTCATAATTTAACTCCTGGCATATATCCTATGAGTGATACAAAAGGTTTATTATATCCAACGTATCAAATGAAAAATAACCCTGGTTTATCCGACTTAGATATGCAGAGAGCATATAAGTTATATCCTTCTTACGCAGTTGGTTCTTACGCACAAATTACAAATAATAAAAGATATTGGGAAACCCCTTGTAATGGATTAACAACACCACCTGATTTCTGCGGTGGTTTATATAAACCTCGTCATTGTGACCATCCACCAGTAGTACCACCACCTAAATTGGGAGATGAAAGTTGTAATAGAGTAAATTATTATTGTAGTAAAATTTAAATAGCAAGTTGAGTTTGTTCTAGAGAAGGGGTATCTATTTTGATTGCTTTTATAGAAGGGGAAGGTTGTGCTTTTAGAGGCGGTGTTTTAATAGCAATTTTTGGAATAGATGCTCGTTTTTGTCGTTTTTTGGGTTTTCTGTGGTCATAGCCATTTACTCTTTCCTGAACGACAGTATCCCATAGTTCTTTAAATTTATGATTAATAGCATTAAACCAAACTTTGTTTCGTCTTACTAATACACAGGAAATCTTTTCCAAATACCAAAACGTATCGTTAATCCAAGTTAGTTCATTATTTTCATCTATAATTTTATCGCGCCATATTTCATATTCTTCATAAGAATTGATATGTAGTGGAATATATTTATAATCAGGTTTAGACCCATTATTAAAACATAGAATGATACCTTTTCTTTTTCCATCTTTTGTTTTATTAAATTCTCCGTCTGCTAAGAATTCTGTTTCAGTTTTATATTCTTTAAATGATGTTTCTAGAAAGTCACATTCATCCAAATTTAAAACTTCCATTTGCATTTGCATTTGGACCCAATATTCTTTTTTGGGTATTCCGGTGATTTCGCGACTAGTTGGATTCTTAATTTCAAGAAGACGTCCGTATCTAGGATTGTCTATTTTAACATTAATACCATCTGGCGATGCGGCGAGATAGTAATAATCATCGCTTTCAATACAACCATATTCATCTACTTTTGTATCAAACATATCTTCATATATGTAATTAGATAATGGTTCGAATTTATGTCCGTGGTGTGTTGCGGAGGTAATATTTACACCAGAAAATTTTTTGGTATTGATTGGTTTACACTTACCGTATATTAATTGATTTTTAGTGGCATCATGTTCTAAGGCTTTCCAGGCACTACTGGCTGTAATATGATTCCATCGAAATTTAAACCATTCGATAGTGCCTTGTTCGTGAGTATCTTTACTTTTAATGTGTTTTAATATTTTGGAGTAGTTCCGTTTGTTTTTGGGAGTAGTTACTTTAGTTGTTTCAGACCTTTTTGTACCATAAAATTCGAAATAACTATAAATTCCTTCGTCAATGAGTTCAGTCAAATTAAGCTCAATCATTGAATCAATATCGCGGTAAATCATGTCTATAATATGATATGTATGTTCAAATATTCGATGGGCGAAATCTTTATAACGATATTCTTCGATATTGTTGCTTATAAAGTCATCGATGATAAGATAAACACTTTCTCTTAGTTCGTCTATATCTGTTTCTAGCACTTGTTTTGGAACGGATATAGAATGAATTATGTTAGATAAATTTGGTAATTCATTCATAAGCATAGGTTGGATTATATATATATTAAACATTTTCTTTTATATCAATTTTATCTTTCTTTCTCTTAGGTGCTAAGCCTTTGAGAGTTGATTTTTTTTTATCTACACGTCTTAGTGTAAATTTATTTTTATTTTTATTAAAAGTTAATCCGGGAATAGCTTTAATTCTTCCAGTTTTAACGTCATAGCTTACATCTTTGACTCGTTGTAGTTTTTTTCTATCTAATGAAGTATTTAGATATATGTGAAGTTGTTTTTTTCCAGCATCTGTTATTTCTTTTTCAATAGCAAATTGAGTAACAAATTCAGTAATTTTTTTAAGTTTTGTGGAACGACCCAGTTTACTCCAGGGTTTATTTTTGTTATTAGCCTTTTCTTTTTGTAGAAAATCGTCTAGGTTTTCAGAATTTTTTTTAGTAGATACAATTTTGGAATTGCTATTTAAAAGCATTGTTTGGTATTTTATGTTTTTCAATTCTTGACATTCTTCACTCATTTAATATATTAATATAAAGACATAGTTCTATATTATTTTTTTAACAACTTAGGAATTTTCATTATTTTCTTAACCCCAGATTCTAAAATATTACCATAGTTTTTTAAAATATATGCTTCTGTTGATATTACCCCAATTGTTATGATAAATCCTATTAACGCTATAACTATATCTTTAATTACTTGATTTTGTATTTTAAGATAATCGGCACTATAATCCATAAACATAGATATAAATTGGGCAGGTAATAAATAGGTCATTAAAAGCATAACAAATGCCATAGACCAACCTTTTATCATACTGTTTGTTTTCTTAGTTTCTCTTGTTATAATAAAAGTTAATCCTAGTAATGCCATATAATTAATTATTGTTTGTGAAAAATATCCGTAATAATTATATATAGGAGATGGGTAAAAATGATTCCATATATTATACGGACCATTTTGCCATGTTAAAACGGTGGCAATTAAATCTAAATTAGGTAAATAAGCCTCTAAAATGGAATAATATTTATTTGTAAATAATAAATATGGAATTGTAATAATGAATACTATTATAAATATTACCCATCCCAAAAAAAATTTTGGTAAGTTTATTTCTGCAAATTTCTCCATTTTTTCTTCATATGTAGGGTTTTTTTCATCTTTTTTATCTGTACTCATTATTATATATGCATAAAAAAATTAATTTTGGTCAAAAAGAAAAAAAAGAGAGAAAAATTATTCAAAAATGGAAATACAAAGATTTTTTGTTAGAAAGTAAAAATCATATTAGTATTGTAAACCAGTTATTTTTAGAACAATCATTTAATGGTGATAATACAACAAAAAATGAATTACATAAAAAGATTAATAGTTATAAACAGCAAGATATAAAAAAAGATAAAAATTTAGATGGCTTAATTAGCTATGAGGAACTATTGGAAAAATTGGTAGTTTCCAAATTAAAATGTTATTACTGTAGAAAAGATGTTTTACTTTTGTATGAAAATAATCGTGAGCAAAAACAATGGACATTAGATAGATTGGATAATAGTTTGGGACATACTAAAGAAAATGTAGTTGTTTGTTGTTTAAAATGTAATCTGGAGAGAAGATGTTTAAATGATGAAAAATTTCTATTCACAAAACAAATGAGAATAATAAAGAAAAATTAAATATTTTTATTTTATAATGGCGCAAAAATATATTTACTGGAAATGGAGTAATGGAGGTATTTTAAAACAATCTCTCCGCGAAACAAATAAAAATGCGAAAATTCAAGAGCATTCTAATCCGATTCAAGAAAAACTAGAAGATAGAAAACAAAATGATAGAGAGCTTCATAGCCAAAGATTAAGTGAAAGAGGAATGATGATACAAAAGAGTATTAATCCTTTTTTGTCAGCTAATAATTATATTGATGATTTAAATATCCAAGACCAATTTTTGAGACCAAAAGATAGTAATATAAAAGTTGACGGGCAATAAGTATTTAAAGATGGATTATCCATTAGGATATATAGAATAATGAATAATATGCAGTATAATACTCAAAATAATTTGCTATTGAATACATTAATGAAATTTTACAATAGAGATGGTAATTTAAGTAAAATTTTATCAATTATAAATGGTCACGCACGAGAATCTCTCAGATTAATTGATTGGTTTGTCACTAATTATGCTAAAAAGAATTTTGTTGGTTATGATTTAGTTGATAAACATGGAAGAACAAAAAGATTCAAAGTTTATATTGATTATAAGTTAAAGTTAAAGGCTTATTCTAAAAAAAGATTTGATCCATTTTGCCGTTGGGATAGAATTGTTATTCCATATGAAGAAGATACACATATTCAAACAACAATTGGACAGCTTAATTTTTTTAAATGGGCATTAGAGAATAATATCTTGAGTTACATAAGTGAGCATTTAGACGAAATAGAAAAAGATATGAATAGAAGAAATTCTACGGCGAAAAACAGAGTACAAAAGAAAAAGGCAAAAACCAGAAAGAAAAGACAAGAATTATCTTGTTCTGCTACAAAAAGTATTCGAAAAGAAGAAGTTGAAATTGTTGTTAAATTTGATTAAATTGAAAGTAATTTATGATGTATAGTGTGAATATATAAACACACAATGAACATACCTACTGATAAAGCAGAATGGCCTTCCGATTATTTTAGTAACGACCTTCGTTTGATGGCCGCTACTATTACTAGACTAGAATTATGGGACTGGTTTAATGAGGAACACCCGCCGGAGGATACCGGTTATAGTTTTTGGAGTCATCCCCATATAGATAAAATATCAGCAAATTTGAAGGATGATGAGGGCAATTTAAATAACCCACACAGTGGATGTAGTTTTGCTTGTGCGATGAGGAATATGCAGACTATAGCAAAAATTGGATTTCCTGCTTGGAAAGTTAAATATGAAAATAATTCAAAATGTCCTGAATAATTAGATAGAAATGTTATGTAATAAAGAAAAATTTAATTTATTTTATAATAAACCTTTTTAATGGGAAATACAACATCCATAAAAAAAATAGGATTTGAAGATATGAAATATGTCATTAAAAATAAGAAAAAAACCTATGTTATGATAAATACCTTAGCTGTTACAGAGCAAGAATGTTTAATTCCTGGAACAGTATCTGTAAAAGACGAAGAGGCGTTTATTAATAGGCATTTAAATAAGAATATTTCTATTATTATTTATGGGAAAAATGCGAATGATGATTCTATTTTTAAAAAATATGAACAGTTGCTAAAATTGGGTTTTAATTCTGTTTTTGTTTATACAGGAGGAATATTTGAATGGTTGTTATTACAAGATATTTATGGAAAAGATGAATTTCCAACAACATCTGAAGAATTAGATATTTTAAAATATAGAGCAAATAGCGTTCTACAAGATAGATTATTATTAGAATATATTGATTAAACAAGTAATGTATACATTAAAACAATTGGTGTTAAAATATCTGTCCACATAACAAATCCTGTATTGTTTTTACTTGTATTTCCTTTTACAATAAGTTCATAAACATGATTAAGTCCTGCCGCAAAAGCAAAACCACTATAGATTAAAATAGCACCTGGCGCAAATTTTTTACCAAATTTAGTTGAACCTAAAATACAAGTAATTCCTACAAAAATGTCATAGTAAGCTACTTCTTTTTGAAAAGGAGATGTTTGCCAACCAATGGCTTTTGCGGCAATCTCAGGAATAAATAAATGTGTTAATCCTCCATAAAGTAAATTAGCACCAGCAATCCATCTTAATAAATTTTTTTGAAGTCTATTGGGACTATTATCTACCAAAATAGCAATTATCCCAATTGTTGTTATAATAGGAATCATATTGCTCATCAATGTTTTAATTATCATTTTATATATATTATAATGATAATAAATTAACAACTACACATTGTGTACATATGTGGATTATTTTGCGGAGATACATGTCTAATAATAAATCCTGTTACCAAATCTTTTGACAGATAATCTAACTTATCTTTAAAATCAACATTACCATTAAATAAACAAACTTGTTTTTTAATGTTTTTAATCCACGTCTCATGATAATTATGACATCGTTGTAAATAGGAAAGTGGTATAGATTCTCCTGCTCGTGCCCTCAAATCTACTCTTTCCTTACTTTTTTCTGGAGTAGTAGTAACATAAATTAAACCAGTTATTGGTATTTCTTCAATAAACTCATCAAACCATTTTAAATAAATTTGATAATCAACTTCTTCTATTTTTCCTTCGTCATATAGCATTTTTGCGAATACTTCTCTATCCGTAAATACAGACCGTTCTGTAATAATAATAGCATCTGGATTTTCACGAACAATATTTCTAAGTAAAGCAAGTCTTGAAATATAAGCCATCATTTGGAAAGAAAACGCGTATTTATGTTGATTACCATAGAATTTCTCTAAAATAGTCTCTCCTTTTTTGTCTTTAATTTTTAACCACTCATTGACCGGTTCTTGAACATAAATTACCATTTTATCAAGGATGGTTGGTACGGATTTTTTGAGTTCCTTAACCAATGTAGATTTTCCAGAACCAATATTGCCTTCGATGCTAAATATGTATGTCATTGTATATGTTATATGTTTATAATTTAAATGCCTTTCAATTTAGTTTAATATTTAAAAAAAATTGATTAGAGTTAGTTTGTGATAATATTATTATAACCCCCACTACATATACCATGGACCTAAGACAGCAAAAACTAACTAGCGAAGAATGGGATGCTTTAGAGCGCCCTGTAAATAAAGAAGAACATAGAATTTTACAGATGATTAATCAAGGATATTTGAACGTTGATATTTTGTTTAATGATACACAAAGCTTGATTAATTTTATAAAAGTAAGTGAAAATTTAGATATGCATCATTGCTACTTCTATGATAAATATTTTAAAAAAATGGTTGATGCTATTCAAGGTAAGTATTTGTCTGAGATTTTGCCTAAGGTAAGTGTAAGTATTAAAAAAAAGAAGCCACTTAAGAAAAAGGAATTAATTAGGATAGCTAATGTTGATAAAAAAATAGACTCTATTAATGATCAGATTATAGAATTTGTTTTGTTAGAACAGGTGAAGCATTTTCTTAAATATCATAAAAAAAGGAAGAAATCAGATGATAATATGATGATTGCTTATTATACATTTTATACTCTTAGTCAGATTCTAAGATATGAAATTAGAAACGTAAATCCAACAATTGCTACATTTGTTAAAAGCGTTCTTACGCATTTTACACCAAAAATGAAAAAGAGCCATATAATTAAGTATGCTTTTGATTTGATTGAACAAAATAAGGATTTACATAAGTACCGTGATATTAAATTGTATGAACATCAAAAGAAAATTTTGACTTTGTGTAAAACACCTGGAGCTAAACTGTATCTATATCAAGCACCAACTGGTACTGGTAAAACATTGACACCAATTGGATTGGTTTCGCCTCATAATCCAGAACTAGCTAGAAAAAAGAAAACATTCAAGGATTTAATTATGGAATATGAAATTAATATGGGTACTCCTGACCTCGAAAATTCAAAGCATGGTAAATTTGAAATTGAGAAAATTAGAAAACAACTAAAAGAGTTACCTAAGCAAAGACGTATTATATTTACGTGTGCTGCTAAACACGTAGGTCTTCAGTTGGCTAAATCTTGTATTTCGCTAAATATTAAAATTGCGGTTGCGTTTGGATGTAAAGATGTAGATGGAATTCGTCTTCATTATTTCGCAGCCAAAGATTATATTAAAAATAGACGTACGGGTGGTATTTTCAGAGTAGATAATAGTGTTGGAGACAATGTTCAAATTATCATTACAGACATCCAATCTTATTTGCCAGCAATGCGTTATATGATGGCATTTAATAAACCAGAGGAAATAACTTGGTATTGGGATGAACCAACAATTACGCTGGATTATAGTGACCATGAGTATCACACAATTCTACAGAAAAACTGGAGGGAAAATTTAATTCCAAATATTATATTGTCTTCTGCTACTCTTCCAAAGCAAGAAGACATTGCTCCTTGTCTTCAAAGTTTCGTAAGTAAATTTAATTCTACGAATATTGATAGTGTAGTTAGTCATGATTGTACAAAAACAATTCCAATTCTTGATTCAAAAGGATTTGTTGTGTTGCCTCATTTGGTTTATAGCGATTTTGCGACATTGAAGAAATCATTGAAACATATTAAAAATTATCAAACCTTGCTTCGACATTTTGATTTGAAGGAAATTACTTACTTTATAAGTTATGTTAATAAACATGTGGAGTTGAAAGACAGGTATAAGATAGAAACATATTTTGAAATTATTGCTGATATTGATGTTATTAGTATAAAACAATATTACTTGAAGGTTCTAGGGTCGTTAAAGAACGATTATGATAAAGTATTTAAACATTTTCAAGATAGAAAAAAGGCAATGTTTGAATCTAATATTAAATTAACTACATCAGATGCGTATACATTGACGGATGGTCCAACTATTTATATGGCAGAAGATATTGATAAAATAGGAAAGTTTTGTCTTCATATAGCTAAGATTCCATTGGAAATACTACAAGTTCTTACAGAAGCAATTAATAAAAACGATTATATTAGACAAGAAGTAGAGGAAGTGGAACGAGAGCTTTTGATTTTGGAAGGTAGTGTTCAGGAAAGTACTAGTAAAGGAAGGGGTGCTAGTAATGATAAGAAAAGTAAAGATAGTAAAAAGGCGTCAAGGAGTGGAAATGAAGAAGCAGATACTGTTAAAAAGCGGTTACAAAGGAAATTGGAAGAATTGCGTGCCAAAATGTCTAAAGTTGAATTGGATAAGGAATTTGTTCCAAATACATTAGACCATTTGACGAGATATGATAGAGCAGACTGGTTGGGTAAGTCATTTGCTTCTGATATTCCAGAGACGATAGTTGAAAAGATTATGCTTTTGGAAGTAGATGCGATGTGGAAGATTCTGCTATTAATGGGAATTGGAGTTTTCACGAACAATGCTTCAAGAGATTATGTGGCGATTATGAAGGAGTTGGCACAAAACCAACAGTTGTATTTGATTATTGCTAGTACAGATTATATTTATGGAACAAACTATCAGTTTTGCCATGGATACGTTGGAAAGGATTTGAATAATTTGACGCAAGAAAAGTTGATTCAAGCTTTCGGACGGGTAGGTAGAAAAAATACTAAGAATGATTATAGTATTCGATTGCGTGATGAAAGATTTATTAATACATTGCTACTTAAAAGTGAGAATATGATTGAAGTTAATAATATGAACAGGTTGTTTGCTTAAGATAAATATCTAAAAATTAAATATTTATATTATTGATTAAATTATTGTAGTGTTGATAAATATAGCTTGGCTTTATGTAAATTTTCTTCTAGTGTAAATTTTTTTTTACCAAAACTTTTAAACTTTCCTTGATATTCTACAACATATCTTTTATATTTACCTCCATGACTTTCTGTATAATAGATATACTTTGGAAGATTCTGATTATGTTTCTTCTTGCATTTTCTCTTGGTTTTTTGTATTTTACCCAATTTTGCTTGAGACCATATTTTCCGTTTTTCTGGGTCTTGTAATAATTTTTTCATTGATTCGCTTATTTTTTGACAGGTTTGTTCACTCTGTTTTGTAAATGTTCCTCCTGTTTGTAAATTATATCCATTTGGCACTAATGTATTATGAGTTTTGATAAATAATTCTTCGTATAAATCTAATAAATCTAAATTACATTTCATTAATTGTATTATTTTAAAATTTTCAGACCTATACATTCTTATAGCGTTATTTAGAACACGACAACCTTTTTTGTCATCACGCTTTGCTGAACTACAATGGTCTAACCATCTACCCCTAATCCCTTTTTTTTCACCACTTTTTAAATATTCTGTAACTTGCCCGATATATGCTTTACCATTAGGCGATACTATTTTATATATAAAACCATATCTATCCATATTTTAAATATAATATTTGAATTATATTTAAATCAATTTACTCAGTTTCCTCCACGAAGCCGCAAGACCAAATGGAGCGTGGCTTCTTTCTGGATGTTATAGTCGGACAAAGTGCGACCGTCTTCCAATTGTTTGCCAGCAAAGATTAAACGTTGCTGGTCTGGCGGAATGCCCTCTTTATCCTGGATTTTACTTTTGACATTCTCAATGGTATCGGATGGTTCAACATCTAGAGTAATGGTTTTGCCTGTAAGAGTCTTAACGAAGATTTGCATTTTATAATAATTTATAGCCTTGTTTATTTAAGTCAATTTCACAAGTGTATCTAGTAATTTGTAGGTAATTATAAACTAATTAGTATAGATTTTGTATTCTAATTAATTTTATTAGGTTTTGTATTTCAAAGACTTTATCGAAAATTTACGATTTTTTTTAAGGTATTGGTATAAATTTACACCAACTCTTCTTAAAAACCATGAAATAATAAAGGACATTCCTAAAATAATTGATCGTGGTGCATGTATAATACGACTAAGAGTATATGCTACTGTTGCTAGAGCAATAGCCCCTATTATACCTTCAATTATATTTTCATCTGTAAGGAGTACAATTTGTGGCATTCTTATATATACTAAATATTTTAAGCACTGCTTCCGCCTCTACCACCTCCTCTACCAGCACTCCCTCCTCTACCAGCACCCCCTCCTCTACCACCACCTCCGCCTCTACCAGCACCACCTCCGCCTCTACCAGCTCCACCACCGCCTCTTCCAGCTCCACCACCGCCTCTTCCAGCTCCACCACCGCCTCTTCCAGCTCCACCACCGCCTCTTCCAGCTCCACCTCCGCCTCTGCCACCTCCTCTACCACCGCGACCACCTCCTCTTCCACCGCGACCGCCTCCTCTACCTCTACCTCTACCACCTCCTCCTATAAGCATTGGAAACCAGCCACCTCTACCGGGTCTTACTTTTCCACCGCAGCCAAAAGGGAAAGGACAAGGGCTAGGTCCTACTTGTTGAAATGATGGGGTTAAAAAACCCGGAGTTTCCATTACAATAGGAATATTTCCTGTAGCGGGGTTATAGTTACTAAATAAAAGTAAGATTAAAACGACTAATGCTAATATAATGAGAATATTGTATGTATTCATTATATTATTGATTTAGAAATTAAAAGAAGAATCTTCGACCTCTTCTTCTCCAACGTCGGCGGCGTCCTCCTGGTCTTGGTCCGCGCCACATTGGTCCTTGTCCAAAATTATATCCAAAATAAGGAGTTCGTAATAAAACAACATTATCAGATTGTGTTGTTTGTTGTTGCTGTTGTTGTGACATTTGTAAGAGCATATATACAATAACTAAAATTAATATTACCATAACGACTTGTTCTAATTCCATATAATATATATTTTTATAATAATTTTCTAGGAAAATAATTATAATTTAATAAAGATTATGATAAGCTTATTACGCTTAGTTGGAGTATGCAAGACCACCCATACCACTCATGACACGAAGGACATTGTAGTTGGTAGCGTACACACGGACCTTAGCGGTCTCGTCACCACCGATGGCGTTGGTGGAAAGGACAAGCTGAAGAGTAGCGTTGTCAATACGAGAGAAATTGCATGTTCCAGATGGCTGGTGCTCCTCAGGGCGAAGTGCGAATGAGTAGACGTTGATACCAGTGTCTGGGTTACGTGTGTGGTGCTGGTATGGCTGAACAAGGTCGAAGTAGGTACCTTCACGCTCACTGAAGCGGTCCTGTCCGTTAAGCTGAAGCTTAGCGGTAACGACTGGGTTCTGTCCCCAGCAGTGCATGTTAAGTGCGGTCTCAGCAAGCACGAATGCTCCAGCATCAGATACACCGGAATCACCAATCTCAGAGATAGGGAAAGCGGCGGAAAGAGCAGGTGTGGAGCAGGTTGAATCAACCAAATCTCCCCACTGGGAACCGGCGTTAATTTGACCATCGGCACCTGGGTCTTGGAAAAGACCACGGGAGCTAATGAAAGATCCATTAGCACCTCCAGTTTGGGAGTTGTTAAGCTGGTCAGGGCCAGAGAAAGCACTGAATGATGGCACAAGGGCATCAATAGCATCAGTGTAGTTGAATGGCTGTGCACCAAGTGCGGCATTCAAGTCACGGTTCAAAAGGAATGACTGGCAGTAGTCAACATTCTTGTCAGGCTGGACGACGAAGACAAGCTCCTTGCAAGGGTGGTTGAAGTTAAGCTTGATCTTGTTGCTTGAAGAACCAACAGACTCATCACCGGTGAACTGAAGCTGCTCAATCAAGTACTCATGTGGGTTCTGTGCCATGCGTCTACGCTCATCGGTATCAAGGAATACGTAATCAACGTAGAGGGAAGCAGCAACCAAAGATTTCTGGTATGCGGCACCGTCTTTGACGGATGAGCCATCGGCAACACCGTTAAGGTTAAGTGCGGTTCCACCACCGGTACTTGCAGTAAGGTCAGTGACTGCGAAAAGACACTCATCAGAAGGGCGAAGCTCAAGGTTAATCTTGACCTCGTGGTACTGAAGGGCAATCAAAGGCAAAGCAAGGCCAGGGTTGCGGCAGAACCAGAACTGAAGAGGAATGTAAAGTGTAGTCTCAGGAAGAGCGTTACGTGGGGCGCATACTGCGGCTGGGACATCAGCTGCGGCACAAGCGCTGTCAACATCAGCGAATGAAGGATCAATCAAGTAGGTAAGCTGAGTAGTCTGGCCAACCATCTTGTTGTATCCGCGCTCCTGCTCAGCGGTAAGGGTAAGCTGGTTCCAGATGTGCATCCAGTCTCCGTACTGTCTGTCGATGCGCTGGCCACCAATCTCAACCTCAACCATAGAGATAAGCTGCTCACCAGGGTAGTCCAACCAACGTGCGTAAGTCTTCTCGCATGGTTTAGCATCTACACCACAGCAGCCCTCCTGGCCAATCTCTGGGAGAGTGACCTGAAGGTAGGTGCGGTATGCAAGATCACCATTTCTGGAGATAGTGCACTGGACACGGCGTCCGAAATCAGCCTGTCCGTTAAAAGTTTGTTCAATAGATTCCATAGCAAAGTTAGTGTGTCTGCGGTAAGTCACTTTCCAGAAAGTGATCTGTGGGTTACCTGTAAGGTAAACGTCTTGTGCGCCATAGGCTACGAGCTGCATTAATCCACCTCCCATTTTGTTATACTATTGCTAAAGAAAAAAAAATTTTGATTTAACGTTTAATTAATTATAAATTATAGTTTCTACCAGAAAAAATAATTTTTAAAATGGCTTTATTTATCATCTTGTTTTATTTGGTTTATAATCTTATTTATATCAAAATTGGTTTCTAAAAATTTTTTTAAATAATTGTCTAAAAATACTTCTTTTTTTCCTTCGTGATTTTTTGTAAAAATATATACGTCTTTTTTCTTGTTTATTTTCCAACCTTCTTCTAAAGCATTATAAAGAAATGCCATTTTATGTAGTGTAATGGGGTCAATAGATAAAGGATTTACGATATCAGATGCGACATTCATTAGATTTTAAAGAGAAAAGTAATATTAAATTTAACTTTATAACAAAATACATAATTAAATAAAAAGCAATTTATTTATGTAATGCCGTCTTTTAAACCTAAGGCTAATAAAAAAATTCTAGTTTCAAAAAAATCGAATGTTACCGTAGATAGCAAACATCAAGAAAAAATGATAGAATTTAAAAAAATTACTGAAGTTATTATTCCAAATTTAATAAAAGAAAAGCGAAAATATAAAAAAAAGCTTAAAAATGACAATTTAGCTCTTGATAAAAAACTAGAATTAAAAGACAAAATTAAAATCTGTAATAAAAAAATCAAAGAACTTGAAAAAAAGGAAAAAACTTATTTATTAGATAATTCTAAATATGTATTTGATTATTATGAAAAAAAGAAAGAATTGGCTGATGGTAATGATAGTAAAACAAAGGTACTTCATTCTTTTTTTAGTAAAACAACAGAAACTAACACTTCTAAAAAAGCAGAAATTAATAATACACAGAAATATCTAACAAATATCGATGAATCTTTTTTAAATATCAATGATTATATTTTACAACATGAAATTTGTGAAAAATGTGGCGGAGAACTCATTCCTGTTGAATCAGAAGGAGTTATGATATGTAAAGAATGTTCAAATCAAGTAAGATTTATTATTGAACACGAAAAACCATCATATAAAGAACCTCCTAAAGAAGTATGCTTTTATGCTTATAAAAGAATTAACCATTTTAGAGAAATTTTGGCTCAATTTCAAGCAAAAGAAACTACACAAATTCCAGATGAAGTATTACAAAATATTAGATTACAAATCAAAAAAGAAAGAATTACATTAAAGCAAATGACAAATAAAAAAGCCAAAGATATATTGAAAAAACTTGGTTATAATAAGTATTATGAACATATTCCATTTATTAAAGATAAATTAGGCATTAAACCACCTATTATGAAACCTCAATTAGAAGAAACCCTTTGTTCATTATTTATGGATATACAAAAACCTTATGCTAAACATTGTCCCGATGATAGAGTTAATTTTCTTAATTATTATTATGTTTTATATAAGATGTGTGAGTTACTGGGAGAAGTCCAATTTTTAGCATTTTTTCCAATGTTAAAAGACCCTGTAAAAAGAATAGAACAAGACGATATATGGAAAAAAATATGTAAAGAACTTCATTGGGAATTTATTCCAACAATATAATTGTTATTAAATTAATAAAAATTATATGAAATTAACACTTAGGCACGTGGAAATCCAACGAGGTTGGCCCCAATACCGAAGCCAGCACCAGAACGGGCACTGACAGCCATGGATGGAACATAAGTGTCAAGGATGCTGAATGTGGCAGCAGCAGTCAAAGCAATAAGCATAACCTCATCAAGTTTCATTGAGTGCTTAGGGATAGCGTAGGCAGCGATAGCAACCATGATACCTTCAACAACGTATTTAACGATGCGTCTGACGAGTTCGCCAATGTCTAAAACCTGTCCAAGTTGTCCGAGCATTTTATATAATTCATCAAGAAAAAAAAATATATATATCCAAAAAAATAGTTTAAAATAAGAAAGACAGAAATAAACTATAATGGCACAAAAAACTAATTTTGAGAAGCAACTAAATAACGACGGGACCAAAAATCCTAAATATGTTGATTTACTAGAGGAAGATAAGCCAATTGCTGGTCAAAAGTTCGTATGTGTTTCTTTTGTTTCACCAGAGAACATTTTAAAGCAAAAAGAAGTGTTTTACTTTGAACAATTCCTAAAACACTGGGATTTCTCTAAATCAACACAGAAATTTACACAGTTTCTAAATTTTATGTCTTTTAAATATAATTTGAATTTTGATAAAGTTATGTCTGATTTTCAAGAATATACTAAATCAGAATCTGATGATTTGGCACAAACAACAATTGATGATGATTACAAAAACTTTTTAGATGCTAAAGAAGATGAGTTAGAACAAGAGTTTTTGGAGAGATATAACTTTCAAACTAGTACAAGAGGAATTAAAGTAAGAGGAGCTTATCCAACCCAACAAGAAGCGGAACTAAGATGTAGAATGCTTAGAGAAGTTGACCCAAATCATGATGTTTATGTAGGTCCAGTTGGATTATGGATGCCATGGAATCCACAAGCGTATAAAACTGGTCGTGTTGAGTATTTGGAAGATGAGCTTAATCAGCTTATGCATGAGAAAAACCAGAATGAGAAAGAAGCAAAGGTTGCATTTGAAAAGCGAGTTAAAGAGGCAAAAAGAGCTGCCATTGAAGAGAATGTTAAGATTGCTAAGGAGAGTGGTAATAAACTTACTCAAAATATCGATTCTGATGGTAATTTGGTTGGCGTAGCTAATATGAATACAACTGAGTCAGGATTAAACAATAATGTTTCTTCAGCGGATATTCGTAAAGAATTGTTTGAGGGTGCTAATGTACGAACTAGAGAAACGGATAAACGAGACAAAGAAAACCAAAAGGAAAAAGATTCTATAGCAATGGAAGTTACTGAGAAAAAAGATTAAATTATTTATAAATTGATTTACAAAATTAATCTATAAATACAATAAAGATGACAGAAAACCAAAAATCAATATTTACATTTAATGAAAAACTACCACCTATGACTAAAAAGGTGGATGTTGAAAAGACAGCTGAAAAAAAAACACCAAAGGTTGAAAAACCAAAAAAAGAAAAGAAAAAGAAAAAGAAACCGAAAAGATGTCAAATGGAAGGTTGTAGAAAGAAATTACCAATTACAGCTTATGATTGCCGTTGTGAAAAAAGATTTTGTAATTTACATTCAAGCGCGGAAAGTCATAATTGCACATTTGATTACAAAGCCTTTTATAGAAAAAATTTAGAAAGTAAGGGTGGATTAGGAGGAGGAAAATTTGATAGAGTTGAAAATAGAGTTTAATTACCATCGACTTTTCTTAACATTAATACGCGGACCTTTCCTTTGTGCCTTTGGGTCAAATGATTCTTCTTCATCATCTGAACCCATGTCTTTACTCATATCCCAAAATTCTTTTGAGCCTAATTTGAAATCTCTATGAGGGTCAGCTTTATACCAAAAAATTTGGTCATCTAATTTATTTGATTTTGCATTATTTGAAACTACCAAACATTCATAGTTTTCTGTACACTGATCCATCACTTGACAAAAGCTCTCAAAAGTAGGAAACATACCAGCAAAATTCTCATAAATTCTTTTTCTATTATTGATATAGGGCTCTCGAAGAATAAATGTATAATCAATATTTGTTCTTAAATTTGGAGGAACTCCTAAAGGGTACTGCATCGTGATTACTAACATAATTTTCCAATGTCTACCATTCATAAAAAGCAATCTCATTAATTTATCTCTTGCCCATGTATTATCATATAAACAATCATCTAAAATAACAAAAGCTCTTCCATCTATATTACATCTTCCATATGCTTCATTTTCTTTTTTAATTTGTTTAATTACCATTTTTTGTCTTTTAAGAATATTTTCAATAATAGCAGTATTATATTCATCATGTATAAACAATCTAGGGACCATTTTTGAATAATAACCATTTCCTGCTTCTGTACCAGAAATTACTGTGCCTATAGGAATATCTTGATGATGATATAATAAATCTTTTACTAAAAATGATTTACCAGTGTCACGTCTACCAATTAAAACAATAACAGGACCAGAAGCCTTTTTGGAATCAAATTTGATGTTTTTCATATCGAATTTTTTTAATTCAAGATTCATACTAATTTTCGATGATATTAAAAATAATATTAAATTTACGCAAATAAATAAGTTAAAAGAAACTATTAATTTTATCTAATAAAACTAATGTTTGACTTGTATTATAAGAAAAACGATAATAGCGCTCTTTTTGAATCATTTAAAAATGTAGGAATAACAAATGTCCAAAATTTTATTCCTTTATACAAACAGTTTTTTTCCTTAAAAGAATCTAATTACAAAAATTTAAATTTGAATCATCATTTTCATATCATTAAAGTTGAAGAAACTAATAAACGCAATAAATATAATTGTATAATTGACTCTGGTGATAAAAAAGAAAAAAAGCTTTGTTTTTTCAAATTCTCTCCATTATTGGACCCAGTGAAGTTTATGGTTGGGAAATATAAAGATTTAGGAGAAACCAAAAAGACTTCTTTGCCAGAGTTAAATGAAAGTAACTGTCATAAAAAAGTTTTAGACCCAAATAATTCTGCTTATGTCGATAGTTTTTTCTCATATTTAACAAGCCAGCTTTATCATAACTGCTATTTTCCTCACGGATTGGATTTCTTTGGTTCATTTTTGGGCATTCAAAAAGAATTTAATTACAATATTGCTGATGATATAGATTATCTACACGATTCTACTTATTTTCATAAAAATCAAAATGAACAGTTTAAAATAGAAAACTTAGATATGGGTGTTTTAATGGATTATGATACAAGAAATTATAAAAAAAAGTTGAACATCGGCGATAGAGTTTCAAATAAAGATGTATCTTCTATCAATGAAGATGATTTTAAACAAGTATTTCATCTCTCCGATATTTCAAATATACAGTTAACAAAACCTGATTTGGTATTTGAATTTGATTTACCAACAAGTAAATCAAGAAAAACCGATTCAACATGTTCATCTAGATCATCCAATACTAATAACAGTGAATCTGAAGATGGGAACGCAGAATCATCAGATGATTATAGTCCGGAAAATAGTGATGACAATGACGATGACGAATATTCAAGTAGCGAAGGAACAATAGATTCTGAAATCGAAGTAAATGGTGTTTTATTTAATTTTCCTACTCAAATTATTTGTTTAGAATGCTTGGATGGAACGCTTGATTCTTTACTATGCGAAGAAAAAGAAATGACAACTGATGAATGGAGGGCTTGTTTGTTCCAAGTTGTTATGATGCTAATTGTTTATCAAAAAGTATTTCATTTTACACATAATGATTTACATACAAATAATATTATGTTTCAAAAAACCGAAAAACAGTATCTTTATTATAGATATAATCAACGCTACTATAAAGTACCAACTTTTGGTAGGATTTTTAAACTTATAGACTTTGGTAGAGCTGTTTATAAATATAAAGGAAGAACTATATGTAGTGATAGTTATCATCATAAAGGAGACGCAGCAACACAATATAATTTTGGTCCTTATTTCAATCCAAAGAAACCTAGATTAGAACCAAATATGAGTTTTGATTTATGTAGATTAGCATGTTCTTTATTTGATTATTTTGTAGAAGATATGGATAATATTGAACCAATTGATTACTTAGCAAAATTAATGGTTGAGTGGACACAAGATGATAAAGGTAGAAATATTCTATACAAGAAAAATGGAGATGAACGTTATCCTGATTTTAAGTTATATAAAATGATTGCTAGAACTGTTCATAAGCATACGCCACAAGCACAATTTGAAGGACCGTTTTTCGACAAATATATTGTATCTCGTAAAAAAATTAGTAAAAAAGCGAAAATTGTTGATGTTGATAAAATGCCATGCTTAGCATTAAATTAAATTGAAAATAATTTATAGATTTATTGAATGTTAAATCTATAAACATGCCACTACGAAACGGAAAACAATATTTACCAGACTATTTATGCCAAAAATGCAAACGATTTTATGGTGTAAAAAAATACAATTTTAATTGTAGTTACTGTTTTAAAGGTAAAAAAGGTTTGCCTACACAACAAGCTTTTATGGAAAAGTGTGATAAATGGGCAGAAGAACATTCTCTTAAAAAAACGGACACGTGGTTTCGACATCTGCGACAAGCTTCAAAATTGAAAAAAGATGAAATATTATATGGATTTATACAAGCTATGAAGAAAACGGATTCGCCAAAATATTTATTGGCAGATGATGCTTTGATATTATATAGAGATAATCCAAACCTCATAAGAGCTCATATATTGGCACACATAGTTAGTGATTGGTGGAATATTATTAGCACGGATAATAAATGGCCATCGCATTCTGCTTGTTATTATGGAAATTTTAATGAGTTACCTGAAGTTGGTACTAATGTGCCTCCAAGATTACCACGTAATTTAATGTTGAAAACAACTTCCCGTACTTTTACTGAATATCACTAAATAATTAACATATATAAAATTATTTTTTATAAGTTTTACGCTTACGTCTGCGTCTGTGTTTTTTTCTTCTACGTGTTTTTGGCTTTCTTTTTCTTTTTCTAGTCTTATGACGTTTCCTTCTTCTTTTTCCTGCACGACGTGTTCTACCAGGAGCGCTTTGTTTAGCGGATGTTATACCTGTATTTATAAGAGAAAGTGTTTTAGTTTGTTCATTTTGCACAACTCTTGGAACTAAAATTGGCACACCAGATTTTACAGCTTCTACAACTTTTTTTGCTTCTTCTTGTCCAATAACATCTGTTTTATTACTATTGTATGATGGAGCATTTGTTTTTACACGTGTTCGCTTGGATAATATTTCTGCTGGATTTATCTTGTCTACCCTTACCTTTAATTGTTTTTTTTTAGTTTCGGTAATTATTGGGAGAGCTTTATTCATTTTTCGTAGTTCGTTTATACGTTCTTCCTCTCTATAAAATCTTGGTATTTTATTTACAACTTCTTCTTCTGTTAGAGCGACTTTTGGCATAGCGGTTTTTTGCATATATATATTTAAGTACGATTAAAAATCAGGAGGGGATGTGAAAACGGTTGGCGCACTAATTACACTTTGTAAAGGTGCTACTTGTTGTAAGATAAAATCTCCACCAAGAACACTAAGATAAACCATAACAGCTTCTCTTAATAAAATTTTCAAGGGTTTATTTTCTTTTAAAACAAATCTCATTTCTAAAAAACGCAATAATAAATATATTCCAGCTATTACTAAAGCACCTACGAACGTATAAGTATTCATTAATATAAGTCGCAAGAATCATATTAATATTTTTCCGCATTAAACAAGTGTTTCAACACCAGTTAAAATAGGAGGTTTTTTAAGTGAAAGAGAATCCTCTAAAACTTGAACATCTAAAGCATCAAGTTGCAAGGATGGTGCTTCATTGAAAATAGTTAATTTATCTTCTTCATCATCATCTTCTTCTGCTTCTTCTAGTTTTCTTTGTTCATTTCTAACATGACTAATTTCTTCTAATCGTTCAATCGTTTTTGGAGCTGTTACATTTTCTGGCTCTGGAGTATTAGATGGTTTGGCTTTTATATCATATTTAACAATGCTATCCGTATCATTGAAAGAAATATTAGTTGATTTAACAGTAGGTTCATTTTCTATAGTAGGACTTGTATTTATTTTAAATGTAGGAGTTTCGGTGTTAATTTGTGTAGTTGGTGATTCTTCTTTTTTGCTCTCAATTTTAGATTCTAATTCTTGGATGGTATCGCTTATCTCTAATTTAACATTTTCTTTTTCAGGAACAACCGTAGTTTCTTCTTTTGAAACACTAACTTTGTCTTTAATAGCATCAGCAGCTTTCTTAATTTCTTCTTTAACTTCAGCCGAAATAGTATCTTGTATATTTCCTGAACTATCTTCTTCTTTGACTGGTTCAACCACTTCTTCTTCTACAATCTCTTCTTCAGTGGTTTCATCAATATAAGCTCTTAGTATTTTTTCAACAGGCATACTTTCTCTAACAGTATTTAAAATACATTCTTTGCAGATAGTTTCACATTCTCGAAGATTTTTTTGTTGTGTTAATGGTGCGATATCACTTTCAAATAAATAAACATTACTGTAACATTTACGAGCACATTTAATATAAACTTTATGAATAAAGTCGGATAGTTTGGGAATATCAATGTCTATTTTCTTTTGTTTAGTTGCCACACGAATGCTGGTTAAAACTTTGAGTTGTGTGATATGAACGCACGTTAATAGATCTTCTAAATAACTACATTTGCTTTGTTGAATAATTCTTTTTGTTTCATTGTTAATAATTTCTTGATTCCATTTTGGAACACGAGTTAGAAAATTTTGAAAAGTCATTAAATATTTACTATCTTCATCATTAGAACGGCATAAATTGCAAGCTTCTTTGAAAATAGATTGAAGACCTTGAATTATAAGCGGTGTTAAAATATTCACTAGATTAGCTGAATATTCATTTTTTGCTTCAGATAAAACCGAGGTGTTATAATCGTCCATTTACATTTCTTGTATATTTTCTAAACTAAGTTCCGGACGCATAAATACGATATTTATAATAAAAGATATCAATAATATTTCATTTCTAAATTCTTTTCTAACTTTGTCAAAATAAATTAAACTAGCATATTTTCTTTGTTTTTCTATTTGTGAATTATTTTGAATATAAGCCAATATATCTAAGGCAGAATAAGCTTTTTCATAAAGTTTTGTAGCAAATACTAAACATTTTTCATTATTTGAATAATTTGATTTTTTTTCTATTTGTTTTTTTAACCATTCAGTCTTTTTTTGATTTAATTTTTTATATTTAATTGTGGTAAATTTTTCTTTATATCTATGAAGGCTGGTTGTTTTTCCATTAATAGTGGGTAATTTTATAAATATATTACAAAATCTGGAGAGAATTGGTTTTAATAATTTGTTTTGATTTTCAATCACAATAAAGAATCGTGTAGTACGACTAAATTGTTCAATACATCTTCTCAATGCCGATTGAGCATCTGTTGTTAACTTATCAGCATTAAATAAGACTATACTTTTGAATATACTTCCTTGATGTAAATGGATATTGGTTTTTGCGAAAAATTTTAATTCATCTCTAATAAATCGTATTCCTTTGCTATGAGCACAATTAATATACATTACATATTTTTTGATATTTTCTGTAGTTTTGTAAATTTTACGAATGAAAAATCCTAATACATTTCTTTTCCCGCAACCAGAAGGTCCATAAAATATGATATGGGGTATTTTTTTTTCTTCAATAAAAATGGTTAATTTCTTTTTAACGTCTTGATGTATTTGTAATTCTTCCATTAATTACTAATTTCTATTTATTTTTAATATAACTTTTAAGATAAAGTTATATCAAATTAATTAAGCTACACTATATAAAGATTTAGTGTATGGATTACTATTGAACGCATCTAACATAGCAGGATTATTTCTTTGACAATCTTGAGAACGTTCTCTGAAGTTTCTACCTGTCAGACTTCCGTAAGTGCCTAGATTTCCTGATTGTTTTGGCATATCTGGTACAAGTTGGTCTGGTTGAATACTTCCGATTTTACCTACAGAAACATTCTGCATGTCATTAAATAATGACATATTACCAGTATTTTCATACCTACCTTCAGCTGCTTCTAATTCTTCTTTATTAGGATTCAAATGAGCATTTCTATAGGCAGTATAATCAACAGGTCCTGTTGACCAAGGGGTAGCTCCAGCATCACCTGTATATGGACATGTAGTAGTGTCTCTTTGATTTGCCACAGGTTGATATTCTGCTGAAAGATAACCACCGTCATTAACACCATAAGTACCTTGTACATTTCCATTTGGTCTAATGTTATCGATTGTTTGTTCCTTAATAGTAGTTTTAGTTCTATCTGCTGGATTCCATACACGAGCTTCATTAACACCATAAGTTCCTCCCGCATTACCAGTTGGTCTTAGATTACCAATAACATTTTCTTTACGTGATGGTCTTAAAACATCCATGATTGGTGCTGTAATTGCTCTTGCCCAACCCATAACAACGCCAAATTCGTCTGCTTGACGTGTTGTCGTTCGGGAATTAGGAAGAGCTCTGTATCCGTCCTTACCATAATCATCTTTAGTTCCATCTCCACCGGCTTTATAATTTTGATTATGAGCAGCACCCGGATATTTTCCAAATGGTGCTAAAACAGGTCGTCTAGATTTTCTATACTGTTGTTCAGCTTGTCCAGCAAGAGAACCTCCATCTTGATTACCGTTTCCAGAACCAAAATATTCACGTCCTACATTACTTTTAATAGGATGCATAACTTGTGCGCTTCTTACTTTCTGTCCTTTTTCTTGTCCGGTAGTAGTAAACCATCTATCAGGTGAATTTAAATAAAAGGTATCAGGTCTATTTTTTTCGACTCTTCCTTCAACACCTCTTAATGTATTGGTAACTTTGGCAGGACCTTCGTGATTTGCTAAACCAAATGTAACTTTTGGATTGGTTTTAACGCGTAATTGGTCAACGGTTCTTGGTAACCATTCTTTTCGAGCTTCCATACCGGCATTAAAACCATTGGAACCTTCACTTGTAAATCCTTTATTTAAACCTGGTCCTACTCTAACTTCTTCCCAAGGTTTATTGTTTGAAATATTTCTAGACTGTACCATACGAGATTGTATAAAATCACTTACATTTGGAGCTCCATGAGCAAAATGCATATTCTTTTGTGGTTTGAAAAGTGGGGCTACAGCTTTTTTTTGAAATCTTTGTGTACCACTTCCATTTAAATTGTCTAAAAGACCTTCATTTCCATTAAAACCAGTTGTGCGTTGCGTGACTTTGGACCCAAAAAAAGGCACCATATTATTATGTTTCATATCGCATTTCTGGACTTCACTTCCACTTAATGATTTAAATAATCCAATATTATTGGGGTCATTTCCATCTTCCACCTTTTTCTCATAAACGCTTTGTTGAAAATATCTATCCATAGCAGCATTTGGTGCTGGATAGTACTTAGCGTTACTAGTTAATTCTGAGTATGTTTGTTTTGGATAATTAACAGGAGGTTTGGTTGGTAAATGAGATTTTACATAACCAGCATGTAATTCTCTTTGATTTTGAGCGGAAACATTATCGAAACCTTCACGATGGTTTTTTTCCTCTTTTTTCTTGTCGTTATTTATTAACCACATTGCACCTAAAGCTACTACAGGAATTGCTACTTCTGCCATTTATATATACTACAACATATTTTCTTACTAAATTAAAACAGAAAATATGTCTAATTATTATTCATTGGACAAGGAATCTTTGGAACAAAGTTATCACGCTCCAATAATTGTGTATTTAAATTATTTTGAAATGGCATACAAACGTTTTCCTGAGGATCCAAGAAAAGTGGATACCTGTTTGATTGTTCTAAATCTCTATACAAGAAAGCAGGATGTGTTGCTCTTGATTGACTAGTTACTTCTTTATCACAAGTTGGATACTCTTTTTTTGCGGAAAACACTACACCAGCAAATGGAAAATTTTTATCTGTACAGTTTTTCGTCAAGGGTCTTGTAATACCCAATAAATCACTATTTATATCGATAGGTGCCCCTCCAGGAACTCTTCGTAGATTTGCTCCCCATTCTTGCATGCGCATTTGTGGGTCAGAAAAAAAACAAGGTTTGTCACCCCATCCTGGTCTATTTAACATGTAACGTCCTGGTCCGGTTGATTCTTCTAAAAGTTTCTTTGTTCTACACGGGTCATAATTAAATCTGCAAAATGCCATAATATATTTACCTTATATTATTTATTTAAAAACTAATTTTTATTTTCATAAAATGGAACTTTGTATAGAAGAAGTCACTGAAAAAAAAGCACCGACTATCTGCTTGAATATGATTGTCAAAAATGAGTCGAAAATTATTCTTCGCCTACTTGAAACAGTCTTACCTATCATTGACACTTATTGTATTTGTGATACTGGTAGTACAGATATGACAAAAGAATTAATTAAAGAGTTTTTTGATGTTAGATGTATAGAAGGTAAAATTATTGAAGAACCATTTAAAAACTTTGGATATAATCGAACAGTTGCCGCAAATGCCGCAAAAGGTATGGCTGATTATCTGTTGCTTTTAGATGCGGATATGAAACTAGAAATAGATTCTTCTTTTGATAAATCGAAACTAACAGCAGATGTTTATACTATCGCACAAGGATCGAAAACATTTAATTATTATAATGTTCGATTGATTCGTTCATCTTTAAATTTTAGTTGTGTTGGTTCTACACATGAATATTACGGTATTAAAGGTCCTAGAATAGAAAAACAATTACATTCACTTAGAATTAATGACATTGGAGACGGTGGATGTAAAGATGATAAATTTGAAAGAGATGTACGTCTTTTAACCGAAGATTTAAAAACTAATCCTGATAATCCCAGAACCCATTTTTATCTGGCAAGTAGCTATAAAAATTCTGGTAATTATCTAAAAGCCATTGAACACTTTAAAAAACGAATTTCCCTTGGAGGTTGGATTGAGGAAAATTGGTATAGTAGATATGAATTAGGAACTTGTTATATGAAAATAGGAAAGGAAGCAGATGCTATTCATACTTGGTTAGAAGCATACGACTATCATCCAAAACGAATGGAAAACTTATATCAAATTGTAAAACACTATCGAATTAAAGGAAAAAAACAATTAGCCTATGTTTTTTACAAATTAGCTAAGCAAGTTCCTTATCCTAGTGATAATATTCTTTTTATTCATAAAGACATTTATAATTATTTGCTAGACTATGAATATTCTATTATTGCTTTTTATGTTAATAAAACGGCAGATATGCGTCCAATTTTTATGAAACTAATGAACGTATCTTCTTCAAGCATGGGAAATTTACTATCTAATTACAAATTTTATGTAAAATCCCTTGAAACATACAAAACTAATGAAATTAATATCGGTTCATACAAAGAAATCGCCGATGAAGAGAAAGATAATTTTAAAGCTACCACACCATCTATTATTTCAAATGAAGATAACTATATTATAAATGTAAGAATGGTAGATTATACACTTCATCGAAACGGTTCTTATAGTTATCCAGATGGATATAGTGTTAATACCAAAAATATTGGGTTGGTGTTAGATAAAGAATTTAATGTAATTCAGTCTAAGAATTTTCTACCTGATTTTAACCAAGACTGTAGAATCAGAGGTCTTGAGGATGTTAAAATAATTAATTGTGGAGAGAATATTGGATATATATCTACAAAACAAAGTGACACAACTAAAGATTATGTTCTTACAATGGCAGGAGGAATTTATGATTTAACTAAAGATAAACTTGAATATAATGAGATTTTCTCTCCAATTAATGCCAAGTGTGAGAAAAATTGGGCGTTGTTTTTACAAAATGAAGAATTAAAAGCTATTTACAAATGGTACCCATTAACTATATACGATTCTATAAATACTGGTAAATTAGGAAAAAAACAAGAAATAGACATGCCTCATTTCTTTAAAGATGTGCGCGGTTCTACCAATGGTTTTATTTATAAAGATGAATTATGGTTTATATGTCACCTTGTCGAACATGGTGAACCTAGACATTATTATCATTTATTCGTAGTGTTAGATAAAAATACACTAAAACTTAAAAAATATTCTTATTTGTTTAAATTTGACTTATCTGAGAAAGTAGAATTCTGCTTGGGTTTAGTCGTGGAAGATGAGCGCATTATTGTATCTCATAGTAATTGGGATAAAACCAGTAAATTAAAAATCTTTAATAAAAAACAGATTTTAAAAGAACTTTTTGTATAATAGAATATGAAACATATAGCTATTTTAGTTCCCGTTTGTAGTCGAAAACAAAATTATACTACTTTGTCTTCAACGCCTTTTATGAAAATTTTATACCCTTCATTTTTAAAATATAAAGACGATGGATATAAATTTTCTTTTTATATTGGATACGATTCCACAGATGATTTTTATTGTCAACATGTTCAAGATTTACCAGAGTTAATAGATAACGATTTAACTATTAATATAGTAACATTAAATGATTGTGAGCATAAACCAGCTAAAGCTTGGAATATTTTATTTAAAAGTGCTATAATTGATGAATGTGATTATTATTATCAAATAGGAGACGATGTTCAGATAGAATGTCCTTGGACCAATATATTTGTAAATCTTTTACAAGAAAACAATAATGTTGGGGTGGTAGGAGGATGTCATTTAATGAATTATAGAGGTAGAGTTGCTAGTGGAGCGCCTCCTGTAATTGAAAATGCGTTTGTTCATAAAAAGCATTATCATATATTCGAAACATTCTTTGATGAAAGAATTGATAATTGGTATTGTGATGATTGGATTACAGAGGTTTATAAGCCAAATAATTCAGTTCATATTAACGATATTTTTGTTAAAAATTTGGTCATGGACCGTTATCAAATAAGAAATATAAATAATGAAATTGTAAGATATGTTAGAGAAGGGAAGGAGAAGATATTAAGATGGAGTAACCTTCAATGAAAAAGTGGCTGGACTAATCAATAAAAATTCGGATTGCTGTGGTCCTATTGGAGGAGTCGTTATAGGGGGGTTCCAGGCGGGTCTAAAGTTATAACATAGTGTATTGCTAAATATACAAATCCCCAATCCATCTCCCGGTTTAAATTTGATTGGACCACTCGTGGTTGTGTTATTTCTTGGATTTCCAATACCAAACGTCATTTCACACCAAGGAGCCAGAGCAGGAGCTAGTTCAGCAAGCGTTCCACTAAAACATCTTGGAACAACGTCTGTCGCCTCCTGTCCAACTTCTGTGGTTAAAACAAGTCTTAACCATTCCCATTTAGTCATATCAGCTGGAAATGTAAATATTCCATTTGCTGTCTGTCCCCTGATGCAAGGTATTCTAACAATAAAAAAATCCAGTTTCGGCCGAGTTTCCGGCGGGGCCGGTGCGGGAACGGCACCATACCATGGATTCACTAATGATGGGTCTCCTGCTGGGCCTCCGCCCGCGCCCCGTCCGTGGTTAGTTGCACTAAAGTTTCCATCATAAGGACCAAACATCCAAGAAATAGTAAATAATTTTGATTCTTTTTCTATTATAAATGATATATCAACGGAACGTGAAATAGCTGTAGCATAAGAAGCTCCTGGGTAACTTGCTGGATTCCGACTTCCATCAACTACATATTCACTACCATTACTCCATGAACCAGTTGGAAAAGAAGCGCGGTCTGACCAATTAAGAGCTGCCTCATCCTGAGTACTTCCTGGTTCCGCTGGTTCACTTATTATAGCTCCATTATTATTACTTAGATAAGATGCATTGATTGATTTTCGGGAGCTATAATTTCCATATCCACCATATCCAGGATATATCCAACCTATTACACTCTCTCTTGCCTCATTTGGAAAACTAACCACTGCGTCATCAGCAGCCATAGCCCCAGCGCCCATTCTAAGTGAGTTCCTACCTAATACTAAATTCATTGGAGCCCCGCCAAGCGAATCGGCACCTGTGTTGCATGGTAAAACGTGTGTTGAATAATCATATATAACAGATGTAGGACCGGGTTGCCCATCCGCTCCCGTAGGTCCTTGTGGTCCTGTTACTGTACTATCTGCTCCAGTAGGTCCTTGTTCTCCTGTAGGTCCTGTTACTGTACTATCTGCTCCAGTAGGTCCTTGTTCTCCAGTGGGTCCTGTTACTGTGCTATCTGCGCCAGTAGGTCCTTGTTCTCCAGTGGGTC
>WLWF01000134.1_pt1 | contig 66443 bp, 85 predicted proteins | sample 6718331 | NCBI WGS metagenome assembly WLWF01 (sample SAMN12718692, study PRJNA515312) | sponge metagenome | isolation source: marine sponge | host: Mycale hentscheli | place: New Zealand: South Island, Marlborough, Capsize Point | collected 2003-05-01 | reverse complement strand
CTATAAGGAATTATTATGGCGACTGTTACGTTAAACATACCAAGCCAAGCAGGACAGGTCGGCCTCACGCTTGACATCCTCAAGGCGAGGCACAGAGAGGTGCTAGAGTCTGGCATCGCTCTGACAGAGGGTGCCTCGGGCGTCTTCTCTGGAACAAGCGTGGATAGCCTTGGTGGAACCATCTACGTCATGGTGGTGCGGAACTCAGGCGGTGACGTTGTTGAGACCCTGACATACCGTGCCAACGATGCACCTTCAATCGGATCAGGTGCAGTGTCCGTGCGTTCCGATGGTGGTTACGAGTTCACTGGTGGATTTGCAGACAGAACTACAGGCACTGCCGGTTCGTCCACTGCAGGAAGCAATGTTCTCTACACGCAAGAGATGGTCAATGCTGACAGATGGCTAAGGTTCGGCTTTGACTCCACACAGCAGGCTACCAACGACTCAGCCTACTGGACAGAGCCATCGCCTGCACCAACGAGCGGTGTTGGCCTGTTTGGCGGCTCATACATGCCTGCTGGTGTTAGCAGCATGTTTGACTTCTCGTTCAATGCCTCGACGTACAGCAATGCAGTTGAGGCTGGAGACCTGCAGTACACTCAGGCAGATGGATCATTCGACTTTAGCGAGTGCAAGGCTGGTGACCTAGCCTTGGTTAGATTCGACTTCAACGTTCTCCCACAGATTGCTAACACTACCCTTGAGGTTGCACTGATCTGGCAGACACGGCTTTCAGACGGAACACCGACTTTCACGTTCGCATTGACTGGTGAGCCTCAGTTCTTTGGTACAGGAAGTGTAGGCAGGACGTTCTTGGCTCGACCGATTATATCTGCATACTTTGCATCGCAAGAGGATGTCAATGCAAGGGCGTTGCTTGCCATACGTTCCGACAATCCTGTGCAGATACAGCCTTTGACAACTCTCACATCTATCCAGAGGTAATAACATGACCATTAGAATTTCAAGAAACTCGTCAGGCAACTGCCTAAACTTCATTGGCTCTTCGTTGCCCGCATACTTTAATGCCTGCCTGTCTGGGTCTGTCGATTCGGAAACTGGAACAGTCAACGTAATCAACGACATCCAAACAGCCAACAATCCAAACGGTGAAGTGCGGTACGAGTTCTACCAGATACCTCACACAGAATTTGCGGACAAAGACGGAAACGACTTTGTTGACGCTCAGGCTTGTGCAGACTACATCACACAACAAGGGCATGTCCTTGGCGTTAGTGACACAGGAACTGACCTTACTGGCATTGCTGTAAACTTTAGACTGGACGACACAAACACCTCGATTATCATGGACAATGGCTCTGCCTTTGGCGTGAATACGATCAAGGCTGTTGCCGACGCAGATGGAACTATCCACATCCATGCGATTGGTGCAGAGGCTCCGAATACATCGGCTGCAGCACATGAGCATAAACATTTTGAGAAACTGGAAGTATCAAATGTGAGCGTTGAAGGGGCAGCTATTTCTGGCGGAATCAATGACGTTGTGAACGTACTGAACGAGTTGTTTACTGTCGGCCCTTTCGAGTCGGTTGTAATCAGTGACCCCTACAGCACGATGATTGCTGACGTTTCTGGTGAACTCGCAGGCTACACGCTTGAGGGCAACGATGCGATTGACCCAGTAGGTGACGACATCTTCACCTATGATGGCAGTGGCTATGCCAACTATGCTGGCTTAAAGTCAACTGCGACCATCGACCAGAAGGGCGAGTATTACACGTTCGACATTAGAGGCGAGGGGACCATTGGGTTTGGCTTGGTACACAGCGACGCATCTTTTGCTGCTGGGCACTACCAAGGCAGCGCAAACTATGCGGACCCTAACAACTTTGCGGCAATCAACTCAGCACACTACGGTATGCAATTCAGCCACTGGTTCCACCCTACTCCAAACGGATCGTGGACTAACTACGGTGCGTTGACTGGATACGTTGGTGGTGCAGGCTGGTCAAACAACTGGGATCAACAGGCTGATTGGCTTGCAGGTAACCCAGTTAAGATCAAGTGTGGTATCGACGAGAATGGTTACATCGCGATCTCTTCCCTGCAGGACGATGGCACTTGGATTCTTCACGCACGAAGTAACTACCCAGTGCCAGAAGGCTCTGAGTTTCACCTCGGCATTAAGTCGCAGAGTACAAGTGCAAGGGTTTACTCTGCACCTAAAGTACACCTGCTTGAGCCTGCTGCACCTGTCATGTACTTCCGATACATCGAGAGTCCAGACGGGGTGTACCACTACCCTCTGTTTGCAACTGCAGAAGAGGCTGAATACTACGACGAGGTTCATAATGCACTGGGTGCTGGCAACGGTTCGTCACACACTCACACGTATAATGATGACCCAACAAACACAACTTGGTACATGCCAGAGTCGAGTCACGATCCTACATCGTACTCTTACTCTTACGAGCCTTCGGGAGAGACATTCAATGGCAACGCGGTCGCCTACACGGAGATCACGAGCCTAGTGAACTCTGACTTAGCACCTCCTGTGTTCAGTGCAACTGCTGTGACACAAGAGGAAGGGACTGCTGTGAACATTCAAGTTGCACCAGCAGGCTCGACTTGGTCAAGCAGTGTCAGTATCTCGCCTTCTGGCAGTGGGTTAGTGTACGATGGGTATTCGTTGGTCCAAGGCACACTGGCAGACGTTGGTTCTGACACGGTCTACACGATTACAGTTGTGCGTGCCAACTCCTATGGCTCAACGACTGGTTCGATGACTGTAACAGCGACCGATGTTGCACCGGCTCCGACCAACGACACACCTTGGACGAAGGCTCTGGACTTCTCCGGTTCCTCCGAGCGTGGACAGATGGTTACCAGTAACTCGTATTGGCATCCTATGCTTATGGGACAAACTGCCATCACAACATCTGCCCCTAGCGTTGCTGGCAACACTTCCAGCGACGAAGGTGCTCGACCGTGGGCAACCAGCGTCGTTTTCAAGCCAGATGGCAACAACTCCAACCAGCACATCTGGAACATTGGAGAAGGCGCTGGTAGCGTTGACGACAACATCTACCTGCGATTCGACGGTTCGAGAGGACTGTACTTCGGATGGGGTAGAGATGGGGTGTTGAACGAGTGCAAACTCAATCAATACCTCTCACTGACTTCGTGGACGGGCATCTACGTTGCTCACAACGGTACGAGACTCAGTGGTGCTAACGCTACTGCTGCTAACTTGGCCGCCGCCTTTGACATCTACACCTGCTCAGATGGTGACTGGACTCAGTTGTTCCAGATTTCTACCGAGTCCAAGTGGAACCAAGGTTCAACTGGTGGTCGCATGGATCGTTCTGTCACTGGAAGCCTTACCATTGGCGGTCGTGGTTCTAATCGCAGTTTCCACGGCAAGGTTGCCAGTTTCGTTACCACTACCCTCCAGCGTGGCGTGGCAATGCCTAGCGTGACCGAGGTAGAGGAGATGGTCACGGACCCAGTTGGCTGGCTAAACAACTACAAGATCGGTAACTCATACCGTCCTTCAAGTCAAAACTACAATAACTCTAGTTTTGCACTGAACGACTACGCTTCATCTGGGTCCACTCAGATATGGCTCATGGGTGACGGTCCTAACGACTCGTACTCCAACATGATTCGCAACATCACGTACAACGCTGACCAGAACTACACCAAGCTCAACATGCTCAGCATGGTGTCTAACGACATCCAGACGGTGACGATCCCCGGATTGTCATAAACAAACAAGTAGGACGGGGCGGCCTCACAGTGGGGCCGCCCCTCCCGCGAAGGAGCTTAATATGCCCAAAGGCGTAGGCTACGGAAAGAGCAAGTACAAGAAGCCTGCCAAGAAAAAGGCAGCCAAGAAAAAGGCAGCCAAGAAAAAGGCAGCCAAGAAAAAGGGCAAGTGAGCCCACTGATCGCCCCAGTTGGGGCGGAAGGGTAATCTATGGCAGCAAAGAAGACTGCTAAGAAAAAGAAAGAGCCTCAGAAGACCAAGCACGCAGGCGTGACTCGGACTTCCGGCGGCAAGCTGAAGAAAGCCGGAGAGACGTTCAGCGGGTTCAACAAGCCCAAGCGGACCCCCGGCAAGTCCAAGAAGTTCGCCGTGCTCGCCAAGGATGGCGACAAGGTGAAGATCGTGCGATTCGGCGATCCGAACATGACGATCAAGAAATCTAACCCTGAGCGCCGAAAGTCCTTCCGCGCTCGACACAAGTGCGACGAAAAGAAGTCCAAGCTCACAGCGGGCTATTGGTCTTGCAAGAAGTGGTAACTATTAGGAGCAAAACATGAGAATGTTCATTATTGGCATGGCCGCAGCGGCTATGTGTTACTTCACGGTCGGATGTGCAGCAAGCATCTCGCCCGTCCCCGGAGTCGAAGTCGGCTTTGACGCGGATCTGGACCGAGTCGGCGGCACCGTAGCCATCGACCCCATCTCTGCTGGATGTGAGACTGCCAAGGCTGTTTCCTGGAACTGGTTGGAAAACCAGCTCTGCAAGGAAGAAGTCCCGGCGGCTGAGTAGAAAACATAGTGGGCGGGGCCACAACGGTCCCGCCCGCCTTTTTTTGCCCTTCAGGGCTCTATATTTTGTAAATTTCGGCAAAAAGGCGCATAATATACTGTAGGCCAGAGTTGCCTCTATCGTCCTATTTACGACAAAGGAGTGACTCCGCATGTCGATACGACCAGCATCATATAACATTGATACTCCTTACGAGTTCTCAGGTGAATACACTAGTCCCTACACCCTAGACTTCCAGAGCCCTGACTACGGGCGCATCTTCGCAGATCGCACGAAAAGACTAGCCCAGATCCGCAAAGACGGAGCCTGGAACGTAGTAAAACGCTATTATGCTGATGGCCATGTCTGTGCTTTCATCGAAGACTGGCTTCTCACGTATGATCCTCGGTTGAGTGCACGTGGCCTCCCGACGACCATGCCCTTAATTCTTATGCCTCGTCAGATCGAACTGATCGAGGAATTGACATATTGCTACGAGAACAGTCAAGACCTAGTCATCGGCAAGAGCCGTGACATGGGCGTCTCGGTGGTCTGCCTCGCGTGGTCCACTTGGGCATGGCTGTTCAAACCCGGCATCAAGATCTCGGTGGGTTCCCGTAAGGAATCCCTGGTTGACCAGCTCGGCCAGATGGACGCGCTCCTGCCCAAGGTTCGAGCGTACCTCAAGTACCTTCCGCATGAGCTTCTCCCGGATGGCTACAGTGAGAACAAACACGCACGTTACCTGCGGATCATCAACCCAGTCACCGGATCTAGTATCAGTGGCGAAGCGGGTGACTCCATCGGCCGTGGTGGCCGCTCGTCGATATACTTCGTAGACGAAGCCGCCTTCCTGGAACGCCCAGAGAAGATCGACGCTTCTCTATCACAGAATACAAACACCCGTGTGGATCTTTCCACGCCCAACGGGCCAGACAACAGCTTCGCTAAGAAGTGGCTTGAGAACTCGGAAATCCGAGGATTTCCCCTGCACTGGACGATGGATAGCCGCAAAGACCGCGAGTGGTATGAGAAGGAGAAACGCCGGCTCAACGACCCCAAGGTAATCGCGCAGGAACTCGACCTCAGCTTCGATTGCAGTGGCGACGAGTCAACGATCAACTCTGCCTGGGTACAGTCCAGCGTCCGCCTCCACCGACATCTGCTCGAAACCAACGCACTGCCCGACTTTGGCGCAGGCGTGGCGGGCTGCGACGTCGGCGGCGTCCGGGATGAGAACGTCTTCATCGCGGTGCACGGTCCCGTAGTCAGTAAGTCACTCGGCTGGTTAGACGAAGACACGACCCGAACAGCATACAAGTTCGCGTCTTTCGCTGAGCAGCAGAACGTGGCCACTGTCAAGTACGACACCATCGGCGTGGGCCGAGGCGTTGCCGCAACCATGCGACGACTCCCCATTGATTCCCAGCCCGTTGATGTCGGCAAGTCCCCTACGGGAACAGTGATGCCGAACGGCCGCAAAGCCAAGGATCTCTTCAGAAACCTGAAGGCTGAACTCTGGTGGGTGCTTCGAGACAGACTGAACAAGACTCACGACCACTTCCTGTGGCTGTCCTCGGACGGCAAGGATGGCGCTGAGTATGAGCTAGACCAACTTCTGCTGCTCCCACTGGACGATCCTGAGCTGCTCAAAGAACTGAGCATCCCAGGCTACAAGTCGTTGGAAACAGGCAAGATCGCGATTGAAGGTAAGGACGAACTCCGGCGACGGGGCGTAGCCTCTCCTGACCGGGCAGACGCCTTGGTCCTCGCGATGGCACCAGCCGCAGCCCAATTCAGAATGCGCCGCTCACGAGGGCTGGCGTAAGGAGACTCCCATGGCAATCGACTCGCAGCACCCTGACTACGCCGAAGTCGTAAAAGACTACCAGCAGATGCAGGACGTCTACGCAGGCGCTCGCGTCATCAAAGAGAAGGGCGTCCGCTACTTGCGTGCGACCTCCTCGCAAGTGATCGACGGCGCTCTCAAGAACCGTGAGCCTGGATACTCGGCCTACAACGCTTATAAAGATCGAGCCGTGTTCCCTGAGATCGTCCAGCAAGCGGCCAGCACGATGACCGGAATCCTTAATAAGGATCTTTGGCGAGTAGAGCTTCCGTCTGAGATGGAGCCGCTGCTTGAGAACGCGACCCGCCAAGGCGAGACGCTCCATCAGCTTCTCCGACGCATCCATGAAGCGCAGTTAGTCTATGGACGGATCGGCATCTTGCTCGACACCGCTCCTGACCGCGAGCTTCCTTTCTTTGTGACCTATGATGCAAAGAGCATCATCAACTGGGATGACCAGCGCGACTACGGTAGCGGCATGGATAATCTCAACTTCGTCGTAACGGAAGAGACCAAGCAAGTCAACGACGGCGTTGGCAGCTTCGCATGGACGACGCAGGAAGTCCACCGCGCACTCTACCTGAACGAAGGCGTCTATTCAACCTACGTGGAAGAGGACAAGATCGCAACCACTGAGGTCGTACCGACCTTCCGTGGCAACACCTTGGACTTCATTCCATTCACGTTTATCAACGCTTCCGATCTGGAAGCAACTCCGGGTGTTATCCCGTTGTTAAAGTCCGCTGACGCGGCACTAACAATTTATCAGTCTGAAGCCGACTTCAGAATGACGCTGCACCAACTAGGACAGGAGACACTGGTAATCACCGGCATAGCTCCTGGATCTGAACTGGACGACGATGAGCCCACGCGAATTGGCGCGGGCGCGATCATCGAGCTTCCCGAAGGTGCGGACGCTAAGTTTATCGGCCTCTCTGGTGTCGGGCTCACTGAGCAGCGACACGCTCTCGAAGACGACTACAAGCGAGCACAATCTGAAGGTTCACGCCTCCTTGAGAACACGGCCAGCCAAGCGGAATCTGGCGAAGCCCTCAAGGTTCGTGTTGCAGCCAAGACGACTACGCTCCGCTCAATCGCACGGACTTCAGCCCTCGGGCTGGAAACCGCACTCAAGCAGATGGCCCGATGGATTGGCGCTGACGAGTCGGCCGTCCGAGTGATTCCCGTAACAGACTTCACGGAAGACCGTCTCCCGCCGCAGGAAATCATGAACCTGATGGAAGCTAAGGCAGCGGGCTTGCCCATGTCTTACGCGAGCATCCATGAGTATCTGGTCAAGCACGATGTCGCTGAGAAGCGATTCGACGACGAGATTGCAGAGATCGCAGCCGAGGGCGAAGTCCTTGAAGCGATCCGGCAGTCTAGTGTGACCGTGGCTTCGGAAGAGGCGCAAGCGGATCGAGCCGAGAAGCAGGCCGACAAGGCTGCCGCCCAGGCCCAACAAGGAAATGAAAACGAACAACCCTCGACCCAAGAGCAGGAAGTCGAGGACGAACAACCCAACCCATAGAGGGGGTGGGCGGGGCCCTAGTGGCCCCTTCGTATATCGCGGCATACCGCCGTAGGCCAGACTCAATGTTGAGCGAGGCCGACCCAAGCGCGTGACGCGCAAAGGACAAACCAAAAATGTTAAAGCGAAATATTGAATCACTCGAAGAAGCTGGAGATCTCGCGAGCTACTACGTTGAAGTAGACGGCGGGTATGAACTACAGGTAGACGGACCCGGAGCGTCGGACGTTGCCAAGCTCAAGACGGCACTCGCCGCAGAGCGAAGCGCGCACAAAGAAACCAAGTCCCGCTTCAGCGGAATCGACATGGACGCCACTGAGATCCAAGCCCTGCGCGACCGCGCAGACGACCTCGCATTCCAGCTTGAATCTGCCCCGAAGGCAACTGATCCCCAGGAAATGGAGGATCGTGCGGAACTTCTCGCTGCTCGCAAGACGCGAGAGCTTGACCGCGAACTTCAGACTCTCCGCGAGCAGAACAGCACATACTCCGAAGCCATCAAGATGCACGAAGGTGCAGCAACTCAGCGCACGATGCGCGATGCTGCCCTGGACGCCATCTCCGGCGACAAGGGTGTTAAGCTGGTTGACTCGGCCCGTGAGGATCTTCTCCCCTTCGTTGAGCGCAGCTTCGAGATGAACGACCTCGGCGAGATCGTCTCCAAGGAAGGAGTCGGCCTTGAGCCCGGTCTCACGATTCGCGAATCGCTCACAGAGATGCAAGCAAGCGGACGCCGCAGTCACTGGTTCGCCCAGTCGGCTGGCGCAGGCGCTGCGGGCAACAAGGCTGGTACTCCGGCCGGTGGCCCCAACCCGTTTGCCAAGGACACTTTCAGTTTGACGGAAATCGGCTCCCTGGTGAAGTCTGATCCGTCGCGAGCCAAGGCTTTGGCGAAGGCCGCAGGCGAGAACCCGGCTAAGTTCGGACTCTAATCGCACCATACTTCCAAGGGGCGCAAGTCGCGCCCCTTGGTCGATTGTCTACTTGAAGTAGACGCCACGCCATTTTGTTAATTAACGAACAACAAGGCCAACATGCCCAACAGTGGGCGTGGCCGAACTTCAAAGGAATAAATATCCACCATGGCTACTACACAGATTGCAGACGTTGTTGTCCCCGAGATCTTCTCGGCGTACACGCAGGAACTCAGCACGGAACTTAGTCTTCTCGTGCGCTCGGGCGTCATCGTCCGTAACCCCGCCCTTGACGGCTTCTTGGCCGGCGGCGGCACCCTCATTCAGATGCCCAAGTGGGAAGACCTGAGTGACACCGAGGCGAACGTCTCGGGCGACACCGGAACTGCTGGCACCGAGAAGATCGGAAGCCACAAAGAAATCGGCATCCGCCACAACCGAAACCAGGCCTGGGCCGCGATGGATCTTTCCGCGCAGCTTGCTGGTTCGGACCCGATGGAAGCCATCGCTCGCCGCGTTGCTGCGTACTGGGTACGACAGGAACAGGCCATGGTCAACAGCATCGTTGCTGGTCTGATCGCGGGTACGCCCACGCTCCTCAACGACATCGCTGCTGCTGACAACGCGGACGCGGTTGCTGCGAACCTCGCGACCGGTTCTGACTTCCTTGACACCTTCCAGCTCCTCGGCGACCACAAGTCCAACGTGACCGCCATCGCGCTGCACTCGGTGGTTCACACGAACCTCCAGAAGGCTAACCTCATCGACTTCATCCCGGACAGCCGTGCAGACGTCGGTTTCGGAACGTACATGGGCAAGACCCTTCTTGTTGATGACGGCCTGACCGTTGACAACAGCCGACAGGCGGCTGACACCACCACGGACCAGCCGATGTACTCTTCGGTTGTCTTCGGTGGCGGTGCGTTCCAGTACGGCGTTGGGTCTCCCCGCGTTGGCACTGAGATCGACCGCAACGTCCTCGCCGGTAACGGCGGCGGCGAAGAAGTTCTCGTCAACCGACGCGAATTCGCCCTGCACCCGGCTGGCTTCTCGGTTGCGACCAACGTCGCGGCTGGCGAGAGCCCCACGAACACTGAGCTTGCGGCCAACACCGCGTACACGCTCGTCGGACAGCGCAAGCAGATCCCGATGGCCGTACTTCGCTCGAACGGCTAATCCTAACGGATAACCGAACACTATAGACAGCGGGGGCTCCTCGGGGCCCCCGCTTTCTTGTGCTGCTTGCATGATGCGAGTGGCAACCTAACGTGCATGATGCACAGCAAGGAGCAACACCGTGAACGACGAGAACATCGAGACCCCAGCGGCCCCCAAGAAATCACGCGCCAAGAAGACGGAAGAGCCCAAGGCGGCACCCGCACCGAAGCGCGAAAACCCAGTCCCCGGAGCCCCGGAGATTGACGGCAAGTTCCCCAGCGACGAAGGCTACAACTACGGCGCAGCCCTTGAGATGCTCTTAGAGGCGCACCAAGAACTCAAAGCTGAGATGGAAAAGCTGGAAGATGTACGTAGAGGTCTTGTGAATCTGCGACCGACCGTTTCAGCCCCGTCCAGTGATGTAGTGTGGCGCTCGCAGCAGGCCATACAGAGGCGCATCCAAGCGGAGAAGGACGAGCGGAAGACCAAGGTCGCGGCCGTCCTCAAAGAAATGAACCTCCTTTAACATGAACCCGGAGTGAATTGGTCGAGCCCCTGCTCATGCGGCTCCCACACTCCTCAAACGCGGCGAGACTCAGAGAGAGAAAAACTCATGGGTCTCGCCGCTATTTTTTTGTCTACATCTACCCCCTTGGAGAAACACAATGGCTAAACGCGGCGCAACCGGCGCCCAGAGATCGTGGTACGTAGTACAGCGCCGACGAAAAGACGTAGGCGACGGAGTGGGGACCGGCGACAACGGCGGCACGACCACACTCATAGACTTCCTCCCTGGATATATCGAGCCCAGGGACATTCCTGAGAACGCTCTGCTTGATGAGTTTGGAAACCCCATCCTCGACGAGAACGGCGACTTCATCCTTACGGAGTAGAGAACACAATGACACGAACAATCATCGCGGCAGTGGCCGCACTGTCCTTGCTTCCTTCGGTAGCCTTGGCGGTAAGCGCCAACTTGTCGAAGTCCTCAGAGTCCACCCTTAACTATACGCTTCGCGCGACGGACACTAAGCCGACCTCCATCCTCTCGATGGGTGGCGCAGCATCTTGTTCAGTCACGGCGCAGCTTGCTTCTGGGTCCGTTTCGGTCGTACCGCGCGCGGACGCATCCGTTGCCCACTCAACCGGGACAGCGGGCACCGTAACGCTCAGCGCCTCGGGCTCCGGCACCTTGACCACTTCGGCTGGTCAGTTCTCCGTATCCTTCACCGCAGTCAGCAATTCCACGGTCACCGTGACCTGTGCTCCCGGCGGCGGCGGCGCGGCATACGACGACACAGCCATCCAGGCCAGCATCGACACTCTCGAAGCGTCGAGCATCCCAGTATTCAACGTGACCGAATTTGGCGCGATTGCAGGCGACGGGCTCAGCGACGTAGCGGCCATCCAGTCTGCGGTTGACGCAGCATGTGCCGCCACCGGCGACCGCACGGTCTACCTCCCGGCCGGCGATTACGAGATGGGCGACGACACGGAGACGCAGTTCTACAACGGTTCGTCCGTGGTCATCGACACGGACACTGGTTGCCACGGCCTCACGATCAAGGGCGCGGGACGCGAAGTGACCCGCCTCCTCGCTGAGTCCAGCAACGGGCAAGCCATGATTACGTTCTGCAACTTTGGAACGTCCAACTGCGACGATACCGGAGACAAGACTCCGGTACGGGACATCCGCATCGCGGACCTCTCGTTCGTAGATCTCGATCCGGCCCTGCACGGCAGCCAGAACTCTGGTTATGCTTTTGCAGACGCACCAACCCTCGGCACTCCGGTCTTCGGAGACCCGGTTGCGTGGGCTGGCGGATCAGGGGTCTTCCACTCCTATGACGCAGCTCGCGGACTATACGTTATCGAGCAACCCACGAACGCGCCTTCGGGCACGCTCATTGGCGACGGCGGCGCATGGATCGGCACCAATATCACGGCTTCAGTTGGAGAGCGCGTTGAGGGAACTCATGGCCTCGCCACGAAGTACGTAGACGGCATGACCATTGAGCGCGTCGGATGCTTCAACATCTCTGACGAGTGCATGGATCTCAAGGTCCACTCCAATAACGTCATCATTAAGGACATCCTTTCGGTAGGCGTAGGCCAGATCGGTGAAGGCGGCAGCACAGTTTCTGTAGCCAACAGCGAGAACGTCCTCATTGATGGGTTCTCCATCAACGGTGGCACCGCTTCTAACGGCGCATCCGCTTCTGGCATCAACATCGCCACGGGCGACCCCGACCGAGACCCGACCAAGAACATCCGCATCATCAACGGCACCATCTTCGACGACTCGGTTGACGCCGCAGATAAGATTGAAGAGGGCTTTGCCCTGAACGTCTCTCCGCCCGCAAATGGCGTGGACACGCTCATGGACAACGTGGTGATCTCGAACGTGGTTGTTGAGATGACAGGCGGCGGCGCATTTACCGCTGCGGGCATCTCTGCGAATACCTTCGGATATGTGAAGATCTCGGACTCGACGTTCTACGGAGCAGTGAGCACTGCCTCGGCCTTCCGCATCTCTGCGGTCAACGTGGACTTCTTCGATAACGACGGCACTGGCGTCCAGCAGGGCTTCTCCAGCCTGACGAACGTCTACTTCGACGCCACGTCAGCAGGTACGGATGCCATGATTATCAACCACCCGTTCACCATGATCGGCTCGACGCTCGTTGGGTCCGCTGCCGACGGCATTGCCCTTACTGGCCCCGGTCCTCATGTCATCACTGGTAACTCCTTTATTGACATCGGACTGAACGACGGAAGCGCCAGTGGCGGCGACATCGCCGTTGTGGCTGAGGGCACTGCAACGGACATCGTGCTCACCAATAACATCAAGAAGGGCGGCAACACCAACGCTAAGTTCCGCGTAGCGAAAGCTGGGAGCAACGACAGCAGTTGCAGCGACGACACCCTCGTCACCGGCCTTGTTGGTCTGTGCTCGAACAACTTGATCCTACCTTAATCCAATAAAAAGACCTTCAGCGACATGCCCCCTCTCCCGAGGGCGTGCCCGCTGGAGGCACCTATTATAACGGAGTAACAACAATGACCCGAATCATCCTGGCGGCACTGGTCGCCCTTTCATTACTGCCCTCCGTTGCCGCAGCTCAGGCATCATTCAACGTAGCTGAGACTCCCTCGGGCGTTGTGTACACCTACACGTTGCGTGCGAAGAGCACTGACCGCTCCTACATCCTGCCCTCTCACGGTGCGACCTCCTGTTCGGTGGACGCCCGGATCTCCACTGGCGGGAACACCTTGGTCATCACCCCTCGCAGTAATCCTGCTGCGGTTGAAGCTGGCACGACGATCAACACTACCGGCACTTCGACCTTCACTCCTGGCAACGAAGGCTTCACCTTCCAGTTCCTCTCAGTAGATAGCTCGACGGCCACCGTGGCTTGCGACACTGGATCGGGCGGCGGCGGCCAAGCAGTCGAAGGGGAAGTTGACGTCGTAGTTACTTCTTGGCCGGACAGAGCGATCCTCTACGGCGACAGCATCACCGCAGACAGCCTCTTGGACCAAGTTGACTCCTGTGATTGGTGCGCGCCCCTGAACACCGCTGGTGTCACGGTCGTCAATGCAGCCAACAACGGCGCGCGAGTATCCAACCGCAACGACGGCGGGAACTGCGAAGTCGGCAATGGCTACACGAATTGCCTGAACGGTCCTGAGCAGATTCTCCCTCATCCCACTTCGGGCGTCTGCCAGCGCGGCACGGCGGCTACTCCGCTCAACCTCTACGGCGATGCCTCGACTGACGAGTTGACCTGTGTAGGAGACCTCGGCGTCTCGTCCAGCGACGTGGTTGTGTACTCCCTCGCGATCAACGACATCATGCAGGGGCAGGCTATCGGGTTCCACACCGGCGCACCCAACTCCTTCTACGACCAGATGATAAACGACTTCCAGCTCTCGATGGACGAAATCGTTTACAACAGTCCCGCGTCCTGCGTGGTCACCCTCATGCCTCCGCAATGGCGCGGCGTGGATGGGGATGACAACTACATCCAGCGTAACGCGAACCTCCGCGAGTATCAGGATGACATCATTCCGCTCATCAACGCGCGTTACCCGCGCTGCGAAGTGGTGGACGTCTTCCAGGCATTCCTGGACGTAGAGACTAACGACGGCGAAGCGGCCATGCTCGCGCTATATCGCGATGCCGGCAACATATTTACGTCGGTATGTCCTGGCAAGGGACTCAACTCCCCACCTAGCGACTGCTTGCACCCCAACCTCGACGGTTCTCTCTTCATGGGCGAATTGATCGCGGCCGGAGTCCAGCGGGCGCACGCAAAGAACCTTCCGGGCGCTCGGTTCGCAGGTTCACCACTCAAGTCAGACTTCAACGAAGCTGACCCGTTCTATAGAGGACTTGAGTCTCGGGACAACCTGACCTACGACGTGGCTTCGGCTTCGGTGCAGGTAATCGACTCCGCGATCCCTGGAGCGTTCGTATTGGACGGCGTCGAGCTGAACTCTTCGGATCAGGTTTGTGTCGCTGAACTCTTCGGTGGGCAGTCCGTGATGGAGTCAGCATGTCTGTTCCGACAAGCTCGCGACGGCAGCGGCACAGTGCCAGTTGCTCTCGTTAATGGTTCAGGCATATGGACTCTTGGTTCATATACCGGCAGCACGTTCACTCAGATCGACGCAGGCGTAGGTGTATCGGAAGACTTCGGCAACCTCGGCCCAGATGACTGCATGGCGCAGTCCATCGAAGGCACAGGAACCGACACCGTCATAAAGACGTGGCTGGCCGACTGCTCCGCCTTCACGGGCGCGACTGAAGGCGCGGTAGAACTCCCGCTGACCTGCACAGGTGGCCTTTATGGCACCACCGCAACCGCTCCCGGTTGCACCGCAGACGTCGAAGTTGACTTCTCCACGTTCACCGACATCCCTGGAAAGGGCATCGGCCGCGTGATTAGAGACTTGCTCCATGACGGCACGGATGGCGTGCGAATGTTCTACGCAGAAGACAAAGAATAATCCAATAAAAGACCTCCGGCCCAGGCCGGGGGCACCTATCTCTCGCGTCGAGCCCAGCTCCGCGTAACCCAACCCAAACAGGAGAGCAACATGACTTTAGAAGAAGCCCTCCAGAACTACATCGCACGGCATCAGGTGGACGGCGTGGCTTACACCCGTCACGCCCACGGCCTTTATTGGACCGACGACGATAATGCCCTGTATACAGGCTTGATGCTCGGCGCGATGGCCTACCGCTACGCGGCCGGCCCCTCGCCCGATAAGCTCGACGCGGTTCGGCTCTGCCTCCGTGGCGTCTCGCTGCTCACGCTTGCAACGGGAACCCGTGGCGTCCTGGTGAGGCGAGCGATGCCTCGCAGCATGGCCCCCCAGTTCGGACTGAACTATCCGCTGGCCGAAGACAACTACTGGAAGACCAAGCCTCTTGAGACTCGGGGCGAGTACACCTTCCTCCTAAAGACCACGAAGGATCAGGTCACTGGAATCCTATTTGGCCTATCCGCCTGCCGCAAGTTGCTTGCTGGCGTGGACGCCCAGATTGACGACTCGATGGGCACGATCATCGCTGACCTGCATCACGCTATCACAGAGCGCGAGGGCAGCCTGAGAGACCACAACTACGAGACTCACGGCACTAGTGCCCACAAGTTAGACGCGCCCTTGCGGCTCAACCTAGAGGCCCTGGCGTACTCCGTTGGCATCATCGACGAGAAGCCCAGCGAGAACTGGTTCAATCACGTCCGGCTCTACACGGCGCACTACAACACTTACATCCAGAACGCCTACTCGCACGGCTTGAACGCTATGACGTCCCACGCGCTGACGCTCCTCGAAGAGTACCACTTGAACGGCACGGGAGTAGCGCAGCTCTCCCAGAAGATCGACCGAGTGATCCGCGAGGAGAGCAACCCGCTCTGGGAGCTGCTGCTACGCGGCGACACTTCGGACGAAGGCGACCTTCGGCTGGACGAACTATCCGAGTCCCCATACTCCCGGTTCTTCATCTGGAACAAGTACCGCGCAGAGATCACTGAGCGCGCGGACACCTCCGGGCCCCAAATTGACTACATGCTCGCAGGCTTTATGCGAGAGTTCCACAGAGAGGATACACCATGAACGCAGGAAACGGACTTTGGAACATCACGGCCACCGCATTCAACGCATTCCCGAACGGCGACATCCATTTTATGATGTTCGAGACCTCCTTGGGGCAGTTGAGTGCTGACGGGGAGTTCAGCAACTCCACGGAGAACGTACTGACTACAAACGTCCTACTGTCAGAGCACACTTTCAATTCCACCAACTTCACCGCATCGGGAAACGTCTTCACTAATACGGTAGACATCACTATGGCTGGATATCACTCGGGCAGACTCATTGGATCATATGCCATTGTGGACACCGAGGCAGCCTCTGCGGATGAGGCCGTTATCTTTTTCTACAATCTATCTGAGACCCTATACATACCCGGTGGTGACAGTCCCTTCATCCCTGCCAACGCTTTGCAGTTCACCCTCATCTAGGAGCGCCATATGGCAAACGTAACCGTACCAACGCCGCCAGTAGGCGGCGTGGGCTCCGCCGTACTCGCAGGCATGACCCGATACCTTCCAGAGGGTACCACCCCGACCGGGTTCATTAGTTCCCCGGCCCACGATGGGTCGAACGTATGGGGTGGAACGACGGCTGTAGGCTTCAGCTATGCTCTATGGGGGACATCCTATGGGGCACCGCTTCTGACGGATGTTGAGTCGTTCTACGTCTCAATCAAACCCGTAGTCGGCCAAACATGGGCTGGGCGGGTTAAAGTCGCTTCCTTTTTCGGGTTCTTAGCTACAGGATCTGCTGCATGGAGCGAACCGAATACCGCTGCAACTGGAGAATGGGGATATTCGAGACTTGATAAGTCATCCATGACTTCGCAGGAGTTGTCCCAGCTTGGTGTATCAATAGCCCCTATCCCTGACTTCACATTCGAGACACTCCCTTTAATCAACGCCCTGTATGCCTACGATGAGACGACCGAAGTCATCACCGTACTGGCCAACCCGAACAAGTACCGGGCGGCACTGGCTGGCACCCAAACTACTACCGCAGCCTTGACGGGCACCCAGAACACTACCGCAGCCTTGACGGGCACTCAAACTACTACCGCAGCCTTGACGGGCTCCGCAGGAGATATCTAACATGGCCCTCGGCACGCAGAATGACGTCACCCTACATTCGGGTGACACGCTGATCCTAGAGGTCACGGTCAACGACTCAGCAGGGTCGCCCGTGGATCTCACCACAACGACGTTCATTTGGGCACTGTCCAAGAAGAACGCATCTGCTGTCGCACCTCGTGGGGCGGCACTCTTGACCAAGGCTCTGGCCTCTGGCATCACTTTGGTTGACGCAGCCACTGGCCGAGTAGACATCGCCCTAGATCCAGCCGACACCGAGTCGCTCGCTGGTACATACTACCATGAGCTTCAGACGACAGACGCGGGCGTAGTCTCGACGGTCCTCTTCGGCTCAGTAACCATCGCGAAGGATCTAGCCTAATGCCCATCGCCTCAGACCTCACCCTAGAAGACGGCACCGGCCTCGCCGCTGCCAACACCTACATCTCCCTCGCGGACGCCTCCACGTACCACGCTCTGCGTGGCAACGAGATGTGGGCCGACGCCACGGAGTCCGACCAAGTAATCGCACTGGTCCGCGCAACGGACTACGTAGACAGCCGCTGGACATTCACAGGCGAAGCCTTCAAGACCACGCAGGCTCTCTCCTTCCCTCGCGCCACTACCTACTTGAACAACAAAGGTGCGGACGTAGGGGAGACAGTCCCGGCAGAGATCGCGGAAGCGACCGCTGAGTACGCCCTGTCGGTCCTCGGCACTGGCGAAGCTCTCGTAGCCTTGTCCCCCGCCGTGGACCAGAGCGAACCCAACTCTGTAACCTACAAGCGCGAGAAGGTCGGAACCCTCGAAGAGGAAACCCGATTCGACACCGCTCGTGGGATCAAGATCACGCTGTCCTACCCGACGGCGGATAAGGTCATCAAGGCTTCCGGCTTCTTGCTCAGTGGCAAGGGCGGACGAACCATCCGATAGGGGGCCATCATGGCACTAGTAGATACCGCAGTGAAGCTGATCGAAAAGAACGGCAGACCTGTAAGCATTCGGCGATCAGAGAAGACCGCTGGAAACCCGGCGAAACCTTGGGGTGGAGCAGGGGATACGACTACGGTAACCGACGAATCGACGACCGCAGTGTTCCTTAATCAGAACGCTCAGGATCTCGAAGCTCGACTATCCGCAGTCAGCAGACTGGTTCTCTCTCCAGTTGAGAGTAACAAAGCACTAGTTTATATCGCAGCTCGGGACATTGGCGTGGCACCGACAATCGCGGACAAACTGGTCGATGGTTCTCGCGTACTAGAGATCGAACAAGTCGAAACAGTGCAACCCGGATCTCAGGCTATCCTGTATATCCTGAAGGTGGAGAACTGATATGTCAACACAGATGAGCGCAGTGGACGAGATGCTTACTTTGGTCAAGACGACCTGGGACGCACAAACGGCTGGCGCTCCGCTTTACTATGACAACATGGATGCGGAGAGGCCGGACAACCCGTCCACCTTCGGACGCGCAATTGTTCGTCACTTCGATGGACGGCAGATCAGTCTCGGCGACCAGTCGCTAAAGCGACGGTTCGGTTCCCTGTTCGTTCAAATATTTATGCCTCAAGGAGGCGGACAGTACGAAATCCGTAACCTGTCTGACCAAATGATGTTCGCTCTGGAAGATGCTAACCTTAGCGTCACCCGGCTCAAGAACGTCCAGATTAACGAACTCGGCACCGACGGCACCTACTTTCAGGTGAATGTGGTCGCTGACTTCTCATACGACCGCGTGTCGTAAAAGGAAACAATTAATGTCTGATACTAATCGCGTGGGTCTTCGGTACGTCAGAGAAACCGACCCTGGCGAAACACCCTCGAACCCTTCCTTGGAAGTTCTCCCTTTCACAGGTTCGTCTGACCTCGGTTTCACCCCTGAGACCACCACCTCCAACATCATCCGATCTGACCGACAGGTCAGTGACCTCGTTCTCGTGAACGGCACGGTCGGCGGCGGATTTGACACCGAACTGATCGCGGGCACGGCCCTCGACAGTATGCTCGACGGCGTCATGTTTTCGGACACGACCTTGGCCAGCCAGACCGCCACGGAGATTGCCTCCGCTGAATTTGTGGTGTTTGCGGATGGCGCTGGATGGACTACTCTCGGTGCTACCGGCATTGCCGTGGGCGTGGGCATTGGCGACATCGTGAAGGTCGAAGTCGGCAATGAAGTACAGATCGCTGCGGTGATTGCGATCCCTAACAGTAACGAAATCAGGATCTCCTGTGCAATGGCCGCCACCGGTTCCCAGACGGCCACCGTGACCAAGCTCCCGTCGATCAGCAATGGCGTGACGCAAGCATCTTACACCATGGAGCGGACGTACCGCACCGGCGAAGCTGAAGTCTTCCGTGAGTATCTTCGCGGCATGGTCCCCGGCACGTTCAGCATGTCTGCTTCGGCATCCTCAATCGTTGAGTCTTCTTTCAGCTTCATCGGACAGACTCAGAGTTTTACGAGTGCGATCCCCGCGACTCGACCCACCGCCCCGGCGTTCTCCGTGTACAACGCGGCGAGCAACGTGGCGACCATCGCTATTGGTGGCGAGGCCATGGGCGACAACTTCGTCATGGAAGCGAGCATCGAAATCGAGAACAACCTCCGCGAGCGAAACGCCCTCGGTACGTTGGGAGCCATTTCGGTTGGCGCTGGTGAGTTCTCGGTCACTGGATCTCTCAACACGTACTTCAATGACTCGACGCTCATCCAGAAGGTCATTGACAACTCTGAGACCAGCCTGACCCTCGGCTTCAACTCGGGCGACGAGAGCATCTTGTTCTTTCTGCCTCGCGTGAAGTTCAGCGAAGGCACCCCGGACGTTTCCGGGAAAAATGAAGACGTGATGGCCGCGATCTCCTTCCAGGCTATCCTGGATGAGACGACCGGATACACTATGGCCATTGCCAAGAACATCGCGTAATCTCAACCATATGGTAGCCGGGGGCACATCGCCCCCGGCACCTATCACTTTTCTGACATCTATAAAGGATAACCCCCATGTCTCTTTACTCCCTTTTTGAAACTGATGAATCCGCCGAACTTGACGGCTTTGAACTGGTCCTCTTCGACGAAGAAGTTGAGATCAAGTTCATTCTGGCCCGTGCTGGTGGCTCGAACCGAAAGTTCTCCAATCGCCTCCAGGCACTGCTCCGGCCGTATGATCGCGCGATCAAGGCCGGCACCATGTCCGAAGAGAAGGCCGCAAGCATCATGGCGCAGACCATGGCCGAGACGGTCCTCTTGGGGTGGGAGAACGTATTTGACCGAGACGGCGAGAAACTCCCCTTCTCTGTCGCCTCAGCCAAGCAACTCCTTCTGGACCTGCCTGAGCTTCGCACCGTGATCCTCGAAGAAGCGCAGAACGCTGCGAACTTCATTGCCGAGGAGGTCGAGGAGAACTCGGATTTTTAAGAGCGTACATCCGTTGGAGTCTGCAATGGGGCCAGAAGGCCTCCGCGCTACTCAAAGCAGCATCCGACGCGGGTGTACCTCCACCAGAGAGTGCGATCCCACCAGAACTCCCTGAACATCTTGAACCTTTCATCAGGGACTTCTGGGTGCTCTCAACTTGCCGAGGGGTGAGCCAAGCGGGCCCCACTCCAATCCCATGGACGGCAATTGACCAATACGCAGAGCGGCAAGGGTACGCAGACAATGTGCTGACTTATGAAGACTTCATCTGTTACACACATGCGTTGGACTCAGAGTACCTTTCCGTAATGTCGGAGGAAATCGAGAAGCAACAGAAACAAGCAGAATCTAAGGGCAAGTCAAAATCAAGAGAGCCCTCAAGATCAAACTGGTAACTTGCTGAAAACTGGCGTGGCCGGCGAGTAACCTCGATCCAACAGGCGGGGCCCCATGGCCCCGCCTTTTTCTTTCCGGGGGCAACATGAAGATCAAGATGACCAATAACTTCGAGCTAAAAGCGAGAGAGATCAAGGAGATACAAGAGACAGTCGAGGACAACCTAGATGTAATCGTTCGAGCGGTGACATCAGAACTGTACTCAGAACTTACTGCTGATCCTCGTTCCGTGGGTTCCAGCGCAGGTACACCACGCGACACCCGTCGCGCAACGAATGGCTGGAACGTCAGTGCGGGACGATCCCCTGACTTCTCAGACCCAGGTATCGCTGAAAGTCACGGAGAGCCAGATAACGCTGATTCCGCTACGAGAGATATCTCACGCGGCACAATGGACGCGAACGTCGCAAACGGCGTCCCATACATCACCAAGCTAGACAACGGAACCTCCACGCAAGCCCCGGCCGGGTTTGTAAGGAGGGCGATGAATCGAGCGGTGAACTTCTTAACGGGCTTTGAGGTTCTGGACAAGAACTTCAAGAAACGACTGTAGACAGGGGACAATTATGTCTGAACAGACAATCACAATCAACGTGCAGGCTCGCGGCGTAAAAACCACGACCCGAAAGATGGACGGACTAGGTGCTTCCCTGAAGCGCGCAGGGCGCGCGGCGAAGGATGCCGCATTCGGCATGGCAATCGTCGGCGGCGCAGTAGCTGTCGCCGGACGCAAACTGATCGAGGGTGCCGACGCATACACCAACCTGACCAACCAGACGAAAGTCTTCTCAACCAGTTCGGGTCAGGCTGCATTCAAGATGCAGGACACGATCAACATCGCGCGAAAGATGAACGCTTCGTTGAGCGAAGTTGGCTCAGTGTACCAGCGGATCTCCATGGTCCAGCAGGGCGCGGGATTCGACGACGACACCGCATCCAAGATGGTTGAGAACTTGACCAAGGCAGTGAAGCTCTCTGGTGCTACCGCACAGGAAGCCGAAGGCGCGTTGCGCCAGTTCGCTCAGGGCCTCGCGGCTAACCGCTTGTCCGGGCAGGAACTCAACTCGGTCCTCGAACAGACACCCATGATCGCCCAACTCCTAGCCCAGAAGCTAGGCGTGGCAACTGGCGCACTTCGCCAGATGGGTAAAGACGGACTCCTTACCACCAAAGTCCTCGTGGACACCTTCGGTGGCAGCATTGACGAACTCGAAAAGAAGTTCTCCAAGTTCAGCTTCACCCTCGAATCGCAGATGGTGTCGGTAAAACGCGAGCTGACTCTCGCCTCTGGCAAGATGATGCACATGGCCAAGGTGTCCAGTGGTCTAGGGGAGGTAATTAAAGATCTCGCGACCGGGCCACTAACCCGCTTGAATGCGACACTGGAAGCAGGCGGTCCAGCGGCTGACAATTTGGTAATGTGGTTCAAGGTGGCATTAGGGGCAGCGGCAGGCGTTGCGACGGTGGCCATCGTAGGATTCATCGCGGTAATAGTGGGAATGCTAACCCCCCTGGCTGCGGCGGTACTTGCAATATCCGCCGTCGCGGGTGCCATGTTTGCGTACCAGAAGGCTGCCTTGGGTAATCTTGAGTCACTAAACGCGATGATCGACAAGCAGCAGAAGCTAACAGATGCCGCACATAAGGGCACCGGAGCATACGAGACCCATGCACGGCAGCTAAGTTTCCTGAAAGGCAAACGAGAAGAACTCATTGCAAGTATGCAGGAAGAATCCAAAGAAGCGGATCGGACCCGCGAGAACAACGCTAAGACGATGAAATCGTTCGTAGAAGGCGCACTTACCATGGCGGAGGCTCGGCAGGCGCTTAGGTATGGTGCCGACGCGGATGCTGTCATTGAGTTGAACAGGCAGAAGGCCTTGAAAGAAACTGAAGCCATAGCGTTAGAAGCAGCGGAGGCACAAGCGAAAGCGCAACAGAAACTTATCAAGGAGTATGACACAGCCGGAAACGCGCTACGTAAGTACCGGCAAGATATGGAAACGCTCGGGTCTATGATTGATGAGCTTGATGAGGGTACGTTCATAGCAATGGCTAAAGGCATTCAAGCTGCTTTTGACGCCACCGACCCACTGGTCCAGGCACAGAAAGAACTCATTGAGTTACAGGACGCACTGAAAGACAAGCACGATAAGGCCGGGACCGCATTGCGTACCTACAATGAAGAGATGGATGTACTTTTGTCTCTGCAAGGTAAGATCGAGACCGAGGTATATAACCGCATGGCCCAAAGCATCAGAGATGCGCGGGACGAAGCCATGGGCCTGAACGACGAATTTAACGCAATCGTAGCTAACCTAGATGCTATGGGTAGGGCAGGGGACAAGTCCAAGAGTGAACTAGATACTGGAATGAAATTATCAGACCAGATCCAGAGGGACTCTGGTAACGCCGTTCCCCAGTTGACGTCGTCATATGAGGAAGACAATAAAACGCTAAAAACCGCCATTTCCTCTGGCGCGGGCACCCCAGAACAGATTGAAGCAATGCAAGAGGCGCTAGAACTCCGAAGACAAGCTCATGAGCTTGACCTGCTTGAGAACGAACATAAGACCTCGATGCTGGAACTGAACCAGGGTCTCATGGATCAAACTCTCACGATGGGTGAACTCAGTAAGGGCGTCTCAGCGTCTATGGCGCAAGGCTTTATGAACGTAGCCAAGGAGACGATGAACATCTCTGGTCAGATCACGCAGATGACGTCGATGGCAATCGGCGGACTCGCGGACGGAATTGCGTCACTGGCGACCGGGGGCAAGGCCAACTTCAAAGAACTAGGCCTAGCGTTCGTCAAGATGATAATACAGATGATTGTCAAGTTGACGGTCATGATGGCGCTCATCACTGCGATCTCCCTGATCCCTGGCGGCTCCGCTGTCCTCCAGATGATGGGCATGGGCGCAGGCGCGGCACCCGGTGCTGGCGCGGCGTCTCCCACTTCTGCTGGCGCCGGCGGCGGCGGTTTCAGCCTTGAAGCCCCGAGTATCGCTGGAGGCATCAACAGCAACCTCTTAGGGCGCAAGGCTTCGGGTGGACCCGTCGGCGGCGGGACTCCGATTCTCGTCGGCGAACGAGGCCCGGAACTCTTTGTTCCTCCGACCTCTGGTTCCATCAAGAACAACACGACCACGCAGGGCATGATGCAACAAAAAGCCCCCGAGGTCACAGTGGTCAACGTGGACTCTACGCAGAACACGCTTGACGCTCTCGGCTCTGAAGAGGGCGAGAACCTAATCATGAACGTAATCCAGCGCAACCCGGAGATCCTTCGATCCCTCGGGTAAGCCACACTCAAGCCCCGGCCCTCTACATTGGGCCGGGGCCTTTGCCCCCGGAGAATCAACATGGAAGATAAACTTACTATCCGCGTACCGCAGCGGCGCTTCGGCAGCGGCCAGTTCACTGACCTGACCCACGGCAATCTAAACCTGGGCAACCGACTTGGGGCATGTGGGGCGTTGCAAAGTAACCTGACCCAGTTCATGGTAGGTGCTCCGATCATTGACTACTCCTCAATCGCTTTTACAGCGTCTACGGGTACATCGGATCAGAGGATTGTCACCCTCGACACTTCGAGACCCAGTGCGGCTGCAACGGCTTCCAGTTTCTCTAATGCCTCAGCGTACAGTAATTTCACCGACAACCTCATGCAGAACCGACCGGCTTCAGAAGTATCTACCGCTACAGGGACGTTCACTGTGTCGTTCTCAAGCGGTGGCGAAAACGCGGTCATGTCCCATCCAACTTTAGGCAACCCCAGTGTTGCCAACTTTCTTTTTGCCGACGCGGCGCTGTCCGGGTATGTCATTTTTGCCGACACCGACACTGACATGTACGACGTTAACGGAAACTTTGTACTTACTATTCACCTCTCCTCCAGCACCACTGTCAATATGTCCAGCTCGGTCACCATGACGTTTGACGTCATCAACCCAACGTACACCGAGGCCTTGAACTGGTCGGACATGTGCAACACAACGCGATCCACGGGTGCCGCTGTGGTCCCCAATACGACGCTCCTATTCGACACGAAGCGTAACCAAGACCTAGACCCGACGGACCCCATGTCGCTATACGACATCCAAGGGTTGTCCTTCCAGGGCCGCAACATCGACACGCAGGTCTTCCCGGTAGCCACGCTCTCCAACTCCGGCACAGTAGCCCGTGGCGGATTCGGTGCCCCGGCTACGTACAGTTCCTCAACCAACACGATATACACTCAGTTCGGATGCGGACGAGCCATCGGTACGGTGGACCCTGCCGGACAATCAGATCGAGCGGTTGATTACTTCACGATCTTCCGTGGCCCCGGCTATGTCCGAATGCTCGGTCAGGTTGCTGACCCGGCCACCGGGCTTCCCGCCGCCTCGGAGGCAGAGAAGGACACTTCGTACTTCTTCGGAATGTTCCGCCCGTATGAGCAGGTCGAAGAGTACCCTCATCCTATGGCATTCCTTGGGGATATCGGCTGGCGATCAGACACCAACGTATCCAATCGCACCCGACCTTGGTGGCGATCAGGGTATGCGAACCTGAGCACCACGGATTCCAACATTTGGAGCGCGGACTTTGCGAGCATCGGAGCGGGATACTACACGCTCAAGGCACCAAGTATCCTGACCCATGACTTCGTAATGGACGATCCGTCTTTCAACACTCCCGCGCAGGTCAAGGCCTTCCCGCCCCAGTCGGGACAAACTATTGGCAACTGGATGACAGTCGGATCTACTGCGAATGCCGTATCTAATGGAACCGAGCACGACGCTGGCAGAATAGTAGCCACGGAGTTCTTTGGAATCGCACAGGCAACCGGATGGGATCCAGTTATCGGCTGGAGTGCCCCTGCGTCGGCCGTATATAAATACTTGGAGACTCCAGGCGCACCCCGAATCCTGCCAGTAACCTTGCGGCAGCACGCCCCCGACGATCACTCCTGGGCAACGCTAACCACTCACCGGCAAGTTCGTGGCACACCCGAAGGATATGAGAACATCGGGGAAGTCCCCGGCATGTACTGGATGAACAGCATAGAACGGTACGACGGGGCCACTGCGGTTCTATACGCTGCGGGATCTGAGTTCACCACTGGCGGACGAACGCTTCGTATGGTGATTGGCTACAGTCAGTCAGCCAACGCCCCCACGGGCGCATACTCCTCCGTCCCTGCAACAGGCACCGCACAAACCGGCAACCTTCTTTTTGACATGAATGAAATCTAACAGGAGAACCCCCAATGCCCTACGTAACCGGAACAGCTAACTCACCAGATGAGCTGCGAACCTCCATAAAGGCTTTTGCGACTCGCACACTTGGTAACTTTGATGACGCATTCGGTGGGGCATTGGGTCTCAGCGCCTTCGGAGGAGACTCTGTACTTGGGCTCAAGCACCGCAGCACAGGCGCAGTATTCCTGTTCGACGTTGTTGGTGGCCTGGACATGAACAACTTGGAGTCAGAGCATGTGTTGCTGGGCCAGTTGCTCAGTTCCGCAACTGGTGCACTCACTTATGACGCCAACCTGTATTTCAACCAAGAAGGCGACACTCTTGAGCTTTTGCAGGGGTCGGCTGCGATCTCTTGGACCACATTGGGTGGTCAGACACTCAGCAATAGGACGGGACTGTTCAGCGTAACTACCTTCGTGGCCGAAGTAGAGGAAGCAATAGGCCCCTTCACTACGGCGGAACCTGGGCAAGCACTGGTGCTCAAGACAGACCATGTCATTTCAGGCACCACGTACTCCCAGCATGTTTTCGAGATCGTGACGGCTTCGGTAGTAGAGGGGGCCACTGACGGCCTCCCCCACTCCACCTTGCCCGCCCCGGCGTATCGTCAAGAGGTACAAGGGATTTACCTGGGGTCGTATAACAATGACGGCACTAATGCTACGGGGGCCGTCATTACGGACTCAACGGGCGTGCCGACGGACCTGTTGCTGTCTAATTTCAGTGCACGAGACATTGAGCTACTCAGCGCCACCGCATTCAATGACTTCTCAACGTCCATGTGGGGAGAGTTGACTCCTGCCGCAGACATTGCCAACGGTTACTTCCCTCGGTCAGGTCGCTTGAACTTCGCCTCCGGCGTGAACTACGAGTTCTTTGGTAGCGCAGAAGTGGGAAACGAGCACTTGCACATGGTCCTTCAGACCGAAGGCGACTTGAAGCGCAGCCACTGGTGGATGGGACGTATAGCGGGAGACGCTGACTTCTTGACTACCGGTTCCAACCCGACTGGCATGTTCTTGGGCACCAGTGGCCCTCACACGGACGAACAGGGCGTGGACACGTACCAGTACCCGTTCTCCTACAAGGCCGCGAACGTGGCATACAAGAACCCTTGCGTCGTCCTGGCAATCACTACCGACGATGGGGCAGATGACACCGTCCGGCAGCAAGATGGCGGTCGGCTGGGGTATGGTCCCACGGGCGCGAACCACATGCGAACATATGGTCCGAATGAGACTAGGCACCTGTTCTTGCAGTCTTCCACGTACTCCATCCAAGCTGGGTTCAACAGCTTTGAAGGCAGTGAAGCGGTAGGCATGATGGGTGCGCGCGCAAGGACGTTCTACCCCTTACTTAACACAGACCAAGACCCTCTCGGGCTTGGAGTCTACCCAGAACATGTCATCTCCCCATGGGCCCCGGTTGAGGCGATACTGCACAACCTGCCCATGCCGGTGGAACGAATCGCGGTGCATACGGAAGACGCATTCCGTACCACTAACCAGATCGCCTCCTTGGCTACCGCCACTGGCGGCACTGCCATCAACGCTGACGGATGGGCTGAGCAGAACTTTGGCACCTCAGTAGACCCACAGACCCACTTCTGGCGGGCTAACGGCGTGGACGGACTGGCTCACGTTACCGACACCACATACGATAAGGTCGAGTTCCGTGTTCGACTGAAGACTCCTGAAGTCGGAGGCACTCGGTCTTCTTACGGGGGTCAGCTTTTCACTAGCTCTACTACCAGTTCTTCCTTTGGGGGCGCGGGCAAATCCATGACCTTCGACCTTCCGGCGTCCTTCGACGCAGGTGAGTGGACTACATTCCAGCTCGACCCAACGGTCATGGCTGGCTGGACCGGCACCATTAACGGCCTGCGAATTGACCTGATGAGCTACACTGTCGCCCCAACAACTGGCGCTATACTTGAGTGGGACTACCTTGCAGTGGGTGAGACTGAGCTTCACCGCAACGCCAAGTACGCATATGGCAACGGAGGGTACGCCCTCCATCTCGGTCAGTTCCCTGGCGTTGGTCGGGCCACAGTAATTGGTGGACTGTTTGGATTTGAACCCGATAGCTCGATTGAGCTTGAGGCAGGACACTTTGAAACAAGGCCGGTCACCGATCATGGTGCGGCTGGCGAATTTCAGCGACCACTAGACCCAACAGACAACTCTGGCCTAGCTGGATATGTCTACGAGAGGTAACCCCTATGCTATCCACCTTTGGTTCAATCTACTTTGGAAACCAGTACACCCTAGACGTTGGTACATCTGTGGACTTAGGGGAAGTGATCTCCACTTCCTCTACCACCATAGAACTTTACAATGCCTCTGACGAGGCAGTGTCCAGCCCAATAACTCTATTACTGGAGGACGGTACGTTCCAACTTACTTGGCCCGGACAGACCGCAGTGATAGACGCTGCGGGACTTGCCGCAGCCCCATTGGTGCTGGAGGCACACTCCTCCATCGTGGTTACTCTTACCTTCCTCGATGCCGGCCGGTCCTCTGTACAGACTGTTGACTTCCTCTGGGCGGGCACTTCTCTGACGTTTGATTTCCAAAGGTACATCGTCATAAACAACAAACCACAAGGCGAAGTGAGCGAGATCCTTCAATTCAAGACCAACATATCGGAGGCATGGGATGGCACTGAGCAGCGAACTAGGTTGCGTTCAAACCCTCGGTCCTCGACGTCACTCTCTTACCTAGTAGGTGCAGGGGACAGACAGGAAGGCCGTGAGTTCCAAGCTCAGATGATGGGGCTCCCCTCCCGTGAAGCAAAGGTAGCCATGTGGCACCGCACGCAGCAAGTAGAGCTTCAATTCACCAGCGGCGGCGGGTTCGTACCAAATACCTACCACTTAGCTCTTGATGGTCCGTCCCGGTGGGACGCTACCATAGGCGCACTACAGGCCGGAGATTCCATATTGTTCCAGGACGCTTCCGGCGTACTGAGCACTGGTAATTTGACAGCGGATGCCACGGAGTCGGGCCGATTGAACTTCTCGGTCCCTTTCGGAACTACTGGGGACAAGGGAACCGTGGTTCCGCAGACTATCGCTACCATGAGTGAGAGCCCTTCAGTCAGTGTATATCCCTCTGAGGCAGTTGGCTACCGCTCTAAGTGGATATCTCAACAAGCGGACTACATTGGCAACAACCTAGACACCTCTACTCTGTACGCCAGTCTGGCACCGGAAACCTACAACGGACGGCCCATCCTCCGTGAGGGAAACCAAGTGAACAGGTCACTGAGCTTCTCAGGGGATTCTGGAGCGGTGAGGTTCGACCGTAAGATCGGCATCATCGACACCTTCCAGCGCAGGGAGACGAGCATTATTGAGTTCGACAGAATCTTCGACTACAAGTATGAGCCTGGAAAGATCGACGCGCTCCGAGAGTTCCTCATGTGGACCCAAGGGCGGCAGCGGTCATTCTATGTGCCTTCGGGCACGCAGGACTTCTTTGCTGTCAGCCATGATGACACTGCGAAGACCTTAACCATCATGGGCACCCAACTAGGAGGACTAACCCCCCTGCTGGACGGGTACGCTTCCTTCGAGGTTACCACCTCGGGTGGCAGCAAGACCCAGCACACTGTCTTATCCTCCGCCGCAAACGGGGACGACACAGTTACGATCACGTATGACGGTTCCATGGGAAGTGCAGCGACTTCGACACTCAAGTTCGAGCTGCTTTACCATGTGCGTATGTCATCCGACAGTCTCAAGCTCAAGTATGAGAGCCGCGAGTCCGCCGCATGTAAGGCAACAGTTCAGACCGTTAAACAATAACCTAGAAAGGAAACCCCCGAATGTCTTTCTCAGACCAAGAAACATCAGTAGAGTCGGGAGCCCCGATTGAACTTTACACAATCACCGGCTCCGACACGTTCTACTACACCTCCTCCGCAGAACCCTATGTTCTCAACGGAGTAACTTTTGAGCCGGTCGCGATGAAGCGAACCGCTCCTACCGTATCCTTGAAGGAGTCCTCTGGAAACATATCAATCAAGTTCCCCTTCAACAACCCGTTCGCCGCCCGCTACCTCGGTGGCGTACCACCCTCGCCGGATCGAGTTAAGATCGAGCAAGTGCATCTAGGAGACGCCACTCAGGAAGTAAACCCGCTGTGGTCGGGGTCAGTGTCCAGCGTGAAGTTCGCAGGCACTGAAGCGACTGTATCCTTAGCAGGTAGGATGAACGCTTTGTCCGCCCAGATCCCTTCGCAGACTTACTCTTGGATGTGCGACCATAACCTGTATAACAACCAATGCAAGGTCAATGAGGCCACATTCACTTTCAACTTCACCATTGTTTCTGTCAGTTCAGATGGCGTCACTGTAACGCTCTCGGACGCAGGGCAGGCGCAGACCGAGATCACATCCGATGTGGCGTTCTTTAACGGCGGCACGTTCCTGACGGGCGTGGATGGCTCTCAGCGCATGGGCGTGAAGTTTGAGGCCACCGGGAACACCAATGAGTACACTCTGGTACTACTGGTCCCCATTGATGGGTTAGCCGCAGGGCAGGCCATCACGTTCACGGCAGGTTGTGACAAGTCCATTGATGTTTGCATATTTCGGTTCAACAACGTAGAAAACTACGGTGGGTTCCCTTATGTCCCCACGCTGAACCCCTTCACGGCAGACGCCAAACTTACGAAGGTGAGGTAATCAAATGATCGGAATTGACGTTATCATAATCATGGCAGTCATGGCGGCTGTCATGGCAGCAATCAGTGTTGCTACTGCCTTCCTTATGCCAAAGCCTTCCATTGAGGACCAAGAGCCCTCGGGCCTCGGGGACTACGGTTTCCCGACCAACCTAGAGAGTCGATACATCCCTGTCGTCTGGGGCTCCGCGAGGATCGACGGACCAAACGTAATCTGGTACGGCGACTTCCGAACATACCCCTTGACTACAGGTGGGGGCATTGTCGGCTACCGGTATTACCTCGGAATTGACCAAGCACTATGCTGGGGGGAGCTTGATTCGATCACCGCTGTCCAGCTTGACGATGAGTTCTTTCTGAAAGCCGGAGAGACCCGCGCGTTCACAGGTGGGACTGTGCCAGCAGCAGGGTTCACTAGGCCTTCTAGTGGCCACCGAAGGATCAATGTCCACGACATGAACCTCACCGGAGGAGCCAAGAAGGGCGGAGGCATAAGCTCAGACATAAGTTTCTATTATGGGACGGCCGAACAGCCCACAAGTGATTACATCTTTGACGTAGAGGACAGAGAAGGCGAGACGTACACCTTGTCCAATGGTAGCACAGTGCCACGATCCTCTATGTTGCCAGCATATAAGAACGTCGCTCGAATGGTCTGGGAGGGAGGCTTCCTAACTGAGCGTGCAACCGCTCCTCAGTTTAAGATCCACGTACAAAGGTTCCCCACCTCTTTGACATCTTCGTATGCAAAGATCAGGGACGACGGGACGACCGCAGACGCGAACCCCATCCATGTAATCTACGAGATCCTCACTGATGTAGACTGGGGCTTAGCTATAGATCCGCAGCTCATCGACCGGCCTACTTTCATTGATGCTGCCAAGCAGTGCTTTGACGAAGGGAATGGCTATAGTCGCACGATGGATGCTCCCAAGCAGGCTATGGGGGTCATCAACAACATCAACGATCAAGTGAACGGGATGTTGTTTCAGAATGAGAACGGCCTATACGAGTACAAACTCAGCCGCAAGACGTACCGAGAGACGGACAACGTCCTGCTGGACTACGAAGGGAACATCAAGGCCAACTCGACGCTGACTGACACTACGGGCGCCGCCCAGATCACCACGACCGCAGCGGTCGGGGCGGACGCTAAGATCGTCTCGGAACTCCTCTGGAGTCAGTACGAAGTTGGGGATCTCATCTTGGTTACTAACGTGACTGAGGGTAGTGGTCCTCGGCCGTGTATCGTAACTGAGCTTTCCTCGGTGGCCTCTGGCTTCTACTACGTGTTCTTCGCGAGCTACACAGGCGAGGATTTGGCAGGCGATGGCACCTTCATCAGTGGCGCTGCATTCGTTACCGTGACCGTGTCTGAATTTGGCCTCGTACCCCAGCTAACGAAATCAAGCATCATCAAGATGAACACGGCAGACCGCCAGTCTTGGGACCAGACGTTCAACACGGTCCACGTCAAGTATCTGGACCGGACCCAAGAGTTCAAAGAGACCGTGGCGAACGCTGTGGACTCGGGCAACATGGCGATCCGAAACGGTAAGAGATCCATCAAGAAGGTTGACATGCAGGGCATCCGACACCCGGAGACTGCGGCTTTGGTTGCACAGCGCGCACTCAAGTCATACTCTTACCCGATCACCACCGTTTCCATGGACGTGTCTCGTAAGTTCAGCTACTTGCGACCCGGAGACATCGTTGAGGTAGATCATCCAGACTTCGGCCTGAATGACTTCTACATGCGAGTTCTCGAAGTCGGACTCCCGCAGGACTCTTCGGGGAACGTCTCCGTCAAGGGTGTCCGTGATGTGTTCGATGAGCCGACCAGTTCCATTCAGGTTGGCGGCGCAGCATCACTGGATCAGATTGTTCCTGTTGACGCAGTGTATCCTACGAGCATCGAGGTTACTGGACTGCCCGAGTTCTATCACCTAAAGCATGGACTCAGTAATTCTGAGGTCACCTCTTGGCATATCTTGGCGGCACCTAACTCCACGACCAATTCGTCGCAGGCGTTCCAGTTAGTCAATGGGGTTTACGACGAAGTCTCAACCCAGGCATCAATGCCTGCGTCGGGAAGAGTGATTGGGCATAGTTCTGACATATGGACTGACCGCTCCATTGCGACCCGGTATATACGGGAGACTAAGTCGATTTCGCACACAGCAACCGGACCGTATGGACGTAGTCCCGGACCACTGACCAATCCCATTATGCACAACACGAATATCTACAGCCGCGTAGATGAGGGGTATGCCTTTGAGTCAATGTATTTGGCCGCAGCGAGCAACAACCTACGGCACAGACTGGCAGACATCCTGGTAACCGACCTGACCATCGGGTATGATGGCCTCACGATATCTAACATCACCGAGGATCAGATCAAGTACCATGGGTTCGGACTGGCCCTTGTTCGCCCTGCATGGGCGGAAGGGGACTCCCGGTTCGACGAGATCATTGCGTACACCAACGCGGAGACGAAGACCCTGTACTATGGGACGAACCCTGTGTCGCGGAATAATCCCGCCCGGTTGCCAGTGATATCTACTTCCGTGCCCGATATTGTTGAGGAGTCTCATAAGTGCTTGTCTCTGACGGGCGTCTATCGCGGACTGCTCGACACCGGGATACAGGTTCTGAATACCGATTCAGAGATCCTGTTCATCGGTCAAGGCGACCCGCTGTACGACTCGATAGGTCAGAACAGCGGATCTGTGGCGTCTAAGACTTACCGACACGCTGTGTTCTCCGTAGGGAGCGAGATCTCCCCAGAGGATGCAACGGATCAGTCAGTGACTGCGGACGAACTGAAGCGAAGGCTACGACCGTTACCCCCAACCAAGTTGGCGGTCAATGGTGACCCCTCCAACGAACTGTGGGGCCGTGTACGCTGGGATGATGGACGTTGGGAAAACTGCGACTTCGAGGCAGTGGGTAGTTCAAACTTCCAACTCGATTGGTCCACACATGACCATTCAGTGAGCCCCGAAATCATCAAACTGTATTCTGAAAACGATGCAGTTGAGACCACGGAGACGCTTCTCGTCACTGTGAACCTCGTGGATGATGACAGGACTGCTTCAGTGACAGACCGGAAGCAACATCTGCGTGCCCGAATCAAGGAGGGGTGGATGCCCACCTCACCGGCAAGTAGCCGGGACAGTGAATCCGTGGAGGGCGTTGACTATACGACACTCGGATACTCCGCAGAGGTCGTCTGGGACGGAACAGCTAACGGAAGTCCGAACGCCAACACAGGCGCGTCCATCGACCTGACAGCGCAGTTCGCTGCCATGGCCAACGGGACTCGACCTGAATTGACATCCGGGCAGACGTACTACGTTGAAGTGTTCGTCCAGACGAAATGTACGTCTTCGGGACTCGTGTCCAGAGGCGCACAGCGGTTCGGTATTGAGTTCGCGGCCACCGCAACAGTCACCAACACATAAACCAAGAAGTCTCAACGGGGCCCTTCGGGGCCCCGTCTGGGAAAGGAGCACCATAACGCAACAACACTACAAGGGGGAATAGATATCGGTACAGAAAATCTATTCGAGATCATAGCCACGTTCTTGGCCATGCTGCTTCCACTACTCGGCACGCTCGGGTGGTTGAAGTCCACGACCGCGAAGATTGTCCAGAGGACAGAGTCCTTGGAATTGCAGTTGATGGAGCATAGGTCGAACCAGGACGCACATGTGACTAGAGCACTTGTCCAGTCTACCGATAAGCAGTTCGCGAGTCTCGACGCGCGGATCTGCGGGCCGACTGACCGGGAGTGGGGGGAGCATGTGACGGAAGTTAGGGAAATACGGCACGATCTGCGGAACTTGGCTTCCGTGATCCGACTACTAGAGGAGGAAAGACATGCAAATAAATAAGTTCATGGCGATCCCGACCGAATCAGAATGGTACTCTGAGATCGAAGCGGGCTGGGCAGGGCCAGATGGCTCAAGCTGCTCGACGGATCACATCATGGGCGTGCGTATTGGGCGCACTACTACGGACTACCGGGACGTAAAACTGCCGGCGAGTCTTCACGATTATCGCTACCGCTTGGGACGAGAACATAACCTGGGCGCAGCACATCGACATGCTGCGGACGTTGCCTTTCGCGACGACTGCATCACGTATGTAAACCGTAAGCTAGACGGCCGCGCAATGATTAACATCGGCGTGGCTCGCTCATGGGTCCGATACTTTGTCCTTCGCCTATTCGGCTGGAAGGCGTTTCGGAACTAAAGTTCAACAGAGGCGGACTCCCGGATTCGGGGGTTTCTAGGATTCCGTAATGGGGCGAGGGTGGCAAGTTGCTGCTTCTCGCCCCATTCTTCTCTGTTTTGGCCGTGCGGTAGCACAGAGCCCTAAAACGACAAAAAGCCCCACCCGGCCATAAGGCTAGGTGGGGCTTTTTTTTGCGTTTATCTTGGCCCTTTGTAGAAACGGGCGATCAGGGCGAGTCCGATGAGACCCAGCGTAAGCAAGAGTGCTGTGCTGGGCTCCGGGACGGCCGGCGGGGGATCAGCGTGGGGCGAACATGCGCCGTGAGCGCAGTCCGATCCAGTGAGATCTGGCTTCCCTCTCTTGAGGCCTACCAGTTCGTGCATTATCGTTTCGGTCAATTCGTTCATCTCGTCCTCCCGAAGAACCGGGCCGCGACAGCCAGTCCGATGATCCCTACGATCAGCAGGGCGTGAAAAGGGGCCTGCGGGACGACGATGGGCTCGCTCCAAGACGAGCAGGACACTTCGTCCGTACATGCTCGGACCTGGACCCACCCGTTAGCATACGTCAGATCCTCTGTGAGGATGTCGATACATTCACTCACGTTAGCCTGCACGCAGGCATCAATGTCCTCGGGAAGAGCCTCGCCCTGCCGCAGGGGGTTCCAAGCGGGGGCCAGCGTCTCGGAGCATTGCTGCTGGAGGTACTCGATGTCGCAATCAAAGTAGAACGGACTGTCAACGGTATCGAGCGGGACGGGGCTGGATGCTTGGCCGTCGGGGCCCACCGGGGTCTGTTGGAACTCCCAATGCGACGGGTCTTCCGGGAAGGTTCCCGGCTCTCGTGGCTGGTGGAACTGGAACAATGGCATGCTGTCTCCTTTCAGAAAGTTATTGTCACTGAGATAGATATGTCATCTATGCAGATCGCCGCCTCTTGGCCGACCTCTACGCCAATGCAGTCATAGTTGTCGTCAACCTGCTTTAAGTACGTCTTGATGTCATGGTGGGCCTTCTTGCCCGTGGCGCACCCTGCTTGCATCAGCAGGAGTGCGACGATCAGCAGTTTGCCGGCCATGGCTACACCTCCCTCAACATGTATGCGAAGAACGCGAACACTAGGAGTACTCGCCAGACTATAGGGAACATCAGATGCTCCCGAACCGAAGGCCCGCGAAGCGAAGGGCCACGTCCACTGCCTTTCGTTGCAGGATGTCAATCTGACCGTCCTTGACGTGGATCTCTTGGTTGACCTCGATCTCTGCGGACTGCCGCTCCGAGACGTGAGCCGACGCTGCGGTGCCTTGCGTGGCCCCCATGCGAACCAGTCGCACGACGTAGACGCGGTCGAACTGCTCCCGGATGAACTCCACTTCGTTCTTGAACCGCGTGTCCGTAGCGACCCACAGAGGGGCCGGTGGGGCGTTGCGGACTACCGCCATGGCAGCGTGTAGCCAGACGTCATCGTTCATGCTGCGGAACATGTCCGTGCCGATGTGTTGCAGCAACTGACGACGGGTCTGGACTTCACCTGCGACCACTACGCACGGATCTCCGTTCGCGTAGTACGCCGGGGCCTCTTTGTATTCCAGATCAAAGTCGAGCCGCTCACGGTCCCATCCGTAGATGCGCGCCGTGACGTCCTTGAGGGCCGCTGCGAACTTCAGGTTGCGGGCTCCCGGAATGGACTCCCGGACGGCATCCGCCGCAGTGTCCTTGCCCGCGCCTGCTGCCCCGATAAATACGATAGCGTTCGTGTTACTCACTGTCCGGTACCTCCATGGTTGCCGCCAAGGCACTCACGATCTCTTCGTGCTTCTCTGGCGTGATTTCAAGATAGTCATATGCTTCCTGGGTTGTCCACTTGCGTTCACTCAGTATGACGTCATTGTACGCGACCGCGTACTTGATGCCGAACTCAGCGTCATGGTCCTGCTCTCGCTCAAGTTCGTATTCGACGGTACGGTGCTGGGACGCATGGGCCAACTCGTGGACGAAGATCTCCGTCTGGAGCATGGTGATGAGATCCTCCCGCGAGACACCCTCGTAGGTGTCCAGGTAGATCGTGCCCCATTCATGGAGGCTCCCGTCATCATCTTGCCACATTTCAACGTCGAACTTGCCGTGCTCGTTCTCCAGAGGCTCCAACGTCACGTCGAAGTTGTCGAAGCTGAACGGGTGAAGCTCCGCGTAGCTTTCGCCCCGCGCGGTGAAATATTGTTCCTTCTCTTCGTCAGTCATAGTTCCTCCTATAATGGTTGCCCCGTGTACCATAGTGCGCCCGCAGGCAGACATTTACAATACACGGGGCAAACTTATTTATTATTTCTGCCGCCGCAGTCCTGAGAGCAGATCCTGCTGCGTGGCGTCCTTCGTCTGGATGGCTTCCCAGACAACGGAATCCACTGTGTCCTTGGCCAGCAGGTGGTGAACGATCACCGCTTCCCGCTGCCCCTGTCTCCAGAGTCGAGCGTTGAGCTGCTGGTAGTGTTCCAAGTTCCACGTAAGACCGTACCAGCACAGATGGTGCCCGCCGGTTTGCAGGTTGAGGCCATGCGCTGCTGCTGCTGGATTGACCAGAAGCATAGGCAGATCGCCCGCATTCCAACTCTCGATTGCCGTGGCCGTCTCGTCCGCTGCGGACCCAGAGCCGATGTAGGGGACGTCCAGTTTGTACGTCGCTTTCATGTGCTTGTGGATCTGCTTGAGGTCATGGCGGAACTCATAGGCGACGAGCAGCGGCTTCTGGCCGAGTTCGTCGAAGAGCTGAGATAGTTCCTTGACCTTCGCTTGGTGGACGTACTCGATGCGACGATCCGTTTCCATTCCGGCCAGTCCGTCGTCCGTAATGTAGACGGCCCCGTTGGCGACCTGCCGGCACTTGGCCGATAGGACCGCAGGATTTACCGCGACCACCTGGGATGTTGGACTCAGGTCAACGAGCATCTCAGCCTTGAGCTGGTCGTAGATCTTCTTGGCCTCCGGGGGCAGCGTGACTTCCCGTTTGGTCATCACCAGTCCCGGCATGTCCAGGTAGTCAGTAGCCGAGAGCCGCACTGAGTGAGGATCAATGGCAGTCTGTACTAGCTTGCCGGTGAGTGCACCGGGAGCCCAGACCATCCCCCAGGGGCGCTTCGACGCTTGGAAGCGGAAGTCCCCTCGGAACTGCGTAAGCGTCTTGCCCAGGATTGCTGGATCAAGGATGGCGAACTGCCCGAACAGATCCTCGACCCCATTGGGTGCCGGAGTGCCGGTCAGGATGAACCGCTGCGGAATGCCGCCCTGATGCTTGTGCGCGATGCGGAACAGGGTCTTGGTCCGCTTCGAGCTGCCGCTCTTGAACAGGGTGCTCTCATCGACAGCGAGCACGTCGAACCGCTCGATCCGCTTGGACTTCATCTCGCCTTCGAGCCAGCCAAGGCCCTCGGGATTGATGACCGTGATGTCGGCGTCGTTGCAGAGCGCAGCGTCCTTGCCTTTCTTGCCGTGGGCGACGTGAACCTTGAAGTTCTTGAAGCCTTTCCACTTCTTGACTTCCAAAGGCCAGACTCCGTGGCAGGTTCGCAGCGGAGCCACGACCAGCATCCGCGTGGCCGCGAGGCAGTCGTACTGCCGCCGGAAGTATTCCAGCACGATGGACGTCTTGCCCAGCCCTGGATCGAGAAGCAGCGCCAGAACGCCCTGCTCTTCCATCGCCTCGATCACGTTCCGCTGGTAACCGTGAGGCGTAAACTCAGGTAATCTAGCCATTATTCATCTCCTTTCGTTGCTTGATCGAACTCATCGAGGAACGCCTCCACTTGTTCGTTGCTCCAAGCCACTTTAGCAAGGAAGCCCATCTTCGTCAACCCGTCCAGATAGTATTCTTGGAGGGGCTGGAAGCGGGACGTTTCGTCCTTCTTGAGTTCAAGGAAGGCAACGCGGCCGTCCCGGAATAGAGTGAGATCAGGCCAGCCGCCGCCCTGTAAGAGTGCGAGTTTGACCACATAGATCCCGCGTAGCTTAGCCGCTTTCACAGCCCAGCGTTCCAGGGATTTCTCGGAGCGGCTCATGGTCGGAGCTGCGAGAAGTTGACCTCGCCCAATCCGGCCTCTTCGAGGCAAACAGTCTCTTCGTTGCGGAGCTGCTCCCGGACGGCCGGCACGTTCAGTCCGGCCATGTCGGCAAGCTCAGAGAAGCCACTGCCTTCGCGGAAAAAGAATCGCTTGGCGTGGAGGTACTCTCCGACTTCCTTCGCAGGCGTGTCGCCGCTGGACATCGTGAAGAGTGCTTCTCGGAAAAGATCTAGGTTCCCTGCGATGATATCGATTGCTGCGTCCTTCGAGATGCTCATTGTAATCTCCTTATGCTTGCTTTAAGCAGAGAGCTGCGCCGACCATCAGCGAAATCCCTGCAAGAGTCCAACGAAGGTCTAGGCCCTCGTTAAGTACATAGTGTGAATTGGCAACCCGTAGCAACGACATGGTTATCGTCCACGAGATCCAGGCGGTCATAACATTGGAAGCCTTGTTGAAATGCAAGTACAGGCACAGTTGGGCCACCAGTAGGAAAGGCAGCGCGTGTAGTATATAGCCTGCGAATGTGTCCTGGACACGAGATAGCATTTCGATGCGCGATATGCAAACCGTGCCAGCCAGGATTATTAGAATGGATTGTAGCATGTTTCCTCCGTAGGCGAGGAGGGGGATGTGCAGTCCCCCTCCGTCAGCCATAGCTATGAGCATTCCCTCCTGCCCGTTTGTGCGTCGATGCCGCAAGATGAGGCCTCCTCTTCGGCCGGCTTCTCTTCCAAGATGCCTTCCCGGAGTCCGCCTACGCGGAACGTGGTGCAGCCCTTACACCCGCGTTTCCAAGCCTGCAAGTAAACCTCCTTGAAGGCTTCCCAGGCGATGTCCGTGGGGACATTGATCGTCTTGCTGATCGACTGGTCCACGAACGGCTGGCACGCTGCCAGAACGTCGAGGTGCTCCATAGGCGACAACTCGCCAGCAGTGCGACCTTCGACCCCGAAGACCCGAACACCGTAGTCCTCGACAGACTCAGTGCGCTGGCCACCGTTGAGGTGGACAACTCGGTCAAACCGATGCGCGAACACCGGCTCCAGCCCAGAGGACACGTTGTCCGCCGTCAAGCTGATCGTGCCCGTCGGTGCGATGGCGATCAGGTGAGAGTTGCGAATGCCGTGAGCCTGGATACCTTCCTGGATGTCAGTAGGTAGCCGACCAACGAACTCACTTCCCCTGAAACTATCGACCTGGAAGAGCGGGAATGGTCCCTTCTCCTCAGCCAACTGGATGGACGCCCGGTAAGCGCCGTCTCGCAGCGCCTCCATAATCATCTCCGTGGCGCGGACGAACTCTGCGGACCCGTAAGGGTGCCCCATGAACTCGACGGCATTGGCAAGGCCAGTGATGCCCATGCCGATTCGGCGCTTGGACTTCATCTCGTCTTCCTGCTCCGTGAGGGGCCACACCGAAGCGCGATCAATCACGTTGTCGAGCGCCCGGACAGCCACCGGAATGTCTGTCGCGAACTGATCCCAGTCGAACGTACCTTCATCCGTCACGTACTTAACCAAGTTGAAGGAACCCAGCAGGCACGCTCCGAAGGGCGGCAGCGGGATCTCTCCGCACGGGTTGGTTCCCGTGATGGTTTCGCAATAGCTCAGGTTGTTGTCCGCATGGATCTTGTCGATGAAGATAACACCGGGCTCCGCGTAGTCATACGTGGAGCGCATTATCATCTCCCAGAGTGCCGTGGCCCGGACGGTCCGATACACGACGCCATTGAAGCGCAGGTCGAAGTCTGAGTCACTGTCTACCGCTGCCATGAACTCATCTGTCACTAGGATCGACATATTGAATCCGGTCAGAGACGTGGAGTTGTTCTTGGCGTGGATGAACTCTTCGATATCTGGATGATCTACCCGGAGCACGCCCATCTGAGCACCGCGTCGGTGGCCGCTCGATGCGACCGCACGACCAACGGCGTCGAAGATGTGCATGAAGGAGACCGGCCCGCTCGACGCGGAGTCCAGTTTCATAATGTTCGCCCCACTTGGGCGAAGCGTTGAGAAGTTCGTGCCGATCCCGCCACCCAGCCGCATCGTTGCTGCCGCTTCGGTAGCGCGCTGCATGATGTGGCCGTTACCGTGGACGAACGAATCAGAGATGTCCCCACTCATGTAACAGTTGATCGGCGTGACGGACTTCATCGCGCCCATGCTGGCCTGAACTCTACCACCCGGCAGGAACCGCTGGTTCTGCAAGATGTCTTGGAGTGCGCGGAAGTGCTCTTCGTTGTCCTTCAGCGCCCCGGCGACCCGGTTCATCGACTCAATGAAAGTCTCCCCCGGCCCTCGGTACTTCTGTGCGTGTAGCTCATCACTGAATGCTACCTGCGGTCCTTTGCTCATGCGTTCCCCCTTTTCGTTGATGGGTCATTAAACCATTTTGGCTCTGGAGCCTGCTCTTGCTCAAGGGCTTGAAGCTCCAGTAGCATGTTAACCTGCTCAGTGCAGAACCATTCTCCCAGTGAGAGGTCGGTGAAACATACGTCGCCCGTGTCTACATCGACACGCTGCCACATACCTTCTACAAATACCGTTTGGTATCTGCCGGCCGCCGGAACCTGCGGACCCTCGTAAGGCTCCGCAGCGTACACGGCAACGTAGCAGATAGCAGCAAACAGGGCCATCGGCGCTAGTGCGATTCTCATTACTTTCGATACCTCTTGCCACGCCAACCTTCGGCGGCTAGTGGGAATCCATCTGCCCATTCCGGTAGGATGGAGATAAGATCCTCAAACTCTTTTACTGATCCCTGACCTTCAGGAACCTCGGCTACGATCTCATCGTGGACGGTAAGCAGCGGAATATACGTTCCGCCAGCGTCCACCTTGAGCATCGCCTCAGCCATGACGTCCCGACTCAATGCCTGGACGACGTTCTCTGTCAGTTTGCCACCGTAGGTGTTCTGACGAGTGTACTTCCGAGTCATTGAGTTGAGCCCCATGAAGGTCAACTTGGAGTCAACCTTCAGGAGCGACGGACTAATGTTGAACCTTCCACAGAAGTCTCGAAGCGTAAGCGACGAGGCTTGAGTGATTACAGCACCAATCCGACCCTGATGGTCCTCGACGGACTCGCCCTGCTTCCGAGGAAACAGTTCGGACCAGTCGTTGAACCGACTAGGAACCTGAGAGACACGCGGCTGGTAGTACCGTAGGCACCGACCAGACGGAAGCTCGATGTGCAGGAACTCGTCCTTGGTGTAGAGTTTGAGTTTGCCAAGCAGGACAGGCGCGTCTGAATTGCGACTGACCGCTTCCTTGGCTGCGTCCTCAATCTCCCGCCAGAATGACTTGATCTTGCCATACGTGCTTCGGTAAGTTTCGACCACCTGCTTGGCTACCTCTTCCGAGACATCCATGCCGTAGCCCTGGCAGGTCTCCGCGAACTTCGCGTAACCCATTTGGTATCCGAGGCCGAGAACTGCCTGCTTGCCCATCTGACGCTGGTCGCCTGTGACCTCCTCATATGTGCAACCGTAGATACTCGCGGCCGTAGCCTTGTAGATGTCCCGTCCCTGTCGGAACGTCTCCAGCGCATTCTCGTCGCCGACCAGCCAGAATATCCCGCGTGCTTCAATGGACGAGTAGTCCGCACAGATCAGGTCATGTCCTGGCTTGCTGACCATCGCACCGCGAAGAGCCGAGGAGAGAACCTCCATCGGGTCACCGTACATCAGGTCGAGGTACTCACGGTCTCCCGTAAGAACCGCGTCACACAGGACGTCGATATCTTCCTTGACGGAGCCGCGCGGGAAGTTCTGCGGTTGCAAGAGCCTTCCAGCCCATCGTCCCGTGTCCGCTCCGTGGTAGGCAAGGAGTCCACGAGCGCGACCGTCCGGCCCCACCACGTTGTACATGCTGACGTACTTCTTGATCGAGGTCTTCGCCTGCGACCGTCGCAGTTGAAGGGCTTCGAGTGCATTGCTGGACCACATCTTCGGATGCTTGAGGGCTTCCTCAATCGTGGCCTTCTGTGTGTTGGGCAGGAATCCGTCTCCGGGCTCGCCATTGACGTAGTCCATGAACGCTGCTCGCTGGCCGACCGAGGTGACTGCACCGTCGGTAAGCTCTTCGATGCGAGCGTCCGCAAGCTCCTTGCATTCATCCGCAATCTTGAGAGCCGCAGCAACCATATCCATGTCGATCTGGATGCCCGTTGCGTTCATCTTCTGGTCGAGCTTCCAGACCGCGAGTTCCGTCTCGGGAAGCTCATGGCCAAGTCGCTTGGAGATGCCGTGCTCGACCACAGTGTCCTGCTTGCAGTAATCGAACAGGATGTCGAGGTCTTCGTCGGTCTCCTTCCAGGGGTTAAGCTCCCGGACGGCCGGTACGTGATCGTAAAGCTCTTTCAGCACAAATACGTTCTTCGGCTTTACGATTTCCTTCCAGCGCCTCTTGTCTCCGAGGACGTTCTCGGCGACAATCTCAAGGTCAGCCTTGAGCGCAGCGCGGGGTTTACATAATTTCATCATAGTCTTGTGGCCCAGCTTGTCCTTCTCTTGGACCAGACCGAGGGCCTGTGAAGCGCCGTCAAGTGACCGAGGGAGGGAGAAAGTAGCTGCCAGGGCCGAAGAGCAGCGCCACTGGTCAGGGTGTACTGCGGGCCAACCGAGGCGGGCTACGCCGACGAACTGCCAGACGGCTCGCTCGAACCCTACGTTGTGGGCCTCGATGGTCGCGCCGTCCTTGATGAGGTCGAACAGTCGCTCCATGTGCTCCCAGCCCTGCGCTTCGCGTCCGAGGGACGGGTAAGCGGGGTGCCAGAGGACCGCTTCGGTCTCTCCGGGGAATAGAATGGCCAAGCACATGATCTCAGTGCTGGGGTCTTGGGCGTAGCGATATGCCCCGAATTTGATGTCGTAAGCGGATCGCGTCTCGAAGTCGATGGTTACTCGGTTGTCCATAGTTGTCTCCTTTATCGCCGTTGCATTATTGCGCGGGCTCGGGGGGCTGGGGGTGGCCGAGGCCACTTGGACGGCTTCACAGCGGTTTCCCGCTCCACCACGCAGCCCAGCGGCTACGAAGATCCCCTAAACGCAAAAAAGGGCGGCCCCGCTAAGGGCCGCCGGTACGATCAAACAAGGGGTGTAGATTAGAGAAGGTCGTTCACGTCAATCGCGTCGAACGCAGTCTCGGCAGCGTTGCTGTTGCCGAGTCGCTCGCCGTCACGGACCTTCTGGACGTTGCTGAGCGAGAAGCTCACGCCATTGTTGCCGTTCATCGAGTAAGCGAAAGCGCTGACCTGGATGCGCGCCTCGACTCCCGGATAGATCTCCGAGGGGTCGATGACCGCGCCGAGGTCCGCACCGACGATGCCGGGGACGAACTTGGACTTGGCAGTGAGGAACGTCGCGCCTTCCACAAAAGCACCACCGAGGTGAGCCTTCTCTGCGCCGTCGCGGAGAGGATTGCGGAGGTTACCAGGAACCTTGTCGCCAAACTTGTCAGCAACGGCAGCGTCAACCAGTGCCTGCAAGCTGGAAACGTCAGTTCCAGGTGCGAAGACGATCATGGTCGAATACTTGGCCGGGGCCGCAGGGTTGTTGGGGTTTACTTCCGGCTCGAAGAGGGCCGGGAAGGAAAGAGTACCAATGGGAGTTACGATCTTGGACATTCTATGTCTCCTTTGTAGTTATGGGCTGGGCATCATGCCTGCACCATCTCAGTTTGTTCTGCGGACCGGAGGATCATCCCCCGGCCTACAATTTATTATCTCTGCCGTGCATCGTTCACTTAGTGCTTGGCTGAAATATTCTCGAAATAACTTGCAGGACGACCCCGTCCCACAGTTCAGTATCTCTGGCCCTCCCTGTTCACTTAGGGAGGGCCAGAGGTTTTCCTACTCGATCTCGGCGAAGACCACCGTGGCCTCGTCAACCGCTTCGCGTGGGTCAGACTCGTGGGCGACAACCTTGTCCCCCTGGGGCTTGACCGTCCGGGCTTTGACCCAGTCCTCATCGAGCCCAGCCTTCTCCATCTGCTTGGGGGTAAGCGGCTTCCGCTTCGTCCCAGTGTCAAGCTCACCAAGCGCCTCAAGCTCATCCATCAGCGCCTGCTCATCCGCCCAGACTCGGCGCGTTCGCTTGTGTACTACCTTGAAACCCGGTAGCACCATGCCATCCTTCGTGGCCTTCAGGTCCGCGAGCACGCGAACCTTCTTGGACCAGTTGTCCAGCACGTCTGCGATCTTCAGCGCAGTCGCAATGGCGTCCGGGTTGTCTGCCCCCGGAAGGATCAGTTCAACGGTAGCGGCCTCCTCCATCGGCAGCGAGTCCAGATCCTCAGCGAAGGCTTCCTGTGCCTTCTTGAGGGCCTGCGACTGCATCAATGGACAGACCGCAGTGGCCGGGCAGAACCGGCAGTGCGCGCCAGCCTCGTACTTGGCGATAGCCGGAGACCTCGTGGCCTCGATGGCCGGGAGGAACTCAGCGTCACGCCACTCACGAAGCTCGCCTGCCGTTGTCCGCCAGTCAGAGACGCGACGACCGTCCGCGAAGAATACTCGCGGCTGGATAATCACGACATTGACAACGTCTTCGTCGCCGTACTCTCCGGTCTCGATTGCGCCGAGGGCGTAGAACATGGCCTGCGAGTTGTTCGGGGCCGTGACCTTCACGCCCTTTCCGTACTTCAAGTCCACAACCCAGATCGTACCACCGACTTGGTCAATGACAACGCAGTCCGTCGTACCGAAGACTGCTTCGTCTCCGGGGATCGGGAACATGGTCGTCTCAGACTGCACTTCAGCATACCCGATGCACTGATCCACGAATCCCATGATGGTCTCCGCGTAGAACCGAATGCACTCTTCCATCTCTTCATCGCAGATGAACTCGTGGTCCGATTCAGACGTGAGGGAAGCCTCGACGATCTCTTCGGTCCACGGGTTCCTGTCAGGCACATACTCGTTCGTATCGTTGTGCTTGCGGAGCACGATGCCCTGCAAGGGGGTGTCTAAGATCCCGTCCCGGAGATCGGCATAATTGCTGATATTGTTCCGTGCGATCTCATCAACGATCAGTTCCGCCAGACAGTGAGCCGCCGAACCTTCCTCAGCGAAGATCGAGGAGGTGTTCGTAAGCTCAGGGTCAAGCGTAGCGATCAGCGACGGACTGGACGTACAAGTCATCCAGCGTTTGGAGCTACTCGCTCCGATATTCGAGTGAAGCATTACGACTCCTTTACATCTCGCCTCGGATGGCAGCCGCGACGTCCGCGAACTTCGCGTCGTCGAGCGTGGTCAGATTCTTGGCACCAAAGCTACCAAGGATGCGAACCAAGGCGTCACGCCCCGGTGCGCCCTTCTCGCTGACCAATGCCTTCGCCAGACCCCGGAGGTCGCCGAGAGACAGCGTCACCGGAATGGGATCAGAGTCGGGCTCAGGATCAGCCTTGGGAATCTCCATGACGGGTGCTTCCGCCGAGGTGGCTCCCAAGAGCCGCTCTGTGATTGCGTCAGCCAGCTTGGCGATGTCCGCGTCCGAGATTGTGATCGTCAGTTCCATTAGTTTCTCTCCTCAATGTTGTCAGAAGCAAAGATGCCGATGCTCTGTAGCCTGTTGTCCCACTCCGCGCGCCCGCGCAGAATGACCTTATCCATTTCAAACTCGCTCTTCGGAGCATCGGCCCACTTCAAGTGGGCTTCCGCCGCCAGTTCCGCCTTCTCAACTCCGATGCAGAACAGAGCGTATAGCTTGGCCTCAGTGCCAAGCGCCTTTACAAAGTCGTTGAACGCGCGTTCCAGATCAATCCTAAACGTCATCCGAGTCCAAGATGCCCCCTTCTTTCGGGGCACCTGGATCTCGGTCTTCGTTACGATCTTTCCTTCGCCTTCGTCGATCATTATCAGATCCTGAGCCGGAACAGCAGACCCGTGCATCTGACACATCAACTGTTCCATCCAGCCGTCAACCGTTTCGTCGATCATGAAATCCTCCTGAAACCCTTGCTGACCCGACCGTCGATGCGGCGCCGTGCCGCTGTCCAACCGTCGAGCGTCTGCATGGCTCGTCCGAGTCGCCTCATGTCCTTCGTCTGGATGCTGCTCCCATCAACCTTGCCAAAGGCAACGAAGACAAGTTCCTCCTGTCCGATGAAGTCCACGTCGGGCTCGATCTGACGGAGGTGGCCCAGCAACTTGAACTCAATCGGATCAGAGATCCGGCGAAGCTCTTGCTGCTCTCCAGCTTCTTCCCAGAGGCTCTCTTGCAAGAACAAGGACTCCACCGTCGGATTTGCGTTCCAGAGTTGGACAGCCTGTGCCCAGATCTGATCGCGGTCCCTACGGAGTTCTGCCAGTGCCACAGAGTTGACCTCTACGGGAATGAACCGTCGGTTACCAGTGCTGTCGAGGAGGTACTCGGCGTCATTGGTCGTACCGATGAACACACACTGCCGCTGATACTCTCGCGACTCGCGAGCGTAAGCGAAACGTGCTTTGTCCGTAGTACGACTGACAAATGCCTTGATTGACTCCACGTCCGACTTCGACATGACAGCAAGTTCTTCGACCTCGACCAGCCAGCTTCCCTGGATGGCTTGGATCACGTCCTTGTTGTCCATGCTGTTCGTCGGAGGAAGGCCCTCCAGTGTCCAGTCTCCTCCTAATACCTTAATCAGCGTGGACTTGCCGCACCCCTGTGCGCCCTCCAGAATGACCATTGAGTCGAACTTAATGCCGGGAGACTTGATCCGCGCCACTCCGGCACGGAAGAACATCTCGGCAACGCCCGTATTGTAAGCACTGCTTTCCCCTCCAGCGTATCGCTGGAAGAAGTTAGTGATCCGATCCTCGCCGTCCCAGATGAGATCAGCGAGATAGTTCTTGATCGGGTGGAACGAATGAGGCACTGCGAGACAAGAGATTGCCTCGGACACCTGCTGGAGACTAGGCTCAAACATGTACTCCGAGATGATCGCCCGTCGAAGTCCGTGAAGCGTGAGGTCCGTTACGGATGTCCCAAGCTCCGGGAAATACTTGCGCGCACCGGTAAGGTCACCACCGAGGCTAACTTCCTGTGACAGCGCGTTCAGCGCAGGCTCAAGTCCTAACGCTTCGAGGGCCTTCATGCAGTTCTCAAGTGTTCGCTTCGGACGACCACTCTTCTCACGATCAAAGAGCCCATCATCATCAACGCTCTGCCCTTCTAGCGGGTTGGAGAAACGCGGAGGTGCGGAAAGGATCGCCTGATCCTGCTCCGAGAACTCTGCGTTGCCAAACGCCTGCTCCGGCTCGTCACGCAGGAGATCAGAGCCGCCTGCTTCAGAAACCGCCTTGAAGAGCGTAGCCGCAGTGATGCCGCCGGCCTGAAAGGAGTCCCACCGCATACGGATAGTCTCTTCCTGACCAGCATACTCACCGTCGCTGACCGACCACTCGACAAACTCTTCGCGACCTTCGCCGCCAGTTGCCGCATGGCAGGACATGGCGAGCTGTATCCACGTATCGTTGTCTGCGTAGTCCGAAGGATCGAGACAGGCAAGCATGTCGCTGAGCCGCTCGCAGGTCACCGTAGCGTCACAGTCCGAAGACTTGGCGACCACTTCGATGGCGTCGAGGTAGCTTGCAGGCATGAGAACCGGCGAGTCCATCGAGCCCTTCGTGGAGACATACATGCCGCCGCTCGGGTGCTTGGACCCAGACGCAACTACCTGCTTGCCGAAGCACTTGTGCTCGACTCCGGGAAGCTCAGGCATCTCGTTGCGGAACTTGCGTCCGAGAGACTCCTGCGGAAGCGTCATGTAGATGTGCAATCCGCCAGACCCAGTTGTGACCGTCGGCGCGTCAGCGAGGCTGAAGCCGAAGGTCTCTTCGAGGTACGCGATGGCGTCCTCAAGTGAGCGATCCATGTTGCGCGGATCGAAATCCAGGACGAGATCAGCGGGCCCCATGCGGAAACCAATGTTCCGGCCCTCAGAGATGGCCTGGGCGATATCAGAGGAGGTGTACTCGCGGCTGGTCCACTGGCCGTCCCGAGGGGACTTGCCGCGCTCGCGGCCATGCTGGTCAATGGCGTCCCACTTGTGGAGCGGGATCATGTTCGTGGATCGAGAACCGTAGAAAAGAACCAGTTCGTCCTCGTTATAGATGGTCATGTTTCCTCCTTGCCTGAATGGACGCGCCTCTCTGCCCGCCCTACAATTTAGTATCTCCGCAGGAGCCGGAACACTTAGGGGCCGGGGGACATTATTTTATCCCCCGGCCCCATTCTGTTCTAGTTCCGCGCTCGCCAGTCACCTCCGATGATCGGAAGGAGCTGCCGTTTGCCGTTGGCGTGGATCACGCACTGGCAGTGGAGCCAACTGCTGGGCCCCTGAGCGTACTCAAGATCCAGCCGACTCGACGTTCCGACCTGCCAGCAACCGCCCGTGATTCCCGGACTGTGACTGTGGCCGATGACCGTCTTGACCCCGATCTTCGAGAGGTTCGCTCGGCTACCGCGTGCCCCGTTGGGCCCTCGGTGTCCGTGCTGGCTCACGTCGATGTCGCCAATGATGTACGGAGCACTTCCGCCGAGGAACTCCGTCCGGTCTGCATTGAAGGAGCCTTGGCTCTCCATGTACATCTTGAACGGGTTGCCCATCTTGACGCCCGAAGGAGTGCGCTCTGCACTCTCGAACATCATGACCATCATCTTGTGGTAGAGCAGAGCGTTCTCGGACGTTACGCCCTTCTCGCCGCCACTCAGCCACTGGCTGAGGTGATCGTTGTGGTTGGATGAGACGATGAGCTGCTTCGCGTCCGTGACCGAAGTCTCGTCCAAGAATGCAATCGTCTGATCTAGTTCAGTTTGAATGTTGCCCCATCCGAACACTTCCTTGTTCCGCTGCTGCAACGTGTTGCCCATGTGATGGTGGCTCACCGCGTAGCAGTCCAGCAGATCGTGGCGTACCACAACCTTCGGGTTGCCCGTGCGGACCATCGAATCCTTGTTCAAGTACGTGGCCTTCTTGACGCCGAGGTCAACGAATGCCGCGTGCTCGTCGCCAGGGATCAGCGCCTCCCACCGGGCCGCCGCCTTCGAGCCCTTGGCCGTGAACGTGCGGTCGATGTCTGTGAAGTTCTGGTGCTCTTCACTCCACGTGACCGAACGCATGAACGTGCGCCCTCTCTTGTCCTGCTCCACAATAACGGCCGCGAGACTGTGATGGAAGTCAGCAATGTTGCCCGACTTCGTAGTAGAGTAGTTGGACACCGTGACCGCACCGGTCGAGTAAAGGATCTTTGGAAGCTCGGTGTGTGCCGTCGCGATGGTCTTCATCGAGAGCTGCGTAGCACCATAGACCCCGTGCTTGATTCCCGAACGGCTATCCAAACCGGTAAGCGGATTGCCAGAAGTCGCCGCGATCCGAACGTCAGGAATGAGAACATCCTTCAGTTCAATCTCGTCGTCGATCATGTAGTCATCCAACAGATAAGACCAGTACATGCCGTCCGGCGCGTCATCCTCGGGGACGATTGTGCTGGTCGGGTTCTTGTAGCGGATCGGACGTACCAGAAGCTCCGCGCCGTTCTCTTGGCAGTAGTGCTCCAGGGCCGACAGGAATCCCACGTCTACAGGAGTGTTGTTCTGGGCCGCAGTGATGACCCAGCGTCGGGCCTTCTTGATGCGCTTGGCTCGCTCCTTCGACATGGGCGCGATGGTATCGTCGCTGCCCTTGTCCACGACAACCTGTGCCTTCGGTGCCGCGATGACGATGCGGTCTTCGAGACCAATCGTCTTGAGATGGCGGACCAGTGACGGCTCGCTGCTGAATGGGAATCCCATCGAGAACCGAAGCTCATTAAGGAATGCGGCCACCGAGGCCTGATTACCGTTCTTGCGATCAGCGACAAACTTCTTCATCGCCTTTGCCGCCTTCGGGTTAGCCTTGATCCATGCCGCCATGCTTGTTCCACGTGCCATTACTTTGTCTCCTTTTTGAAGTTAAGATGAGCAGAGAGGGCCGACTCGACCACCTCCGTGTCTACGTCTCGCAGGATGTCGCCGCTAGACTCGGACAGGTCCGAGTTGCGTACCAGTGCCAGCGAGAAATCTGCGCCGTGTAAGTTCGCCGCGATCAGCGAGTCCTCGATGATCGCCGCGTCGAAGAATGCGCCGCCTAGATCAGCGGACTCAATCGTGGTTACGTAGATGCTTGCGCCGCTCAGGATCGACTCCCGCATAGAGCAGGCGAGCTGCTTGCAACCGATGAAGTGAGCACTGTCCGCGTCCAAGGCATCCATCCCGCAAGCAAAGAAAGTGGACTCGCTAAACACCACGCCCGCCGCAATCGTGGGATCAGCGGGGGTGGACAGCACACTAGAATCGAAAGTGCACTTGTCAAACTTGGCGGACTCTAGGTAAGCCGCCCGAAGATCAGACTGGTCGAACCGACATCCGGTGAACTTAGTCTCGATGCCCACCGCTTGCGTGAGTAGGCAACCGGTGAAAGAGCAGTCCTCGAAGATCGCACCCTCCAGCTTAGCGGCTGTCAGGTCAACTCGGTCGAAATGGCAGTCCGTGAACTTGGCCCCTCGGAAGTCTGCGCGTTCCAAGTTGGAGACGCCAAAGTGGCATCCCGCGTGAAGTGAGTTAGAGAAGTCTGCACCGGGGGCGTCTGCCCTCTCTACCTGCGCCCCCTCGGGGAGTGTGGCAGGTCCGTCGGTGAGATAGCTCTGGATCTCTGCGTCCTGTAGTTTCATGCTGGATCTCCTTGTCGTTGGGGTACACTCATTTATGCGCCCATAGCTTGGGAATTACAAAACTACTTTGATCTTTTTCGCTTTTCCATTCCGCTGCGATACCTAACCCCCTTCATGCCCTTTCGGAGCCCTGGCCAACCGTCCCACTGCTCGAAGCGCAGGTGCTCTGGCCAGGGCCGCACCGCACCAAGGTGGAAGAAACGGAACCGGAGAGATTCAAAGTACATTCTGCCACGTCGTTCCCGATCAGCGACATCGGAGAACAGGAAGAATTGCCGAAAGATCGCAGGGAATCTCCCCTGCGGCTCTATGGCTTCCCCCCGGCGCGCCCTTTCTCGTATGCGCGCCATCATCTCCAGGCGGAAAGGAGTGGCACGGGAAGTGAAGCGGTCGCTGCTGAGTAGGTTCTTCAGTCCGTCTTTGTAACTAACCATGCCATCCTCCTTTCTAGGTAATCTCAAAATGTCCATAATCACGGAAGGTCTCTTCAGTGAGTCGGTTGTCGCCATCCCAATCGCCACCCCAGCGAAGCTCCTCCCCCAGTCCGAGATTGAAGGCAACCGCCTCGAAGACGCCAGCCAGCTTAACGAAGCGTTCCGTGTCGTTCCAGTCAATCGGGTAAGGTGCTACGTCGATGGCCTGCGAGGGGAAGACGTTGTGCTTCGAGTCGCCACCCCTAGCCTTGGACAGCCCCTGGGCGAACAGGCTTTCCTGCCGGGTCGGGTTCCGGTAGCCTTCCAAGATCGTGAAGTCTGTGATCTGGATGGCCTCCTCAGCGATCATCAGTAGCTTCCAGTGGACAGTCTTGAGGCGCTCGTTGCTCATCCTTCCGAAGCTAGGCATCTCAATACCCTCCGTTATTGTACCAGCCTTTGCCCTTCAGGACAAACCCGGTTCCGCCAGTGATAAGCCGCTTGCACTCTTCGCCGCATTCGTCGCAGGTCACGCGCGGGTCTTCAGAGATCTTGTGGTCTACAGTGCGCTCTACTCCGCAGTCGTCATTTTTGCATCGGTAGTCATACTTCATGTCATCTCCTTTGAGTAAGCCGCTTCGCCATAACAGGCGATCAGCAGTAAGTCCCGTTGGTACACTTCCATCGGCTCTAGCTCATAGCGGCGGTCTAGCATCAGATCCTCCGCCCGCTCGAAGTCAGAGACAACTAGGTCGAAACCATGCTGGCCCTCTTCGTCGTCTTCCAGCCACACGCGGATCGTTCCGCCAGCGATCAGCTCCCTGGTCGCCGCCTCGGCACAGTCCGCGTCAGGCCCTTCGACATCCGTTAAGGTAAGCGAGGGTAAGCGGGTAAGCCCATTGCCCTTCCGGGTCAGCCACACGTTCCCGCTGAGGGATTCGAGTACATCCTGCCATATTAATGCCATGTCACGTCGTCCTCTTCGGATGCGGCCAGCAGTCCAAGGTACTCCTGTCGGGCCTCTTCCATGCACTGCGTCAACATGACGAGCGCCTGCTCTTGGGGCTCTAGGGATTCCTCGACCTCGATCTCGCCGTTTAGGTAAGCGTCTAGCTCTTGGGCCATGCCGAGGATCGTCATGAGATCCACCAGCAACCGCTCGGTGAAGTTGTCGTCCTCGCCGTTCTCGATCTGTAGGATTCGTTCCTGCACTCGTGCGATCAGCTTGGGAAGGAAGTCCGTCTGTGATACTCGTGCCATTACTTTTTCTCCTTTTTGCGCGGCACTGGCCGCTCGAAGTCTGCCTCTAGGCAGAGTGGTTTCGGATCGGACCCAGGGGTCACGAACCGGACTGCTGTCTCGACGGGAAGCTCAACGCGGTCCCCATTGTCGAGGGTGATAAGCATGGACACTTTGCCCTTCTTGACTTTCTTCGCTCGATAGAACGGCCCGTGCCAGTCCTGAGCGAAGAGCATACCCTTCTCAATCTCTCTGGCACTGCCGGTCATCGAAGCCCTCCCTGAACCATTCGGATCTCGTGGATTGCCCGCTCGACTGCGGCATGGACACCCATGAGGTCGTTGATGTCCATGGTGCATCCGTCAGCGTCCCGCAGGTAAGCTATGCGAGTCTTGATGACTTTCAATTCGCGCTCCAGTGCGCCAGCCGTGTCCTCAGCCCAATCGTCGGAATGTGATTTAGTCATTATGTGGAGTCTCCTCTTCATCGGTCACCCCCCGGGCGGCGAGCACTTGTCGCCGAGTTGGGTAAGCGGGCTTGGTGCCCTTGTTAAATTCAGCAGCAAGGTAGCCTCTACCTTGCAGGCTGTCAATGAGTTGCTCAGAACTTTTTAACTCACTCGTGTATGGTCGCCAGTCGCCAACTACGTAAGCCCATGCCCGTCCTGTAGGTTTCATGCCATTCACTCCTTATATCTTCCGCGAACAGGCCTTCCCTGGATGTGCTTCACCCATGCCGCCTGTTCCGCTTTGTTGTCACACTCGTGCAAGTCGAAAGCCACTCGCGCCCGGTCCTCCCGGACCTCTGCGTTGTCGATTCGCTTCTCTACCGCAGTCCTGCCTACGCCCTCGTTCTCAGGGAAGGTCTTTAGGTGCTGCAGGTAAGCCAGCTTGGAGCAGGCTGCGTACCACGTCTCGCCTGCGGCGCTCAGATATGCCTTGCACTGCAAGCACCCGTAGAACCGGGGGAAGGGGAGCCTACTCATCGCCTTGCACCTCCTTGCGGATCTTAGCCTTGGCCCCTTCCAGGCGATCAGCGATGGCTTTATCCGAGGAAACCCCCAGGATCGGACGGGCGGCCACCCAGGTGAGGCCCTGCTCAACGATAAGCTCGAAAGCCTCTCGCTGCTTGTCTGTCATCTTGTCCTTAGCTCGCTGCACCGTCTCGTTCCGCCGTACCGTCTCCAGTTGGGTAAGCGCATCATCTGAGGGGTCTTCAAGTTGCTCCACAACAGAGTGGGGTGCACCAGACTCATCGAAGGTCGCGGTCTCCATTCGGGAGGACAGCAGGGCATCGAGAGAAGCAATCTTCTCTGGCGAATGGCCGAGGGCCTCGAATACCTGTTCGTCCGTCGGCAGGTCGCCAGTGTCGTGGCAGAACTGGTAGCGGAACTTGTTGAGCGCACTCGCGTCATACTGGGCAGTCTTGCCCGCCCCAACAACGTCGAGGTGCCGGACCAGTGAATCGGTCAGCGCGCCGTCGATGAACCTGCCAGCGTAAGCCATAAACCGATTAGATGAGGATCGGTCGAAGAGTGTGGCTGCGTGTATTGCCCGCAGTAGGGCATTAGTAAGCGCATCTTCGAGGATGTCCCCACCCATCGGATGTCGCTTACGTTGGCGGGAGATAATGAACCTGACAGTGTGCAGGCCTAGCTCATGTACAGCGGTTTCGTCCCCACCATCGCGCCGATCCAGTAGGTCAATCTCTGCCTGTGCGGTAAGCTCGCCTAGCCCGCTGGACATGGAAACGAAGCGGGAGTAAATCTCGCTGACCTCCTTGCGGTCCACTGTGGTTGATGCGTTGCTGTTCACTGTGTTCTCCTCTGTTGTTGACTTCTTGAATATACCATGCTTATCGTCAGCCGCAAGGGATACTTTACTGCTTTCTCTCGAAAAGTGCGTGCCCGCAGAATGCGGTCAAGATAACCAGCCACATGAAATTCTCTACCATCGGGTCGATCATACCATCTCCTCCATTTCGTCCTCTAGTTCGTGCCGGGTGGCGGCCAAGAGGCCGAAGAGGTCCGCCATAGGTAAGCAAAGGTCTGCGTCGGTCAAGGGGTCGATCCGATCAGCGGCGCGATCCAGTGAGGATTGCAGGAAGTCCACAAACTCGATCTTCTCGTGGATGGAGCGGTAGTCATTGCCGAGCACCCGGTCTAGCAGGATGGGTGCCGCCTGAACTAGTTCATGCTTGGTCATGTTTATGCCTCCTCTTCGGGGCCGTAGAGGACGAGATCCTTTTCGGCCTGTGTGAATGTCGCACTCTTGACCTCTTCGACCAACTGGTCCCGGCCCTTGAGCGTTCGCTTGCTGGCCTCGATGAAGAAGTCTTGCCAGCCCATGAGGACGCCATTGTTCAGGTAGTCCGCCTGATCGCCTCGGGAGTCAAGGTAGTCTGTGAAAGGCTTCGAGCCTGTCAACTTAGCGCTCTCCAGGGAGATCGTGATCCGCACACTGTCGGAGCAAGTGTACCGGATGCCTCCTTCGTTGCTGTCGTTGTCGTTCCACTCGTTCGTCTCGATCTGGTCGTTTGTCATGTCTTTGATCTCCTTGTTTGTTGTGAGTTGCTATATTACACTATACGGTCGGGGACGCAAGGGACTTTAGTCAAATATCGAAAGAAGTTTGCCTTTGTAGTCCTCGGGGCTGTCCGCCAGCTCCTCGATCTCGCGTTCCTCCTTCAATTGCCCCTCCGCGTACCAGTCTGCCGTCCAAGAGTAGGTCACCCGTCTGCCATAGGCATCCTCGTAGAAGTGGCGGGACAGCCCCAGATCGAGATCTACGGGATGTATGAACTTTCCCACGGCCTTTGGCGGCTCGGGGGAGGGCCGGGTACCGGTTCGGCGGTTCACGTCCTGGAAAGACCTCTGGGCCTGGGCTAAGTAAATGCCATCCCAAGGGTAGCCTCCGTTCTCCACCTGGGCCGCTGCCTCGCGGCACAGATGGTCTGAGAAGCGATGCAGGATGTCCTTCGCATCCCTCTCGTTCAACCCCAGCGCGCGGCGAGCGATCACTGAGCCAATGGCTGGCATGTTCCGACCTCGTGGGAGGATGTTGGCGTAGTACCAATATCGTGCACACGCGAGCCTTGTAAGCGTAGGGGCAACTAAGAAGTCGTGCTCGCCGATTATCTTCCGGGGTGCAGTGTCGCCCAGATCCTTATCCCGCTCAGCCTTCCGAACCAACCGCTTGCGCTCGTTCTTGGCGTAGCCCCAGAACCGCTCTCGGTCCTTTCGCATCTCGGGCGTCTCTACCCCGTCGGCGAAGGCTTCGATCTCTTCGTCGCTGAAATATCGCTGCCATTCCTCCGGCTGCCGACCGTTCCGAACTGCCGGACGGCCGGTCCAGAGCCGGAAGTTCTTGTTCTTGATCGTCATGCTTACTCCTTTGGAAAGGGAACCGCGTCGAGCGCCGAGGCGAAGGAAACGTATGAGACTATCACCTTGCCGTGGAGGGTTACTTCGTAGGCCGTGGCCTCATTCAGAGAGGCTCGGTCCTTGCGGATCGCGTAGCCCTCGAAGGTGAGGACGGTTTCTCTGCCGCTAATAAGTACAGTCATTAGAGTGCTCCTTCGAGGATGTCCAGGGCTGCGTCGATGATACGGAAAGAGGCGTGGTCGGACTGACCGATCAGGCGCTGATTGAGTTCCTCCTGTCGGTAGTCAATTCCGAAGTTGAAGAGGTTCTCCAGGTGCGCGCGGCACGCGCCGTGGTTGATCGCTGCGTCTACGCTATCCGAAAAATGCTCTGCCTCTTCGAGGAAGATGTCGCCGTTGTTCGCTTCGAGTTCCGTAAGATCAAAGTTAAGCATGTTAGTAGTCTCCTTTGTTGTGAGTTGTTGTTGACTTCGTCAGTATACAGGACTTATCGGCTGCCGGCAAGGGCCCTTTAGGCTTTTCTTCGACTCTCTTGCAACCTTTGCGATTTTCGCATCGCTTCGTAGCGGTCAGCGCAGTTGAAGTATTCGCCAGATTTGTCGGTACCCCTTGCGACATGAACTGCGTAGCCCTCTTCGAGATCGCCAAGAGGGCCTCTGACACTTGCGTCCACCGGTTCGCCGCACATCGCGCAGTCGATCACCACAGGACGTCCAGCGGCCTCGCGAGCCTTCCGCACCGAATATGCGTACCTCCGCAAGACTCGCTCGGGGGAGGAAGCTCGGATCTTTCGTAGCTGCTTCCGACAAGCGTCGGAACAGGTGTTAGAAGGGCGTCCGGTCTTCGTGGCGTCTGGCAGCGAAGCGTTGCACACCTCGCACTCCGTTGGCCTCGGAGCGGGAACTGGCCGCTGCCGACATGGGTCGCACTTGCTGGGCCTCGGGCCTCTGGCGTTCAGTTTGGCCTTGGCCATCTTACCACACGCGGTGCATTCAATTAGGATCTGGTTGGGTCTGGGCATTAGGTACTCCTTGGGATGAATGGGGCGCGAGGAAACGCGCCGTTATTATATGATTTTAGGGTCGCTGAGATCCGCGCCCCACCCATCCGGTAAGGGGTTAGATGTACTGGCCGCCGCTGCCGGTCGAGGGCAGGCCGGAAGACTTCGCCTGGGCAGCCTGCTGGGCCTCGTATGCCGCTTGCTTGGCACAGTTGGGGTTTCCACAGTCGCAGGGCTCAAGTTCGCCGAGTTCGCCCTTTGCTGCCTTCTCGCTGAGGAGTTGCTTCAGCATCATCTCGAAAGCGACGGTTAGGTCGGCCACGTCCTGCTCAAGTTTGACGATGCGCTCCTCCTGCTTGTTGTCCGCCTCGGGGGTGTCTGTGACGTTGATGGTAATCATTTCATCTCCTCTCTTCCCCGTGGGGAACACTTTGTTGCGTTTCGGATCTATACCTAGTTATCTCTGAATCGGGGCCCCTTACTTAGGGTCCACTCTACCTATTTGCAATAAAGGTCTCGGAGTTGTTGCAGAAGGCGCTGCTCTTCGTGCCGGAAGTTAGCACGCAGTCCTTTCAGTGCAAGGGTTAGGACGAGTTTCTCGTTGCGTTGGTAGTCCTTCTCTCCTTCAGTCATCGTTGTTGCCTCCTTTGTGCTTGAGTTTGCGAGTGTATCCTCGTTTACCCTTCTTGGTTCCCTGCCGGCCCCCGCGAGGCATCCCCTTGTGGATCTCGCGACTAGCGGCCTTCAGTGCTTTGATCGTGTCTTTGCTGACCATGTTGTTCTCCTTGTTGGTGCTCCGCATTATACACTACTCTTCGGCCGCTGCAAGGGCATCTTTAATCTTTTTTCAGAATCCGATGGTTTTGTTTGGGCAGAATACGCTTGACAGGGCCTTGATAGCCGATTCGAGCGCACCGGTCTTGGCGTCCTGCTCCAGAGCCTTGACCTGTAGATTCCTTGCTTCAGGTGCCATACAGTTACTTTTTTCGACCTCGATGTCCCAGGCATTCTGGATCGTTCGGGTCTTACGTATAGAAGATTGTCGCTCCTTGATAAGCGTTTCGATAATGTCGTCCATCTTGTTCTCCTTGTTTGCTGTGATTGGCTCCGCACTATACACTACTCTTCGGCCACTGCAAGGGCATCTTTAGACTTTTTGGAAAAAAAACCCCCGATCCTGCGAAATGCGGGATCGGGGGTGGGTGCTACCTTTGGTTCGGTAAGAAGATAGGAGTCTCTATATCCTTTCCTCGTAAGGGGGTGCAGGGCAGCCCCTTAGACCATATTTCTGCCGGCAGCATACTTAGTTCGCCCCCAGAGAAGTCATCGCCGAAGGCTCCGATGCCGACGCCTGCGTTGAATGGACCTGACTCTTCGCACCACCATGATGGTGCCGCGTCATAGATCAGAGAGTCAGGGAAGTCTACAGACGACCACGCACTGGGGGAGGTTATCCCCACGTGATTGTTCACCCATACTGTAGGCGTCTCCGGTACTGGTCCCGATCCAAAATAGCTATCGTCAGGCATACTGTCCGCACATTGCGGATCGACGTTGCCGTCCCGTTGCTGGATCTGGCACCTCTCGCGGATCACGTTGTATTCCGAATGGGTGGCTTCGTCTCCACGGTCAACCGCCATGTTCCCCCATCCAGTGTGCATGTGCTGCGTAGTGTTCCCGAGGTAGTTAATGAAAGACTGCTCCCCTAACGTGCCCCCATATTCCTCCGTGGACAGTGCGCCCATAGAGTGGGGGTCATCCCCGGATCGCAAGCGGTTGCGGAAGTAGGTAATGTAAGGCCCCTGTGGTCCCCAATAGGTGTCTACCTCTATCTTGCAAAACACATCATTCCCCTCCACGATGGTCGAGTGGGCATAACCTCCGTGGTGGAAAATAGACCGCCCGCCGCCGCCGGGGCGAAGGTCTCGACATAGGCTGCCAGTGTCTCCATACACCACCTCGCCATTGATAATCTCGGATGCTGGCTCGGTCAGTTCACCTGGATCTCCCATGTAGTTGTAGGCGATCACGTTTCGGGTTGCCGTCTGCTGCACTGTGACGCCTCGCGGGACACCTTCGAGGAAAGCATTGTTCTCGATCACATTGCCTGACGTCTGCTGCACCACGATAGCCGAGTGGTTGTTGGCCCGGACACGTGGGAGCCAAAGATCCTGGAAAATGTTACCACGGATCAGGTTCCGGTAGGTGAAGGTCAGCGAGATGAACTTAGCGTTGTGGTCTGCGAACGTCACGCCAGTGACCCACGAGTAAACCGCACCTTCCATGTACAGTGCCGTATTCTGCGGGAACACTTCGGGGTTATGGTCTACCAAGCGGAAATCCTCCAGCCCAATGTTAGTCAACCTAGTGCCCCAAACGTGGGCACGTTGATTGCCGGTGTTGTAGTCTGCTGGCAATGGTCGATCAATCGTGACCCGCAAGCCATTGACACTGGTCACCTCTGCAAGGTAGTTGAAGCCACTGAACACCCACGCGGGGTATCCCGAGGTATCGCCTACCGAGGCAGGGTAGTCCGCAGTGAAGAGCAGGAAACTGCCAGGGGCTAGCCCTGCTGTCGAATCCAACGTGACAGAGAGCGAGCCCTTGTCGTATCCCGAGGTCCACTGACGAGTGGGCTGGCGATTCGGAACGAAGTTGTTCCAACCGATCAGCACCGATGGACTGCTGTCAGCCCCATGGTACTTGAGGGTCGTTTGGCTCGCGCCCGACCCACGCAGTACAATGGAACTCTTCCGAATGTGGAGCCGACTGCTCAGGTTGAAAACGCAGTTTCCCCCTGATGGGTTAGGCTCCAGCAGCACAATGCTACGGGCCGGCGCAGAGTCGATAGCGGCCTGCACCGGAGCGTTGTCATTGTCTGAGGAACCGTCGGCGCATGAGTTCGCTTGGACACGTATGACGCCCCAGGTGGAGGTGTCGATCTCATCGTACCAGGAAGCAGAGTACCCGTCAGGTACTCGGCTCGCATCGACTGAGAGGTCGCCAAGAGAACTCTGCTCCCGTGCTGAGGCGAACGTCGCCAGAGCGGTGAAAATAAGAGCATAAACTATTTTCATACTTTCTCCTTTCCTAGTGCAAGATATGCCACTTCGCAGGCTTTGCTTGCTTTTAGCAGTGCATCGGCGGCATCCGCTACCGCATACCTCTGCTCCCGCGTGAATGAATCCTTGTGCATTCCGTCCAGCAGTTTGCCGAGGGCCAGTGCCCCATCCTCGCTGCCAAATTCCTGCCGTTCGATGATCTTCTGTTCTTTAGTCATTTCGCTCTCCCTTGATAGTAATCTTATCACCTGTTCGCGAAATGCCGATGACATCCTCGGCGGCGAAAGTGGTAGTAGTGTCTGCCTCGCAGACGAATGTGAAGCGCCGGTCGCTATGCCCCCGGAAGTGCAGCCAGCCCCGTCGGAGGGTGGCTCCCCCTGCTGTCGCGAGGAGGGTTACCATCTGGCCACTGTACACCCGGCCCTGGAGTTTCTCCAGCGTGGTCACTAGAAGAACCCCACGGACTTGCCGTCTTCGTCGAAGACTTCCACGAACACTGCGGCCTCAGAGCCTACCGAGGAGTGGACCGTGGTCACCGACACGCCCGCCGGGGTCTTGTCAGCTACCGCGTAGGACCAAGCGTCATATTCGGGGTCGAGGTCGATCTCGCGAGCCTCTTCGGCGTTGAGCCCTGCGACCAGTTCCGCCGCGTGTACCTGTCCGAATGCCGTTGATCGTCCCGTAGATCGTCCGTTTACCATTTCGTTTCTCCTTCGTTGTCGTTGGTGAGTTGTTATATTACACTATACGGCAGGGGGCGCAAGTACTTTAGAAATCTTTTTGAAAACTTTCTTCAGATGCGGCGTGGATCTCGTCGCGGACTCGCAGCACCTTTCGAGCGTAGTCGGCGCCGCAGGTCTTGCTCCGAAGGCTACCACGAGGGCCGCAGTTGAATGCGCGCAGGCCATCGTATAGGCCGAATCGGTCAATCTGCTTCTTGAGGTACAGAGTGCCCGCGCGGATATTGGTGGCGCAATCGTGGAGGTCTGCACCATCCATTCCAACGGCCGTAGCGGCCACTGGCTTGACTTGCAGGAGGCCGATGGCCCCTGCGTAGTTCTCGCCGACATCGCATCGCAGAGACGATTCTGTGAAGGCTACGGCCGCCGCTAGTTCCGCGTCGATCACGGAATTGGCGGTGATTAGGTACCCGAGCATTCCTTCAATCAGCATTCACTTCCTCCAGTCGGTTGGCGGTGGGGCAGGCTTCTCAAACTTATCCGCGATCCAGAGGATCGGCGCGAAGGCCAAGAAGAACATCCAGGTGAGCATCATGCCACTCAGCAGCACGGCTGCCAAGAAGAGCCGAGGGACGGCATCGCGGAGGCTGCGCTTCCAGCCGCGCCGCACCTACTTGCCCTCCTCTGCCGCCAGGAGGGCCTTGGTGCAGATCAGGGCCTCATTCCAAGATTCGAAGGTTGCTACCGTTCGCAGTACCTTGACGCGCCCGAGCTTGATCTGGCCGGCGTCGATCTCAAGCACATCGTAGTCGCCGTTGGTGTTGAGTCGGAAGGTGAAGTCTTTCATGTTGTCTCCTTGGTTGTTGTGAGTTGCTATATTACACTATACGGTCGGAGGCGCAAGGGCCTTTAGACTTTTATCTAAAAATCTTCGGCCGGGGCCGCGAGGGCTAGTAGTGGGTGAAACCTCGGCGCGTGCATTCGTTGGCGCAGTCCTTCGCGGCATGCCGCCACTGGTCGCAGTTAGTGCAGACATGATCGGTGAAGCCACGCGACGCGGCAAACTTGAAAGCCTGCTTCAGGTTCACGTGGGAGCCCCAGTTCTTGACCAGTGCGTCGCCGGCCGTCTCGACCATGCGGACTTGATCCTCTCCCTCTCGGGCGACCCGGCGAACGATGCGGAAGACATGTCCGTTCTCCTCGTTGTCGAGGGTGGCGAGGATGACTTCGTCTCGGAGGATGTCTGCTGCGTTCGTCATGTTTGTTCTCCTTAGTTGTTGTGAGTTGCTATATTACACTATACGGTCGGAGGCGCAAGGGCCTTTAGCCTTTTATTTAAAAATCTTCGACAACGTACCAGTCGGGCATCGGGCGGCACTTGTTCCAAGTGGCAATGCGCTGTTTTTCGGGGCTCTGGTAGTATGCACGGTATGCGGTCACGGTGTCGGCGTGCTTGTACTCGTCGGGCATACACTGCGGGGGAGGCGTCGGTGCGAGCGAGTCATACTGGATGCCGCGAGGTGGGTGCCACAGGACTGTGCGAAGTTTGCGGTCAGTCGTGTGTACCTTGCCATAGCGGTAGGTGTACTCGTCGCACAGGGCGATAAAGTGCCGGTAGGTCCAGTTGTAGTTCGCCTCAGACTCGCGCACCCACTTGCTGCTGGGGTGGTTCTTATGTGTGCGCTTGTAAAGCACTTCCGGCACGTCGTCGCCATCGAGTTCTCGATGCGCGGTCGAGAGCATCTGCGCGGTCTCCAGGATCATTTTTACCACGTGCTTGTCGCACTGGAGTTGGGCAGCGATGATCGGATCTTCGTGGAGGTAAAACAGGTTCATGTTGGTCTCCTTTGTTGTGGTGAGTTGCTACACTATCACGTATCGGCCGGGGCCGCAAGGGCCTTTAGCCCATTTCGAGGTATTCCGCGTAATCGAGGTCACCCACCCCCTCGACCCAGGTCCGCTCGATGTAGGCTTCGAGGGAATAGAGGGCCGCATATGCTGCTCCCTTGTTGACGGGGCCGTAGACCTCTTCACCATTTACCGTCGAGAGGCTTACGTGTCCGTCGAGGTGCTCGACGTAGTTCTCAAACATGTTGCCCTCGATGGCGCTCACGATGTAGGTCTGGAAGGCGACGAATCCATCGAAAGAGCCGTCTGAGTAGATCGCGAGGTCGTCTGCGTTTACGATGTTCATGTCTGTTCTCCTTGGTTGTTGTGAGTTGCTCAGTATACAGGACTTATCGGGCGCGTCAACAGATACTTGAGGACTTTTTTTAGCGTCCCGATTTTAATTCCTCGATGCGGCTCAGGCAAAATTCGATCTGTCCGCGAGCGAAGGCTATGGCCTCTTCGTCAAACAGCCACGGTGCGGCCTCCCGGTTCTCTTCGGCGTCCTTGAGGTATGCCTGACAGTGTTCAATCGCTTCGATTTGGAGGGCGATATCCTCTTCGATTCTTCGCATGTTTGTTCTCCTTGTTTAGAGGGTGCCGAGGTAGATGCCATCTTCGTCGGCGACTTCGACGACGAAGTGCTCGTTAGAGGCCATGGCTGCGCTCGTGATGGACTGGGCACCGATGTGCTTGGCTGCGTCGTAAGCCTTAGCCACGTAGGTCCAGTCGGGGTCATTGAAGGCGTTCGCCGCGATGGCGCTGCTGGCTTCGTCGTAGTCGAGGATGTTGATGATGTCGTTGAGCATTTTGTTCTCCTTGGTTGTTGTTGACTTCGTCAGTATACCAGTCTTATCGTCTACCGCAAGGGATACTTTAGTTAAATTTCGAAACTATTTTCCAGTTGGCGAAAAACGACATCTTGCGAACTCGTTTGGTCATCTGACCCGTGGGGTCGAGAACGAACGGGTCCGAAGGATCGCCCCAGAGCGTCACTGCATGGAAGGCTCCCGAGGGCACGTGTCCGACCACTGCGCGCCATACAGGCTCGCCTGCATCGCGGAGAGCCCAATAGGCCAAGAGTTCTAGGCCATCGCAGTCGTCGCCATCTGCCGCCAGCACTTGCGCGATAGTCGGCCAGCTATCGACTGCCTCCGCGCGGTAGTGCTTCTTGGACAGTCGCTGGATACGCCGCGTTAACCGACGGACCTGCGCGAGGTCAATACTGTCGAGGGCGTCGAACTCACTGCGGATCTCTTGGTATGCTTCTGCCAGCGGGGTGCGACTGTCGCCAAGGCTGCCATCATCTGTGGCCTGCCATCCGCTGACCTTCGCCTGCAGGGCAGGGTGGACGGTATCGGCGACAGCCGAGGTGGATAGCATCATGACGGCTAGGGCCAGAACTACCAGTTTCATCTCGGTCTCCTTATCTCGCGCGGCAGATGGTTCTGCCGCCGATGGACGCACAAACCATGCCAGGGTTCCGCCGATGCACTGCGCGCCGAGGATTCAGGCCACATCTGGCTCGGTATTCTTGGTCCTGTTTGGCGTACTCGAATTGGTTCAGTTGCGACCTCTCGCTAATCGTCGAAATCCTGTCCGAGTAGCTGCATCCGGGCTTCGCGCAACCTGTGGTGGCGGCCATCATGGCGGCCAGTGCTATCAAAATCATCTTTTTCATGTTGTTTCTCCTTCTGTTTGGGTTGCTGTGAGTATAGTGGACCTATCGTCTGCCGGCAAGGGCCACTTTACAGTTTTCTCGATCTATGGTTCATAATGTTGCTGATGTGCGACCGGTGCACTCCGTACAGTTCACCCAGTTCTCGCTGATTGAACCGTCCGGCAGCATGGAGGTCACGGATCTCCCGGACGGCCGAATCCGTTAGCTTAGACCTGCCGTTGGCCTCACCGGACAACGTGGCCTGTCGGCCTGCTCGTACCTTATCGTCCATGTTGTCCTGCTGAGTGCCCACCTGGAGGTGCGCCGGGTTCACGCAGGCGGGGTTATGGCACGAATGGCGAATGATTCGGCCATCGGGTATGGGACCGTTGGCTAACTCGTAGGACACGCGGTGGGCTAATAGCATCTTGCCGTCCACCTTGAACTGACCGTAGCCTTTATTGTTAAAGGAGCCCCTCCAGTACCAGCACCCTCCGTAGACTGGTAGCTTGGCCACGAAGTCAAAGAGCCTTTCTTCGGTCGTTCGGTCGTGACTCCCATAGGGCTCATATGCCTCTGGGTCGCGTCCTTGCCTAATAGCTTTGCGAATGCTGACACACTTGCTGACCGCTGCTCGCATCTCGGGCGTGGCCTCTTTGGTTCGTTTCGCTTTCTTCAAGCGATCATAGGCTCTCACGTCCTCGATCTCTTGGTCGCTCATATAATCGTAGGGTTTCATCTCTGTCTCCTCATGTCAAGTGGTTCAAAACAGCCACTCTAGGGTTTCCTAGAGGCCAAATCGAATTTCGTTTTGCCAGGGGGCTGCCGCCAGGGGTGCCATAGGGGCATTTCGGACCAAATTGTCACAGATCTCCTCTAACTTTTGCCAGCTGAAATCATCAGCCCACTCGAAACGCAAGGCTACAATTACTGCGAGACTTTCGACGTGCCCAATGTAATTCCTTTCTAGTGGCGATTTTCGAGCCATCTCCAAGACTATATCCTGGATCTCAATATCTGCCCAGATCTCAGTTTCTGCTATTTCTAAGTCCAATTCCAGTTCTCCTTTTCAGTTGTCTATATAGAGTATAGCTCAGATCTCGAATTTGTCAACAGCGAGTTTGAAATTATCTGTTTTTTTCCCTCCGATCTCTATAAGTATGTAGGCCGACATCGAGAAAAAGTAAAGTTTCAAAAAAGTACTCGAACTTTTCGCAAACAAAAACTCAGAAAGCGGTGATCGAAAC
>WLWF01000133.1_pt1 | contig 66731 bp, 52 predicted proteins | sample 6718331 | NCBI WGS metagenome assembly WLWF01 (sample SAMN12718692, study PRJNA515312) | sponge metagenome | isolation source: marine sponge | host: Mycale hentscheli | place: New Zealand: South Island, Marlborough, Capsize Point | collected 2003-05-01 | reverse complement strand
ATTTCAGATGAGCACGCAGAAGACTCCAGCAGAAGCTGTCCGGGCAAACCAAGGCCACCAAGCACCCGAAGACCAGACGCAGATGAGAACAGCCCAATTGCATCGGTAACTCGCGACATAGTCTGCAAAACAGATGGCGAAAGCCGTACGATCCAGCCATTTGGCTCGGAATTTGTCGAGCCGCTGTCATCGCTGAAGCCACCGACCCAATCGGTAGCAGACGACCCCGAAGATGACTCTACAGAAAAGGTTGGCTCAGCGACTGTTTCAAACCAGTCAGCCGAAACTGTGTCATATCCTGACGGAGCAGCCGTAAGAAGATACCGCGGTTCGAGTTGCTCAACGCGATACTGGCCACCCGATAGGGCTGCTCGAATCTGCCGTGTTTGGCCACGTCGCCGCGAGAAGCGGGTTCTCACCGAATTGCGATTCGGAAAAAGAGTATTCATTCTGAAGAACCTTTCTGCTCTACCGTACGTAAGAATGTAATTGTCGTTACTTGGTGGTATTGAGGCTTTATCGAGACTGTTTTGAAGCTGTGCATTTCTCATGCCCTTTTGGGCAAGTCACCCAAAAGTTTTAGCTTTGCTGCGCTACCGAAGAGACTTTTCATTTAAAAAATGTCGAGATATCGTTGGAAGTGAGTAGTGTTCGCGCACAGTCTGAGACAAACTGGGGAAAATTGACGCAAAATGCTTCGCTGCGTCGCAAAATGCTCACCCTCGCGGAGCAGGTCGTATCAAAATGCGACCGCTTCTAAAATGATCCGTAATTGTGCATAATCTTGGCTGCTTGTATATCCAGCGAGTCATGAGTGTTTTCATTTTGACAACCATTCATTTCTCTACCCTTTTTTGTTAGAGGAGCCCCCCCTCCGTGTTCAGGAACCTCAGTACGATTGGTCTTCCGCTGTCAGGACGTCCAAGTGAACTTATTGAACTCGCTTTATCTTTTGGCTTCGACGGCATGGATATCGATATCCTTGACTTCTGCCAACAAGCCGAGATCTACGGTGTGGACCATGCTCGCCGACTGATGGTGAGTGCACGACTCCAGGCGTCCTCAATTCATCTGCCGATTACACTTGCTGGGGACGATGCAACATTCGCTTCAGAGGCCGAACAACTTCCTAAACTATTCGAGATGGCCCAAGCAACTGAATGTAGCCGTGCCACGGCAACGGTAGTTCCTGGTTCAGATGAGCATGCCTTCAAGGATCTTTTTGAGCTTCATCGCAGTCGTCTTGATCAGATTGGCAGCATGGCTGCAAAGCATGATGTGGCAGTTGGACTTGCCATTGTTCCTGAAGCCGAGCGGAGAGCAGATTTTTCACATGAATTTATCCATAATTATGAAGGACTATTCGGACTCATTTCGAGTTCTCATGATTCAATTGGAGTGGTTGTTGATAACTGGGCACTTTACCTCGGCGGTGAATCCGCGTCTGTGATTTCACAATTACCGGCAAATCGTATTGTCGAATTGCGGATCTCTGATGCTCCAACAGATGTAACAGCGAATGAACTTGTTGCGAGCCAAAGACTCATGCCCGGCGAAACTGGAGTGATTACCTCCGTAGAACTTCTCAATATTGCTGAGAAGGCAGGCTTCGAAGGGCCTGTTACACCGTGGGCCACCCGAGAAGCACTGAAGGGTATTGGCCGCGAACGAATTGTACGTTTGGCCGGCGATCGCCTTGAAACATTCTGGAAAGATGCTGGCCTTCCTATCGTGCCGCGGTGGTTTGCTCCAGCAGTTACTGATGAACAGGAACCAAATAACGCAGAAGTCTTAGGACTCAACGAAGAATCAGACAAATCGTCGGAATCAACTGCAACACAAACAACTGATGCCTGACCCGAGTGTTTCGTTCGTAGTCAGGCTCCTTCGCGAACCCAGATAACGCGAGGAGAGCCCGCGCCCCCAATTGCAGAGCCTCGAATAAACTCTGAAACATATCGAAGACTTCGACCAGGACGATCCGGGTCCCGAAAGTTATCACCCTTCTGCAAGATCGGAAGGAGATCGGGCATGCTGCCAAAGGCCCGAGCTCCAGCTGCTTGACACGGGTACCAGTACCCATTGCCGTCTGAGCAAACCAGGTAGAACTCTGGGTAACAGTGCCCCTCAACCCAAACCGTCCTTGCGGGAATACCAGCTGCTCTTGCCATCGCAATAAACAAACAGGTGAGCTCCTCACAGTCTCCCCACCCATCCGCCAGAGCACGAGCTGCGCCTTTCAATTCACCATTACGATATTCGACACGCTGGCGTACAACATCATAAATGGCCTCTACCTTGCTCCAGCCCTCTACGTCTTTTGTTGTCTCACGCATGAGCCGCACAATCGAAGTATTGCGGCTTTCAATGTAGGGACTTGGTCGAAGGAATACTCTCAGATCATGTTCGGACTTCAATGGCAGTTTCAAATTATCTGTTGTTTGTGGTGCCAAGATTGCAGAACGCTCGAGTTCATATGTCACTATTGCTTTTGCTTCCCTTCCAGCAGCCAGATCGGGTATCTCAACAATCATTTGTCGAGCTGCACCATGAAGATCCCGGAACCGTAATCGACGAATATCGGTCGTCGTATCTTCGTCGACTATTCGCACCCCCTGCTCTGGCCAATCCATCGGCACAGGCAACGTCGCGTAGATATCTCGACATCGTCCGCCTTGAGCTACAACACGAACACCCACCCGGTATCGCTGAATCCCTGAAACACCAAACTGTGGAGCATGACTATTCAAAGACGTCTCTTGAAACTGACTAAGTAGTTGCCTACATGAAATCGCTCCTCCAGTTGTCGCTGCAAGTACCCGCAAAAGATCTCGTCGGCAGAGATCTTCAAAACTGCGGCTTTGGAGGGAAAATTGAGTCATATTTGAGCAATCGGCAAGTCCTGACCCGTTCGACACCATGATCCTGTATGGGTGCGATTGGGAAGTCTGGGGAATGAGTCTTTGTCTTTTAATCGCACGGAATACACATCAATTGTTCAGCATTGGTCCTCCTGCTAGACTTCGAGGCTTGCATGAGAGAGGAAACCCAACGGCTATTGTCGGTGAGGAATACTCTCTGAGAGCATTTCAACCCAATTCATTCCTCTAACCCCGCGAACGTATGGTCAACCGAAATCTTATCCGTGAACTTGATTTAGGAGATGAACTCGAACAAGAAATAGATCTGGCAATGGGCGGAAGTGATGCCGCCGATTTTGATGTTGGCCAGGCTCCCTCTCTTGCAATCAATAGTGTTGTTGAAGGAAAGATTTTACGAGTTGACGATGAATTCGTTCTTGTTGATGTTGGGTACAAGAGTGAAGGCCATATCCCACGAAATGAATGGGATGAAACAGAACCTGCCCCAGAAATTGGGGATGTCATCAAGGTTCTTCTCGAAGACATTGAAGAAAATATTGTTGATGAGCACCGAGGCCTCATAACTCTCTCGAAACGCAAGGCCCGTCGAATCGAAGACTGGCTGCGTGTCATGTCAAGTGTTCGTGAAGATGACGTTGTAACGGGATTTGTCCTTCGAAAAATTAAAGGCGGCCTCCTCGTTGATATCGCTGGAGTGAATGTCTTTCTCCCAGCTAGCCAAGTTGATATCAGGCGGCCCGCTGACATAGGCGACTATTGCAACAGAGCAATCCAGTGCCTCGTCCTGAAAATTGATGAAGCTCGTCGAAATATTGTCGTTTCCCGTAGAGCACTTATCGAACAGGAACGATCTGAGCGTAAGAAGCAACTCATGGAAACACTTGAGGTCGGACAGGTCCGCCGAGGCATTGTGAAGAACATTGCTGACTTCGGCGCGTTTGTCGATCTCGGAGGCATCGACGGCCTACTGCACATTACAGACATGAGTTGGGGACGAATTGGTCACCCAAGTGAAATGGTTTCGATTGATCAGGAAATCGAAGTGCAGGTGCTACACATTGATCGTGATCGTGAGAAAATTGCACTGGGCATGAAGCAGCGAACACCGAGCCCATGGGCAAAGGTTGCCGAGAGATATCCTGTTGAAACCATTTGTAAGGGTGCTGTCGTAAACGTAATGAGCTACGGCGCATTTGTGAAACTTGAAGACGGCGTCGAAGGACTCGTTCACATTAGTGAAATGAGTTGGACGAAGCGAGTAAGCCACCCGAGTGAACTTGTTTCGCCTGGAGATGAAGTCGAAGTTGTTGTTCTTGCTATTAACGAGGACAAACAAGAGATTTCACTGGGAATGAAGCAAACACAGCAGAATCCTTGGGAAAAAGTGGCGGCAGATTATCCACCAGGTGCCATTGTTAAAGGTGTTGTCAGAAATCTGACAAATTACGGAGCCTTCATTGAAATCGATGAGGGCATCGATGGCCTCCTCCATGTCACAGATATGTCCTGGACACGCAAAGTCACCCATCCAAGTGAAATGGTTGATAAGGGCCAGGAGATTGAATGTAAGGTTCTATCTGTCGATCAACAGCGGCGGCGTATCGCGTTGGGCCTGAAGCAGATGCAGGACGATCCGTGGACTGCTGATATCCCTGATAGATACAAGGTTGATGATGTTGTTCATGGAACAATTACCAAAATTACCAATTTTGGTGTCTTTGTTGGCCTTGAAGACGGCCTTGAGGGGCTCCTGCATATTTCGGAACTGTCAGATGATAAGATCGAAAATGCAGAGGAATTAGTTCAGGTCGGTGATCCAATTGATGTCAAGATTCTTCGTGTTGATATTGAAGAACGAAAAATTGGACTCTCCAAGAAACAGGTTTCCGATTCTGAAAATTCGGCACCGGCAGAAGCTACACCGGCAGAAGCTACACCGGCAGAAGCTACACCGGCAGAAGCTACACCGGCAGAAGCTACACCGGCAGAAACATCACAGGCAGAAACACCGAGTGACAGCTAACTTTGACTGCTGACTTATTTCTGTCCGGAACGATTGTGCTCAATTCCGAGGACTGCTCCCAAAGGTTCATGCTGCGCTACGGTGCCAGAATTCCTGAAATGTAACTGTTGTTTGTGGTTATAACGCACCGAGACTTCGCCACCCTCTCGAAGAGCATTCATGTCGATACGGCCCCTTTTCGGTGAGCAGGAAGGGGCATCTTTGGGCGTGAGTAAGACCTCTCCTGTCTGGGGATCAATAACATCGACCTGCGTTGCAGAGACTGTGTCTTTTTTGACAAGCCACAGAACTAGACGACTCCCGGCGACTAACTCTCTTTGGTCAATTGACCGCATTGCCTCTGGTGGAAGCCGTTCCCATGAAGGTGACACCGAGCCGGTCATTCCAGAAGTTACGTCCTTGTCGAGAAGATGCTGCTGTTCGTGTTTGCCACGTCCCGAAGAGATCGTTGACTCTGTTGGCCAGCACATGGACTGAGCGTGATTTTGAACAGCCATCAACCCCTGCTGGCATCCCGTGATGACAGATGGAATATCTCCAGTAATGAAGAATCCCGCGACTACTAACACAGTCAATACAGCACGAACCATCAATTTTCCCCGGGAAAGAATGCCTTTTTGCTGGAAAACTTGCGTTACTGAAGAATCGGAAGTATTCCCGAAGTAAGTATTGCACGCGTTTCAGGTCATTCATGCATGGAAAACAACCTAAATCACAGAAATAAATGTTTTTTCGGCTAGCACCAGATGTTTCGGATTGCCAGTATCTAGCCGCCTTACGTTTTATAAAAGGTCAGAAAGCTCGATGGACATACAAGAAGACACAAATCGCTTTGGTATCTCGGCTGTTTCCGTACACCGACCATCTTGGATATTGAATAACGCATGGTTTGGCGAGACGATGCCAAGGAAATTCAGCCGGCATACCGGCATTGAGTCGAGGGCTATTTCCTTAGAAGATGAAGTAACAATGGGTGTACGAGTTGTTCGGAAATTGCAGGCTGAGACCGGCTGCAACCTCGCCGACTGCCGGGGCATCTTATTTGCCTCGCCCTCTTTTTTACCACCATCAATCGCTGATCGTTTCCTTGGAAAGTCACAGGCCAGGCATGAACGACCGCAACATGCAGCCCGCCAATTAACTAAGCGGCTGAATGTGCCACATATACGAACTCTTGGGATCAACTGGTTTTGTTGCGGGTACAGTCGATCGTTAAGCCTGATTCAAAAGCGTTGGGCTCCTCGCCTTAATTTACAAAATAATGAATTCATCCTTGTTGTAGCAGCAAGTCGTATAAGTCGAATCACAGATTACAGCTGTAGCCAAACTGCTGGCCTCTTTGGCGATATGGCCTCAGCAACACTCCTTGCTCCACTAACAAGTCAACGGCACCCTGCACACTTCGAACTCTTACACGCAGATGCTCGTCGTGAACAGATTGAGCACCCAGCGTTTAACTTTGAGAGGCGAGAAAACGTCCCAATACCATTACCAAATGGTGGAGTTGCACACGCAGATGAACGGATTGTGTACACACTCGATGGTATGGCTATTGCCGACACGGCCCCCCGTCAGATGTCGGCTGCTGTTGCATCAGCACTCAAAGCCTCAAGTCTCTGCGGAGATGACGTTGACTATGTTGTTCCCCACCAAGCGGGTACTGGCATTGTCCGCTTTACAGGAATGAAGCTCGAAGAGTACGGGATCGGTGGTCAGCTTATAAACGGGCTGACTGAACGAGCTGGGAATGTTAGTGCCTGCTCGGTTCCGTTCGCCCTCCGAGAAACATGGGATCAACTTAGTGGTATTATCGCTTGCCCAACAGCTGCCGTTGGTAGCCCTGGGAAGCCTGAAGTGCTTCGTGGATGTGTCCTTCTAAAGTCCACGCCATACCACGAGATACGTCGCACTCAGGCAGCGTAATATCTGCGGATCTCTTAGCGGTGATTCATGTCACAGGACAAACCACCAGCTGCAGGAACATAACAGTTCTTGGCATAGTCCATCACCATTCGATGTGCACTAAACCTCCACGCTAATGATGAAATAGAGTGCATCATCATTTTGATCCATGCGCGGGGAAGTCCATCCACGTCTCGTTCATAAAATAGTGGGATAACTTCGTGCTGAAGCACATCGAACAAGGCCTCTCCGTCTCTCTGATCGGTGATGTCATCTTGGGCATGTGTCTCTCCGCGGCCGATCGCAAACCCATTCCGACCATTAAACGCTTCAGCCCACCAGCCATCGAGAATCGAACAGTTGATACCACCGTTGAGAACAACTTTTTGGCCACTTGTTCCAGAGGCCTCGAGAGGACGTCTTGGATTATTGAGCCAGACATCAACACCCTGAATAAGATGCCGACACACATTGATATCGTAATCTTCAACAAAGACGATTCTTCCTGCCATCTGAGAATCGTGTCGTAGGTTTGCAATTTTTTGTATGAGGGCTTTCCCTGGTTCATCTGCAGGATGAGCCTTTCCCGCAAAGATAATCTGAATCGGCCTGTTCTTGTCACAAACTAAATCATGGAGCCGATCAAGCTGAGTGAGAAACAGTGCTGCCCTTTTATAGGTTGCAAAACGTCTCGCAAATCCGATAGTGAGCACATTTGGGTCGAGGACCGTACGAGCGGATTCGATCGATTCGTTATTCTCTCCACGGCGATTACATTGCCTTGTTACTCGCCGCCGAACGAATTGGAGCAAGAGGTTCTTCAATGCATAATGGGTTTCCCATAGTTCCCCAGGATCAACATCGTAGATTTTTTGCCAGACATCTGGCTCGCCCATGCGGCCAATCCATCCAGAAGGAAACAAACGATCATAAAGCTGAAGCATCTGCCACGAAAGCCAACTTTGTACATGTACACCGTTAGTTATATGCCCAACAGGCACTTCCTCCTCAACTCGTGAAGGCCACAGACCTGACCACATTCGTCGACTTACATGACCATGCAAAGCGCTCACTCCATTAGCACGACGTGACAACTTAAGCCCGAGCACAGTCATGCAGAATGGCTCCTCGTGATTATGGGGTTCAACGCGTCCAAACGACATCAGTTGATCATGCGAAATACCAAGTGCATCACGAGTTGGGCCAAGATGCTCCTCGATCAGCCCATTATCAAATCGATCATGACCAGCCGGCACCGGCGTATGTGTTGTAAAAACGGTTTGACGAGCCACCTGACTGACTGAATCATCAAACGAATATCCGTCTCGGTCCATGCGACCACGAACGGCTTCGAGCGTAGCGAATGCCGAGTGGCCCTCGTTGAGGTGATACACGCCGGGAACAATACCAAGGGCTCGAATAGCCTTGACGCCTCCAACACCCAAAACCATTTCCTGTCGAATCCGAGTCCTTGTGTCACCACCATAAAGCCGACTCGTTAACTCACGATCTTCAGAATCATTCCCATCAATATCGCAATCCAAAAGAAAGAGCTTGGCACGACCAACCGCCATTTGCCAAACCTTCGCATGTATCGGGCCTGACCGAGTTTCTACTGTGACTGTAATGGGGGCTCCGTGTTTGTCAGTGGCCGATTTGATTGGTAGCAGATTAACCCGAGAGTCCAAATACTCTTCATGCTGATATCCGTCACCATCTAGCTGTTGCCTGAAGTAGCCCTGGTTATAGAAAAGACCAACTGCAACGAGGGGAATACCAAGGCCACTCGCACTCTTCACGTGGTCACCAGCCAAGACGCCCAGGCCTCCAGAATAAATTGGTACTGACTCATGAATACCAAACTCAGCAGAAAAATAAACAACCGGATTTGAACCAAGAACGCCTGCGTGCACATTACTCCATGTCGAATCAGCCGAAAGATACTCTTTGAGTCGTCTATGTGCTTGATTGATTCGACTGTACAAGACAAGTTCGGCTGCGCGAGACTCGAGACGATCAGGAGTAAACTCTGCCAATAATGCAATTGGGTTATGATCAAGTTGCCTCCAGCGAATTGGGTCCAGATCCCGAAATAGATTCGTCACTTCTGGATGCCAACTCCACCACAGATTCTGAGCCAATGTTGTGCACTTTGCATACAGTGACTGAGGAGAAAGTTCATCCAGAGCAAGCGTCTGCTGAGTGATGTTCGGTTCTACAGTGTGATCAACTATGTCGTCGATACGGCTCACGGTGTAACTCCAAGTGAGGAAAGGAGATGGTAGGGCACCAGCCTGCGTGAATAGTATATCGTGGTACGCCACAAACTGCTTGGGTCAGCACGTGCTGGGTGAAACCTATAGAATCAGTCGCTCGTGCATTCACAAAACAGGGTATATTAAGCCAATCCATGTCGATTATTCCCCCTCAATTTCCGACCGGTTCGTCACTCGCAGAACTCTGCCAGGAGATCAAATCGGTTGATGCAAAAACAAGAGAATCAGGGCCTTGGGAAAGTGGCGCCTTTTCGAAACTTGCTTCTCACGGCTGCTTGGCAGGCTGGATTAAGAATAATGATGGTGGAACAGAGGCTTCGGAAACCGAAATCATGCAACTTCTGGTTTCCATTGCATCTTGTTGTCTCACTACTGCATTAGCCCTCACGCAATGGGCGAGCGCTGTTCGTATCGTCTCTCGAGGAAGTCAGGAAACTCGAGCGAGTTTTCTTCCTGACCTCGCGGCAGGCCGACAATTTACAACTGTTGGTATATCTCAACTAACAACCAGCCGACAGCATCTAGGACGGCCCATCCTGACAGCAAGACGAACAGACATGGGCTGGTCTCTCAATGGCAAGTGTCCCTGGGTTACTGGCGCCGACAGTGTGAATACTCTTGTTACAGGTGCTGTACCCATGAATTCAAAAGATTCTCAAGCGACTCCGCATTTCTTCATCCTCAGAATGAACAGCTCCGGCATACAAGTGGCTCCTCCAATGGACTTACTTGCATTGACAGGGAGCCGTACATCGAGCATCGACTTGAAGGATGTATCAACGGAAGCCGAGATCACACCGCAAACTGAGACCGGTCCTCAGACTGGAGGGCTGGGAACAACCGCCTTAGCCATAGGAAGCGCTCGAGCCTCACTCGCGATACTTGAGCAAGAATCCTTCCGAAGAGACGCCCTTAAACCAATAACGGCTGAACTTGAGAAAGAAGTTTCTGCAATTGAAGTTACTCTCTTTGAAGCCACGACATACGGCATTGGTACGCAGGAACGAAATCTACTTCGGCAGCGAGCAAACACATTAGTCACCCGGACAGCGCAGGCCGCACTTACTGCATCGAAAGGAGCCGGCTTTGTACAAGGGCATCCAATCGAGCGCCTCATACGTGAGTCCATGTTTTTTCTGGTATGGAGTTGCCCACAATCTGTCACTGAGTCTCTCTTATGCGACTTTGCAGGCATCGAAAGTCATGCTGATGGCCCTTCAATAGACACATCCTGAAATCACTAGTGCCTAAAGAGCGATACGGCTTATCCCAACAACAGCAATTTTCGGGGATCAAGGGTACTAGCGTTCCACCTCAGGCGTAGCAAAATGTGTCACTGAATATTCCCAAACCAAATTTCCCTTCAATTCCACACTGAGGCAAATAAAGCCCTAAATACCTCAATGATCAGGCTTTTCAACTTTCTTTCATCCTAGAAGGATCTGTTCAGGGCCATACCGTTGGTTCGAATCAAACTTGTCGCATATCGGGTGTTCTCGGCGGTTGAATCTTGAAACGTACTTAACAAACGTTGCCTGATCGCTTTGCTTGAGCAGCTATACTTATGGCATGAGTCGAAAAATAAGAAATCCGTTTTATTTCGTGCTAGGGGTCGTCGGATTTACCTTCACGATTACTGCCGCGAGTTACTGCCTATCTGTGCTACGTGGCATTCGCCCCCAAGCAACTCTCACAGAGAAGTCACATCCTCTGGAAGAGATTATGGACCGTCACGGAACAAGCCTTCTCACAGGGCAATTAATTATTCTTGCCATCGCTACAGTTGGTGCAGTAGCTGTTGATCATGTGAATGGTCAAAAAAAACAAAAGTCTCGTCAGCCCCAACACCTGACAGACGACAGCCGCTCTGAGAGTGATTCACCTTTGGAAACGAAACGGTTGTGAACGAGGCTGCCAAGCACATCACGAATCTCTGTGAGAAAATCCGGCACCATGACCGGCTTTACTACAGTGAAACGCAACCTGAAATATCTGATCTGGAATATGATCGCCTTATTGTGGAGCTTCAACGACTCGAGGCTGACAACCCGTCGCTTATTACTCCTGACAGCCCTACTCAGCGTGTAAGTGGCGAAGCGATTGGGTCTCTTGACTCTGTGCAGCATCACATACCGATGCTTTCAATCGACAACACATACAGCACACGAGATCTCAAGGCGTGGGGCACTCGAACCAAAAAGCATCTACAAGAAGCAGGAGATAATGAGCCTATCCACTGGGTGCTAGAGCTAAAAATAGACGGTGTTGCAGCATCTCTAGTCTACGACTCGGGCCTCCTTGTTCTTGCCGCGACACGAGGAAATGGAATTGTTGGTGATGACATTACGCATAATGTCAAAACAATTAAGTCAATACCTCTTCGCCTTGGACTAGAAAACCCTCCCCCGCAAGTTGAGGTGCGGGGAGAGGTATTCATGACAAACTCTGCATTAGTTGCACTCAATGAGTCGCAATCCTCTCTCGGGCTTCCCCCTTTTGCAAATACTCGTAACGTAGCTGCCGGTAGCATTCGATTACTTGATTCCAAAGAATGCGGCGATCGTCCGTTACGTTTTTTTTGCCACGGTGTTGGCAACATAGAATCCCTGAACATTGACTCTCAATTTGAGTTCTACACATGGGCAAAAAATGCTGGCTTACCTGTTGCGCCCAGAACACAGCGTTTTGATTCACTCGATGAGCTCGTCGATGCTGGAACAACTCTTATTGAAGGGCTACACCAACTCGACTTCGAGGTTGATGGATTTGTCATAAAGGTTGATCGATTTTCCCAGCAGAAAATACTTGGGAGCACCGCAAAAAGTCCACGGTGGGCAATTGCCTGGAAATTCGAGAAGTTTGAGGCGACGACTCAATTACTCGACATTCGAGTTCAGGTAGGCCGGGGCGGCACCGTGACACCGGTAGCCGATCTCGCCCCTGTTCAATTAGCTGGTACCACGGTTCGCCGTGCAAGCCTCCATAATGCTGATGAAGTTGTACGAAAAGATGTTCGTATAGGCGATGTACTGGTGGTCGAAAAGGCTGGGAAAGTCATTCCTCACGTTGTCCGTGTTGAGAAGCACCACCGGAAAAAAAAGTTGACAAAATGGTGCTTTCCAGAGCATTGCCCTGAATGCAACACAGAACTCATTCGTGAGCAAAATGGTGTTTATATACGCTGCCCAAATAACCAATGCCCTGCACAACAGCGAGAACGACTCAAGTTCTTTGCATCACGCAATGCAATGGATATTGGTGGTCTCGGAGACAAACTTGTTGAACAACTTGTTGCAACTGGCATGGTACAGGATTATGCAGATCTCTACGCACTCAATGTCTCACAGTTGCAATCACTCGAGCGGATGGGAAAGAAGTCTGCTGAAAAAATAGTATCCGAAATAGCGAATAGCCGTGATCGTGGCTTGGTGCGAGTGCTCAATGCTCTTGGTATTCGCCATGTCGGACCTCGCGTCTCGACACTTCTTACCGAAAATTTTCCCTCGGTGGACGTCTTACGAAAAGCGACCGTTGAAGAACTCGCTGCTGTGCATGAAATTGGGGACGTCATTGCTGAGAGTGTTCATGACTGGCTTCTAAGTGATTACGGCACGCAGGTGATTGATCGGCTGATGTCCGCCGGAGTGAGTATGGACGTTTCACAACCCAGCGAGATACGTGATGGACAACTCTCAGGGAAAACAGTTGTTGTAACAGGAACACTAGAAAGCTTTACGCGACAAGAGGCAGAAGAAGCAATCCAAAAGGCAGGAGGCAGATCATCCTCAAGTGTCTCAAAAAATACTGACTATGTCGTCGCAGGAAATGAAGCCGGAAGCAAACTTGTCAAGGCTGAAAAACTCGGTGTCACCGTCCTCAATAATGATCAATTCAAAGAGCTTCTCGAGCTGAAATAGTTTGGTTTATTTCAGTAGAACACGCATTCATGACTTAGCTTCATCAACAAGTTGCGTGAGTGGAATAGTTAGCGTAGCCATCACCAATCCCCACAGTGGACAAGCCGTCAAGACACCGATGATTGGCCATACGACAAGGCCGGCTCGCGCAACGATTTTCTGTGAGAACGTAAACCAAATGCCGACTACCACGAACACTTCCCAAGCTATCACTCCGTGCGTAAGGATATTGCATAGATATTCCGACTGAGAAAGAAAACCTGTTATATCAACTACTTGCCCTGGTTTTCGTGTTGCAATCCACCACACGGCCGTGCCATTCCACCATACATCACCCTTGAGTTGGGCAAGAAGAGCAGCCAGAGAAATGACTGCCGCATGCACCTGTAATAGCCCTACCGCAATGCGAGTACGAACTCGAGGTCGACTTGCATACCAACCAAGACGCCTGTGCAATATCGCATCGATGGAAAAATGTTCTCCTGAAGAGCCAATGGCAAGACACCAAAGAAGGATCGCCATACCATCATCTGCAGGACCAGCCAGCATTGGACCGCGATGAAGCAATGAGGCCCATCCAAGAGCAGCCAGAAGTGACGTGACTGGGGTGAGAAAACCAATAGTAAGAAAGCCAAAAAGAGAGACCAGACCGTAAAAAGCAACCGAGAGATGAGTGTTTGTCTCGCATGCGTCAAATATCGAATAGGCAAATGACGATCGCCAGGCAATCACCGAATCAACGGGTAGCCAGCCGCGAGGCCCAAACCATCCAGAAAGATTCGTTCCGTAGGTTGCGCACAAAAGCAAGCCAAGAACACCCGTCACAACACGTACAACAGCAAGTGAACAGCTGCCTGTAGGCAAGAACCAATAGGCTTCCCATGCCTGCTCGAGTGCACCCTCTGAACTTTGGTCAGCGGAAGTACTATGTGAATTGCCCATCATGCACCACCACTTCCAGAAATGACCGGTGCCATTTCTCGGTGATGCTCACTCTTGATCAGTTGAATATCACCACCAGAAAGTTTACGAAGCCGGGCCTCATAGAGAACAATTGGGGCAGGATTCCCTAGGGGCAATTGTCGCTCAGGTCGAGGCTGAACAAGAATCCGTAGAACGATATCATCACTTTCACATAGTGAGAAAGCTGCTTCGGAAAACCCTGCTGGCAAGAGACCTTCTCTCCCTGCCTCTTCTTCACTGGCAATAACCGAATGAAGCAATCGTTGCCAACGGATCGATTGCGAATGTTTTCCATCGATCCCTGAAAGTTTTATCCATTTCTCTTGACCATATTCTCGAAGTTCAAGGTAGTGAGCGGCGTCCGCCTGCTGGCCATACGCAAGAGGATAATCAAAGCCAAGATCAAGCCAGGGAGGTACGAGCCAAAAAGAAAATAGTTTTCCTTTGACGACACTCAACAGCAAAGAAGAACCACTACTGGTATTGCACGCCACAGTAAGGCCAAGACCAGTAAAATAAATTGCCAAAAAAACAGTGGCACATGCTCGTGGCATTTCTCCCCACGAGCCTCTTTTAGAATGTTTGTTCTGTTCTAAAAACATAAGTCATTTCCAACTTCGCACCTATTTGTTTTCAACCGATTTATCCAGTCTGATTGACATCCTTGGCTTACACCAGAGCATCGCAAATTTTTCTTAGAACGCTTTCGAGCCGAACCCGAACTGTCACGTTGACACTGATAGAAGGGCACGATAGGTTTGATAGTTACAGAATGCTGGAAAGGTTCTGTTTAAGCATGGAACCATGTGAGCGAGTACCTTACGAGGGGGATTAGCTCAGTTGGGAGAGCGTCTGGCTGGCAGCCAGAAGGTCAGGGGTTCGAGTCCCCTATCCTCCACTCCAACTTGCCCACATACAAAGAAGTTTCCGCGAGTCAGCGGAAACTTTACGATCGAAAGGCACTGCTGGCTGTTGAGTATTTCATGAATCGGCAGGTATATTCGTCGGAGATTGCTTGGCAAGATGGAAAACTTTTGCCCCGTGATCAACTCTCCATTGCGCCAGGTGATGCTGGATTTGTGCTGGGAGCCACTGTAACCGAACAGTTACGCACTATCCGCGGTGAGATTTTCCTTCCTGATGATCATGCTAAAAGGCTAGCAAATTCACTTCACGAAGTAGGCATTGATCCAAACAAGACCATGCAGTCGATTTTCTCTGCTGCAAATCAAGTCGCATCGCATAATCACAGGCTGCTCACGCAAAACAAGAAGCCGACAGACTACGACCTCGGCGTGATTATTTTTATTACTCCAGGGCTATTGCCAGCACAGAATAATGGTTTGACTGGAAAACCCTCCTTAACCGTCCACACATTCCCGCTTGCTTACAGCCTATGGGCCGACTCCTATGAATCTGGCATACATCTTCAATGTGTTGGTATCCAACAAGTTCCAGAAGAATGCTGGCCGATCACTGCCAAAGTGCGTAGTCGACTTCATTACTTCCTCGCCGAGCAAGAGGCTTCCATATCCGAAAAAGGTTCCCGCCCCCTCTTATCCCATGCAGATGGACGTATCAGTGAAACATCAACTGCAAATGTCGCCGCTTTGCATGGAAGGACTATCGTCACACCCCCTGAACGAGACGCCCTGCCTGGTATAAGTATGCTTTACCTCAAAAGTTTAGCCCAGAATGCAGGCTTTCATTGGGAATCACGATCATTTAAAAGAGATGAACTTCTGACTGCCGACGAAGTCTTTCTGACCAGTACACCATGGTGTGTACTGGCGGCAGTGCAAATTGATAGAAACCCAATTGGGAAAGGCGTCCCAGGCCCAGTCTTTCATGAACTCCTTAACGCCTGGTCTAAAAACGTGGGCCTTGATCTCGTAGAGCAGGCTCGAATCGGAAAGATGCGTCAGGGCGAACCTTAATTTTGGCCGAAAACACCCTGTTGATCTAGGGTGTCAAAACCAATTTTGACGCTATTATTCAAAAAACGGTAAGGTGTCTGGAATATTGGCACATACCAGTACACCACGGGGAACTTTTGCTAGTGTTCGGCACTGTTCCTCAAATTCAAGTTACAAGGAGTTTCAGATGATTGCTCTGTTTGCTAATGTTGCCGGAACGCTGGCAGCACTTTCGTATGACTGGTCGCAAAACGCACCGTTACAGTCAGTTACCCTTTATCTATTCTTTGCAGGAACAGTCGCGATGGGTGCGGGAGCAGCCTACTTTCTGCTCATGCGAAACAATGTCGATGTGGCCTATCGAAGCACGATGGTATGTGCAGGTCTCGTGTGCGGCATTGCATGTTTTCATTATTTTAAAATGACACATGTATATCAAGATTCTGGCGGTCAATTCCCAACAGCTTTACGCTACATTGACTGGCTCTTTACAACTCCCTTGATGCTCATTAAGTTCCCACTCTTGCTGCGGCTTGGTGACAAAGGTAAAAAGTTTTTTGTACAGCTTGTAACGCTTGACATCGGAATGATAGTTTGTGCTTTTATTGCAGAGACTTCACCAGTTGCTTCAAATGAGTGGTGGGGATTCTTCCTGGTCGCGTGCGTCCTGGAACTTTTAATTGTTGCAACTCTCTACACAGGTCTTGGCTCTGCCATAAAAGCAGCTCCAGCTCCTATTGCCAAGGCACTTGATACGATGAGGTTGTTCATCCTGATCGGATGGGCAATTTACCCAATTGGATTCCTCATGGCTTATGGTGGCTTAGGTGAAGTTCGTGAAATCTTTTACAACGTCGCTGATGTAATCAATAAGGTCGGCTTTGGCCTGGCAGCTTATTGGGGCATTGAAGCTTTGAGTCATTCATCAAAGCAGACAGCTTAGTCATTATCTCAAGGAATGGCGGTGATCCCTGATCACCGCCATTCCGAATGACTGTGTCTCACGGGATCGTTGCCATGTTCGCGATAAGTCAGACTGCTCAACGGAAACTTTTTTTTGCGAGTAGGGTCCGTGAAAAAGATGTCCGTATAGCTCGGCAGACAGTGTGGTTTACTGTGCTGCCTTTGTTTCTGATCGGGGCCACGATTGGGTTTTCCTTGTTCTACAAACAGGCGACACCCAAAGAAATTGAAGTGCTTCCGTGGCTTACTGCACTCTTCTTTGTAGGTATGCCTCATGGTGCAGCAGATCTTGCTGTACTTCAATCCAAGAAAGAAGGGCGAAAAGTATGGGAAGCTTTTTTATGGTACGTCGTCTCGATGATCGGTGTATTTACAATCTTTATACTTGCACCTGGAACAAGCCTCGTCGGTTTTATCATTCTCAGCATCTGGCATTTTGGGAGTTCTGAAAACCCAAAACCCATTGAATCTGGGATTTCCTATGAGCATCTTCTCATGGGCTTCGCGAAAGGCGGCATTGTTATAGGCACGCCGCTTGCAGCTTGGCCAGCTGCTACGTCTTCTGTTGCAACAGAACTCATAACCCTCGTTGAGCCGGCTCGTTCTCTCATCGGATTGCCTTTACTCACGCATCCGATTTACTCACCATTGCATATTGCCATTACAGGCCTCGCACTTCTTGCGATTGCAAGTTTCTGCTGGTGTTTAATTTTCATTCATTCGGCTCGATATTCAAAGAAACACGGCACGAAGAAACTCATGAAAACAGGAGGTGTCTTTGTTTCATATTGCCTTATTGGCGTCCTCGAACTCATTGCATCTCCACTTTTTGGTATTGGAATATACTTCTTAGCTTTTCACAGCTGGAAGCAAATGCCTGCACTTGCAAGCCACTTCACCTCACCCAGTGTGGAAATACACCCTTTACGACAGGTCCTCATCGTCCATAAAGCAGCGATGCCTCTACTCCTTCCTACATGGATTTTACTTGGAGTAGCGTGGTGGAGTCTTTCAAGCACTGCTCACTTTCGTGACCTCGCCCTTCTTTCACTCCTTGTCTATCTCGTTGTAACTCCAGCTCACGAAGTTCTTTGCGAGTGGCTATCAACGCAGCCGGAAACGGCCTAACGTCATGCTTTGGCACATGCTATGATTTTCCCAATCTAAAGGAAAACAGCATGCCTTTCTCACCGACGTCTTCTGAAACTCCTATTATTGAGCAGGCACATGCAGATGCCTCCGAGGTGGACACCCCGAAACCTCGCGGACTACTCCGACGACTTTACAACTGGGTTCTTTCTTGGGCAGATTCTCCACACGGCTTGATTGCTTTGGCTGGAATATCATTTGCAGAGAGTTCTTTTTTCCCAATCCCACCAGATGTTCTGCAAGTTGCACTCTCTGTCAGCAAGCCAAAAAAAAGCTATCTTTTTGCAGCCGTATCAGTGGTCGCAAGTGTTCTCGGAGCTGTTGCAGGCTGGGCAATTGGGTGGGGACTGTGGCAATTCGTAGATACTTTTTTTTACAGTGTCATTCCTGGCTTTACGTCTGAAAAATTCAACTATGTTGAATCTCTTTACCAAGACAATGCTTTTCTTTGGCTCATACTTTCAGCATTCACACCAATACCCTTTAAGATTTTTACAATCGCAGCCGGCGCCTGCTCTGTACCACTCCCTACTCTCATAATTGCATCTTCCATTGGACGAGGTGGTCGCTTTTTTTTGGTTGCTACCATCATGAGATTATTTGGCAAACAGGCTCGCGATATTCTTGACAAGTACCTTGAAAGAGTAACCTTACTTTTTGGGCTGCTTGTACTTATTGGTGTTTATGCAATCAGTTTTCTTCGAGACCACTAGGTATTTTTTTGAGCCAGATCAGACTGCATACTAGAAAATATTTTGTCAAAGACACTGCGTACCCAAGTAGTTGTTTGAAACACTTCGTCAGCTAGTGCCTCTCCATTCTCACGATTCAACAAATTCGCCAACTGGTTACGTTCTTGATTTCCATTAGGGAATACATGTCCCAAACGTACATCAAGAAGCCTGAGCCTACCCTCGATTTTCCGCAACAGGTCGTATGCATCACGTAGAGATTGTGCCATTTCATTTTTTATGATCCCCGCAAGAGCAAGAGAATCAAGAGCGGCAAGTGTGTTTGGTGTTTGAAGATCAACATTATTTTTTCCGTATATCAGTTGTAGTGCCTGAACAAGAAACTCAATATCAATGACACCACCAGGCCCACGCTTGAGGTTATCTTTGGCTGCGGTTTCCTCCATTCGTAGTCGCATTGAATAAATTTCTTTCACATCAGACTCCTTCCAGCAGTGATCGTAGACTGCTGCATGAACAACTGACTTGACCCGCTGAACAGCAGCTTCTCCACCAAAGACAACACGAGCTTTGGCAAGCGATTGCCGCTCCCAGACAGCAGCTGGCCCTTCAGAAGAAAAGTATCGCTGAAAGGCCTCCAATGAACTAACGATTGGCCCACTCCTTCCTCCTGGTCGAAGTCTTGAGTCAACTTCATAGAGACGACCTTGGGGAGTAAACCGATTAAATACTTGTAAAACTTTATTTGCTATTTCACCAAACAAGAAACCAAACTCAGAATCAGAACACTCACCTAAGCACTCTCCCGCCGTTTTTTCGTCGTAAAGAAAAACAACATCAACGTCACTCGCATAATTCATTTCGCGCCCACCAAACTTGCCCATTGCCAGTACTACAAACCCCATGCATTCGATCGAATTGTCACCCTTTTTCAAGGGTTGCATCTTTTGAGGCAGTATCGGCTTCTGGCTAGAGACAACGAACTGTAAAAGTGATTCTGCTAAATCAGATAAAGATGCAGTAATCACATGTGGTGACTGCTGTTCTAAAAGATCATTGATCCCGATTCGCAATTGTTTCGAAACCTTAAATGCGATGAGACTCGGCAGGACATCTACCGAATGCCTTCCACACAGCTCCCATAATTCATTCGTTAAGTCATCTCGGGTTGCCATACCACCACCCAGAAGACTGTCCTGAAGTTCATCGATCATTCCAGGGTTTTTTACGAGAAGTTCTGCCAGGAAAGGTGCGGAAGAACAGAAACGTATAGTGAGATCAAGAGCTCCTGGCGATTCGCTCAGAAGCTCCCAGAGCATGCCCTTTCCACCAAGCGATTCACTTACAGCATTAAGCGTATTCAATGTTGCATCTGGATCCGGTGTTGCGCTTATCCGATCGAGTAATCGTGACAAAATTGAGGCAAAAAAATGTCGGCATCGGCGACTTGAAAGAAAATGAGATGATTCTTCACTCAATGCCGTCACCATTCGATACGCTCGCGTCACGTCACGAAATCTACGAGGAACTAGTACGCTATCGATGAGTTCTTTTGGTGGTTTTGGATCAAGAATAAGATCAACGTCGGCTTCTGGTGTCACCTCACCCGGAAAGGCATCATGGAGAAGGTGGTCTAGAATTCTTCTATTCAGTCGAGTTGCTGCGTCAAGATCTCTACGCAGTTCCGTTGAAGCATTCACCTGCCTACCATACCCAAGACGGCCTGCTAAGCGAGCAAACTCATCCTCATTTTCTGGTAACCGATGTGTCTGTCTGTTGTAAAGAATTTGGAGTCGGTGCTCTACTGTTCTGAGAAGCCGGTAATTCCGTTCGAGGATTTCCCTCTCTTGATCATTCAGGCTTCCATTTGCTGCAAGACGTCGAATTGCCTCAATTGTGTTTCCAACTCGGACCCCGGCCTCATCACCACCGCTGAGTAACTGAAGAAATTGAATAGTAAACTCAATATCACGTATTCCACCGCGGCCTGTCTTCAAATCAGCAGAATCGATGCCTTCACGAATGGACCGACGCTCAATTTGCCGTTTCAACGCTCGGATACCACTAATTTCAGTCCGCGGCAACCAACGGCTGTAGACCCAGGGACGAAGGCTACTAAGCAAGTCTTCACCCAATTGCATGTCACCCGCAACACACCGAGCCTTTACCCACGCCTGCCTTTCCCATGTTCTGCCCTGCCTGTCGTAATATCTCTCGATCGCGGCACGCGGTAAAACAAGTGGGCCTCGGCCTCCATACGGTCGCAACCGCAAGTCAACGCGATATGCAGCCCCTAACTCTGTTTGATCGGCAATCAGACGGGTTACTTCCTGAACAATACGCTCAAAGAATTCACTGGTTGTATAGGTCTTTGATCCCGCGATATCACCGTCTTCGGAGTAACAGAACACAAGGTCGATATCACTCGAATAATTCAGTTCATTTCCACCCAGTTTCCCAAGAGCTATCACTGTAATTGTTGCTGGCTGATTGTCTCTCCCGAGGGGAATACCGCGACGTTGTTCCTGCTGTAAAATCGAAACTCGCAGAGCTTCATCGACAATACAGTCCGCAATTGCTGAAATCTGATCAACAACGGTTTCTAGTCGTTGCTGTTTAACAATATCACCGTAGGCGACGCGGAGAATCTCTCGGCGCTTAAACCGTCGAAGAACTTGCATGACAAAAGCAGCGTCCAGCGAGTCACCTACCTCAGATCTCAAAATATCCCGAAGAGACTCTCGCTTTTCTGGTCTTCCACCACCGCACCGAATACGTTCCCAAACGTCCGGCTCAGCAATCACAATCTCACCAAGAAATGGACTTGTAGCAAGAATCGCCAGGAGTGCATCCAGAGACTCCGGCTCTTGTTCGAATAATGCAATTGTCGCGTCTGGGCTTGGAACAGCTTGAAGAAATCGATCCAATGTGACAAGGAGTCGATCTGCCTCACCGTACAGAGGAAGCAGCCGCTCAAGACCTTCGATGAGAAACCTGAGTAGATCGAAGTCTACGTCCTGTTCTCCTAATTTCTTAAAACACTGATTCGCATTTTCACCATCAGTGAGTCCAATACCACGTGCCCACCGGTCAAGAGCGGACCGGTCTTCAAGGAAGTGCGTGACTTTGCTGAAGTTCGTTCGATCTGGCATTGGCATGGTGGCCTGATCAGTTCAAGCAAATAATATCTGAGGGTTTTGTTGGCCTTAATAACCCGTTACGACCTTTGTGCAATCTGTGGTGGAGACTGCGAGGGAACCTGAATCTGGTGTACTGTTGGACCGGATTGTTCTAAACGATCGAGAGGGACAGCATTCGCCAAGTCATCGGCTACGTCTCCAGCAAGACTCCAAGCACCGGCGGAAATAATATCCACATCGACCATTCTACCAATCAGGCGAAGAGGTGCGTCGAAGACTACAATCCGATCGCACATCGTCCTGCCTGTAAGTTGCGCAAGACCATCTGGACCGGGGTCTACAGCCTGCCTCTCATCACGCGTTGAAAGCCCCTCAACGAGGACCTGCTGTCGTGAGCCGACGAACCGTCGATTCCCTTCAAGACTTACGACTGCCTGAGCCTCTTGAAGAAGACGATTTCTTTCCTTTTTCACGCTTTCTGGCACATCATCTACTTGCCTATCAAATGCTTTTGTCCCCGGTCTCGGGCTGTACTTGAAGATAAAACTATTTTTGAATTTCACCGTCTTTGTAAGCTCGACACTTAATGCGAATTCTTCTTCTGTCTCCCCACAGAAACCAACAATGAAATCACTCGACACAGCAGCATGAGGAATTGCTTCCCTCAGGCGACCGAGCATTTCCATGTACTGCCCTATGGTGTACCCGCGCTTCATACGCTTAAGAACGTCATCTGAACCGTGTTGAGCTGGCACATGAATAGAATGCGAGACCTTTGGAAGATCGCGAACTGCATCAATCAAATCCGTCGTCATGTCACGTGGGTAATTTGTGACAAACTTAATACGATCCAGTCCATCAATTGCATTCAGTCCCAGCAATAAGTCAGATAAACGAGACGTTTTTCCTCCATCAGACCACCGATAGCTGTTCACCGTCTGCCCGATAAGTGTTATTTCCCTGCAACCCTCCGCAACCAGTTTCTCAGCTTCAGCAATAATGGCATGTGGTGGCCGGGCCTGCTCTGGCCCTCGTACTCTTGGCACAACACAAAAGGCACAAAATTTGTCACAGCCCGTCTGCGTCCGAACGAATGCCTGAAATGGCGTCGGCCGCATCGTCGCATCTCGATCAGGATCATAACTCTCAAAGCTGTCTACGACCTCTAGCCGACTGCCTGATTTACGATCGAGACTCACTTCAAGCTGAGGCCCACTTCCCGTCTGAATCAAATCAACAAGAGAGGGCACTTTATGGAGTTGCCCAGGGCCAACAACGAGATCAACCCACGGAGCTCGCGCACGGATCATTTCCTGATCTTTTTGCGCCATGCATCCCAGGACACCAACGATTAGTTCTGGGGATTTTTGCTTTTGTTTTCGCACTCGTCCAAGGGCTGAATAGATTTTATCCTCGGCATGCTGACGAACACTACATGTATTAAAGAAGATTGCATCGGCGTCGGCCATCGTAGACGTCATATCCCATCCCTGACGACGTAATGCAGCTACGACAAGCTCGCTATCAAGAACATTCATCTGACAGCCAACGGTCTCAATAAATAATCGTTTCGAAGAAGACATTCTCTCGATCTTATCCTAAGGATTGCGGAGTGTCTCCATGGGCAACCGAAACAGGCAATTGGGAGCCTACTCGCAGGGAACTTCCACGAATAAAATCGGCTGCTGGCATAGCTCGCTTTCCTTCTGGTATCACTCGCTGTATTGCTAGCCGACTTCCTCTACCACAAGTGACAACCAGACATTCTGCACGAATCTCAACAACTACTCCTGGCGGAATAGAAGAGTTGTCTGATTGACCTGCAACAACTTCCGTTTCTAAGCATACGAGCCTGCGAAAAACGTTCATGTGTGGAACAAACGCTGTCAATCGAGGCCATGGATCAAAGGCCCTTCGACGGCGATCAATTTCAGTGGCGGTCATCTCCCAATTGATAACACCATCTTGCTTTGTAATTCTTGGTGCCACTGTCGCTTTTTTCTCATCCTGAACCTGTCCGATTACCATGTCTGCCTCGTTGGAGGTGTCTTTCATTGCTTCCAGACTATTGAGGGAGTCTAGAACCACTTCAACTCCAAGTTGAGCCAACCGAGCCTCCAACTGAGCGGATGATTCTTTTGATCCAATCAGCGTAGAGCGAGTTGCAATGACACGACCAGCATCAAGCCTTGGTGTCATATGAATGACACTCACCCCCGTTTGCTTGTCGCCACAAAGAATAGCCCATTGAACGGGTGCTGCGCCACGATGCCGTGGGAGGAGCGAACCGTGCAGATTGATGCCACCTAGAGGCGTTGTACCAAGAGTATCTGCTGATAGTATCTGGCCGTAATCACAAACCAACATTATGTCAGCGCCACTCGCTCTAATTACATCTTGCACATCCACAGCGTTTACATCCGGTGGATCAAGTAATGGAAATCCAGCTTTTTCCGCAGCTTCACGCATAGGGTTTACTGGCGCTCGCCTTCCACGAGCAGCTCGAGCTGGACGGGTAACAACTGCAACTATGCGATGCCTTGATGCCAAAAGTGACTCGAATGACGGCAGGATAAAGGGCCCCGTTCCCATGACCACAACAGATAATCCTTGACTGGAATCCAATGTACTCATGACTTACAACGCTGGTCTTCGAGCCGATCCAATTCCGCCATGATTGTATCTTCTGGAGGCAACTCACCACGGGATTGCTTTCCATGATAAATATCTTCAAGTAATTCGAGGTCTCGCTTCACTTCGAGACCCGCTGCATCAGGGAGTCTGTCCGTAAAAAGACGTCCCTCAAGATGATCAAATTCATGCTGAACAACACGGGCCAAAAAACCATCCAGATCGATACGTATTGGCTGACCGTCTACACTCCAAGCCTCAACTACCACTTGCTGTGGCCGTCGAACATCGGCTCGTAGCCCCGGAAGGCTGAGGCATCCTTCCTCTTGTATCGCAGTACCACGCGGCCGAGTTAAAATTGGATTCAGAAAGGCCAGCTCCTCACCCGAATTTGGATCACCCGTAGCATTGACTACAAACATTCTATACGGCAGGGCGACTTGATTAGCAGCCAACCCCACCCCTTGAGATTCATACATGATATCAAACATCTGTTCGACGGCATCACGGACCCCTTGATCAATACGGAGAAGTGGCTTTGACTTCCGAAAGAGTGCCGGGTGTGGATATTCAACCAAACGAAGCGTGCCGATGGAAGACTCGGCAGACGGTTGAGATTCAGGATTTTGTGAAGAGGACACGGAAAAACCTATACGCTTGAAACGAAAACATTCCTTCCGAAAGAACACTTCTTATATAATACTGTTTTCTTAGCCTGCCAACAGGAACCACCCCGTGAATACCGAACCGTCTGATGCAACCAAGTCTGCTGCCTGGAGGCATCCAGCCGTGGTATTGGCAACATGTTTTTGGATCGGCAGAGTCCGTCCAGCACCCGGAACGTGGGGGTCTGCAGCTGCATTACCAATTATTGCAGCACTTTCATTTGTGCAGATTCCTTTCTTTCTCGAATTGCAGTTATGGGTGACAATCTGCTGCATTGCTATTCCGGTCTGCACGATTGCTTCACAGCAACTCGGAGGAAAAAAAGACCCGTCATCCATCGTCCTTGATGAATTTGCTGCAATGCCATTTGTTCTTCTTGTTGTTCCTCCCCAAGAGCGAACATGGCTGATCATGCTTCTCGCTTTCCTGCTCTTTCGATTGTTTGACATCACAAAACCGCCTCCTTGTCGACAGCTTGAAAATCTTCCTGGAGGTCTCGGCATCATGGCCGATGACTGGGCTGCTGCTGGCCTTGCAGCCTGTACACTTTTCGTGATTAAGACTCTCATGCATTCCTACGGATAGCTCGTCCTTTGATTCGGCCTGGTGACTCTCGCTACAAACTAATCATGAGAAATTTGTTCGTGTCGTATCAGTTTATCAATCTCACCAGACCGAAGCGATTCAACGAATGCTGGCACGGTTCCGTAAACTACATTGCTCGTGATCTGGACCACCCAATTATGGATAAGCGGTGTAATTGTTATCACAAATCTTGCGTTCATATGTGCCTCCCACATTTCAATTGCTGTTCCCATTGAAGCCTCAGGAACGTACGCGATCAACACATCAAACTGTTGACACATTCGGATATGCTGGCAAAACACGTCCCGAGCATGACCACTGCTATACCCGACTGATTCGGTGTGGTTCGCAAATGGATCATAGACTTCTGCCTTTGGCCAGTGTCCCTGTACAATATCGTGTAATGAATCACGATATGATTGATCATGCACACAAGCCGAAACATGCGACCCCTGCATAATCCCCGCAAGAAAAATTTTCATGGCACACTCCTCATCAACAAAAAGAAAAACTTCTCGTCCCGTGCCCCAAAAAAGACCACGCACGAAGGTAACACGCACTGCACAATCTGTTGCACAAGACTCGTCAAACATACCCGAGATTGATTTGGCACGAGCGCAAAAAACTGTTCTTGATCTTTTAAAGATTCCTGGCATTTCAGGGCAGGAAAAACAAGTCGCTGAAGCCATTCGAAAAAAACTACTCGACGCTGGCTGCTCAAAAAACATCATCTCATTTGATCAGGCACATAAAAAAACACCTCTGAAAGGTAACTGTGGAAACTTAATCGTAAAATTTCCGGGGACGCGAAGAGGACCACGCCGACTGCTTATGGCACACATGGATACTGTCCCTGTTTGTGAAGGAACAAAACCTGTTCTTCGTGGAGACATCGTAAAAAGTGGCAATCCAGCGACGGGTCTTGGGGCGGACGACCGTTCCGGCTGTGGCGTCGTACTCTCAACTGCGCTTGAAATCTTACGTCAAAAAATTGATCATCCACCACTTACATTCTTCTTTGCAATACAGGAGGAGGTGGGGCTGTGGGGCGCTCGTACAGTCAAGGCAATCGACCTCGGAAAACCAAAGCTCGCTTTTAATTTTGACGGTGGGAATGTGGACAAGTTGACGATTGGGGCAACCGGTGGTGAGCGTCTCGACATCACCATCGAAGGAATCCCAAGCCACGCCGGAGTTGCCCCAGAACACGGCGTTTCAGCAATTGCAATCGCTTCACTTGCCATCGCATCATTGCATGAAGACGGCTGGCATGGGTTAGTTGAGAAAGGGTCGAAGAGGGGAACGAGCAACATTGGGGTGATTCATGGCGGTGCTGCTACCAACGTTGTTGCAGAGCGAGCAACTCTGCGGGCGGAGGCAAGAGGACATGACACCGCGTTTCGAAATAGGATTGTTCGAGCAATCGAGAAGGCATTTAAACAAGCCGCAAATCAAGTGAAATCGGCGAGCGGTCGTAAAGGAACTGTTTCAATATCAAAACGGCTCGACTACGAAGCTTTTCAGCTCACAAAAAACGATCCCTCAATTACAACTGCACACAGGGCACTCCAGGCCCTCGGTCACACACCATACTACGACATTTCCAATGGAGGCTTGGATGCCAATTGGATGGCAGCCAATGGCATACCGACAGTCACTCTTGGCTGCGGACAGCATGACATCCATACAACCAATGAATGGCTGGACCTGAAAACCTATAAGGCTGCATGCCAAACTGCGATTATGCTAGCCACGATGGATTAGACTCCGTTTCATTTTCTTTCAGCAAAGCACTTCGTCTTCCCTGAATGATTTATTACTCGTCTCAACACAACTTTTTCCATGCCACGACGTTTCATACCATAATGAACATACCTCGGTGGAATATTGGGATTATTGGTGGAGGGCCGGGCGGCCTCTTTACTGCCTATCGTCTCGAGCAGCTCTGCTCCACACCTCTCAACATTTCTATTTTCGAGTCAAGCGATCGACTCGGAGGGAAATTGTTGACTGAGCAGTTTTCATCCAAAGGCATACAGTACGAAGCTGGTGCCGCTGAGTTTTATGATTACTCCCTGATAGATGAAGATCCGCTTCGAGAACTCATTGAACACTTTGGTCTTCAAACGCAGTCGATGGGCGGCACATCAATAGTCCAAGAAAACAAGGTCTTAGGAACAATTGAGGATGCACACGACAGTCTTGGTGAGGGTGCTCTTCACGAATTCCTACGGTTCAACAACCGCGCGAAATCAGAAGTCTCACCGCGGCAGTTTTATGACGGCACTTCGACTTCTCACATTAATGCTTCGGGCACGAGTCTTCAAGAAGAGCGATTCAGCACATCGCTCGATCGCCTGCAAAAAAAAACCAAAGAGTATATTCAGCAGCACATCCATAGCGACCTTGCCGCTGAGCCTGCTCAGACAAGCCATCGATATGGGCTCGACAACTATCTGATGAACGATCCCGCTTATATGCAGCTGTACAGCATTACTGGGGGCAATGATCTTCTCGTCCATGCTCTCGCCTGTCGCCTCTCTGCAGACGTTCGATTGAATACCAAAGTAACAACTGTCAAAAAGAGCAAACAAAATACACTTGAACTCTCCTGGAACACAGAAGATAGTCATCAGAGTGAAGAATTCGATGCTGTTGTCGTCGCTCTCCCAATTGAGCCACTGAAGAAACTGGTGTTTCTCGACAGCTCGCTTGCCTCTGCAATGCAAAACCACATTGCGCACCATGATCATCCTGCTGATTACCTTCGGATTACAATCCTCTTTGAGAAACCATTCTGGAAATCATGGCTCCATGATTCGTACTGCATGCTTGATGCTTTTGACGGCTGTTGCCTCTATGACGAATCGTCACGAATACCGGAAGCACAGTATGGAGTCCTCGGCTGGCTGCTCGGAGGCACTGCTGCTCAAACGATGGCCGAATACAGTGATGAGGAACTTATATCTGCGGCACTCAAGTCACTCCCATCTCACCAAGAAGAGGCGAAAAAACTTTTCCGTGAGGCCAAAATACATCGCTGGATCAGCGCAGTAAGTGCTCAGCCGGGTGGCTTCCAACAACGTGGAACTGATCTAAAACATTGCCCTGATACTGGCACGTGTCCACACCTACTCGTAGTTGGGGATTACCTGTTTGACTCCACATTGAATGGCGTACTAGATTCTGCCGATTATGCTGCAGGCTGGATCACAACGATGGCAGCAGCCCAAGAGTAAGATAAGTATGAACACAAACGTTCCACCTGATTCCCAAGAAGATGACCCAGCAGGGAGCACAAATGCGTCCACGAATTCTCACCATGGTAGACATGTGGAGGAGGTTCGTTTTCCATCGATATCTGAGCAAAAAGCAGTTGAATTTTTAAAAATTGCTACTGACGATCCTATCGAAAGTCATTTCAATGACTGCATCACCTGGGTCAACAGCGGTCAATCATGTGACAAACCGATTGTTCTTGAACTGTATGGCACGCTTGTCGTCTGGACACCAATACGAATGGTCTTAGTCACGGCACCGCGGCACTTCAAGAAGGCCGAGCAGGCCATATTAGATTTCACAACAACGGCATTTGAGGTCGGTGCTATTGAACATGCACTTCCTTCAGCATGGGAACACTACGAGAATGACTTATCAAGCGGATTCTTGTTTCATGATTCAGACAAAGAATCTGCCGTCGATCTAGCTCATCGGTATAAGCAAGCGATGTCACTGGCAGGAAAACTTTCCAGACTCTCACCCCACATTCATTTAGCACCTGAACACCCACCGACTCTCGCTGGCCAACTTGGTGAGCGACTCCGAGATCGCTCTCGACTGGTCGACCGTGAAGAATTTGCCAGCGAGCAGCTTGACACCATTATTCGTCTCTATGAAACCACAGGGCAACGCGTGAGCGAATACGTGTTGGCACAGCGAGAATATGTTTTAATCTGGGCGATCGTTTTCTTGCTCGCAGCAGAAATCGTACTGCTGCTCGTTGATTTGGCCTCAACCGCAGGAAATTGATATCGTGCGACTTCTGTCTATTGATATTCTGCGAACTGCAGCTATTGGAATGATGGTGCTAGTCCACTTTGTAGAAAACCTTTCGGCTCAGTACAGCCCATCAGTTGCTGGCCCGGCTTCTCGAGAACATCTCTGGTGGCTACCGGTTGGCTTGGCGGCGCCACTCTTCACGTTACTGGCCGGCGTGAGTTATTACTCTTGGCTGACCCTTCAAAGAGATAGAGGAATCGACGATTGCACAATCTCAAAACGAACTGTTCGTCGTGGCCTTTTCCTTATTGGAATTGGCTTTGCATTCAACGTATTCGTCTGGCTACCAGAAGACACATTCAATTGGGACATCCTCACCTTTATTGGATCCGCACTCATCTTCTTAAACATCATCCGCAAGATACCGACAGAAGTATTGGTTTTCGGCATTATTCTTGTGGCTATCATTAGCCCCGCTCTTCAGGGAATCAGCGACTACTACGCTTTCTGGGTTAATGGATATTTCGAGTACGACTTTATTCTCTCTGATATCGTCCTTGGATACCTTGCAACCGGATATTTCCCAATTTTTCCTTGGATCATTTTTCCGGCTATCGGGTTTGTTATTGCACCCATACTCTTTCCATCGGCTGCAACGCACTCTCGAGGACAGCGGCCTTCTAAACTGCTCTTAACGACTTGTTTGAGCATTGGATGCATTGCAGCATCGGTCGTATTACAACAAATCACTTTCTTGTCTCCTCTTATTTATCGAAAGACAATGTTTCCAGCCTCCACTAGCTATCTCCTTGGAGCGATCGGTCTGTCTACTCTCAGCCTATTCGCACTCCATAGGATCGTTGACAAAAAAGAAGATGAGACAACCCACTCTCACGCCTTCGAAGATCTTGCAAAATGGTTTCGTGTCGTCAGCAAACACTCCCTCTCGATCTACCTCATACATCACATGATTCATCTTTGGCCGCTCTGGATTTATGGGCTTATGACAGTGGGAGAACCCACCGCTCATTGGCAAAAAACCCTACCCGTCATCTTTTCGACGACACTTGCCCTTTTCTTCTGTGCTCTTGTTATCCCGGCATTTCTCATCATTGATAAATATCGTGTACCAACTGCTGAACGTATCATGCGATGGATAGGTGATTGAGCCAATACTTCAAAACCCCCATTGGTTTTCAGACCGAAAAACACAGCACCAGCACCTACTCAGATAGACGGCAAGCTATGTGGCACGTACATTCCCTAGATCATGACGACTAAGAAAAAGAAAACGGTACGTCGACAGCTATCTTCCAAACGGATACCAAGCCGAGTCCGTGAGGGCGACTGTCTTGAATTATTAAGTCGTGTTTCAACAGATAGCATTCCCCTCGCATTTGCTGACCCGCCATTTAATATAGGCTATTCATACGACACCTATCATGACCGCCGTTCAACTGATGACTATCTCGACTGGTCCACTCGTTGGATGAGTGAAATCCATCGCGTCCTACGACCCGATGGAACATTTTGGCTCGCCATAGGTGATGAATACGCTGCTGAACTCAAGGTCATTGCTACAAGAGATCTCGGTTTTGTATGCCGTAGTTGGGTCGTCTGGTACTACACTTTCGGCGTAAATTGTCAGCAGAAATTCAATCGCTCACATGCCCACTTGTTCCACTTTGTCTGTGACCCAAAGTCCTTCACCTTCAACGCCGATGCGATCAGAGTGCCATCAGCAAGGGAATTGGTCTACGGTGATCGCAGAGCAAATCCAAAAGGACGACTTCCGGATGACACCTGGATCTTGCGACCTCAGGACCTAACAAGCGGCTTCAATACAGATGACGACACATGGTACTTTCCTCGAGTGTGTGGGACATTTAAGGAACGGTCTGGCTGGCATGGCTGCCAGATGCCCGAACAACTTCTTGGACGGATCATTCGGTCATCAAGCCACCCAGGAGATCTCGTCATTGATCCGTTTGCTGGAAGTGGCACAACGCTGGCTGCCGCAAAGAAACTTGATCGTTCATACCTCGGATTTGAACTCTCCGCAGATTATGTTGCACATATTCGAAAACGGCTGGCGTCCATCAAGAACGGTCAGGCGCTTGACGGATCCCCTGAGCCACTCAAAAGTGTGCCCTCCACGCCACAAGGTAGACCTCTCAAAAAGCCTTCTCGCCGCCGTCGAACAAAGTCATAACAACACCTTTTCTTTCGCACTTGCCTTCTTGTACCGAACGGTGTTGAATAAATGATCGAATAGCTCGTATCGGGCCCTGGAACACTCCTCCTTCAGCAAAGCACTTCATTATGAAATACGGAATTAATCTGCTTCTTTGGACCGACTCGATGCATGACGGTCTCATACCCACGGTTGAGACCATCAAAAAGATGGGCTATGACGGTGTGGAAATGCCACTGTTCGACCCAAACAGACAGCTCTATGAAGAATGGGGAAAAAAACTCGATGACATTGGCTTGGAGCGAACCGCTGTCACCATTCGGGGAGCTGAAGACAATCCAATAAGTCCATCCGCGAGCGTACGATCTGCAGCAGTTGATGCAATGAAAAAAACCATCGACTGTTGCCATGCTTCCGGTGTGAAACTCCTGGCTGGACCAACTCACTCTGCTCTTGGTGAATTCTCAGGGTGCGGACCAACAGACGACGAAATAAAGTGGGGCGCTGAAACAATGCGGCAGGTTGCCGAGTATGCCTCCACTGCCGATGTCACGATTGTCGTTGAGTATCTCAATCGATTTGAAAACTATTTCCTTACGAGCGTCGCCCAAACTGTTTCTTTTGTTGGCGAAGTTGATCATCCAAATGTCAGAATGATGTACGACACATTTCATGCAAATATTGAAGAAAAAAATCTGACAGATGCTATCGATGCTGCAATGCCTTGGACAAAAATCGTTCATATTTCAGAAAATGATCGGAGTACTCCAGGACAAGGACATGTTGCATGGGATGAAACGTTTGATGCCATCAAGAAAACGAACTGGGATGGCTGGATGGTCGTCGAAGCGTTTGGCCTGGCACTTCCAGCAATTGTTGCAGCTACAAAAATCTGGCGGAAGATGTACTCAACAGAGGAACAACTCGCCAGCGATGCGCTGAAATTCATGAAAACCAACGTCGACAGACGCTGGAAGTGATCAGACGTGACCTCGACGGGTTACGGACTCACTCAATGAGTGCCGAAAAGAACAGGAATGCAACTCGTGACAGATGAGCCACGGAAGGCAAAAAAAACACCGGGTGGATTTGATGGGCCTCCGGCTGAAGGAGGACTGTCGATCGATCGATTAGCACAGGCTTTTGCCGCCATGATGGGTGAGCAAGACCCGTACGAGACGGCAATAAAAGGCACTCAAGAGGTCGTTGAGGTCGACACGTCACCAGACCTTGACGAGTTGGGAAGCGATGTCGATGTATCACACACACCTTCATGCCGTGTGAACCCACAATCGATTCTTGAAGCTCTTCTATTTGTTGGTTTACCCGAGGGGCAACCACTCTCAAGTGAAAGGGTCGCGAGCCTCATGCGGGGAGTTCGTTCGACAGAAATTGATGAATTTGCCCGAGATCTTGCTCATCATTACGAAACCAATGGGTGCCCGTACGAAGTTGTGTCTGAGGGAACAGGCTGGTTGCTTCGACTCCGAAAAGAGTTTCGTCAATACGGTGCCGTCCTCGAGGCCAAAACCCGTCGTGTACGACTTGATGCAGGAGCACTTGATGCTTTGGCTGTTGTCGCCTGGAACCAACCAGTGGCCCGAGACGATTTGACACGACTCGGATGTGATGCCACTCCTGCGGTTATGCGACAACTGGTGCGTCGTGGTTTACTCGAGCTAGTCAAACTTCCACGTGACGATGGTCAAGAAGAGATACCGTGCTATCGTACGACACCACGATTCCTCGAAGTTTTCCAACTCCGTTCCCTCTCTGATCTTCCTGATCCACATGAGCCACCGCGATGACTATTGAATTAGCATACGGCGGTATTACTCATTGACGCACTGTTGCTCCACCCACTTAACGGCAGCCTCGCGTGATTCGATTTTTTTATCAAGTTGCAACAATCGCAATTGATTCAAAAGATGTCCAACAAGTGGTCCTGATGGAACACCGATTTGTAGTAAATCATTGCCACGGAGCAGGTGGGAAGGATTGAGTTCGGCGTCAGTCCGCTGCACCTGATTACTAACCCATGCCACATTTTCTGATGAAAAGTAATTACTCACGGCAAGTGATGCCATGAGATCAGCTAAATGAAATCGCCATTCGTGGGCCAGCCATGGCTGAAGTAGAGACCACGGGGCACGTGCATAATCAGACACAAAATCCTTTGATCGAAAAACAGAAAGTGCCTTGACTAACCAAACTGCAAGCCTTCGTTCAAGATTTGAGAATCGGAGATGATTACATATTGCAACAACTGATTCAGGCTCCTCGCGGCAAAGAATTGCCATGGCCAATGGCAGACTCGGCTCACAAAGGGCATCAAGAGCATCCGACGCACTCGACCAGAAAGACTCGGTTTTGTTCAATCGGCCACCGAACAATGGATTCACGAGGCCGGTGCCTACCAGAAGCCGTAGCGCCTGACCACGGCCTTCCCGTGAAAACATCAACCGAAGCTCCGCAGCCAACCGTTCTGGGCTGACTAATGCAAGTTGATATGCGAACCGATCGATGGCATCCCGAGTCTGAGATTCCAATGGAAATTCAAAGTTTGCTGAAAAACGCACAGCCCGTAACATTCGGAGATGATCCTCTCCAAATCTCATGGCTGGGTCACCGATAGCACGAATAATTCCTTCGTGCAAATCCCGCTGCCCCCCCACGTAGTCAACAACAACTCCTCCAACCGGATCAAAGAAGAGGCCGTTGATTGTAAAATCACGGCGAAGAGCATCTTCCTGCGCATTGCAGAAAGTGACTCCTATCGGACGACGTCCATCAATGTACTCGGCATCAGAACGGTATGTCGCAACCTCTACATTCCCAGATGCTTTCGATCCGATTACTGTGATCACACCAAATGCAGCGCCGATAGCGATCGTGTGCCTACGACCAAAAAGTTCTCTGACGCTATCCGGGTGGGCAGACGTTGCGACGTCATAATCCATCGGGACTCGATCTAATAACTGATCACGAACACATCCCCCAGCCCACACTGCTTCATATCCTTGCTGGCGAAGTTTCTCTACAACCTCGACAGCAAACATACGGGCAGCAATAGGATCAATGTGACTGAGTGGCATCTTGCAGCTTGACCTTTCAGTATATTCTCACCATTGTGGATACATTGAGCGTACAATCAACAGCACCCACTAGCCGTGACGATCCGTATTTCGATAAACTTTTAGCTATGACATTACCAACAGAAATTATTCCAAGCGACGCCTCAACACTACTTGATACTTCAAAACACGCTGATTGCCTCTTGCTTGACTGCCGAACAGAAGAAGAATATTCGATAGCAAAAATTGCTCAATCCAAGCTCATCCCGATGCAGGAAATCCCCGGAAGATTGGATGAACTAGGGCCTTGGAAGCAAAAACGTCTCGTTGTGCACTGCCACCACGGAGTCCGGAGCCTCCGTGTAACAAAATGGCTACGAGAACACGGCTTTGACAATGCCCAGAGTCTCAAGGGCGGCATTGAAGCGTGGAGGAATGAAATTGATTCTTCAATCCCTGCATACTAGGGATGTTTGGCTGCCACCTGTGCAAGTGGCTGGCAAGCCGGTATCTTTGTTACGAATCTTGCGGTCGGGGCTGTAAGCCTCGACTGCTCATGACATTTTCTTTTGAATTGCCTTAAAACGGATTTTCCCAAGTCAAATATCCTCGCAGGAGACGACCATGTCCAGCAGCGCACCAAACTCTGATAGTCCGCGTTTTTCCAGACGCAATGCCGTAAAGATTGCCACCGTTGCTGGCGGAGCAATTGCTTCGATGCGAGGAGTACATGCCCAAACTCAGTCCACCGAAGTTATTCGAATCGGTCTCGTTGGTTGCGGCGGACGAGGCACTGGAGCTTTAACGCAGGCTCTGAGCGTAAATGGTTCAAATATCAAAGTGACTGCTGTTGCGGATGCCTTCGAAAGCAATATTAGCCGGACGCTTCGAGCAGTGGAGAAAATGAAAGACAAAGTCGATCTCCCGAAAGAGCGGCAGTTCCATGGACTCGATGCGTACAAGAAGGTTCTTGATCATTGTGATCTTGTCATTCTTGCTACTCCTCCTGGCTTTCGTCCGTACCACTTCGAAGCCGCTATCAACGCAGGCAAACATGTGTTCATGGAAAAGCCCGTTTGTGTTGACAGTGCTGGAGCTCGTCTTGTGCTCGAGGTTGCAAAGAAGGCTGATGAAATGAACCGAAAGGTCGTTGTTGGACTACAGCGTCACTATCAGGCTAGCTATCGGGAAACAATCAAACGCGTTCGTGATGGTATGGTTGGTGATATTATCGGTGGTCAAGTTTACTGGAATGGCAGCGGCATCTGGTACCGAAAACGAGAAGCCGACATGAATGAAATGCAATTCCAGGTTCACAACTGGTATCACTTCAATTGGCTTTGTGGTGACCACATTTGTGAACAGCATGTTCATAACATTGACGTTGCAAACTGGTTCCTGGACATGCTTCCTGAATCGGCCTACGGCGTTGGAGGAAAGCAGAACAGAGTGGTTGGACAGCCAAGTGAGATTTACGATCACCATGCTGTGAATTTCAGTTATCCCAATGGCGTCCGCATTGCCAGTCAATGCCGACAATTCCCGGGTGGCCAGAACCGCGTGAATGAAGAATTCCAGGGAACAAAGGGATTTGTGAAAATTGGTGAAATAACAGATTATTCTGGCAAAGTTCTTTGGAAGTACGAAGGACCGACCAAGTCAAAGAGTAAAGATGCCGGTGGCTCCACGAACCCGTATCAGGTTGAACACAACGAACTTCAGGCAGCTATTCGTAACGATACGCCACTCAACAACGCCTACTATGGGGCAACCTCAACCTTTTCCGCAGTTCTTGGTCGAACGGCAACGTACAGTGGCAAGCCACAGGAATATGAGAAGCTTCTGGCTGCTGATTACAACCTGATGCCTGATAACCTGACCTGGGAGTCAACTCCACCTGTCGTTCCGGATAAAGATGGCAACTATTCGTTACCTATGCCAGCAACCTATAAGCTTGCGAAGAAAATGACCTCCTAAGTTACGGAGGCACAGCGTATGAAAATTGGTATCCCAAAGGAAACGAAGAAGGACGAATATCGCGTCGCGATTCTTCCTGTTGGGGTCGAAGAGTTGGTGCGGGCCGGCCATACCGTTACGCTGCAAAAAACAGCAGGGAGTGGCTCCGGACTATCTGACAGTGCGTACGAAGAGTGCGGTGCGCTTCTAGTTGACACTGCGGATGAAGTTTTCGGCTCAGCTGATCTCATTGTCAAAGTCAAAGAACCCCAACCAAAAGAAATATCACTTATTCGGCCTCAGCAGATTGTATTCACGTACTTTCATTTCGCTGCTGATCAGGACTTAACAGAACGTTTCCTCGAGACAGGGGCCACTGCCGTCGCATACGAAACACTTCGTGACGAACAGGGAGCGTTACCACTGCTGAAACCGATGAGCGAAGTGGCTGGAAGAATGAGTATCCAGGAAGGTGCAAAGTACCTTGAGAAACCTCAAATGGGACGAGGCATTCTGCTCGGGGGTGTCCCGGGTGTACCGCCTGCTAATGTTCTTGTCCTTGGAGCCGGTACCGTTGGGGCCAACGCGGCAAAAGTAGCAGCGGGTTTTGGTGCAAACATTGGTCTCCTGGATACGAATCTTGAACGGCTTCGCTATCTCGATGACGTCACTCCGCCAAATATTGATTGCTTGTATTCTGATCGTCATACCATCCGAGAATGGCTTGGCCGTGCTGATCTCATAATCGGCAGTGTGCTGATCCCTGGCGCCCGTGCACCACACCTTATTGAACGCAATGATTTGCGTCTTATGAAACCCGGGTCTGTTATTATCGATGTCGCAATTGACCAAGGTGGCTGTATTGCCACGAGCCGCCCAACATCACATGCCGAGCCAACATTTGTTGTTGATAACGTAGTTCATTATTGTGTGACAAATATGCCAGGCGCTGTCGGACGGACAAGCACGTACGCCCTGTGTAACGCTACACACCCCTACGTTCTCACACTTGCTAACGAAGGGATCATGGACGCCGCACGTACAAGCCGAGCAATTCAGACGGCTGTCAACGTCTTCGATGGCAAACTTATTGAGCCTGCTGTAGCAAAATCATTTAATCTCCCCTGCAGCCCAAATCCTTTCTCCAACAAATAAGCACCGCTGCACTGTATTATTCCAGTACAGCAACCTTTTCAGCCAGCAACACCTATCGGGAATCAGTAACGGATTAATTCGATCACAATGAATACACACCTTTCGAATGAAATTAAGACTGTCTGCTGGCAGGGTGATAGTGACGGCCACCTTGAAATCCTCGATCAGACCAAACTTCCAACTCAGATCAAAAATATTGTCTGCAAAGATGTTCCGGCGGTAGTTGAATCGATTAAATTATTGAGAGTGCGAGGTGCACCTGCAATCGGTATTGCCGGCGCCTATGGAATGGTACTGGCAGTTCATCAGGCGATGCTCCTTGAGGATTCAAGTAAGAAAAAGATTGCATACATTCAACAACGTGCAGAGGATCTTGCAACCTCGAGGCCGACTGCTGTAAACCTCCGCTGGGCGATCCAGCGAATTGAACGTCTCATTTTAAATGCAGGCGAAAATCCAGAGTTTTCAAACTTATCAAAGGCTGTGCTTGCCGAAGCGAAGCGAATTCAGGAAGAAGACCAGCATCTCTGTGAAAAAATTGGTGAGCATGGTGCTTCAATTCTTCCTGATGGCGACCTTCTAACCCATTGCAACACAGGAGCTTTGGCAACTGGTGGCATTGGCACTGCACTTGGTGTGATTGTCACTGCTTGGGAGCAAGGTCGTCGTTTTCACGTATTCGCCGATGAAACCCGGCCTTTGCTGCAAGGCGCTCGGCTTACCGCCTGGGAACTCACCCAACGAAAAATACCAGTAACTGTGCTTGCAGATGCAGCTGCCGCGCACCTTTTGAAAACAAAGCACATAGGCTGCTGTATTGTTGGAGCTGATCGGATCACAGCAAATGGAGATACTGCTAATAAAATTGGGACGTACGGTCTCGCTTTATTAGCCAAGGCTCACAATGTTCCATTCTTTGTTGCAGCCCCATCGAGTACATTTGATCTCACCCTTCAAACCGGCGATGAAATACCGATCGAAGAACGCGACGAAAATGAAATCCTTCAGCCGTTTGGCTTTCAATCTACTCCAGCATCAGCTCGCGGCTATAATCCGGCCTTCGACGTCACACCAGCTCACCTCATCACAGCGATAATCACCGAGCGTGGTATTATTAGAAATGTAAATGAACAAACAGTTGCAGCCGTACTAACCGACTGCCCCTAGCCGTACTAGATAAACAAAACCTCCCTGCGAACACTCAAAGCATGTCCTCTTCTACTCAGCAGGTCGTTATCGTCGGCAGGCCAAACGTTGGAAAATCGAGTATTTTCAATTGGCTTTCTCAGCGACGAATCGCAATTGAAGATCCGACTGCAGGTGTTACTCGGGACCGTCTCACGCAACGGATTGAATGTGGTGAAAAGATAATTGATCTCATAGATACCGGTGGCATGGGCTTTGACGACCCAGATGGATTGACTGAGCAGATCGACATGCAGATAGAAGCTGGCTTGGCTACAGCTGGAGTAGTGGTTTTCGTAGTTGACATCCGAACTGGTCGTGTCCCGGCAGATGGAGAAGTAGCTCTACGCCTGCGACAGTCAGGCGCCAATGTTCTTCTGGTAGCAAATAAGTCTGATGATGAAAAATATGATGTCTTAGGTCATGACTTTGATGAACTCGGATTTGGTTCGCCAATTGTTACAAGTACGAAACAGAACCGTCACCGCGATGAATTAGTTGAAGCAATTACAACACTTCTTCCGGCGACCATAGGAAATGACGACGCGACCACAACAGCTCTTCCAGAAATGAAGGTAGCAATTGTTGGCCGCAGAAATGTTGGAAAAAGTACGTTTGTGAATGCTCTCGCAAAAGAAGAACGAGTAATTGCCAGCCCGATCGCAGGGACTACACGTGACAGCATTGATGTTCGTTTTGAAGTAGACGGGCACTCTTTCCTTGCAATTGACACGCCCGGACTTCGGAGAACCAAAAGCCGCAAAAGTGATATCGACTTTTACTCAACCCACCGCGCCGAAAGAAGTATTCGCCGCGCTGATGTAGTTCTCATGCTTTTCGATGCAACAGAGCCCGTGGGAAAAGTTGACAAACAACTCGTTGATCTCATTGTCGAGCAGCAGAAACCTGTTCTTTTTGTTGTCAACAAGTGGGACTTATACGCTGGAGATGTAGAAAGAAGTGAATGGGCGCAATACCTTCGTGACACGTTCCGTACAATGCCGTGGGCTCCTATTGCATTTGTGACCGCCACGACCGGACGTAATGTCAAAGCAGCAATCGACACAACGCAACGACTCTTTCGCCAGAGTCAGGCTCGAGTCCCAACAGCGGCGCTGAATACAATCATTCACGCGGCCACTCAAGCTACCCGACCCCCTGCCGATCGCCGAGGCCGGCCTGTACGCATCTATTTCGCTACGCAGGTGGATACTGCTCCACCAACAATTGTTCTTTCGACGAGCTCTCCTGAAAGCCTCAGTGCACCTTACAAAAGGTACCTTCTTTCATCACTCCGAAAGAATGCTCCATTTACTGAAGTACCAATAAAACTTTTAGTGCGTAATCACAAATCTCGTGAGTAAGCGTCTACTTGTTGATGGAGTTTTCTCACGACATCAATATCTTCTCGTGATACTGGGACACCTTCCAGAAAACAATCTGGCTGATGTTTTATTTCTGGAACAAGTTTTTCGAGTACGACTTGTATAAGACGTTCTATTCCTTGACCAGTGCGAGCAGATGTTGGAACCATTGGTTCTGAAAGAGGCTGCTCAGATAACTGCTTGTTGCTGCATAAATCTAATTTTGTACCAACGCTGATATATGGCGGAAGAGCATCGTCTAATTGTGTTGTTGAAAAACCATCTACCACCGATGGGTCTAATGATTGAACATGCAATATAAGATCAGCATTCAATGCTTCCACCGCAGCTCGATCTATTCCCTTTTGTTCAATTCCATTAATTTCTTGCTTTTGATTGTCGACAATATGGAAACCTGCTGTGTCGATGAAATTAACTGACCACCCATCAATAACAGCTCGCGTCTCCAGCACGTCACGTGTTGTTCCGGCATGGGGGGAAACAATGCTTCGATCATATCCCACCAGTGCATTTATCAGACTACTTTTCCCAGCATTTACCGGACCCAATAAAATGACTCGCCAAGGTTGTGCTAAACGTAAGCCAATTCGGGAAGCACGTTCCAAACGATCGATAACCGCTTTTGCAACAACGAGTTGGTCCATGCATCTCGGAGTCGTATCGAGTGCTTGCTTAATTCGCCTGATATCTTTCTGAAAGGAACCCGCGAGCTGCCTCGTAAGTATTTGGGCTGCATACGATCCATCAACTTGAGCAAGCTGTTTTCGAATGGTGGTATCACGACGGTCTTTTTGTAAGCGGGCATGCCACGTATTCCATGAGACTTCATCAGCACCTGATGCCACAAAAATCTCTAAAAAAGAATGAACAACAGCCCTGCCACCATGAGAATGGATTTCCCAGCTATCTTCTCCTGTTCGAACCAAGACAACACATTCCTGGCTTTCCTGAGGCTGACCGCCCTCCCTCTCCAATGAACGAACACCTTCCCTGCCGGTCAAGAATTCGTGATGCCATTGGCCAACTGCAATACGACCAATAGCTAATGATTCGATCGAGGTGCCTTTGAACGCATGAAAATACGCTTTGAGAGTCGGACACGCTTTGGCTCCATACAGGCCAACAATGCCGAGTGCCCCTGGTTGTGACGGAGTAAGCCGTGAAACAAAAAACTGACTCTTTTTTAACGCAACAGCAGCATCCTCAGGTTGGCGATTTGACATTGAAAACTACTAGAAGTACAAAACCATGGTGGGGAGGGGATATTAGGTGCAGGATTTATTCATCCTAACATGGCCTAGTTCAAGAATATTACTTTTCTGCAAGTGGGGACCAACATATTTGCTACTTCAGTCATGTTGATTTCTTCTCATAAACATTTTCGCTTTCCGTTCATTTTTACGAATTCTCAACACTAAAAGGGTAGGCAAATGACCGATAATCAAAGTTCTGATACACAGAAAACTCCCGCAGATCTTTCCAGAGCAATTGATAGTCTTGAGAAAAACCTAGACAGCATTAGCCGCTCCCAACGTTCTGGCCGTATAACTGTTCTGGTCGGTTCTCTTGCTCTTCTTTCAATGATTCTTATTTTTGGATTCACTCTGTTCAAAACACTAAAAAATCAGCTCAATGAGGACACACTACAGGCTGCCTTACAGGAGAAGGCTGAGCAATTACTCCCTGATCTTCAAGAAAAGTTTACGAAAGCTGCTATGGCAGCTGTCCCAACGTATCGTGCATTAGCACTGGAGCGATTGAAGACGCTTCGTCCTAAGCTTCAGGAAATGATTACAAAAGAAGCAAAATCAATGGCTGATCGCATGCCCACCATGTTGCAAGAAAAAGCAAATGAAAGCCTACAGCGAGTCACCGATAAAGTAGCAGCTGATGTCAAAAGTGAACTTCCTAATCTCACACCGGAAAACGTCAAAAGACTCTCTGACATTACCGTAGAGGGAATGGCGATAGAAAGCGAAAAACTTCAGGAACAGCTGCACTCTCTCACGAAGGACGAAGTCGAACGTATCAGCAAACTGCTGGACACGCTTCCTATTGAGGCTGCAATGGCCATGAATGAAGAACTCCTTCAACAGCGATTCATGCACAACATTCTACTCATTGTTGATCGCACTGTCGCACCTACTATGTCGGTTCTCAAGACAGACTCTCCTTTTCTATCGAGTGATGACCTGTAGAACAATGAGTCTTTACCTTCACATCCTTTTATTTATTAACACTTTTCATTTCATGGAGATTTCAAGCAATGTCTAATTCAGATTTATCTACTATGGAGAACCGTTTACGGGCACTAGAGGATCGGGTTGGGAAGACCGCGAGCAAAGCAAAGAGTCGCTTTATGCTTACGGTTCTTGTTATGGCATGCCTTCTTGTAGGAGTCGGTCTCTACCTACGTTTCTTATCTACGACCATCGCTTCTGTCGCTGAGGCGCCGACTCTTGTTCAACTCGTTGCCGATCAAGTTGAGCCTCGTCTTCAACAAGCACCCGCGCAACTTACCGAGTCACTGGAGGCGCAAGCACCAATGGTAGTCAAAAAAAGTGAGAAAATGATTCTCGACGCTGTACCAGAAGTTCTTGATCAGGCTGATTCCTTCATTGTTAGCTTCTTTGAGAAAGAGTTTGAAGAAATTGAGAAGAAGGCTTACGACGTCATCCATGAAGGATTTAATGACGTCATCACTCAAGCAAAAGCGAAAAAGATTGACCTAGCAAGAAAAGGTGAACTCGAAGCAGCGGTTGGTAAAATTGCTCCGAACCTTCGAAAAATGATCGAGATCATCATTGAGGAAAACCTAAAAGAGTTTGAGTCTGGCACGAATGAGATTTCGGCTTATGTAAGTCGGCTTTCAGCGAATGAAGGCCTTACGGATCACGAAAAAGCCCACAGAGAGATTATTATTTCTGGAATTGCTCTTATTAAGAAAATGGAGAACGACCCTTCGAGAGCTCCGATTAAAGGATTGCTTCGCGGTGATCTTCCAGCTGAGCAAAAACCAGCTTCTCAGACCAACTAATGCACTTACACCTACACGAACCAGTCCGGATTGCATGCCTGGGCTGGTTCGTCTTTTTATAAGTATGGAATCTGCTTGAACGAGCGATAGCCTCTGGTAACAGATAAACTGATACTAAAAAGGCTGGCATGGTTTTCAGCACATATGAGAGTTATCCAAACAGGAAGTATTAGGCATATCGATAGCCTGCACTCGCTGGGAATCACATTGAAAAAGTTGCGTGCTGGTTGACAACCGCACGCTGCTTAGAAGCAGAGATGCATCGTCTCTGCTGCATTTCACTCGGATGTACGACCAGCACCCTGTGAAAAGGCAAGTTCGTCTTGCCACTTTTTCAGGATTTTCTCACACACCTTACATTCCCCCGCGAGGCTGGCGTGTTTTTCGCTGAGCGTTTTTCGTTTGCTTACTGCAGTTTCCACTTGCTCATTGAGTTGTTTAACTTGTGAATTTACATCAGCAAGCTTTTTCTCTGCAGCCTTCTGCTCACTAATAGCAGCGGCGTTTGTCTTTCGTGATTCCTGAAGCTCTTGTTCAGCACGTATGACTGATGCCTGGGTTTCTATTAATGTTTTCTTTGCGGCATTCAGAATCTTTCCAGCAATCTCTTTCTCTGCACTTCCATTCGTATCATTTACCGTGCTCTCAAGAGATGAGACTATCTCGGTCGCCTTCTTCACCTTTGCTTTTACCACAACCAGTCGAGCCTCTACTGTTTTCACTCCATCAGCAGCTACTTCGGCTAGAGACTTCTTATTTTTCTCTTCGCCGCCTGTAACACCGAGACTTTTATTGGCTGCGGCGAGCTGGGAAATGAGATTCGCCTCAGTCTTTACTGCCTTTTCTTTTTCTAAAAGAACCTCCTGTGCTTTCTTTTTTGAAGCAACGGTTGCTTTCTGGGCACGATCTACGCGTTGCGAGAGTGGCTCTGGATTGGAATCCAACACGCCCAGCTGTGCTGGTTTGGCAACGTCATAAATCGTTATTTGACCCGACCAGTCTCCGGCAATCACAAGGGGAATCCCAGAGGTAACCGCCACTTTTGTACCGATATCCGGAAGAGTTCCAAGTTCATTCTCAAGAGTACCGTCAGCTTTCCATAGTTTTACTTTCCGATCACGACCCGTTGATACAAGCCGACCATCGTTAAGCCACCTTACATCGGTTGTTCCACCGCCATGGGCAGACCAGGACTTCACCTTCTTAGCAGTATCGGCTTCCCAGAGATGTATCGTGCCATCCTCAGACGCTGTCGCTAGCACAATCCCATCAGCTCGCCAGTCAATTGCAGTGATACCAGCTTTTTGGCCTTTGAGATCTCCCCAATGGCGAGCACCGAATGACTCCCACAGAAAAAGATTGCCTGCACGATCACCTGTTGCGAGCAGCACGCTGTCAGGAGAAAAGGAAACACTGGTTATCCAGTCTGTGTGTTTTGTTATTTCACTCTCTACGACACCATTTGATGTCTGAAGAAGACGTACAACCTTCGCCGACCCTCCCAAAGCGACCAGACGTTGATCAGCAGACAGGTCCGCAGCCAATACCTCATCAAACTCATCTCCGAGTTCCATTACTCGCTGAGCACTGGCTACATCCCAAATCACCACCCGACCACTTTTGGCAGCAATACCTCCTCCCGAAAGAAGAAGTTTTGCACTCCGAGAAAACCGAAGGTTCGTACACTCGCCTTCAGGAAAAGGCAGCACACCAATACATTCACGTGTTCGTGGCTCAAACAATAAAACCTGCTGGCTACTTCCAACTGCCACAAGATCACCATGAGGCGAGGCGTCGATTGACCGAATTGTTGTTGGCCGCAGTCCGTGAAAACATGGCTCGAGTGACAAGCGAGGTGGCATAATCAGTGGGCCGCTAGGCTTCACAATTGAACCGGAATCAAGAGCGAGCGAAGAACTTGCCTTCTGAGCAACAGGCCTTGCCCCATCCCGCTCAATAATTCCACCAGCTATCCATTCCTTTATCACCTTTAACATCGCATCAGGAATACGGTCGGCATCAGGTGGCATCGTTGGCTCCGATTCGTGGCTGACAACCTGCCATAGATAGGATCCATCAGCATCTCCACCAGCAACGACATCACCCGAATTACCGCCGGCCATCATTTGCTGGTAGCTCGTCAAATCAAGCCCGCCAGCCTTTCGATCTGCATTGTGACAACTACAACACTTCTCACGAAAAACTGGTAACACATGATCCTCGTACGTCGGAGGCTTGTCCTCCGCCATTGCTGTTGATGCAGAAAAAAGAAGTACACAAAGCATAGCATTCAGAAACTGCCACGTACGTGAACATGGCAATCCTCGCCGGTGATTTCTTTTCATCGCATTGAAATATCTATTCATTGATTTAGATTCTCAAAACGTGTCTCAGTGTGAGATGAGAACACGCTTTCAACTACTAATGGTTAAAAATAAATTCAGGTGAATTTAAAAGTGCCCAGAAAACATCCTCGAGGGATTGCTTACGCCCTGTACCGGCCTGAACGGCTACGAGTGTCTCGACACGCTCTCGCTCCTGAGGGAATCTTCCGTAGCATCGAACAAAGAGCTCATCAATAATTTCAGTATCGGGTCGTCCTTCTTTAATCCAACGATCAATAACGCCACCCTTCTGAATTCTCTGATTCCCAACATCTCCATTAAGCAGATGGAGTGCCTGCGATAGACTTGGATCCATACTCACCGCACAGGAACAGACCTCTTCCCGAGTAGCCCTTCCGAAAGTGGTTAGAAAGTAGGTCGACGTACGACCATCAGCCACCTGAACCGCCCGAGCTCCTTCAGGAAGACCTGGGAACTTATTTTTTGTTTCGGTTACCTGCGCAAGAATATCAAGAAGCACCTCCGCCCGAATTCGTCGCACAGCCGAATGTGAGAAATTTGAGTTATCAAGCACATTTGTATCGTTTGTGTCGCACGCTCGCTGATATGTTTTTGAATTTACAATCTCCCTGACAAGTTCTCTGAAATCCCACTTTGACTTCACGAGATGGCTTGCCAGGGCATCAAGCAACGGGCCATTCACTGGTGGATTACTTACACGAAAATCATCCGGCTCATGAACAATGCCTCTGCCAAGAAAATGAGTCCACACAAGGTTGGCAATTCGCTTTGCGAAAAATGGATTTTCGGGTGATACCAGCCACTCTGCAACAGCTTCTCGCCTGTCTCGATTCGTGACCTCTGCTTCACCTGCCCCTAGATATTTTGGTGCCACCGTCTGGCCAGACACAGGATGCTTCATCCCACCACCACCAGAGTTGTAGATGATGGTCTCCCGTGGATCATCTGCCCTCTTTCTTCCGATTTGGGCAAAGAAGGCTGCGAATCCGTAGTAGTCATCCATTGTCCATCGATCAAATGGATGATTATGACACTGCGCGCATTGAATCCGCATTCCCAAGAAGGCCTGCGCAACATTTTCGGTCAACTTCAGGGTATTTCTTTCAGCCTGATAATAATTGGTGGGAGGATTTTCAAAAGTCCCACCAGAAGCCGTTACCAAGTCTCGTACCATTTGATCAACCGGCTGGTTTGAGGCGATGCGGCGATCAAGCCATTGGTGATACAGCAAGGCACCCTTTTTATCCACAATATTATTGATCGAGCGAATTTGCAGGATTTCTGCCCATTTCATCACCCAAAGATCAACAAACTCTTTTCGACCAAGCAAATGTTCAACGTACTCTGATCTTTTTTGTGGGGACTTGTCAGCAAGAAAAGCATCCCTTTCTTCTTGGGTAGGAAGAAGCCCAACAAGATCAATACTGACCCGACGCAAAAATGTTTCATCGCCACAAACTTGAGAGGGTGCAATACGAAGGCTCTTGAGCTTCGTATCCACGAGGTCATCAACCCAGGTATTTCCCTCTGATTCGGGATACTCGAAAGTGAGATTCTTTGGAATGACCACAACTGGAACGCCGACTGTTATGGTGTCGTATCGAGCCATGACAAATGACTCTCCTCGCTGGCCGCTAGCAGCATTTCCAGACGACGTGATGCCTACAGATGCATCATTATTTGATCCATACCAGACGAGATCTGTCACATCTCTATCAGTACCATCTGAGAATCGGGCAACGGCAACCAATTGCTGAGTAGCTTGCTCACCTTCAAGAAGAGTTGTGGGCGGATACAGATCGACCGCCTGTAATTTTGGAATATCTTTACCCGCATTTGGATCGTCCTGTGCCCCTGCTGTAATCCAACGAATGAGACGGTCTGCAAGTTCGCTATCTTTCTCAAAACGCTTCCCGCCTGTATGAGCAACCGCACCGACTGCTTTCTGAACAACCAGACTCCCCTCAGGATTCCCAAGATTGATTCGCCGCCCGGGCATTTCACGCGTCAATCGGTGGTAATCACCAGCCGGGTCAAAACCGAATAAGGAAAGTCGAAATCCATCCTTCCCGCGAGCTGCCCCATGGCAACTTCCCATATTGCACCCGGCACGGGCAAATACGGGCATGACGTCCAAACGAAAAGACAGCGGAGGTTCCTTTGCTGCTGATTGCACGCTAACTGGAAGTTCGGCTTGATGCTCACCATATGTAATCACCAGCACAGTATCGCCATCCTGTTTCGGAGAAAGCCGAATGGAAAGACCGGCATCACCCTCAATTCGTTCAAGCGTGGCACATTCCGGATTTTTGAAAGCCATCTTGGCGGCACGTGTTACGTCTTCAGTCACACTATCTTCACGCGTTGCCTGCACGATAATTGTCTGGAAGTCTCGTGCTGAATCGAGCCGCACTGCGGGAGGGAAAACCTTTATTCCCACGACTGCTTTTTCTTGAGCCGACAAAGAGGTTGTGGCAAGACAACAAAGTACTGGCCCGATGCATTTCCAAAAAACACGGCGTCTCATCGAGTATGTAATTGCTCCAGCTTCATCTTTCACTGAGCGGCTCCTTTGGATTCTTGCGATGGACCAGACTGTGAAACCGCCCGTGCCTGAATTCGTAATTGCTCGCGACGTGAAACTTTTTTCTTCTGTTGTTTTGGCTTTGGTGGCTCCGGTTTTGGAGCAGCCGATACCTTCGCTGGCAGTGGCTTATCGATTCGAAATTCAGTCGCCGCCATGCGGTGAACAATCTGATGTCCCTCTTGAGGAACATGCACTTCACAGACAATGTTTGCATGCCTACCAGCTGGAGCATCAGCGGCTACGGCGACTGCAAACTCAACCTCTTTACTCTCTGCTGTGATCACAAGGGGCTCAGACGTTGTTTTCGCAGGAAGTCCCAGCAGAACAGCCTTTGCTTCACCCGTGAAGGCTGTTGGGACGGTAACTGTACCGGTGAATGTTGTGTTCTGTCCCTGCTCTGCCATTCCCTTGTCGAGTGCCACTTGAACAAATGGTTCAGCCACAGTGATTTTTACGGGTCGAGATGAGATTCGTATCGTCGGACGACCCTTGGCATCTTCTCCCTCAAACGTCACAGTTGCAGATACCACAACATCCCAATCATGAATAGGAGCCTTATCGCTTGCATTAATCGGATACACCACTTCACTTTTATCAGCGGGTACATCGACGCCAGATGCAGCTCCGATTCCAGGTGGCTTGAAGGGAAAGAAGAGTCGGACCTTTCCTTTGAATCCTTCGTCTTTATGGACACGAACCAGAAGATCTGCTTTTCCATTCTTCACAAGCGGAACGGCAGGCTGAATGAGCTCCAGAGAAACTGGGACTTCTTCAACAACGGCCACGGGCATTTCTGTACTTCGACTGTATCGCCATGGAGTACGATTCGGATTGCCATGAATCATCTCGGTCCCTTGCTGCAGACCGCCCAGTACTTTTGTTTGATCAGCTGCGTCTACGGCTCTATATTCAGCCATCGCTGCGGAAAGTGGTGCATCCTTTACCGCTTCGAATACAACAAAACTCCCCGGTGCACCATTTTGAAAGTTCGGGCATGTAGCAGTAACACCTTTGGGAAGATTCTCAGAGAGTAGCTTTAACTCAGCATTAAAGTTACTTCGTGAGGCATTAAGGATTACGGTCGTGCGATTCCCACGGGGAACTTGAGGAAACAAGTCATTTTGAGATTTTGTTTGAGACGGAGGCACTGAAAGTTTCACAAGAGGCACAATCGGCTCAACCTCGATCCACCAAACAAAAGTATCACCCCCGCGCTTCTGATGGTCACTCACACGAATGAGAAATGAGCCCTCTTCCGGAGTTGTTACATTCATCAAGCTATCTGGACCACCCGAATCATCATTACCAGTTATTCGAGCATGCTTTTCGTTATCCCGATACGCGTTGAGCGTCAAATCAATCGGTGAACCAACACGTCTGCCCCATCCCTTCACAGACCATTTTGATCCTTTTGGTGCTTCGATTCGTATCCAGTCAGTGTCGTTCTCCTTTTCAAGAAGCCCCCAGATAGCAGCCGGGGCAGGGACAGATGGATTCCCATCGGGTGAATCATTGGAGTCGGTCTCCTTGCTCACCGGAAGATTTGTCACTCGAAGTGGAACGGCTTCAGCTGCAATCACTCCGTCACGTCGCGGATGCACCGAGAGCAAACGGCTTATTTCAGAGGACGCACGAGGGAACGCGTTGGGGATTTTTACTTTTGACTCAAATCCACCTGCTGGATCACCAAGCCATTTCACGACAACCTCAGACCCCGGGTTTGCTCCCGGAGGAAGTCCGACTGATGGTGTTGGAAATCGGCCAACATGCAGAAGATAGCTGCAAGCTGAACTGCCACCGTAGGCACTTTCACGGACCCGAACAAAAAAGCTCCCGTCTTCGGGGGCCGTGAACGCCATAATCGCATCTTGTTCCATCAACGGATGGTCATCGCTCGCGGTGAGTACAAAACCATCGCTGTCAACAATGTCGATATAGGGGTCAAAGGGCGTGTAATTGAGCCGAACGCCGTCCACAGCAACCGAGAGACGATTGCCCTTCTTGAGCCTTACCTGATAACAGTCGACATCTTCTTTCTCCACGACCCCAGCAATTGTCAGACCACCAGCCTGCGGGACTTGAATCGCTTGCGCTTCCTCTACTGTGTTGTTTGAAGGCTTTTTCTGGGACGAATCGGTTTCCGCTTCAATCACCTGTGGGAAAGGTCCCACTCGAAAAGTACGAAGCAGTGAAAGACCTTTTTTAGTACGAATTCGAAAGCGGTGGTTGCCAAAAGGAGCATCCTTCGGAACGTTCAGAACCACTTTCAACTGCTTATCGTTAACGGATTCGATCTTTGTCTGCTGAACAATTCCGTCTTCAAAAAAAAGAGCCTGTGGGTCGTGCAGATTTGTGCCAAACACAAGTACTTCAACTTCACTTCCTTGCGTTGCACCAGCGGGCACAATTTTCCCAATCGTTGGCGCGGCTCGGCATACATGAGGGAGAAGCACGAAACTACAAAGAGTAGCTGCAGCTATTCGCACAACTTGCTTACAACTTTTCCTATTTTCTATCACGGGACTATTTTCTTAAAGAGGGGGGTGGATCAGAAAATACACATCCATACAGCAGTGACGGGTCAGACGAGTAGCTCGTGCCGAACCTTCCCGCCATCAACAATCTCAACCGGACGCGCTCCAGGAGCCATCAGTTCCTTTTCTGCGACAATTCCGAGGCAATGGTAGACCGTTGTTGCAAGATCCTCGATTGTGACCGGGCTATCAAATGGCTCTGCTGCTATCGAATCAGAAGAACCATGAATCAGTCCCTTCTTCACCCCGCCACCAGCCAGAACAGTACTGAAAACTTTTGGCCAATGGTCACGTCCAGAATCCTTGTTAATTTTTGGCGTACGACCAAACTCGCTTGATACCATAACGAGTGTTGAATCGAGCAGGCCACGCTGTTCGAGATCACCGATCAATGCGGCAAATGCCTGATCAAACGGCGGGAGCGTACGATCGATCCCTTGCTTCAGTTTCTGATGCATATCCCAGCTGCCATATGACATGGTGACAAAGCGAACACCTGCTTCGACGAGCCGTCGGGCAAGGAGCATTCGCTGGCCAGCTTGATTGCGACCGTATTGGTCTCGTAATTCTTTGGGCTCAACATTGATGTCAAATGCTGCCTGCGCTTTGGACGAACTTACCAGGTCGTACGCTCGCTGGTAGAAGCTATCCATTGCTGTAATGTTGTCAGAACCTTCAAGGCGATTAAAGTGCCTACCAACAACGTTCCGCAGGTGACGGCGTGACTCAAACCGCTTTGCATCAACGCCACCGGGCAGTGAAAGATCCCTGACTGTGAAGTTATTGCTCGCTGGGTCTGAACCAAGGGTGAACGGACCATACGCACTTCCTAGATAGCCAGCCTCAGCATCAGGTGCTGGCAGATTTGGTAAGCAGACATATGGAGGTAGGTTTGCTCGTGGACCAAGTTCGTGAGACACAACGCTACCGAAGCTTGGATAGGTAACTGCAGGGCTAGGACGGTACCCCGTAAACATATTGTGAGTACCGCGAGGATGTGCCGCCTCACCGTGGGTCATCGAACGAATGACTGTAATTTTGTCAGCGACTTTTGCCGTCTTTTTGAGGTGCTGATTGAAGCGAATACCAGGCAACGCTGTCTCGACTGTTCCCATCTCACCTCTGTACTCGAGAGGCGAGAGTGGTTTGGGATCAAATGTTTCCTGTTGCGACCATCCACCCGGAAGCCAGATATGAATAACGCTCTTGGCAGTTCCTTCGAAATGTTCGAACTGCTTCGCATCGGCTTGAGCAGCCCGCATGCTCAGAAAGGACCCCAGTGACAAACCAAAGCCGGCCAAGGAACCAACTTGTAAGAATTCTCTACGGTTCCCCGATTTTAGTTGACGCAAAAAATCACACCGATTACTCATCGCGTGTGCGAGGTCGTGAGGATTCACGGGCTGTCTCCCTTACTAAGTAGTCCCAAAGCAATAGTTTACGTATACTCATCGAATGGTGCGGATATCTGCTTTAATGTTAGCTATCCGTTGCCTATTACGCACCATTCGGGGCGTCAAAAACGACTAGATTCCTAGTGCAAACAGCTGGTGCTGTATCGAAAAAACCAGCAGAACCACCATAAAGAGGGGTAATTGTATGGCTGTTCAGGTAACCAAAGGGCAAAACGACCGAACCATTGAAGTGGCTACGACTGGAAAACTAACCCGTGCCGACTATGACGAATTTGTTCCTGTCATCGAATCGGAAATGAAAAACGGAAAAGTGAAGATTCTGTTTTCAATGCACGACTTTTCCGGCTGGGATGTCGGTGCACTGTGGGAAGATATCAAATTTGACATGAAACACTTCGGAGAAATTGAGCGCGTTGCCATGGTTGGTGAAAAGAAATGGGAGCAAGGTATGGCATGGTTTTGCAAGCCGTTTACAACGGCAAAAATTGCTTATTTCGATCAAAGTGAAATCGACACAGCCCGCTCCTGGCTGCAGGGCGAATAATTCGTTTCTCGGCATGCAACGACCAACTCGCATTATTCCCACTGACACCTACTCATTCCATCAGGTGTCATCGGCGAGTGTTCGTTTGCCTCGAAGGAGATGATGGTAGTGCTGGGCAAATCGATGGGCTTCATCACGCACATATTCCAACAAGCGTAAGGAATACGCATCTCGCGACAGACGTAACGGTTCTGATTTCCCGGGTAGGAAAATTTCTTCCTCCCTTTTGGCGATCGACAAAATACATGGGGGTACGACTCCCAAGGAATTTAACGCATCGAGAGCAGCAGACAGTTGACCTTTGCCACCGTCAATAAGAAATATATCCGGAAGTGATGCTCCTTCTCGTAGCAGTCGGGAGAACCTTCGCAAGACAACTTCGTGAATACTTTTAAAGTCATCAATGCCGTCAACGGTTTTGATTCGGTATCGCTTGTAGCCCGGTTTAAAAGGAAGGCCGTCAATAAACTGGACAAGGCTGGCAACTGTTTCATTGCCAGCCAGATGCGCAATATCAACACCCTCTATGACTCGTGGTGTCCCTGAAAGACCCAGGACTTTTTCAAGGCCTGCAAGCCCTTTTTTTGGATCGACAAGGAACACCTCGGGTTGAACATGCTCCTCAAGATCACCTCGTTCATGAAGCCTTTCAAGGAGTCTGATTTCATCGCGAAGCCTTGCTGCCTTTTCATATTCAAGCCCTTGCGATGCCGCCAACATTTCGGCGTGCATCTCTTTCAAGAGCCGTTTTTTTCCACCCTCCAAAAATGTCTTCAGTCGGTTGATATCTTTTCGATAATCCGCCTTTGTAATCCGCAGATTACATGGTGCCGTACATTGATCGATCGATGCTAACAGGCACGGGCGAAACCACCGCCACTGGGGATCATCTCCATCGATATCAAGCGAGCACGTACGGAACTTAAAAATCCTCTGAAGCACAACGATCGCTCCACGAAGACTCCCTGCACTTGGAAATGGACCATAGAGTTTCACACCTTTGGAGGCCGGGGATCGTGTAAATTCGATCCGAGGGAAATCTTCGTGCGTGGTAATCTGCAGATAAGGAAACGTCTTATCGTCTTTGAGCAATGAATTAAATCGTGGCTGCACATCTTTGATTAGCCGACTCTCAAGAAGAAGTGCATCAACTTCGCTATCTGCCTCCAGATAGTCAATGTCTCGTATTTCACGAACAAGATCAGCAGTACGTCGATCAACTTCTGCCGCCTTGAGAAAGTAACTCCCAGCCCGGCTCCGTAAATTATTTGCCTTTCCAACATAGATCACTCGACCGGCACTGTCCTTCATCAAATAGACACCCGCCGTCTGTGGAAAGTCTCGAACCTTCTTCGCCGCTGCGGCGAAGTCGGGAGTCGTAGACAATCCATCAGTATCTGCTGGAGATGTTTCGGAATGTAGATCAGAGGAATCAGTCATCCATGCATTCTATGAGGAAAATACCTTTTGCCATCTACCTTAGAAGAGGATTGAGCTCAAAATGCCTTCCATTTCAACCTCACACCAAGTGCATCTCTGTTCTTAAACTCCCACTCGACTCCGTAAATCTTCTTCCAAGAGGTTAAGCCGGCGTTCCAACACAGCCTTTACAGCCGGCAATTCTTCTGGAGACGTCGGTTGATATGCCGTGAAAAGATAAAACTTGATTTTGGGTTCAGTGCCAGAAGGTCTGGCTGCTACCGCATTGCCGAGTGAAGGAAACAGAAGCTCTGAATCGTTTTTCCCTGTACGTTCAGGATCAATAAGATCAAAGATAACAAGGTTCCCTTGCTCGCCCTCGAATGACAACTCCCCCTGATCAGGATCGTGGACTTTCAGTTGACCGTAGTCTCTTGTTCGCCTCACGGTTAGTCCTCCCAATTTTATTGGCGGATTGGCACGCAAGCCTGTCATGATCTCCTGCATTCGATCCATCCCTGCTGCTCCCGGCAATTTGATCGCGACCTGTCGCTCAAGATGACACCCATGTGTGCAGAAAAGATCATCGAGTTTTTGATGTAATGTCCTTCCTTGTGCTTTGAGGTCTGCTGCTAACTCAGCCAGAAGTAACGCTGCAACACTTGCGTCTTTGTCACGGACATGTGTTCCTGCCAAATACCCATGAGACTCTTCGCATCCAAAAACAAAGTGTTCTGGCCCAATATCATCGATCGTTCGACCAATCCATTTAAAGCCAACCTGGAGCCCATCAATGACCTTCACCCCGTACTTTTCGCCAATGTGACGAATAAGGCCACTCGTGACCAGAGTTGTAACAACCGTATCTGTTGACTGGAGAATATTTTGTCGGCTCTTCGTTTCAAGTACCCACTGGGTCAATAAGGCACCGAGCTGATTTCCTGTAAATGTTTTCCACTTACTATCTTTCTCCGGTCCCACCGCAGCAGCTGCACCAAGACGATCGCAATCTGGATCGCTTGCCATAACGACGTCATCGGATCGACTGCGTGCTTCCTCAATTGCTCCAGTGAGTACGTCTGGATTTTCTGGATTCGCAACATGTCCAGGAACATTAGGGAAGTCTCCATTGGGCTCAGCTTGCGGAGCGTACAGCCTCACATCCTGAAAACCTGCTCCCTGCAGCACAGGCAGAACAGCGGTAGCACCGACGCCATGCAGCGGTGTGTACACAACTGAAAGTTCACGAGGGCCAGTTGTTGCCTGTGCCAAAACAGCACTCACGAAAGCCGGATCAATCTCATCTTCAATGAAAACAACCCGTCCGTTTTGAACCCCATCATCAAATGGAAATCGGCTTATTGCATCAACATGCATAACCCGCTCAATAATGCCTTTATCATGAGGTGGTAACACTTGAACGCCACCTGACCAGTACACCTTGACAGCATTGTCACTCGGGGGATTATGGCTCGCCGTAACCATAATGCCGCATGTGCTCTTGGTATATCGAACCGCGTACGAAAGCTCTGGAGTACTGCGGTATCCGCGTAGAAAAAATATCTTGAAGCCTGCTGCTAAAAGAATTTCGCTACACAGTCTGGCAAAATGTTCTGAACGGTGCCGTGTGTCATATGCGATTGTACAACTAGGATCACTCCCTGCCCCACTGGTTGCCATGACATACTCAGCAAGACCTTGGGCACTCTCTCCAATCGTGCGGTCATTAATTGCATTTGATCCAACCGGAAACATTTTTCCGCGCCGGCCCCCAGTGCCAAAGGGAATAACTGTCCAGTAGGCATCGTCCAGTGACTTCCAAATTTCCTTATCTGCTTTTGCACGAACAATGAGATCAGCAAGCTGCTCAGCAAACTCTGCATACCGCGGTTCCCTCAACCAGGCTTGCATAGTCGCCAAAGAATGGTCGGTAATCACACCATTCTGGTGAGCTTCATCTAAACGTGCGAGACAATCAGTCACTAAATCAGCAGACATTGACGCCATCAATAACTCCATAGAAACACGGGTGTTCGTCAGGTTTTGTTTAGATTTATACTCCCCAACTCGAAAACATGCAGCCATTTCCAATGGAAAACCTATGAAGAATGATACCGCAACGAATTCAAAGCATTCTGAACCACTTATTGTCAGCGTCTCAGGACTCCGAGGAATCGTCGGGGAATCGCTTACTGACGATGTTGCGGCGGCATATGCCTGCAGTTTCATCGAAACCCTTCCTGCCGGGCCCGTTGTAATCGGAAGAGATGGTCGTGAATCTGGACCCGCACTCAAAGAAGCCATCGCCAAAGCAATTGTCGCTAGTGGTCGAGATGTGCTCGACTGCGATGTCGCTTCAACACCAACAGTTGGAGTTGCTATTGTTGAAAATAATGCAGCCGGCGGCATACAAATATCAGCCAGCCATAATCCAGCGCCGTATAACGGACTCAAGCTTTTCTCATCAGAGGGCCGTGTTCTCCCTGCTATAGCTGGCGACGCGGTGCGATTACGATTTGAGGCTCTTCGAAGGGCTCCACCAAAAATCCAAAAAGAGTCTACACATGGGAGTATCCGTGCGATTGAAAGTACGCTTCCACATCTCCACAAGGTTCTTTCCATTGTTGATGTTGATTCAATTCGTAAGGTGAAACCAAAGGTGTGGATAGACTGCGGCCACGGCGCGGGCAGTCGACTGGCACGACCTCTTCTTGAGGCACTAGGCTGTGAAGTCACTGTTGTTGGAGAGCCTCCGGACGGCCAGTTTGAACACGAACCTGAACCCACAGCAGATAATCTCATTGACTGGTTGCCCCGGATACCGGCGGCCGGAGCTGATATTGGCTTCTTTCAAGATCCCGATGCAGACAGACTCGCTCTGGCCAGTCATGACGGGGTCTATCTAGGTGAAGAATTAACGCTTGCCCTTGCAGCAGATGCCGTACTGATGAAATCACCTGGGCCGGTCGTCATCAACTGCTCGACAAGCCACCTCACTGCGTATCTTGCAAAACGGCACGGCTCACCATGCACGCTTTCAGCTGTTGGTGAAGCGAATGTTGTCGATGAGATGCTGAAGAAAAATGCCGTTTTAGGAGGTGAGGGGAACGGCGGCGTCATTGATCCTCGTGTTGGGCTGGTTCGAGACTCCTTTGTCGCAATGGCTCTTATTCTCGAACGCATGGCCGAAGGTGGAACACTCACACCTCTTTCCAGCCTGATCAAAGACTTCCCTCCTCTTACAATCAAGAAAACAAAAATTGTGCTTCCGTTCGGGTGGTCCAACCAAGATATTAAAGAATCCTTTCAACGTGTTGCTGACACCTTCCCGGAGGCAACCGTAAGCCGGCTCGACGGTGTTCGGATTGCATTCGCTGATGGTTGGTTACTGGCACGTGCGAGTAACACTGAGCCTATTGTGCGAATCATTGCGGAGTCTGCTGATGAACAACAGGCAATGTCTGTAATTGAGCAAGCTACCAAGGCATTGCTTGATCAATCGTGATCAATCGTGATGCGGACATACGCAACTCGCTCAGCGTGCCGGCAGCTGTATTTCCATTGCTTCCATAAGTCGTTTCATATCTTCCCAGACATCACGTTTCGCTGATGGATTCCGAAGGAGGAAGGAAGGATGATAGCTACACATGACACGACTTCCTTGGTATTCAAACCACTTTTTCCGAAGCGACCCTATTGAATCTGTTGTTTCAAGCAGAGCATGAGCAGCACTTGCACCGAGACAGCAGATAAACTCCGGCCGCACTATCTCGAGCTGGTGCTCAAAAAAGGAACGACAATTCTCCACCTCCTCAGGCTGAGGGCGGCGATTCTCAGGCGGCCGACATTTCAGCACATTGAGAATGTAGACCTCTTCACGAGAAAGAGTACAGGCCTCTATGATCTTGGTCAGGAGCTGTCCAGCACGACCAACAAAGGGAATACCTGATGCATCTTCGTCTGCTCCTGGCGCCTCACCGAAGAAGCAAAGTCGAGCGCGTGTTGAGCCTGCACCAAAAACTGTCTGCGTGCGAGAAGATGCGAGTTGCGGACACTTCTGGCACCCAGCCACATCATCACGAAGAACCTGAAGCAACTGATCAGCATTATCCGTAGCGACCGCGCGTTCTCGAACATTCGTGGAACTTTTTTGCCCCTCAGCATGCCTCTGAGTCTTTGGCAGGCATGTTACTCCTGCTAATTCCAGACTCTGTAATCGCTGCCGTACTGCCCGTTCTGACATTCTGCCTACCCGTACAGTTCCGAGATCTATAACGCCTTACGGAATCGCTTTGGACCACGCTTCCGTCCAAGAAGTGATGGGGCTGGTTTCGGAGCAGCCGGCGCTTCTCCTACCGTGTCACCAAAACCCTTGCCATCTCCGGATTGTTGTTCGTGAGCGGGAAGCGAAGCAGTCGGTTTTGGATCGAGCGCAGAGAATCCGGCAATTTCACTTCTTTGCAAGAGTTTATCGATTCGCATTTCAATACGAGTCAATTGCGTACCTTCCTCCGGAGCAACAAACGTGTAGGCAATACCCTCTCGGCCCATTCTGCCAGTTCGACCGACCCGATGAACATAGTCATCGCAGAACTCTGGTATGTCGTAATTAATGATGTGCGAGACACCGGAAACATCAATGCCGCGACCCACAACGTCTGTTGCCACCAGAACCTGTATTTGGGCTTCACGGAATTGTCGCATCACTCGATCTCGTACATTCTGTGCAAGGTCACCGTGAATACATGCCACACTGGTCTTCTTGTCTTTCCTGCGTCGCTGGAGACGCTCATGAATTTTGTCAGTTCCCCGTTTTGTACGGCAGAAAACAATAGCCTGTCGCGGTTGCTCGCGTTCGAGTAATTGCTCAAGTAAGGCAAACTTACGCGTGGGATCAACTGTGAAATAAAACTGCTCAATTGTTTCAACAGAAATTTCATTCGTTGAAAAGTCAAGAATCTCCGGATCCCGCATATATCGAGTTGCTAATTTTGCCACGGGTGGCGGAACGGTAGCAGAGAGCAGCAAAGTCTGTCGGCTTTGAGGGCAGCGACGAAGAATCTTTTCGATATCTGGCCGAAAGCCAATATCTAACATGCGGTCAGCCTCATCGAGTGTTGCAAGCTCGAGCGTACCGAGCACAAGTGTGCCACGACTCATGTGATCAAGAACTCTCCCCGGAGTACCAACCACAACTTCCGGATTCTTCGCGAGCTTATCGATCTGAGCCTTGATGGGCTTTCCACCATATACAGCAACACACCGAAGCTTGGATCCTGCTGCAAGTTTTTCAAATTCATCACGAACCTGAACAGCCAATTCACGCGTGGGCACCAAAACAAGTGCCCGTACACCGTGCCCTCGTCCTGGACTTCGTGTGAGTAGCTCAAGTATTGGAAGCACGAACGAAGCAGTCTTACCCGTACCAGTCTGGGCCTGTCCCAGTACATCAACTCCTGCAATTGCCCTTGGAATAACTCCTGCTTGAACCGGAGTCGGCTGAGTGTATCCGGCTCGATCCACTGCTTGCAGAGTCGTGGCAGAAAGTCCCAGGGCCGAGAACCCTCCATTGTCGCTTTCTGCTTCAGTTGGCGTTGTGGACGTGGTTGCTTCTTCTTGCGTGTTCCCCCGGCCTTCCGTGCCTTGGGACGAACGTCGATTTGCCTCGGCAGGGCGACGCCGGGGCTGTTCTTGACTCGTCACTCCGAACCTTCTCTCATGTGAGTTGCTCTCATCATTCTTGTGCAAACCACAATGAATAGCCGGGAATGACTACACCAAACCTGAAAATCCGGGTCCATCCGGGGCATTTTCAGCGGGAACAACCGGCTCATAGAGAGCAAAGTACTACAAAACTCTTCTTTTCTGAGACGATACCATACAAACGAACAGTACGCAATTCGAGCTGGTTTTGGTTTTCGCTGCAGAACGCAGCGGAAAAAGGCCTCAGTAAGCTTTCGATACTTGAAAGGCCGTTCCTATGAGCCTGGAAGATTAGCATGCATCATTCGGCACTTCCGAACTCACTTAGCGATCAAAAAACTTCTTTATTGCCCAGACAGTCGCTGCCCTTCCGGCACGTGCAATAGACCTCGTGAGAGGAATACTTTTCGGACACACCGCAACACAGTTTTGGGCATTACCACACATCTGAATACCACCCTGGCCTGTGAGCGACTGCATTCGCTCATCTGCATTCATGCTGCCGGTTGGATGGCTGTTAAAAAGTACAGCTTGGCTGATCGCATGTGGCCCAAGAAACTGTTTATCAAAAGCTGACTGCTCACGGGACTCGAACTCTTCGTCTGATTCCCCTTCTCGCTGCACAACTTCAATCTTATTAAATTGGGGACAGGCTTCCATGCAGCAGCCACAACTGATGCACGTAGTCAGAGGATATGCGTCTTCCTGCTCTTCTGGTGAAATTCTTGGCCCCGGACCATGATCATACGAATCATCCACCGGAACCCATGCCTTGACCCGCTGGAGTGAATGAAAAATCCTCGCTCGATCAACACTCAGATCCCGAACAACGGGGAACTTAGTGAGTGGCCTCAGTTCAATTTCACCAGGTGATTCCTTAAACAAATTATCGACGAGTGACGAACAAGCCATTCGAACGCGACCATTAATCAGCATTGCACACGAGCCGCAAATCTCTTCAAGGCAGGCACAGTCCCATGCAACCGGCGCAACCTTTCGGCCATCCTGAGATTTTGAAATCGCAGCGATTCTCTGGAGCACACTGATGACATTCATGTTTGGCTCATACGGAATAGCGAACTGCTCCCAATAACTTTCTTCACCCGGTGCATCTTGCCGCAAAACCCGGATACGAATTTCCTGCGGAGCCTGTTTGTCTTCAGTGCTTGTTTCCGAATTCGGTAATGTAGATGCCGTAATCATGGTCACTCCCAATCATCTATGGATACAAAAGGTATCTCGAAGCCTGTTGTGCTGTCATCCTACTGTTGCTGCTTCAGTCGCTTTTTTGGTCCGCTCTTTCCAAACCTGTTCGATAACTTCTCCGCCCACAAGGCCGTAGAGTCGCGGCCGCGGTGGAATGAGTGTTGTATCAACATCCTCATATGTGATCACCGGGTGCCCATCATCCCCGTGGACACCGATCGTGGACTTGAGCCACTTACGAGTATTCGCTTCAAAGCGATCACACCAACGCTCTGCCTCTGCCCTCTGTTCAACCGGCTCAGTTGCTTCAATGCCTGGCATTGAGAAGTCTGGCTTGTAATGGGCCCCTCGGCACTCATCACGAAGTAACGCACCCTTCAGCATGAGTTTTGCAATCGGAAACATATCTCCAACTGCTTTGGTAAACACAACGTTTTGATTTGTCCAATTACCAGTATCTGAAAGGCTGCAGTGCTGCCAAACATTTTCTAATTGGCACACATCATCGTAAGCCTGAGTGAGTTGATCATTACGCCTCACAACAGTAGCCGTTCGAGTCATGATGTCACCGAGTTGCCGATGAATATCATAAGGATTCGATTCCCCTGCAGGACGAGACAGAATTGCCTGGTGAATTTCTTCCTGTTTCTTTACTGCCGCAATAAAATCTGGACTTGTCTCATCACGATCATTTTTCTTGCAACCAGCGATTACGCCTGATGCACAGAAAAGACCACTGAAAATACATGACAGCAATGAGTTCGCTCCGAGCCGATTCGCACCGTGATATTGGTAATCACATTCGCCAATTGCATAGAGACCCTGAATATTTGTCTGTTGATTACGTGGGGACCCCTCTACCAAACCACCGGTTTCACTCTTCTCGTAGTCGACCCAGAGCCCTCCCATCGAATAATGAACTGCTGGGAAAATCTTCATTGGGGCGTTGCGTGGATCAACACCCTGAAACTTCTCATAGATTTCGAGAATCCCACCGAGTTTTCTATCGAGCGTTTCACGAGGGATGTGCGTGAGGTCGAGATACACGCAAAGACGATCTTTTTCAACCGATAGACCGTCGGTGGTGCAGATATCAAAAATTTCACGAGTGGCGATATCACGCGGAACGAGATTCCCATATTCCGGATATCGTTCTTCAAGAAAGTAGTACCGCTCGTCTACTGGGATATCTTTCGGGTCACGGGCATCCTGTGGTTTCCGCGGGACCCAGACTCGCCCACCTTCACCACGTGCGCTTTCACTCATCAGTCGTAGTTTGTCAGCACCTGGAACGGCAGTCGGGTGCACTTGGATGAACTCTGCGTTCCCATACTTCACTCCAGCCTTGTACGCCCGACTGACGGCACTTCCTGTACAAATCATCGACATGGTTGATCGACCGTATAGAAGCCCACAGCCACCTGATGCAAGAATCACAGCATCAGCAGGGAATGCCTTGAATTTCATTGTCACCATATCTTGGCACACGGCGCCAATGCATCGACCATCATCATCCACGACCGGCTCGAGAAAGTCCCAGAACTCCCACTTCTTCACTCGGCCTTCACCTTCCCAGCGACGCACCTGTTCATCCAGGGCATAAAGGAGTTGTTGGCCTGTCGTGGCACCGGCGAAAGAAGTCCTTTTATATAAAGTGCCACCAAAACGACGTTGATCTCGAAATCCTTCCGGTGTTCTGTTGAAGGGAACACCGAGGCGATCCATCAGGTCAATGATACGTGGTGCCCATTCGGCCATTTCCTTCACGGGGGGCTGGTGTTGTAGAAAATCACCACCGTAGACGGTGTCGTCAAAATGCTTCCACTCATTGTCACCTTGTTGCCTTGTGGCGGCATTGACGCTGTTGATGCCACCTTGCGCACAGACACTGTGCGATCTCTTCACGGGAACAAGGCTCACGAGATCAACATGAACACCAAGTTCGGCTAAACGCATTGTGGTGGACAGGCCGGCTAAACCACCACCTATAACGAGGACTCGTGGTTGTGACATAGATTAATCCTTTTTTTGACTTCGCTGCTCTTCATTCCCCGACAACGTGCTCCCTGCGGGCGTCACGCTTGATGACTCCCGGATCAGGCTTACTGGTTGAGCAGAATGCTCTTCAGCCTCTGCTGAGATTCTGCCCTCTAACATTTTACGTGCCTTGTACATCCGCGTCTCAATCTCTTTTGCCTTTTCAACATCAATCGACCGCATCCCACCGAGTGCACCAAGACCAGCGGCACCAAGGCCAAGGCCAACAAACAGGCTGAGCCAATTGGCTCTCTGCATCGCAGCCGGACTTGTCCAAAGGCCCCATGTAATGCCCATGCTCCACAGCCCATTCGCAAAGTGATACACAGTTGCAATGATTCCTGTTGCGTAAAGCAACGTAATCGCAACTGGCTTCAAGGCGACTGCTGCCGAACTTGCTGCATGATGAGGATCAAACTGTCCGCCACCGACGGGTGCACCCATCCAGTGAAGTTGGGTGATATGCCAGAGAATGAAAGCAAACGCAATCATTCCACTTGCGCGTTGCAAGGTATACCGAACATTTCCTTGGTATGAATACGAACCGACGTTTGGAACACCAGTCGCAATAATGACAAATCCCATAACGGCATGAAATAACATTGGTATGAAAATGAATATCCATTCAACGGCTGGCAACAAGGGACCTAGGGAGTGAATGAGATCAACCCGCGATTGGAATGCCGCTGCACCACCAAGAACTGACGCATTCGTCAAAAGGTGAACAATCAGGAAAGCGCCGACCGGAATAAATCCCGCAAGCGAAAACAGCCGATAGAGTAAAAATTGATGACGACCCAAAAATGAATCATCTGGAAGGGAAGTTGTAGCCACGGCACTCCTCGTCACACATTTGACATCACTGCTACGGCCGGATGAGCAGAATGATGTAAACCACGACACCAGGCATCAAACGTCGGAAGGATGTCTACTTCTATGCCACGGAGAAAGAAAGTAACTGCACCAGGCCAAGGCCGGGAACTAGAAAGCTTGATTTCGCCCGCGTTTCCTATACTTGAGTATAGGTCTCGGGTCTCTCAGGGCAACGCCCGACCAGAGTTTGGCGAGACTCGACGCACGGATTTATACTTTCGAGATTAGAGAACTCGTATTTCACTGGAGATCACAGGGTGTCCAAGCCCAAAATAATCGTTGCAGGCATCCCAGGTGATTCGCCATCCGCGTCCGCGTTGAGCGAGACTGCCGGACTTTTCAATCCAGAAAAGTGTGATCTTATTTCAGTGAACTCACCCGCTGATCTCGTCGCAATGGTAGCGGGCCAGCCTGTCACTGCTGTTGTACTCACCGGGCACACTGCGACAGCCCCAGAAGCTGTTGCAGGCTTCCTCGTGGGCCCAACGATCCTTGATCATTTTCCAGACGGAGTTGCACTCCTAGATTCCGGCGGTGGTGTTCTGTGGGCAAATGACATCCTGCAATCGCTGTTCGATGGCAAAGGTGGTCCCTCGGCAAATTTCCTTACGGCACTTGGATCGCCAGCCTGGGCCCACCCTACGGGTGATCGGCCCGTTCCAGTCACGTGGCTTGATAATGAAGCATCAGCTGCTTCCGGTGGCCTCATCCTCCGTATGCCTGATGATCGTTTTCTCCATCTTCAATCTTCTCCTCTCTTCTGCCTACCTCCTCCTGTATCAGAACGTATCAGCACGCAATCTCATAATGGTGCTGACGGCTCTGTGGTCGTCGTCAGAGATGTAAGCCAAACAATACTCGAACAACAAAAGCGGGCGGCCATTCATCAGGCAGGCCAGACACTAGCCGACCTGACACCAACTGAGTTGGCTGACATGACGGTTCAGGAACGTATTGAGCTTCTTAAAAGCAACGTCATTTATTACTCAAAAGATCTGCTCAAATTTGATGTCCTGGAAATTCGTCTTCTCGACAAACAGACCAGCCGGCTCGAACCACTTCTTGCCGAGGGCATGCAGCCAGAAGCAGAGTCACGAGTCCTTTACGCTCGTGAAGAAAACAATGGCGTCACCGGGTATGTAGCAGCCACCGGCAAAAGCTACTTCTGTGACAACACAATAGAAGACGTCCGTTTTCTTGAAGGGTGCAAAGGGGCCAAAAGCTCGATCACAGTTCCTCTGCTTATGCATACGGAAGTCATTGGAACATTCAACGTAGAAAGTCCAGAGCCAGGTAGCTTTACGGACACTGACCTGCAGTTCCTTCAGATTTTTGCTCAGGATGTTGCTGCATCACTCAACACACTCGAGCTGCTCGTAGCTGAAAAAGCGAGCACCGCTGCTGAAAGCGTAGAGGCTATTCATGGGGCAGTTGCTTTACCCGTTGACCAATTACTCAATGACACAGTCAATGTCATGGAGCGTTACATTGGCCACGAGCCTGATGTTGTCGAGCGACTCCAACGAATCCTGAAAAATGCCCGTGATATAAAACTTGTGATTCAAAAAGTCGGTGAGAAAATGACACCGAGTTACGCACAATCACAAGGCAGGCTGACAGGACAGAAAGCAAACTTAAAAGAACGCTCTATTCTTGTTGTTGATGCCGATGATGAAGTTCGAGCAGCCGCACACAGTCTGCTTGAACGACAAGGCTGTATTGTGGAAACAGCCCGCGATGGAAATGAAGCAATTTCAATGGTAAAGGCTGTGAAAGAAAAGTCGTACGATGCAATCATTGCTGATATTCGGCTGCCTGATATGAGTGGCTACGAACTATTGATAAAACTCCAGGATGTTATTGGATCAGTCCCACTCATTCTGATGACCGGCTTTGGGTATGACCCAGGGCACTCGATCGTCAAAGCACGACAGGCTGGTGTAGACCTTGTGCTTTTCAAACCATTCAGACTCGATCAACTCCTTGAAACAGTTGAACGTTGTGTCCTCAAGCGACCAACCACGTGTTAATTCACGCTGCTGCCCCGAACCAACGTGCGAGCAGCAAAACCTGATACACGATGAAAATCAAGCATTTTTTTGAAGGAATCTGGTTGTTCTGTGAAAACAGGGAAACCGGGTAAGGACATGGCGAGTCTCTCTTATTCTTGGGGTTGACCCCAAATCACCGTCGCGGCTACTTCTCTGCCTTCGAACCGGTTTTACACGACTCCACAGGATTCATGGCATGGCCCTGGCACGCGGTTCCGAGCGAAGCAATGCTCTCGCTCTGATAACGCCGAAACGAAATGCTGCTGCAGTACTGATCATGGCATGCTTGCTTATGACGGGGTCACT